>TARA_R110002126_G_scaffold291509_1_pt1 | contig 22601 bp, 12 predicted proteins | sample TARA_R110002126 | Tara Oceans TARA_R110002126 (sample SAMEA4397536) | marine metagenome | biome: Polar Biome; feature: [DCM] deep chlorophyll maximum layer (ENVO:01000326); material: water (ENVO:00002006), including particulate matter (ENVO:01000060) such as... | depth 30 m
ATTGCTATGGTTATTATAAAATGTAAAGGAAATTTAGATCATTTTAAAACCTAAAAAAAATGGTCGGAATTTCTTCCGACCATGACTAGGCTTAACGCCTGCTTTTTTTGTTGCTACTATATGTTTTTATTAAAAACTATACCCTGTCCAAGCAAATACAGAATTATCTGCTCCACCAGAAGTTCCTGCAGTAACATTTATTGTTGCTCCACCAGAAGTTGTGTTTTTTACATCAGCAATATCTAAACCATTTGCTGCGTTTGCAACAGCTGTTACAGAAGTTGCATCTGATGCATCGGTTTTACTATCTTGTAAATCTACAACATCACCAAAAATAGCGCCAGCACCTAAAGCTAAATATGCGTTAGTTATTGTTGCAGTGGCATCTCTTCTTACTTTAATACCGTCAGACATTTCTACACCATCTGCATTATTAATGATCGTTACACCATTTACAGTAAAGTTAGATTCATTAATATCTGAAGGAGAATTACCATCTAAATTACCATCTGCTTCTATCCCTCTTGGATCAGAAGTTACGGCTGTATAACCATTTTCTCTTACACCATATAAGTTTGTACAAGTACCAGCATATCCTTGAGAAAAATCGAACATATCATCTTTAGCATTTACAACTAAGATGTTTGAAGTATTTACTGTTCCACCAAAAAACTCGATTGCATCATCATCACCATAAAAAATAGCGATATTAGAGATTGTAGTTCCTGTACCAACTCCATTTAAAGTTAAACCGTTATGTTCTGCTTCATCATCAATTCTTGCTCCAGAATATTCTATAATTACATAATCTAAGATTCCTGAATTATCTGCTGCATTTGCACCACCGAAGAAAATACCATTATTTACTTCTGTAGCTGCATTACTTTCTGTACCTGTTTGACGACTTAAAGGTGCACTACCATTAATGATAATTCCTCCCCAATCGCCAGGTTTTGGAATTACTGCATTCGATGTAAATTTAATTGGATTAGCTGCTGTACCATCAGCAATAATTTTACCACCTCTTTCTACAAGAATATATACATCTGTACCACCTGCTAAAGCGTTAATAGTTGTGCCAGCTTCTATTGTTAATGTAGAACCATCTTTTACTAATAATGTACCTATTAAATTGTGCGCAACTCCAGATCTTAAGGTTAAGTCTGTTGTTAAGTTACCTGCTAAGTTTTGAGAAGTAACTTCTCCTCCACCATTTCCTGTACCGATACTATCATCATCACTTAAAGAACATCCTGTGAAAATTAAAGCAGAAATAGTTACGATTGTTAAAATTGTTTTTTTCATTATTTTTTAATTTGATTAGATATTATTGTTTGTTATCCACAACAAAGCTATCGCTGTTTTGTTTTATTTGTTTTATCTAAACCTTAAAGAATTGTTACGGTTTACGATCATTTTTTAGAAATCGTAAGTAAACCCTAAGCTTAGGTTAACACCTTTTTTATAATTTCTTAACACAACAGTATCTCCGCCATTAAATCCGGCTCTTGTTAATTGAAAATCAGGATTTAACAAGTTAGTTGCTTTTAACTTTAGACTGTAGTGTTCTTTAAACTTATAAGAAGAAACCAAATCTAATGTCGGAATTCCTTTTTCTAATACGTTTTCAAAACCTCTTGTTCCTACAGAATACACTCTTTCACTGAAATAGTTAAATACTAATGAAGAGATTAAAGTATTGTCTTCAAATTTTTTGTTTAAAGAAATATCTGCATTTACTAAAAACGGAGTAGCACCTTCTAGATCACTCGTTGAATTCGTAAACTGTGCAACAGAAGATTCGTCTAGATTTACGTTAGACATTAAAAAAGAAGTATTTAAACCTGCAAAAACTTCTAAATCTTGTTCTTCTTTTGCTACAATTTTCTTTCTTGCTTCTAATTCTACACCATAAACACTAGCATCGTTACCCACATTTAAATAGGTAAGTGTGTTACCTCCAGAAGGAATTTCACTTCTTGAAATAGGGTCTTGTATGTATTTATAAAAACCTGTAACTGTAACTAATTCTGATGAAGAGAAGTAATACTCATATTTTGCATCTAAATTATAATTGTCAGATGGTTTTAAGTCTGCATTACCTTGACTTGAAAAGGTAACATCTTGGTATTTAAATGGCGCTGTTTCTTTAAATTGAGGAAACGTATACGTTTGACTTCCTGCTAATCTTAAAATACTATTCTCGTTAAAATTGTATTTAATATTAAAACTTGGCAATACATAAGTTCTATCTAAAAAAGATGGCCCTTCTACAGATGATTGTGCAATGTTTGTATTAAAGGTAACTCTCTGTTGAATTTTCTCAAATCTTGCACCTACAGAAGCTATTAAATTATCGCTTAACTGATACACTGCGTTACCAAAAGCTCCAAAAATTTGTCTTTTACCTCTGTATGTAAAAGGAGTAAATGCATTAGGATTACTCCCATTACCTCTACCTGTTTCTAATTCAAAAATAGTATTATCTATGGATGATTGTCCAAAAATTGCATCAGGATTATCAATATCAATAGCAACTCTTGTAGAAAAATCGTGATTAAAAATAGTTGCGGAAAATAAACGCTCTGTATATCTGTAATCTCCACCAAATTCTAAAACACTACTATCTTCTTCATCTTCTTTTAACTTATAGGTAAATTTTCCTTTAGCTGCATAATCGTTTTCTTCTAATTTAGAAAAGAAACGTTCGTTTTCTCCAGCAGAACTTGTTTGCGGACTATAAAAACCATCTCTTAACAAATACTTATTTGTTCTTCTGTCTGGTTCGTTACCTCTAATAAAATTTAAAGACCCTTTTGCTTCTAAATTTAAGCGATCAGAAAACTTATAGTTTGCTAATAATTGATTTACATAAACCTCATTATTATTGGTTTGTTGTCTTCTTTGAAACTCTAAGTCGCCATCTTGTTCTGGGTTTACTTCTCCAAAATAATCTCCTATAGATTGTTTGTTATTGTGGATAAATAAATGGTTATAAGCAATACTATGACCTGCATCAAACTTATATTTTAAGTTTGCCATTATAATTTGAGAAACATTAAACTCGTACTTAGAAAAGTCTTGGTCTTGAAACACTGTTCCTGCACTTGTGGTTTGTTTGATGTTTCCTTCTAAGAAATTAAAGCCTGAGTCGAAGGCACCAACAATAAAGAAACTAAAGGTATCATCTTTAATATCATATTTTTTTCCTCCTGCAAAAGAAAGACTATTGTTCATTTGGAAATTTTGACTGTTAGGCTTAAAAGAATTGCTAAAAGAATACACACCCAAATCAGTAACTGGAATATTTAGGTTTTGAGTTCCGAATTTGTTTGTACCGTCTATGGTTAAAAATTCTTTAGATACTGTTTGTGTATTTACTCCAGCAGATACACCTATATTAAATACGTTTTTCTTAATTAATTCTTTTGATACAATATCTACATTTGCTCCACCAACATCTCCACTAATTTCTGAGGTAAAGACTTTATTTATTCCGATGTTTTTAATGATGCTTGTATCAAAAAAATCTAAAGAAATGTTTTTGTATTCAGGATCATCAGAAGGTAATGGCAAACCATTTAAGGTTGTTGAATTATATCTATCGCCCAAACCTCTAACTACAATATTTTTAGATCCTTTAGAAACACCTGCCGTTTTGGTAACTGCTCCCTCAGCATCAGAAATACCCTTAATAGATAATTCTTGAGCTCCTATTGATGTTTTTATAGAAACCGCTTTTTTTGCTTCCATAAGTAAAGCACTTGTTTTTTCTTTACTTGTTGTACTTGTTATAACAACATCATCTAATGCTACGCCTTCTTCTGCAGATAGTATTTGATTAATCGTTACAGTTTCACCCGATGTTATGGTAAATGTTTTTTCAACAGATTTATATCCTAAAAAACTAAACTCAACAGTATGGGTGCCAGCTGGAACTGATAAAGAGTACAAACCATCAAAATCTGTAGTGGTACCAATACTAGTGCCTTTAATAAGCACGTTTGCAAATGGTAAAGGTTCATTATTAGCTTCTTTATCTGTTAATAAACCTGTTAGTTTACCTTTATCTTGCGCCACTAAAATTTGACTCAAAGCAAAAAAAGTAATCAATAAAAAATTTTTCATTTTATCTATTTTATATAATAGTGCAAAAGTCCGTTTGTTTTGTAAAGTCTATGTTAGTTGTAAATTATGGTTGCGTTAATTGGTTGTTAAATTAGTGTTACCTAAACCAATTTATAAATACTATAATCTTGATAGTTAATACAAAATAAAAATGATAAATTTACTCGCTAATTTTTGAGCAAAATTTCATAACATTAAGATAACGTTATCAATATGCTGTGTATTTAACTTTGCATTTTTAAATTGAATACCATAAATGGGAGATCCTTATATTTTAATGCTAATTGCTTTAGCGGTTTTGGCTATTGTAGATTTAGTAGTTGGCGTAAGTAATGATGCTGTTAATTTCTTGAATTCGGCTATTGGCTCTAAAGCAATTTCTGTAAGAAATATTATGATTATTGCCAGTGTTGGTGTGTTTTTTGGAGCTGTTTCTTCTAGTGGAATGATGGAGGTTGCACGTAAAGGTATCTTTAACCCAAGTATGTTTATGTTTCAAGATGTCATGTATATCTTTATGGCGGTTATGATTACTGATATTTTGTTGTTAGATATTTTTAACTCTTTAGGAATGCCTACTTCTACCACAGTTTCTATTGTTTTCGAATTGTTGGGTTCTGCTGTAGTAATTGCGCTGATTAAAATTATTCAAAATGATGAAGAGAGTTTTTCGGCAATTTGGGACTATATAAACTATAATACAGCATCCGATATTATTTTAGGGATTCTGTTATCGGTTGTTGTTGCTTTTACTGTAGGGGCAATTGTACAATATTTTTCTAGGGTGATATATTCTTTTAATTTTGAGAGCAGGCCTGCTTACATTAACTCTTTGTTTGGCGGTTTTGCAATTACTGCAATTACTTATTTTATTATCATAAAAGGGTTAAAAGGCACTCAATTTTATGACAGCTTAAAAGGGTATTTAGAAGGAAATACATTAGAAATTATAGGAATTAGCTTTGTACTATGGACAGCTGTTTCTCACTTAATCACCAAAATTTTTAAACTTAACATTCTAGTTTTTATTATTGGTATTGGTACTTTTTCTTTAGCAATGGCATTTGCGGGTAACGATTTGGTTAATTTTATTGGTGTACCCATTGCTGCATTAAATTCTTATGAAGCTTGGAGTATTTCTGGCATTGATCCAGAATTATATCCAATGGGCAGTTTGGCAAAAAAAGTACCTTCTAATATTTGGCTTTTACTTATTGCGGGTGCAGTTATGGTTATTACTTTATGGACATCCTCAAAAGCAAAATCTGTTATTGAAACCGGTATAAATTTATCGAGACAAGGAGAAGGTCATGAAAAGTTTCAACCTAATAATGTTTCTAGAGTTGTAGTTCGTTTTGCTATGTTTTTAAATGTAGGAATTAACTATTTAATACCAAACAAGACACAAAATTATATAAACGCTAAGTTTGAAAAACCAGTTATAAAATTACCAAAAGACAAAACGTTCGAAATGCCTGCTTTTGATTTGGTAAGAGCCTCTGTAAACCTAATTATGGCGAGTGTTTTAATTTCTATTGCAACGTCAATGAAATTACCTTTATCTACAACCTACGTAACTTTTATGGTTGCAATGGGAACATCTTTAGCAGATAGAGCTTGGGGACGTGAAAGTGCTGTATACAGAGTTGCAGGAGTTTTAAATGTTATTGGGGGGTGGTTTTTAACGGCTATTATTGCTTTTGTGGCTGCTGGTTTTGTGGCTTATTTAATTAATTTACATATCGCTTTTATTCCTGTTTTGTTGCTTGCTGTTACTTTTTTACTCACTAAAAACTCTATAACACACAGAAAAAAATCAGAAGAAATTAAAAGAAAAACACATATTGAACGGTCTGAATTAATTACAATTAATGGCGTAATCGAAGAAAGCGCAGATCATATTTCTGGAGTTGCAAGCAGAATTAATAAGTTATATACAAATGTTGTGAATGACTTGGCAAATCATGATTTAAATAAATTACGTAAAACTGATAAACACGTAGAAAAATTAAACAATGAAATTGATGATTTAAAAGACAACGTTTTCTATTTCATAAAATCTTTAGACGAAACTTCTGTGCAAGCCAGTCGTTTTTATATTATGGTTTTAGGTTATTTACAAGATTCAGCACAATCGATAAGCTATATTTCTAGAGCAAGTTTTAAACACGTAAATAACAATCATAAAAATTTAAAAAAGGGACAATTAAAAGATTTAAAAGAAATAAACAATCAACTTTCTCATATTCTCGATAATGTTAGTGATATTTTTAAAACTAGAGCTTTTGATGATTTAAACCCAATTTTAATAGAAAAGAAAGAATTATTAGATAACGTTACCATATCTGTAGAGAAACAAGTAGCACGCATTAGAACAGATGAAACCAGCCCTAAAAACTCTACCTTATATTTTAGTGTTTTGTTAGAAACAAAAGATTTAATAAAGGCCTTAATGAATTTATTGGAAACCTATGAAGAGTTTTATTTAAGTACTAAATAAGACCATTCTAACCCTTCTATTAAAACCAAAAACCTAAGTTAAACAACCAAAAGCTTTGCTGAGTTCCTGGAGACCAACTGTATTTTAGTTCTATTGGGCCAATTAAACTATCGTAGCTGTACCCAAGTGCATACCCAGATTTTATATCTTTAAAAATTTCAATATCCTTAAAGACATTTGTATCTATTCTGGCATAGTTTGCGATAAATGTAGCATAATGTTTCTCAGCAAATCTGTATCTTAATAAAAATTCAGATTTCACAAAAGAATCTCCTGACAATTCTGCAAAATCATACCCATATAAAGTAACAAAAGTGTTTACATAATTTTGATTGTAGCCTCCTAAATAAAAATCAAAAACATCATTTGAAGCAGTATTTAAGGTAAAACCGGCCTCGTTTGTGTTTTGAAAAGTTAGTGTATCAAAAAAAGTAGTCGCAAAACCTAAAGTACCTTTTGTTTGGGCAAAACTATTAAAGGTTTCATTAAAACCTGTTGCATTTAAATACCATTTAAAATTTAAGTCTGCAAAATAACCTTTGGTTACAAAATACTTTTGATCGTAGGTATCTAATTTTAAGTAACCAAACACATTAAAATATTCGCTATTGTCTATAATTGTAGCCTTACCATTTTGAGTAATTGTTTCTGTACTCGCCTTTATATGTTTATGCTCTATCCCTAAACCTAAGGCAAATTTTCTATCGAAGGTAGTTTGTACAAAAAGTTGATTGGTAATGTCTGTATATCTTAAATTAATGCTGCTAATGTTAGGATATTGAGACACCAAAGGATTAAACTTTGAATTTGCTCTAAAATGATTATATCTTGATCTAAAACCATAACTCAAATAAAAACCATTATCTACAAAGTAGTTTAAATTATACCTTAAATTATCGCCTAGAACAACATCTAAAGAAAGTAAATCATTATTACTAAATATATGTTTTTGACTATAATTTGCCAAGACACCAGATTTGTATAAAAAATCGTAATGTGCGCCTAAACTCAACGTAGCATTCTCTTTAGATTCTTTTACATCAAAGTTTAATTCGAAAGATTGATTGCTTTGTTTTACAATGTTATAATCTATTCTGTCATAATTTTTTGTGGCAGATAATAAGTTTATCCTTCTCGATATTTCTTGCCTAGAAATACTATCGCCTTCCTTAATTTTTAGTTTTCCTAAAACAAAAGCTCTGGTATAATCTTTAGATCCTTTTAAATTAATTTTAGAAATATGTCTTTTGTTGTTATTAAATTTTAACCTTTTTTTCTTCTTTTTAATGCTTTGTTTGGCTGCTATTTCTTCAAAAATTTTGGTGAAATTTTTAGCTTCGACTTCTCCTTTCTCTAAAATCTCGTCTTTTTTATCAAAATCTACCACGCTATACCCATAAATATCTGGATGAATATAAACATCTAATTTTGCTTTTTCCTCTTCGCTTTTATGATACATTTGGTAACTCACAATCTGATTTAAAATAGCAATTGCAGAGGTTAATTTTTCTTTATCAAACAACCTGCCTTCAACATCTACCCCAATAACAATATCCATTCCTTTAGATTTCATGACAGTAACCGGAAAATTATTGGCAATGCCACCATCTACAAGCAATTTATTGTCAATAGTTACTGGGTTTAATAGCGTTGGGAAAGAACCACTAGCCCTTAACGCTATTGGCAACACTCCTTTTTCTAGCAAAACTTCTCCTCCTGTTTCTACGTCTGTAGCTACACAAAAAAATGGAATGGGCAATTTAGAAAAATCGGTAATATCTTCTGTAGAATCGAGTAATTCAAAGAGTAAATTTAATACACTTTGTCCTCTAGAAATACCCTTTGGTAAGCCTACTTTTCCTTTGGTAACGGGTAATGTTATTTTAGTGTTTTCTGCATATTCTTTTTCAAAAAAGGGAGCTGCGCTTCTTGGTAATTTATCTCTTAAAACATTTTCAAAATCGGTGCTTTTTATAATTTGCTCTATTTCAATTCCTGAATACCCAACAGCATACAAAGCACCAACAATGGCACCCATACTTGTGCCACCAATATAATCTAACTGAATACCTGCTTTATCAATTTCTTTTAAAATGCCAATATGGGCAAATCCTTTTGCACCTCCACCGCTTAGCACTAGCCCAATTTGGGGTTGTTTTTGTTGCGCTAAAAACAAGAATGGAAAAGCAAAAATTAAAAGAAATAGTTTAGTTTTCATTTTCTTTTTTTGGATGATAAAATTGATGCACCTTCATAGCTCTTGCATTGCCAATTACTTCTTTTATTTCTTTAAAAGAAGCTTCTTTAACACGTTTTGCCGATTTAAATTTACGCAATAAAGTGGTAATGGTCTGTTTACCAACATCTGGTATTTGTTCTAATTCAGATTGTATGGCGCTTTTACTGCGTTTGTTTCTGTGAAACGTAATGCCGAATCGGTGTGCTTCGTTTCTTAAAAACTGTGTAATTTTTAAGGTTTCTGATTTTTTATCTAAATACAAAGGTATTGGATCATCAGGATAATAAATTTCTTCCAAGCGTTTTGCAATACCTATAATTGCTATTTTTCCTCGTAAACCTAAAACTTCTAAACTTTTTAAGGCTGATGATAATTGTCCTTTTCCACCATCAACAATAATTAGTTGTGGCAAAGAGGCATCTTCTTCTAACAAACGCTTATATCTTCTAAAAACCACTTCTTCCATAGACGCAAAATCATCTGGCCCTTCAACTGTCTTTATGTTGTAATGTCGGTATTCTTTTTTACTCGGTTTACCATCTCTAAAAACCACACAAGCAGCTACAGGATTGGTTCCTTGAATATTAGAGTTATCAAAACATTCTATATGCCTTGGTTCTTCTTTTAAACGCAAATCTTTTTTCATTTGCGCCATGACTCTTTTTACATGCCTGTCTGGATCTACAATTTTTATCTGTTTAAATTGCTCCATTCTGTAGTACTTTGCATTTCTTTCAGAGAGTTCTACAATTCGTTTTTTATCACCTAATTTTGGGATGGTTACTTTTAAATTTTCACCCAAATTTACTTTAAAAGGCACATAAATTTCTGGTGATTGAGAATTGAAACGCTGTCTTATTTCAACAATAAAAAGCTCTAGTAATTCTTTATCCGTTTCGTCTAACTTTTTCTTGATTTCTGTAGTGTGAGACTGAATAATAGATCCGTTTGAAATCTTGAAAAAATTAGCATATCCGTGCGTTTCATCAGAAATAATAGAAAATACATCAACATTATTTATAGACGGATTTACAATTGTTGATTTTGACTGATAATTGCTTAATAAATCTAACTTCTCTTTAATTTTTTGTGCTTCTTCAAACTCCATATTAGCCGCAAAATTCATCATCATTTCATTAAATTTCTCTAAACTTTCTTTGAAGTTTCCTTTAACGATGTTTCTAATTTCTTTGATAGAATTATTGTAATTCGCTTCTGTTTCTAAAGCTTCACAAGCCCCTTTACAGTTTTTTAAATGATACTCTAAACAGACTTTATATTTACCTTCATTGATGTTTTGCTGACTTAAATCGTAATTACATGTTCGTAAAGAATACACCTCTTTTATCACCTCTAAAAGCACTTTTACTGTTCTAACAGACGTGTATGGTCCGTAATATTCTGAACCATCTTTTATGACTCTTCGCGTTAAAAAAACTCTCGGAAAACGTTCTTTTTTAATACACAACCAAGGATAACTTTTGTCGTCTTTTAACAACACGTTATATTTTGGCTTGTATTTTTTTATTAAATTATTTTCTAATAATAATGCGTCTGTTTCTGTATTTACAACAATGTGTTTTATGCGCACAATGTTTTTTACAAGCACTCTGGTTTTGCCACTATCGTGTGTTTTTGTAAAATAGGAAGCAACCCTTTTTTTTAAATTTTTGGCTTTACCAACGTAAATAATTTTATCTTCTTTGTTAAAATATTGATATACGCCAGGAGAATCTGGTAAAGTTTGTATTTGAAGTTCTAAAGGTGCAGACATACCCAAAAGTACTTATTTTTAAGTGATAAATTAATCGAGTTGCCCATCAAATTCCATGAAAAAATTAGAACTTGTATTATCTACAACCTCCCAACCATAAATGGCAGATAATTGATAGATTTTAGAAATTTCTTCGAAAAAACGTGTTTTTGCTTCTTTCTTTAAATCCGTTAAAGCTACAGTTTGTTTAATTTTCTCGATACTTTTTTGGTTAATTTTATTTAAATCTTCTTTAGAAAAACTATTAAACTGACTTTGTTGTAAATCGAAATATTTTACGTCTGGAGCAATTGTTATTTCTTCTTTTGGTATTTTATTAATGTAAATTTTTTTTGCTAAAGAATCTATTTGAATATCTAGTTGAGATAAATTATAACCCACCTCAACCTTAGCGTTTACAGTAACAATGGCTTGTTTATCAAAAGACACATAATCGTAAAAATACTTTTTTGAATCTTTAAAGTTATAGACTTCTGAAAAATTACCACTAGAAACCACCAATTTACTCAAGTTTTTTATGGAGTTCACTACTACTTTTATTTCTTCTTTTTGTTGATGATTATCCTCTTTTTGATACCAAAATTTAGCTATAAAAAAGCCAACTAAAAAAACAAGTATATATCGTGAAATCTTCATATAAAAATGTACAATTGTATTAAAATACTAACTGTTATACAAGTTACTAAAAAATACGGAAGTATTCAGAAAAAGACTACTCTTCTGCAGTTTTTGTTGTACTCTCTTTTTTCTCTTCTTTAGGAAAAGCGTGCTTGCTAAATATAAAAAGTAAAGCCACACCTATTGTAATATAAGAATCTGCAGGGTTAAAAATATATTGAAAGAAGGTAAACGTTTCTCCGCCAACAAAAGGCAACCATTCTGGTAAATTTCCTTCCCAAATAGGAAAATAAAACATATCTACTACTTTACCATAAAATAATTTACCATCTGTTGTTTCTGGAAAAAGTTTTGCAACGCTATGCGTTGGATGATCGAAAATAACGCCATAAAAAATAGAATCTATAATATTACCAACTGCTCCAGAAAAAATTAATGAAATACCAATAATTACAGCATTATGTACCTTACTTTTTATATTACCAATTAGCCAATACACAATGGCACCAACCGCAACAATTCTAAACAAAGTTAAAAAAAGTTTACCTGCATTACCCCCAAATTCAATTCCCATTGCCATTCCGTTATTTTCTACAAAATGGATTCTAAACCAATCAAAAACTTTCACTTCTTCTCCTAAAACAAAGTGTGTTTTTATATAAATTTTAATAACTTGATCTAAAATAATTGCGATAAGAATGGTAAGAATTGCAATACTTTTTTTTGACATTTGGCTGTTTTTGAAGCCACAAAAATAACAATATTATAAAGATATATCGTAAAGATTTTTTTAAACCCTACTCGTAAAAGCTACTTTTAAGAATATTCTATCCAATACGTATTGTTTTTTGATTACCTTAACACTGTTAGCTTTATAATTCTGCTATTTTTGGGTACATCAATCTTTCTTAAAAAGAAATTTACAGTAATTTAAAACAATATGAAACGCATTATCATTACAAGCATACTTTTCTTTACAATAGCGCCTTTACTTGCTCAAAAAAATCCGTTTATAAAAGAGTATTTAGAGCGCTTAGAAAATTCTAAAAAATACACATTGCTTGTTGCAGAAAAAATGCCAGAAGAGCACTATAACTTTGAAGCATCAGAAGCATCTTTGTCTTTCGCTCAAAATTTATTGCATATTGGTTTTGCTATGGATTGGCACAGCCAATCGCTTTTAGGAGGACGAGAAGCCCGAACTTGGCAAACAGACACTATTTTTAAAGTAGCTGATAAATCTAAACAAGAAATGATTGCATTAATTGACAAAACTTTTGATGAAGCAATACACCTTATCTCAAATTTTGATGTGAACAACTTGAATGACACCCTAGATTATTTTGGTTTAAAAAGAACAAAAAGACAGATTTTACTATTGCTTGCAGACCATATTACACATCATAGAGGGCAAATGTTGGTGTATTTAAGATTAAATGGAATTGTACCTCCAAGATATGTATTATTTCAGTAAAAACGTTATTCTGTGGTTAAAAAAACATTCCCTTTTATAGTTGTGATTGTTAATTTACTTTGGGTAGTATTTTGTGTTTTTTTGAATTCTTTTTCCTTTAAAATACCATCAATTTCAATTTTACCACTTTTAGACTGTAGCGCTAAATTTGTGTTATTTACAGATGCATATACATTTCCTGAATACAATTTTAAGATGGTATTTGCCTTTATTTTATTTAGTTTTACAATGCCATTTTCTATATAAATAGCGACATCATTATCAAGGTTTTTCGACTCAATATCTACATTTTCTCCAAAAATATAAACCATTTTATCTTTTGGGATTTTTACAATAGCGTTTGCTCTTTGTAGTCTTTTTGTAACGAACTTTCTAAAGATAACTTCTCTTGTTTCTGTTCCTTCAAAATCGAATTTTATGTTTACAGTTTTGTTTGTGTTTTCTATTTCAACCATTTGTTCGTCATAATCTTCGGCATATAAAAACACCTCAACAAAACCTAAATCTGAATTTTCTAAACTAATATTATCTAACCCTGCAGTGTAAATATTTATTTCTCTTGCATTAGTTTCAAATTGTTTGCTGATTTTTTTCTGTGAAAAAGTGAACCCTGAAAACCATAAAAAAAACAATACAACAACTCCTTTCATAAATTGTTATTCGAGGATTATTTTTTGATTAATCGTTCCTTTTTCCGTTTCTAAACGAACAATATAAAGTGCTTTTGATATGTTTTTCGTTGATATAAAATCCTTATTTTCTAAGTTATCGTCTAAAATTAACTTTCCTAAAAGAGAATACATTTTAACTGATTTTTTTCCTTGAGGTAGATTTACAAATTGCAATTTATCATCACTTGTAAAAATAGTAATATTGGATAAAAAAACTTCATTTGTCTGTAACGTTTCTGATGATGTGTGTATAAAAAATCGCCCTGAACCATTTATTGGAATTTCGCTCGTAAATGTATAAACGCTTTCATCAGAATTCATTAAGGTAAAAACTCCTGTTGCCTTGTCTTCTAAATACACGTTATTATCTTTATCAATATTTTTAGCATCAATACTAAGCTCTACTTCTTCATTGGCGGCTATAGTAATGCCAACAGGAATAACAATATCGTAATTTTCTGGAATAGATTGAATGGCTAAATTCATATCTTTTTCTTGATTTACCAATTTGGTGTAGATTTCAAAATTACTAGAAACACCTGTGTATAAAGAACTATCATAACCATTATCAAAGCCTTCAGTAGTATTCTCGATATAAAAAATATCTGTATATTTTTTGGTTTTTCCTTTGCTTAAAAACACTCTAATTTCTGGTCTTGATTGTTTCGTTTTAAAAAACGTACTATTTTGATGATGTTGCATTGCTGTAGCAAAAGAAACTGAACCACCTTCTGGTTTTGAACTCACAAAAAAGGCTTGGCCAGGTGCAATAAATTGACTTGAAGATGCGTGATTCACAGTAGCATAACTAGATCCATTCCAAAGCCAAATGGTCAATTCACTTAATGCATTTACGTTATTGTCTAAAAAATCGTACGTTGCATTTGCACTATTATTTAAGGGAATGTAAGAGGCATACACATTTCCTATTAAGTTAAATGCATTACTAGTTCCTGCACTAATATTTTCTGTAGTAGCTGTGGTTAATGGTGTGCCTGTAAACGCAAGATTTCCAGAAGATGTTCTTAAGGTTGAATAGCCTTTGCCTTCATTAAATGTTTTAGATTCTCCCGCCAAGAGATATTCCCAAGTTCCTAAATTGTTGCTGTAAGTTGCAATTCCTCTTAGGTTTGTATTTACGGTTCCTGAAGCAATTGAATTTGCAGCAACCCAATCATCATTATAATCTTGCACTGTAACTGGCGGACTTATTAAATGCCAATCTGCTGATACAAATCTATTATAGGTAATATTTCCTGTGGATGCGCCTTGTACAATTAAACTTCCTGAATTAGAAATACTAGAATTAATGGTTAAACTCCCTTGATTGATTAAATCTTCTTCAATAGTTAAAGCGCCCAAACTTATTAATGATAGGACTGCATTGGTTTCTATAGAAAGATTTGCAAGCGTAACTGTTGTATTTATTTGAGGTTGATTATCCGTTTCTGGAATTTTTACATCAATATTAGTTGCAGGCAAACCATTAGACCAATTCCCAACATTTGTCCAGTCGGTATCTATGCTCCCCGTCCAAGTTGTTAAATCATTTCCTTTAAATATACCTGTATACATTCCTCTTCCATACGTAGAAGCTAGCACTGTATAATCTGCTATTCTTAAATTAAGTGAAGTTACTGCAACATTAGACATTCCATTGTAAGATTGATTCCATTTGGGTGCATTATCTCTAAAATTAGTCGTATTCCAAACACCCAATTCAGTTCCAATAATTACCTCATCAGTATTTAACGGATTCATTAAAATACAACGTACGTTGATGTCAGGAAAATCGCCTTCTTTATTCTCCCAGGTTGTTCCGCCATCATCTGTAAACCAAATATTTTGTACCCCAAAATTATAGAATGTAACCATAATTTCGTTTTCATTAGTACCAAATTCTATCGATGAAATATTCCCTAAAAATGAGCCAGAAGAAATATCTGTTATTGTTGGTGATGCTGTGTTTGCATTTTCTATCTTAATGACTTTTCCTGTTCTTGTACCTATAAAAACTTTGGATGAAGTTGTTGTAAATGGTGATACTTTTATAGCAGAAATGTTAGTTATTAAGGGATCTGTGATATTAGTTCTTGTTGGAGATAATGTTGTAATATCTGTAAAACGTGCCAAATGATCGCCTCCATTTGTGTACAAAACATCTAAATTATCATCTAAAACCATCGCATTTACAAAATTACCTGTATTACTGTCTGACGAAATGGTTACACCAACTCCTGAATAAGGTAAATCATAGCGATAAATATTATTGTATAAGTTTGAAATAATCATATATCCTCCATCTTTATCAATAAAGCATTGGGTTCCATCTCCACGATTTACTTTTGTGGCCGAATTTATACCACTTGTAGCTTCATCAAAAAAGAGGTTTCCATTATCTTGAGTTCCACCAATAATATATTCTGGATCTGTGGTTTGGCTTATTGCTGCATTATAAAACTGAGTAGTATTATAGTCTTTTGTGTGTTCAATAATTGCGGAATCACTTGTAGCAGCTGCTGATAATGAATTTGCATAAAACACACCGCCATCGCCACCAATTACAGCAATATTTGCATCTGTAGGATGAAACGCCCAACTGTGCTGATCTGAGTGCACGTAAGAAACTGTGATACCTGGCAGACTTCCTGTAGGAGAATTTTTAGAAATTTGATGCCAAGAAACTCCACTATCTGTTGTTCTAAACAAATTGATTCCACCAACATAAGCAATGGCATCATTGGTTGGATCTACTTCAATTACTAAATTATACCAAGCTTGGCTTCTTGTAAAATCATCTGCAGGAATGCCTCCTGTAGCATCATTTGGTAATGAAAGTGTAGTTGGTGCTGTCGCAAATGCATCTGAGGTTTTTAAAATTGATACAAATGGTGCTACTTCGTCACCAGAAACATTTTCCGTGTAAACCTCACCTAACACATAAAGTGTATTAGCGTTTGTTTTAGAAGTCGCTATTTCTGTTCTTCTTCCATTTGTAATGGTATGTTTTAGGTTGAAGTTAATTCCATCTGTACTGCTATAAATACGCCCACCACCTTTTTGGTATATGTTTCTAGTGGTAGACATCCAAAGGGTGTTATCTAATCCGATTTCAAACTTATTGGCAGCAACAGGATTCCCATCCACATCTAAAGTTAATTGAGACCAATTTGCCCCATCATCTGTCGATTTAAAAATTCCATAATCATTTAGGCCAACAAAAGTGTTTTTTGGGTTTGAGCTGTAAAAAGCCCCACCAATTGACGCAAAAACTTCAGAATCATTAGTTGTTGCCGGATTTCCATCTTTATCTCTAACAATTATATCGGTCATAAAATAGGTTCCTGGCACAATAATAGAACTTGTAACAGACGTTGTTCCTCTTAATTGATACACATTTACCCAAGTTGCACCACCATCTGTAGACTTCCAAATTCCATTACCTAAAGCTTGTTGAGGATTGTATAACTCTCCTGTTCCTATATACATAATCTGTGAGTTGTTAGGATCTACAGCCATACACGTTACAGATAAGTTATCATCTATACCTACTTGTGTCCAAGGTGAATTTACATCAGTAATATCATCATTTACCCAAAGACCTCCACTTACACCACCAGCGAAAACACGTTTGTGTGTTGCATCATTAGGGTCGTACATTACCATCCTTGTTCTTCCACCAACATTGTTTGGGCCTCTTTCTATCCATTGATTATCAATAGCATCTCCAGGAGTTCTGCGTTGTAATAATCTTTGCTGCTTTAGTTCTTGTTGAACTTTGTAAATATTTTCTGGATGGGTTCTGCCTGTATGCGGATTTATTTCAAGCAAATATTTCTCTTCAAAATATGTATTTGGAGGTAAGCCTTTTTCTAATCGTTCTTTTTTAGAAAGTTGTGTTGTTTTTTGAAGTGAATGATTTTTTAAAATTTCAGTATGTTGGGTCTGAACTTTAAGTGATTTTTTATTCGCTATGATTAAAAAACCGACTATAAATACCAACGCTAGTGCGTAAATAATGCTCTTTTTCATACCATCAAAAATAAGATAAAAATATGATTTTATAATATACAAGAAAAGGCAACTAAAAGAATGTCTCCTTTTAGTTGCCTTTTTAAAATTGCTAAACTATAATTAACTATTTAAAACTACTGCTTGCGTTTAGCCTCGATACTTAACGTAGCATGAGGAACCAACATTAAACGTTGTTTCTGAATTAACTTACCTGTAACTCTACAAACTCCATAAGTTCCGTTTTCTATACGTAACAGAGCGTTTTTAAGATCTCTAATAAACTTTTCTTGACGAATAGCCAATTGCACATTGGCTTCCTTACTCATTACTTCAGAACCCTCATCAAAAGATTTAAATGATGATAATGTATCGTCTGTACCATTGTTTGCATCGTTTTTATAGGCCGCCTCTAACAAGGCTAAATCTTCTTGTGCTCTTGCTATTTTTTTGTCGATGATTGCTTTAAATTCTTTTAAATCTTCTTCTGTATATTTTACTTTTACGTCTGACATAATCTTACATTTTTTTTATTAATATTCTACTTTTAATGGTGTCAAACTCAATTTCTGTACCATTAATTAATTCATCTACAAAAACCAATTCTTTGGTTAAAGTCTCGCTCATAATATAGCTTTTGTTTTCAATAATAGCAGCTTGTAAATCTTGATCATTTAAAACTGTCAATTTAATTTTATCTGTAACCTCTAAACCGCTGTCTTTACGTGCATTTTGAATTCTATTTACCAATTCTCTTGCTACACCTTCTTTACGTAAATCTTCAGTTATGGTTACATCTAACGCCACAGTTAACGCTCCTTCATTTGCTACTAACCAACCTTCTATATCTTTTGATGATATCTCTACATCTGCGCGTTCTAAAGTAATAGTTTTCTCATTAATTACAAGCAAAATGTTACCATCTTTCTCTATTTTGTTAATATCTTCTTGGGTAAACTGCTGAACCTCAGCCGCAATAAAGCGCATATCTTTCCCGAATTTTGGCCCCAAAGCTTTAAAATTAGGTTTTATTTGTTTGATTAAGATATCTGAAGCATCCTCTAAAATCTGAATTTCTTTAATGTTTACCTCGTGTTTAATTAAATCTGCAACTGCTAAAATTTCTTCCTTTTGCTGATGATTATCAACAGGAATCATAATTTTTTGCAAGGGCTGGCGCACTTTTATCTTTTCTTTAGCTCTTAATGATAATACTAAAGAGGATATAATTTGCGCGTTCTCCATTTTACGCTCTAAGCTTTTATCTACCAAACTTTCATTAAACTCTGGAAAATTAGATAAGTGAATACTTTCTGACGATTCTTTATGAGTTACCGAATTTAAATCTTGGTACAATCGATCCATAAAAAACGGTGCAATTGGTGATGCTAATTTCGCAATTGTAACCATACAGGTATATAAGGTTTGGTATGCAGAAATTTTATCGGTTTCGTAAGTTCCTTTCCAAAAACGTCTTCTACTTAAACGTACATACCAATTACTTAAATATTCGCCGGTAAAATCTGAAATTGCTCTTGCTGCTCTTGTTGGCTCGTAATCTGCATAGAATTTATCAACTTTATTAATTAAGGTATGCAATTCTGATAAAATCCATCTGTCTAATTCTGGTCTTTCGTTTTGAGGAATATCTGCTTCAGCATAAGAAAACCCATCGATGTTTGTGTATAAAGTAAAGAAAGAATACGTGTTGTATAAAGTTCCAAAAAACTTACGTTTTACCTCTTCAATTCCTTCTAAATCAAATTTTAAATTGTCCCAAGGATTTGCATTCGAAATCATATACCAACGAGTTGCATCTGCGCCATATGTTGATAAAGTTGTAAACGGATCTACTGCGTTTCCTAAACGTTTCGACATTTTATGTCCGTTTTTGTCTAAAACCAATCCGTTAGAAACTACATTTTTATACGCAACAGAATCAAAAACCATAGTTGCAATGGCGTGCAAGGTATAAAACCAACCACGAGTTTGGTCTACACCTTCTGCAATAAAATCTGCAGGGAAAGATTCGTTTCCATCAACTTTATTTTTATTTTCGAACGGATAATGCCATTGTGCATAAGGCATAGAGCCAGAATCGAACCAAACATCAATTAAATCGCTTTCACGTTTCATCGGTTTTCCTTCGGATGAAACTAGGATAATTTCATCAACTATATTTTTATGCAAATCTATTTTTGCATAATTTTCATCAGCATTATTATCAACTTCAAAATCTTCAAAAATGTCTTTGGCTAAAACTCCAGCATCAACAGCTTTTGCCATTTCTTGTTTTAATTCTTTAACAGAACCAATACAAATTTCTTCTTTTCCATCTTCCGTTCGCCAAATTGGCAATGGAATTCCCCAATAACGAGAACGAGATAAATTCCAATCGTTTGCATTTGCCAACCAATTTCCAAAACGACCAGTTCCTGTAGATTCTGGTTTCCAATTGATGGTTTTATTTAACGAATGCATCCTATCTTTTACATCTGTAACTTTTATAAACCAAGAGTCTAGTGGATAATATAAAATTGGTTTATCAGTTCTCCAACAATTTGGATAACTATGTTTGTATTTTTCGACTTTAAAAGCCTTATTTTCATTCTTTAATTTCAATCCTAAACGTTCATCAACAGATAAATATTTATCTTGATTTTTTAAAACATCTTTTAATTTTTCTTGTTGAACTTTTAATTCTACTGCAAAATCGGCTTCATTTAAATATTCAGATTTTACGTATTCGCTTGCAAAACCATAAATAGCATCTTTAATTTCTTTTCTAAATTTACCTTGTAAATCTACCAAAGGAACTAAATTATCATTTTCATCTTTTACCAATAAAGGCGGAATTTCTGGACTCGCTTGTTTGGCAACCAAAGCATCATCTGCACCAAAAGTTGGCGCTGTATGTACAATTCCTGTACCATCTTCTGTAGTTACAAAATCACCCAAAATTACTCTAAACGCATCTTGTTTGTTATCAAAATCAAGATTGTAATCTAAAAGTTGTTCGTATTTTATATTGACTAAAGCTGCACCCACAAATTCTTTTACAACGAAAAAAGGAATTTTTTTCTCTCCAGATTTATATGCTTTTAATTGCTCTGTGGTTTCAACTTGAAACGCATTTTTACCTCCAAACTGTTTTCCAACTAAATTTTTAGCCAAAATAACTTTTACCGGTTCAAACGTATATTGATTAAAAGTATCTACTAAAACATAGTCAATTTTTGGACCAACTGTTAAGGCAGTATTACTTGGCAATGTCCAAGGAGTAGTTGTCCAAGCTATAAAATGAATATCACCTAAATTTTGTAAAAAGTCTGGTAATGTTTCATTTATCGCTTTAAATTGCGCAACAACTGTAGTGTCAGTAACATCTTGATAGGTTCCTGGTTGATTTAATTCGTGAGAACTTAAACCAGTTCCTGCTTTTGGAGAATAGGGCTGAATGGTATAGCCTTTGTAAATTAAATTTTTGTTGTAAATCTGTTTTAATAACCACCAAACAGACTCCATATATTTTGGTTCGTACGTAATATACGGATCATCCATATCTACCCAATAACCCATTTTTTGAGTTAAATCGTTCCAAATATCTGTGTAACGCATTACCGCTTTTCTACAAGCTGCGTTGTAATCTTCGACCGAAATTGTTTTACCAATATCTTCTTTAGTAATTCCTAATTCTTTCTCAACACCTAATTCTATTGGTAATCCGTGCGTATCCCAACCCGCTTTACGTTTTACTTGAAAGCCTTTCATCGTTTTGTAACGCGGAAAAATATCTTTAATAGCCCTCGCTAAAACGTGGTGCACTCCTGGCAATCCGTTTGCAGAAGGTGGTCCTTCAAAAAACACAAAGGGTTTCGCCCCTTCTCTTGAAGTTACACTCTTTTCAAATATGTTGTTTTCTTGCCAATAATTCAGAATTTCTTCTGCTACTTTTGGTAAGTCAAGTCCTTTATATTCAGGAAATTTCGCTTTCATGATGTCTCTTTTCTGATAAGGATGCGAAATTAAGGAATTTCTATAAAATGTAGCGCGTTAAGTGTAAAAAAGGAATAAGTGGAATACTGATTTTTTACAACACTTATGGCAATAGTATATTGCTCAGGCAAGTTTATTAAATAACAAAAAAGAATTAGAGTGGTACAAAATTTATGGCCAACTAGTTATAAATTAAAAGAAAAAAATGGTTTAACTTTTTCAAAAATATAATAATTTCTTATCTTTATAGAAGTTTTTATATACCCCCATATTATGAAAATATCTTTCTACAACATATTATTTCGATTACAATCGAATGTTTTACACACCAAGTTTTATACTTTTAGCCCAGTTTTATCCTGTCTAATTTTATTTTTTTTAGTTATTGAAGTTCATAGTCAACAAAATAACAATTATATTTTAGACAACTCAGCTCCATATATTATAAGTGCTTCAACGATAGGAAGAATATTTGGCGGAGGCGATACTATATTTGTAGCATCATCAAGAACCAAAGCCATTAAATTTCAAGAATTAGTTGGTGCTTCTGGAGCTCCCATTGTGGTAATTAATAAAAATGGGCAAGTGAAGATTAAAGACCCACAATATTGGGGAGGTATTACTTTCGAAAACTGTCGTTACATAAAAATATCAGGGAAAGGGCACCCTAATTATAGATTTGGCTTTGAATTAGGTGGTTATGATTGTGGTTTGGCTTTTTCAGAATTGAGTTCAGATTGCGAGGCCGAAAATATAAAGATAAGCCATGATGGCTTTTTCGGGATTTTTGCAAAGAAAGATTTTGGAGGCAATCCTTCAGTTCCTTATCCTGTTTTTGAAAACTTAATTATCCACGATTGTTTTATTGAAAACGTAAGTGAAGGTATGTATATCGGTGAAACAAAATCACCAGGTATGGAATTTAAACATGTAAGAATTTACAATAATATTATAAGAAACACCAAAAGAGAGTCTGTGCAAATTGCAAATGCTTTTGAAGATATTGAAATTTACAACAATACAATGCTTAATGCGGGTTTAAGTAATATTATTTATCAAACAAATAATTTACAAATAGGAGACAATAGTATTGTAAATGCCTATAACAACATTATTATGCAAGCTCCTTTTTTTGGCATTATAGCGCTTGGAAAAGGAGATTCTAATTTTAGTAACAACTACATTTCTAA
>TARA_R110002126_G_scaffold78530_2_pt1 | contig 22577 bp, 26 predicted proteins | sample TARA_R110002126 | Tara Oceans TARA_R110002126 (sample SAMEA4397536) | marine metagenome | biome: Polar Biome; feature: [DCM] deep chlorophyll maximum layer (ENVO:01000326); material: water (ENVO:00002006), including particulate matter (ENVO:01000060) such as... | depth 30 m
AACGCACTGCCACCCACGAGGGCCACACCATGACAAATGCAAACACAAGCGCAACTATTTACCGTGGCCCGTCGCTGATCGACGGCCAGCCCATTGTTGTCGTTGCGGTGGTGTCGGATCGCAACCGCAAAACGGGCGCGGTGGTTCAGACCTACATAATGCTGGAAGATATAGACCCGCGCGATGCCAGCAAAAACGGGGCCGATTACAGCATCTGCGGCGAGTGCCCGATGCGCGGCGAGGTGACAACCGACCCCCTTCGCAAACAGGCCAAGAATCGCGCCTGCTACGTTAAGCTTTATCAGGGCGTCCTGATCACTTGGCGGCATTATAAAGCGGGCGGATATCGCACCGCGCTAGGGCATGACGATATCGCCGCCATTGGCGCTGGTCGCGTCGTCCGTCTCGGCACTTACGGCGATCCAGCGGCGGTCCCGTCTTGGCTATGGGACAGCTTGCTAGCCGATAGCACCGCGCATACTGCCTACTCTCACCAAAGCGGCATGCCGGGCGCGGATTTCCGCCCCGATCTGTATATGGTCAGCGCCGACAGCGAGGCGCAAGCGCGCGCGACGTGGTCCAAGGGGCAACGAACTTTTCGCGTGGTCAAGAGCGTCTCCGATATCGTCAAAGGGGAGGAAATACTATGCCCTGCATCAAAAGAGGCTGGCGCGCGCGTCCAGTGCACAACATGCCGTCTTTGCGGTGGTGCTAGCGTCAAAGCAAAATCGATAGCCATTCCTGACCATGGGCCGCTAGCCAAGCGGGATACTAGCGGTTTTATAGTTGGTATTGATAAGAACGTGCGCCCTAAATCAGATTTGGATCTAATGTTCAACGAAACGGAATAGCCCCAACCTTTGGGGCTAACAACCACCAGCGTCTAAGAAAGGAAGTTTGTTATGCAAGTAGGTGACACAATCGAACTCAAGGGCAAGAGCAAGCATGGTAAGAACCGCATTCAGCAGTTCGGCACTAAGTGGTGGTGTACTGAGATTCGCCCTCATATTCACACATCAACACATCAGCGTCTACCCGGACCATTTGCTATGCTACACTCACCCACGGGCAACTCTCGTTGGATTGCTGTAGAGGATGATCCCAATTTTCTTGTTAAGGAGTGTGCCGAATGAGATATCGTGTGACGATTGCTGTAGACTCGCTTGACCCAAACCCAGAGGTTACAGAATTTGATTTTTTTGATGACGCAGAAGATTTCATTCACGATTCTGTATATCAATCTATGCAATCACTCATGTCTCAATCTCCGTATATCATTGAAAAGGAAGAATACGAACAACTCTTGGAACAAGAGATGTCTCTAATTCACCTAGAAAAACGAGGCACCATAGTATGACGGCTAATATAAAAGCCTATTATAATTTACACAAGCAATGCTTCTCCATCATAGACAAGGCACAACGAAGGGTTGTGGAACACACAGATGACATAATGATAAAGGGGGCTTCCTTTATTGTGCAACCGGCAGGTCGTAATAAAGCAGTAAGAACAGGACAGAAAAATGTACATGCTTTTGTAGATGGGGAACGTGTAGACGCTATCCCCTACCCCCACGAGGAAGGTATGGGAGTTTTGTATAATCCCTTTGTGTATAAGGGTTTTATTATAAAGGGAGGAGATGAAGAAACCTTAATACATTCAGCAAGTTACGTTCACCTCACTACAAAGTTAGGCTTCAGTTTAATGTACGTTTATGGGACTATCAACACATGAGAATCACATCCCCTTGGACCGATGAGCAGGTCAACGAATTGAAAGTACTATGGGAGCAAGGCATCTCTGCCAACGCAATTGCTAAAAAGATGGGGTTCAACAGTAAGAATCCTATTTTAGGTAAGGCTTTTAGACTTAATCTACCCTCCCGCCAAAGCCTCAAGCGTAAGGATGTGCACAATAAAAAGCCTTTTGAACCTGTGTCCTTTTTTACGCCCCTTCTTAAGACGTGTGCATGGCCTATCGGGCATCCTGACAAAGCCAACTTCCATTATTGTGGGGGTGATATAGTAAAGGGTAAGCCCTATTGTGCAGCACATTGCAAGATCGCTTATCGTGTAAGAGAAGTAGCTTAACTAACCCCAACAGTTGGGGCTAATAACAATAAGGACTTAACGCCATGAGTAATAGCAATCTTACTAAATTCCATACGGATCTAAAGGGTGCCAACCTAAGACAAGCAGATCTAACGAGGGCATCCCTAACAGATGCAGACTTAACGGGAGCCTATCTAGTAGACGCCGACCTAAGGGGGGCTAACCTAGAAAGGGCCAAACTAGAAGGAGCAGATCTAAGAGGTGCAGACCTAAGAGGTGCAGACCTAAGAGGCGCTGACCTAACAAATACAGACATGAAAGGTGCTGATCTAATGGGTGCCGATTTGAGGGAGGTTGAATTATCAGGTGCTAATTTAGAGTGTGCCGTCCTAGAGGGTGTGTCCCTAGAAGGTGCTCTTCTATGGGAGACCAACTTAGATAAAGCGGATCTAGCGGGAGCAAATCTAAGGTGGGCTAACCTAAAGGGGGCACATCTAGATGATACGGATTTATCAGGGGCAGATTTGCAGAAAGCAAAGTTGGGAGGGCTTAATCTACAAAATACCAACCTAAAGGATGCTAACTTAGAGAGTGCTAATTTAAGACACGCCAACCTACAGAGGGCTTTTTTACGGTACGAAAACCTAAGGGGTGCTGACCTAAAGGGTGCTGACCTAAAGGACGCTGACCTACGGAGGGTTAACCTAAAGATGGCCAACTTAGAAGGTGCTGACCTAAGAGGTGCCAATCTAACGCGGGCCAACCTAGAGGAGGCTAACCTAGAGAGTGCTGATCTAAGAGGTGCTGACCTACGGAAAGCGAACCTAAAAGAGGCGAATCTAAAAAGTGCTAACCTAATGGGTGCCGATTTGAGGGGCGCTAATTTATCCGGTGCTGACCTAGAGAATGCTCTCCTAACAGGGGCAGACCTACAAACGGTCAATCTATGTGGCGCTACTCTAACAGGTGCGAGTCTTGTGGGAGCCAATCTAACAGAGGCTGACTTAACCAACATGCTGAGATTGCATCTCCCAACAGGGTAATCCCCGTAGATTATCAAGCTGCCCTAAAGCAGTGCGTCACTTTGACAACTATGATCTAGGTGGCCTTGCTTGTATTTGTACAGAACCCAAACATTACCACCGCCCTATACCTCAATCAAAGGAAGATGCTATAATGTTTACGACACAACACAGCAACGTAATCGAACTCCCGAACATTAACGCTAATGTTTTCGGAGATATCCCTACGGAGGTGGACTTCAGTGTCAGCTTCGAGCCATCCCTTGTCCCTCATAAAAAGTACGTCATTAAGGAGGAGACGGGAGAGGCTCTAGATGTTGTGGGTCATAAGTTCCAATGTGCTAGCCATCCTGATTATTTCCGCCGTGTACAGGATTCTATCCGCGATAGCCTCGTCATGGAGGATTTGCAAGATGCTAAGGTACGATGGCAGACGGCCCGCAATGGATGCTTTGCACTCATGGATGTAACTTTACCTAATGTTAAGTACAAAGTTACGACCCGCAAACATCAGGTGGACGTTTCCCAACGTATTGTTGCCCTGCACGGGATCGATGGGCTATGTTCTAATCAGGTCTACTTTGGGGCGATTGATGCTTTCTGTACAAACGGGATGATATCCGGTGACTGGGAAAAAATTCGCAGGAAGAATACTGTTAATTTCAATCTTAACACCTTCATTGAAGAGCTTGAAAAGGCTAAGGTAGAGTTCCACGAACACGGGCGCACATTGCAAACGTGGGCCTCTAAAGATCTGGATGTCACCCAAGTGATGGAAGCCCTGCCTAGCATCGTGGGAGCAGATCGTAAGGCTGCAAAAATGCTGACCTTGTACAATGAAGAGGCGACTATCCGAGGTCATAACGTGTATGCGTTGTACTCTGCATTCACTAATTATGCCAGCTACGCTGATGAGCGTAACGGTTTTGAACTGCACACATCTAACAATGACAATGCAGCGGTAAGAATGTTCAAGCGTGAGCAGGACGTATCTATGTGGGTTGCTAGCCCCGCTTTCAAAGCGTTAGCAGCATAACCGTAAGTTTAACCTACGTAAAAAGGGATATGATTAATGTCTGTGGATTTGCCGCGTTACGTCCGTAAAGTTGTTAGAAGAGATGATACTTTCTACTATAAGTATGACCCCCCTAAAAAGTTTATCGACGCAGGGCTTGTGACGCGGCAAAGGCCTATCCCCAACTTGGGGGCAGCGAGGGAAATAGGAGAGGAGTCAAACGCTAAAATAGACGCATGGAAAAAGGTATATGATATTCGTAGAGGAGACATGGGCAAGGCTACTGTTCATCAACTTATAGTACAGTATAAACTGACACCTCCCTATAGGAGGCTTGGTGTCCAATCCAAAGAGGAATACGTATTTGGTTTTAATAATATCGAAAGGATCATGGGCAACAAAAAAATAGGTAGCCTTAATGTACTACACGCAAAGGGTTTTTATAAACAATGGTTGGAAAGAGGGCCACATACAGCAAGCAAGCTGTGTAAAATAGGTAATGTTCTATTTAACTTTGCAATGGATCAAGGTTATATTCCTATGAACCCCTTCTCTAGGGTGGTCAAACAAAAAACGCAAAAAAGGAGTGTTGTATGGACAGATGAACAAGTGCGTGCCTTTTTGGCAGCGGCCTATTCAGACTTTAAGTGGAGGAGCATAGGCCTACTAGCGCACATGACGTATACTTGGGTGCAAAGGGTTTGTGATATACGGATGCTGACGTGGGACGCTATTGACTTTGATAGTCAAACAGTAACTATTAAGTCAACGTCTCGTCGAAATACAGTCTTCATACCTATTGAGGGTGGACTATTATGTGTGTTACGCCAACAGCAAAATGACTTTGGCTTTCAGCCCTACGTAGTACCTCGCGTTAAACCCCGGTTGGGCAAGTTCCACCCCTACAATGGAGATCAAGTAGGCTCCATGACACGAGACATTCTAAAGGTTGCAAACCTACCCTCCCGCCTACGTCTTAGTGACCTTAGGCGAACAGGCACCATACAAATGATTGACGGGGGTGTGCCTGTAACAACTTTAATGCAGGTTACAGGCCATGCTCATGTAGCATCCCTTGAACCCTACCTTAGAAATACACTAGCGGGTGCCGGTGAAGCCTTAAAAAAGAGACTAATATAATGGATATAAAACTAATAGTAGAGGATTTACAACTCAGTAGTGGGCAGACTTATAGAGGTACATGCCCTTCTTGTTATGGCCGGGGCACCTTTACTGCTTCTAATATAGATGGTTTACTTGTATGGAACTGCTTCAAAAATTCATGTAACATAAAAGGGAGAACAGCTACTGAGCTAACCTCTGCTGACATCAGACTGAAACTTAGTGACACTAACGTACCTATATCTCCAACCTTTGTAAAGCCCCCCTATTTCGTAAGCCTACAAAACTCCTTTGCCTACGTGGGCGGTAAGTCTGCGACACTATGGTGTAACACATGGGGTCTTGATACCAGTAAATTACTGTATGATATTAAGGATAGACGAGTAGTATTCCCCATCTATGATAAAGGTGTGCTTGTGGATGCAGCAGGTCGCGCGATTAGCCCCAAGCTAACACCTAAGTGGTTGAGGTATGGCACATCTAAAGTCCCCTTTATGCATGGTGAAGGGAACGTGGCAATTCTCGTAGAAGATTGTATTAGTGCGTCTGTAGTAGGAAATAGGGATAATGCTTGTGGTGTGGCTATTTTGGGTACATCCCTAACGGAGGGTCACATCACAGCCCTATGTAACTTTAGCAAGGTTATCGTTGCACTGGACCCCGACGCCTTAAAGAAAACACTAGCGTATACGAAGGAACTTAGAACTAGGATAACAGAGGTATATGCACTGAAGCTTAAGGATGACCTTAAGTACCGTCTTCCAGAAGACATGCAGAAATTGGATAATATAAAGTGGAAGAAAAACTCTTAAGATCCCTAATGGATTACGCCTTTCAAGAAGAATATAATACATTCAAATGTCCAGATGTAGTCTTTTCTAAAGAGGGACAAAAGATTAAGAAGGCCATAGAAGATGCCGTTACTTTCTATAAAAGAAGTTTAACTCCCTCTGAAGTGGAGGCTATCTACTACGTAAACAACCCAACGCTTACCACTTCCCAAAAGGCTGCTGTATCAGATAGCTTCCATAAGATTGCGGCTGAAGCTGTCATTGGTAAAGATGTAGCACAAGACTTATTATCGAAAATGTTTCAGCAATATATAGGTGAGGAGATTGCAAACCTTGGCTTCGACTATATCAACGGTAATCAAAATTCTTTAGATTCTTTGTCTGGGTTGCTGGAGAAGTATGAAAGTAACTTTATCCCTAAAATAACCGTGACGTGGGACAACCTATCATTTGACGAGATTATAGAACAGACGTTAAGCAAACCCAAATGGCAGTTCAACATCTCCTCCTTACAAAAGCGCGTTACGGGTGTTGATGGGGGCCAGTTGATTGAGGTAGGGGCTAGGTCTAATGTGGGCAAGACCAGCTTCCATGCCTCCTTAGTAGCAGGGCCAAATGGCTTTGCGGAGCAGGGGGCAAAGGTACTCGTGCTATGCAATGAGGAGCCTGTAAAGCGGGTACTACTGCGTTATGTGCTTGCCAGTGGAGGTTTCGCAGAGGCAGATATCATGAACAATTATGTTCAGGCTACGGCTAAGTATAATAAAATCAAAGATAATATCTTCTTTAAGGATGTCACCGAATATCGTATGGATTGGGTGGACTCTATATGTCGGTCCTATAATCCCGATATTGTGGTCCTAGACATGGGGGATAAGTTAGCGAACATGGCAGGCCACAGCCGTGTAGATGAGGCTCTTAAGGCGAATGCCATCTTTGCTAGACGCATTGCAAAGCGACATGACTGCGCTATGTTTTATATGTCCCAGCTATCTGCAGAAGCAGAGGGGAAAATAGTACTTAATCAATCCATGATGGAGGGCAGCAAAACGGGTAAAGCGGCGGAGGCTGATCTAATGCTGTTGTTAGCTAAGAACCCACAGCTATCTGACCAAGCGGAAGAAGACAATCAACGGCATATTAACATATCTAAAAATAAGTTGACAGGCTGGCATGGCATAGTCCATTGTGAGTTTGACTATAAAACTAGTCGTTATACAGCATAAAGGAGATATCCAAGACATGGCGGTTACTAATACACGAACTACAAAACTACAACAGCAATTTGACCCTGCTGCTCACGTCACCGTTGTTACGTGCGACAAAGATGACAAGGCAAATATGTTGATTGTCGAGCGGGTAATGTCTATTGTACACACAGATAAAGGCATTCAGCTCCAAACGGAAACGGGTGAGACTGTTTTTGTAGTGTGGGATAATATTAAATACTTTATGAGTAGAGCTATGGATGTCTAACTTTAAATTAAGTGGTAGATCTTTAGAGCGTCTTGTTGGTGTAGACATGTTTTTATCCTCTGTGATGAAGACAGCCATTGATATGACAGAGATTGATTTTGGTGTAGGAGAGGGTGTCCGTTCAAAGGAACGTCAAATCTCTCTAGTAGCAGCAGGAAAATCTCAAACCCTAAACTCAAAGCATCTTGAAGGTAAGGCTGTAGATCTGCTGGCGTACAAAGGTAGTTGGTTGTCATGGGAACACGAAGACTTTGACAAAATTGCAGACGCTATACGACAGGCGGCTATTCAACATGAAGTACCTGTCCGCTGGGGTGGTGCGTGGACTGTTTCCGACATCCGTCAATGGGAAGGCCCTATGCACGATGCCCGCATGTCTTACATAGATACACGGAAAGCGGAGAATAGAGTTCCTTTCGTTGATTCACCCCACTTTGAAGTGGCATAGAGGCTTTGCTTCCGTAGCTCAGTAGGATAGAGCAACAGACTTCTAATCTGTAGGTCGCACGTTCGAGTCGTGCCGGGAGTACCACTACACTCTATATCTAATATAAAAAGCAGGGAGGTTTACTATGAAGGATAAAAAAGTACAACCTATATCTATTCACATAGGTTTATCTTCAGGTTTAGATACCCCAATTTATGAAGCGCACTTGTATAGAGAAAAAGGTACTTATGTAGCCCGTCTTTTATTTCGTGGGGCTATATATGATACAATAGTTTTTAATTCGGGTAAGTCCCTCGAAGATGTGCAGACTAAGCTAGATGTTTGGGCTAAACAAATATCTTATTCAGACAAAAAAGATAGTATATTTGGTGCAGACAAATGAGTAGTGCTAGCCTTGTAGGACACACTGTCTGGCTTGGAGAAACCTATACAGGTGGAGACCTGACTAGTGTCGTTGCGGAGTGTGCCCGCGTGAGTAACCCAACGGGGGTACGCAAAAGCTCTAATGAAAAACTATTAAAGTACTTAATCAAACACAAGCACTGGTCTCCTCTGGAGATGGCAAATGTGGTATTAGATATCAGTACTACTAGAGATATTGCCAGACAGCTGCTTAGGCATAGATCCTTTTCCCTGCAGGAATTTTCGCAGCGCTATTCTGCAGTGGAAAAAAATACGGCTACTCGTGAGTGTAGATTACAAGACCCAAATAATAGACAGAACTCTCTGGAATGTGACGATGAAGCTATTAAAACGTGGTGGGAAGAAGTGCAATCAGCTTCAATACGTGTGGGTTTTGAGACATACAACGCGGCGCTTGCGAAAGGTATTGCTAAAGAACAAGCACGAGTTTTACTTGCTGAGGGACTTACTACTACTAGGCTTTTCGTTAATGGTTCCTTACGTAGTTGGCTTCATTATATTGAAGTAAGAACAGCCGTAGAGAGCCAAAAAGCTCATAGAATATTGGCCCTTCAATGTGCTAAGGCTATGGAGCCCGTGTTTCCTGACATCATGAACTTCGTACAGGGAGATATTAGTTATGAAGCAAGTTGAACTACCTCTTGATCTAGATGTGGGTCTTACCCCAAAGGGTGATCTTTGTGTATACGTGTGGTTAGGCGATGACTATGCAGACCCTATAGAAGTTTCCTTTGGGATACAGGACATCTTTGATCGTATGCATGCTGAGATTTCCTCCCCCAATGGGGTAATCCACGCAGATTATAAAGATGACTTTCTTTTAAGTGTCCTCGCTTTTGAGGAGAAGGTACATATTGCTATAGATTCAATCCATGCAAAAAACCTGCGGCTGTAGCAATGAGCCCTCATCCCCGTAAGTTCTTAGCTCATGCTAGAACAGCGGCATTAACGACAGAGGGCACCCATACAAGGAAGGGTAGTCGCTTTCGCTTAGGTGCAGTGTTAGTGGATAAACATGTGGTGTGTTCCGGTGTAAATAGTTACAAAACACACCCTATACTGCGTCATAAAACACAATGGCCACACCTACACGCAGAACAACATGCTTTAATTAGACATGGTTTAAACAACTGTGCTGGGCTTGACCTTTACGTCTGCCGCATCCTATCTAATGACACTACTATGGCGCTATCAAAGCCTTGCTCTGTTTGCATTGAGTTTATTATAGAAGCACGTATACGTACTGTTTACTATTCAATAAACTCCTACAGGTATGGTATCTTTGATGTTACTAATCGCAGTTACAAACAATCAAGGCCCTTACATGTATAGAAAAGAGGAAACCTCCGCTGAGTGCTTTATGCTTCTACAGATAAGTAGCCTCCTTAAAAACAGGATACTAGCTGAAAAAAGTTTGTCAGAGGCTGATCTACAATCTATATGGAAGGCTTACCAAAATCTCTATACCTTTTGGGATGTCGTTTTTGAATCTAAAGTAATACCCCCCACCCAACACTGAGGTTGCTATGCAAGTAGTTTTAGACGTTGAGAACACCGTAACAAAAAGAGGGGGTAAGATACACTTTGATCCTTACGAAACAACTAATAGTTTAGTTATGGTAGGCGTGAGGGTTTCAGGAGAGAGTCCTGAGATTTTTACATACAACCATAACGATAGTCCTTGTGAAGTAGACACTCCCGCCCGACTACAGGATATTCTAGATTCATGTACATTGCTTATAGGTCATAATCTAGTTCATGACTTAACGTGGTTATGGGAGGTAGGAGTTAAGTACACAGGGCTTATTTGGGACACGATGGTTGTGGAATACGTTCTACAGAAAAGTTTAAAGAACCCTATCTCTTTAGCAGCTTGTGCAGAACGTCGTAACTTAAGCACCAAAAAGCAAGATACGTTGAAGCAATACCTTAGCCAAGGTTTTAGTGTAGCAGATATCCCCCATGAAGAACTTGTTTCATATCTAAAGGATGATCTACTTGTAACCGAGTTACTCTTGGGTGAGCAGGAAGAAGACTTAAAATTAGAAACTAATGAAAGTCTATTATCTACAATAGAACTAAGCAATAAAGTAACTAGTTCTCTAGCTAGAATGAACCAGTCCGGCTTTTCCGTAGATAGAAACATCTTAGAAAGTATAAAAAAAGATTACATAGAAGAAAGAAAGGTCTTAGTAGAAGCCCTAGATATTTTAACAGAAGACCTGATGGGAGATTATCCTATTAATCTAAATAGCCCCGAACAATTATCATGGGTTATTTATTCTAGAAGGCCCGCTCATAAAAAAAGCTGGCCTGATTTGTTTCTGGGGAGGATGAAGCCTAAAGAGTTTAGAAGCACTATCAGTTTGAATAGTGATCTTATCTTTAAGAAGAAAGCTAAGCAGTGTGGCGTCTGTTATGGTAAAGGGAAAAGCTATAAGACTAAAAAGAATGGTAACCCTTTCGCCCGACCTACAAAATGTCAGGGTTGTGAGGGAGAAGGCTACCTATACATCCCTACAGGAGAATTAGCAGGCTTAAAGTTTAACGCGCCTAATTCTAAATGGATTACAGCTAACGGCTTTAGTACTAGTAAAGAAGACTTAACGGTGCTGGCTGGTACAGCCTCCTCCCTAAGACACACAAAGGCCGTCGACTTCTTAAACAAAGTAAAAAGGCTCAGTGCAGTAGAGACATATTTATCTTCGTTTATCGAGGGTATAAACTGTTTCACAAAGCAAGATAATAAGCTGCACGTCCAACTAACTCAAACAGTAACCGCTACAGGTCGTTTCTCTGGACGCAACCCGAACATGCAAAACATGCCTCGTGGAGGAACCTTCCCCGTAAAAAGATGCTTTGTATCTAGATGGGAGGGTGGTAAGATCCTTGAGGCTGATTTCGCTCAGTTAGAGTTTCGTGTTGCTGCATTTTTATCACAAGACCGGGTAGCAATAGATGAAGTTAAAAATGGTTTTGATGTTCACTCTTATACAGCGGAGGTTATAACAAAGGCAGGACAACCTACAAGTAGACAAGAAGCAAAAGCACACACCTTTGCCCCCCTATACGGAGCAACGGGCTTTGGAAGAACGCCTAGTGAGGCTAGCTATTATGAACACTTTATCCAAAAGTATAAAGGGATAGCAGCTTGGCATAGTGAGTTAGCAAAAGAAGCCTTAAGAGAGGGTCTAATAACAACACCCTCAGGGAGACAATTCGCTTTCCCTTATATAGAACGCAGGCCAAATGGTAAGCCTACTCACTTTACACAAATTAAAAACTACCCGGTGCAATCCTTTGCAACGGCAGATATAGTTCCATTAGCTCTTACGTACATTGAGAGTAGGCTAGAGTTTCTACACACCTGTATCGTAAACACGGTACATGATTCCATAGTATTAGACGTACACCCAGAGGAGGTAGGAGATGCCTTAGCTGTAATTGACAATACCAATGCTAACCTTAAAGGTCTTATCGATGAACGGTGGGACTTAGACTTTAATGTACCTCTTTTATTAGAGGCTAAAATGGGGCCTAATTGGCTTGACATTAAAGACGTTAACTAATACAATAATACCCTCTCAATAGGAAAATAACATGCACGAAATTATGGCACTAGATAGCAACAACTTTGCCGACCTTGCTAAGGCTGCGGGTATGGATCTTGCTATGCCTTCAACAGATACTAAAAGTAGTACGTTGACTCGTTTCAGCCTACAGCATAAAGCTCTTAGTGGTAGACAAGACATCAAAGGTAAGATGGTCAACGTGGAGGTCGTCGAAGCGGGTAGTATTAAGCTAGAAAATCCAGAGACTAAAGAGCTTATCTACGCACAATCAGCCCGCCTGCGCCCTTATATGCAGCGCGTTCTCTACAAGCGTTTTATTATGGGCTCAGGGGATACCCCTAATATGTTCATTAAAACAGTTATGGCTACGGATCTTAATGGGGATTTAAAGGATTCTGAAGGAGGCTTTAACTGTGGCAAACCCGCTGGCTACATTAAAGACTGGGCAGCTATTCCCGATCCTTTGAAGGCTGTTATCAAGCAAATTAAGCGTACCCGCGCTATCTTTGGTACTGTAACTCTACAAGGCGCTGTTAATAGTCAGGGGGAGCCTGTCACCCTAGAGGATAATACACCCGTCATCTGGGAAATTGATAACAGAGATGCCTTTAAGGATAGCAACGCACCCTTCCGTACCCTCTTTGCTAGAAAGGAATTACCTTTACAGCGCTATATCAATGTAACCACTACTGAAAAGAGCATTCCTAACGGAGAGTCCTTTTACCTACCTAACCTTGATCTAGATCTCGCTCAAGGTAAAAATGAAATTACAGAAGAAGATCAAGAAATGTTTAGTGATCTTTTGTCATGGGTTTCTAATTATAACAGTTATATCCTTCGTCAATGGGATGAGAAAACAGGCGTAGGGGATGTGCCGTCGGGTGAGGCTGCCCTTATAGATGGCTTCTTAAGTGTAGAGCAGGCTGCCTAATGAACCACCCCGCTGAGTTGGCTCTACATATTTTACTCTCAAGGTTAAGGGAAGGAGCCTCAGAAATCTCTGAAGCCACCATTGACCAGATCACAAAGGATATAGGAGTAGCCCTTGTACGCCAATTTAGAGGAGGTAAGAAACGAGAGTTTCGTGTAAGGATGTCCAACATTGGGCGTCCTTACTGCCAACTGTGGTATGAAAAGAATAAGCCGGAATTAGCAGAAGCCCCCGACTATAACTTCGTGCTAAACATGATGATGGGCGACATTGTAGAAGCTGTCTTCAAGGGGCTTCTTACAGAAGCAAAGGTTGACTATGAGGATGGTGAACATGTTACACTAGAGCTAGCTAGCGGAACACGAGTCAACGGCACCCCAGACATAAGTATTAATGGTGCAATCGATGACATTAAATCTGCTTCACCATGGTCCTATACTAATAAGTTTGTGTCCTTTGATACACTACATAGCAGTGATCCTTTTGGCTACGTAGCACAGCTAGCTGGCTATGCTAAGGCTAGCAATAAAAAAGCGGGGGGTTGGTGGGTTGTCAATAAGGCTAATGGACAATTCAAATACGTCGAAGCAGAAGGTTTAGACGTAGACCAAACCCTGTTAGAAGTAGATGAAAAATTAAAGAGGTTAAATCAGAATGAGTTTGCCAGAGATTTTGAACCTGTAGAGGAGACCTTTAGGTCAAAACCTACGGGCAACAAAGTACTTAGTGTTTCTTGTAAGTTCTGTAACTTTAAAGCTGACTGCTGGCCTACCTTAAAAACACTACCTTCTATACCATCCTCTGCAAGAAATCCAGCAGATGTCGATTATGTATACATAGCCGAGGGATAAAAACATGGATACTGATAGCTCACATTATAGCGTCATGTCTACAGAAGAGCTTGAGAAATTAATTATTAGTATGCAAAAAAACCTTAAGGCAGCGGAGGATAGCCATAAGGAAAAAAGTTATAGCAAATTATATACGCTAGTAGAGGCTCATAATGAAACCTCTAAGGCTATATGTAAAGAACTCAGTATCTTAGACTATACGGACAGCATGACAACTGTTCGTAACGTAGCGGCAGTCTTGGGTAACGCTATGACCCCCTCCCCGGTGCAGCTAGTATCAGCCTTTAAGTATTTGCAAGATGCTATCAGCAAAAAGGCTTAATGCACTTAGGCTGGGGTATAGATCCGGTCTTGAGCAAACGGTAGCAGAAGCTTTAACAATAGACACTCGACCATACACTTATGAGTCTATTAAAATAGAGTGGGAAGACCTTGCCTATCGTACCTATACCCCAGACTTCGTGCTACATAATAATATTATAGTTGAAACAAAGGGTTTTTTTACATCATCTGATAGACGTAAACATTTATGTGTTAAGTTACAACATCCAAAGCTTGATATCCGTTTTGTTTTTACAAATAGTAAAGCAAGACTTTACAAAAAATCTAAATCCACATATGCTACGTGGTGTGTAAAAAAAGGTTTCCTATACAGTGACACTTCTATTCCAGAAGACTGGTTAGAAGAATCCCTTAAGGAAGCCCTTCCCCCTTTTACAACTTTTCCAGTAAGGAAAAAAACAAAGTGACTACAACTAGAGAAGTTCTGTCAGAGGATTCCCTCTATATCAAAATTAAACCTACAGTCAATGCAGATGGGTCATGGTTAGGTGACGTTGCAATTACCTTAGTTTGCCCTGATAAATTGCCTTTGAATGAAGATGACACAGATACTCTTTTTAACGTAGGCGCACTTATGGCTGCCTCTTTGCTTTTATATGAAGAAGACGAAGCCCTTAAAGAGAAAGCGCAGGCCCTTATGGATAGTAGTGATCCTGATGACGAATATCTTTTTGGAGATAATTCTGTTCCTACAGTTATCACATCCTCTACAGACAATATAATTAGAGTTAGTTTTGGTGACAAAAGATGACTGATTCTAACGTCTACCCCAAAATCAAGCGGGTACTCCCAGACGAGATAAATAAACCCGTACATTATAATAATAATAACCTTGAAACTATTGAGCTTATTAAAGGGTCTATGACAAGCTTTGAATTTGAAGGTTACCTAAAAGGCAATGTTTTAAAATACATTGGCCGTTACAGGCATAAGCATAAGGAAGATCCCGTTAAAGACCTCCATAAAGCAGAGTGGTACTTAAAGAGACTAATTAATGAACTAACAAAAAACACGTAATACTCGTATAAAATATGAGATAGAAAAAAAACCAACCTTCTATTTACAGGAATTAATATGCCTACTTTACCCACAGACTATCAAAACTTTATTGCCCTTTCTCGTTATGCACGTTGGAAAGAAAAAGACCAACGCAGAGAAGTTTGGCCTGAGACTGTAGCAAGATATTTTGACTACCTTACGAAATACATCAACAAAACTTTTTCTTTTGACATCACAGAATACAGAGAGCAGCTAGAGAAGTCCGTTATAAATCTAGACGTGATGCCCTCTATGAGGGCTATGATGACAGCAGGCCCTGCTCTAGACCGTTGTCACGTAGGTGCCTACAACTGCTCCTATATACCTATAGACTCGCCTAGATCTTTTGACGAGGCTATGTACATTCTTATGTGTGGTACAGGTGTGGGCTTCTCTGTTGAACGTGAAAATGTGGATAATCTCCCTGTAATCAACGAAGATTTCCATGAAAGCAGTACCATTATTGTAGTTGACGATAGTAAAGCAGGGTGGTGTAAAGCACTACGTGAACTTATTGCATGTTTGTACGCGGGGCAAATCCCGTTGTGGGATGTGTCTAAGGTACGCCCCTCTGGGGCACGCCTTAAAACATTTGGAGGTAGAGCCTCTGGTCCTGACCCTTTGGAGGATTTGTTTAGCTTTGTCATATCTAAATTTAAAGGTGCTGCAGGTCGGCGTCTCTATCCGCTCGAAGCTCACGATATTATGTGTAAGATTGGAGAGATTGTGGTTGTCGGCGGTGTACGTCGTAGCGCTCTTATCTCTCTCTCTAATCTTAATGATACCTCTATGCGTAAGGCTAAGTCAGGGGAGTGGTGGGTCAATGAGGGACAGCGTTCTCTGGCGAACAATTCAGTATCCTATAAAGAAAGGCCTTCTATGGAAGTCTTCTTTGCAGAGTGGTTTTCTTTGTATGAAAGCAAGTCTGGTGAAAGAGGTATCTTCAATCGTGCGGCGGCAGAGCGTCAAGTTACGAAAAACGGCAGGCGTAATAGCTACCAAGGTGACGGTCTATCTGACAGTGCGTCTAAGACAAAACAAAAAGTAAAGTGGGGTACAAACCCTTGTTCTGAAATCATTCTGCGACCTTACCAATTCTGTAATTTATCTGAGGTGGTAGTACGAGAAGAAGACACTCTTGAGACCCTTAAAAAAAAGGTTGAGGTAGCCACTATCCTAGGTACTCTTCAATCCTGCCTAACAGATTTTTCTTACCTGCGTTCTATCTGGCGTAAAAACACAGAAGAAGAACGTCTATTAGGGGTAAGCTTAACAGGCATTATGGATAATAAACTTACTAATGGTAGACTAGGAAAAAAGAAACTTGAAGCAGCTTTATGTGAACTTAAAGAAGTGGCAGTGGCGGTTAATAAGCAGTTTGCTCATAGGTTGGGCATCAATCAATCGGCTGCTATTACGTGTGTTAAACCCAGTGGCACGGTGTCCCAACTGGTTGATAGCGCTAGTGGCATACACACTCGTCATAGTCCTTACTATATTCGTACCGTAAGAGCTGACAATAAAGATCCTATGACACAGTTCTTAAAGGACTCCGGTATCCCTGCTGAGCCTGACTTTATGCGCCCGGAGAGCGCCACTGTGTTTTCCTTCCCCACAAAGTCTCCTGACAACGCTATCTGTCGTAACGATATGACAGCATTACAACACTTAGACTTGTGGTTATCCTACCAAGAGCAATGGTGTGAACACAAACCTAGTATTACAGTGAGTGTTCATGAGGATGAATGGCTTAGGGTAGGGGATTGGGTATATAATAATTTTGATGCTATTTCTGGTATTAGCTTCTTACCCCACAGTGATCATAATTATAAGCAGGCTCCCTACCAAGAATGTGATGAACCGCTTTACACTTCTATTAAAGCTAAAATGCCTGCCGCTCTTGACTGGACACTTCTAAGTGATTATGAAAGAGAGGATAATACCTCTGGCTCTCAGGAACTTGCTTGCACTGCAGGTGTATGTGAAGTCGTAGATATTACTAGTAGGTAAAAAAACATGCAAGAAATAATTATTACTCTAGAGATGTTAGACAAAGCTCGCACCAAAGCAACAGAGATGGGGAAGTTGTATAACTCCATCACCTCTGGCGCAGGTAACTTAGCAGGCTTTGCAGGAGAGCAGATAGCTTTAAGTGTATTGGGGGGTATTTGGACCAACTCATACGATTATGATATTACCCTTGACAATGGTTTAATGGTTGATGTAAAAACTAAACGCACAAGTGTTATGCCTCTACCTGACTATGACTGTTCTGTTGCAGCTTATAATACAAAACAGAAGTGTGATGCATATGCGTTTGTTCGTGTGCTTAACGACTATTCTAGGGGTTGGTATCTTGGGATATTAACCAAACAAGAGTATTTTCAAAAAGCGGTAGCCTTAAAAAAAGGCGATATTGATTCTTCCAATGGCTTTAAGGTTAAAGCAAATTGTTTTAATGTTAAAATTAATCAGTTAAAGGATATTTTATGACAACGGAGGCTTTACCCCCACGTAAGGGCACCCAAGGACGCCGAGACAATGGTATGCCTCCCTTAAGACTTCAATACGAAGCTGGTTATAGTGCATTTAATAACACGAAACAGTGGACAAAACAAATAGATGGCGCAACAGTACTAGTTACTACGTACCCCTACAAGCTAGATACTATGCAAGCTAAAGAATGGCAAAGAGGTTATAACACAGCCTACTTTGAAAATTTGGAGAAGCTTAATGTGGCTAGAAGATGAAGTGCAAGAATATATGAACCAGTCAAATATGACCTTTAAACAGTACCAAGATTTCTGTAAGACTACAACTATATATAAACCAGAGCTAAGCCTCTTATATCCTGCGCTTGGTCTAGCAGGAGAGGCTGGAGAAGTAGCTAACAAAGTAAAAAAGTTAGCTAGAGATGGTATTGAAAAACTACCTCCCGATTGGAAAGAACAAATTGCTGCAGAGATTGGTGATGTTCTTTGGTACTGCTCCGCATTAGCTACAGATCTCGGTATCCCCCTTAATACAATTGTTAAAGAGAATATCGAGAAGTTGCAGTCCCGTCTAGAACGAGGTCAGCTTAGTGGCTCTGGTGATAAGCGCTAATATTAGATTACTTTTTTAGCCATATAGTGGCCGAGACCATAGAGCCCAGAAGATTCCACGGTAGGTCTCGGCGCTAAAAGTAATATGCTTTCATAGTCTGCTAACTCTTCTCCCCTACCCTGTTTTTCCTTAGCTTCCTCTTTCATCCTAGCTAAATGTATATTTACACTAGCCCTTTCATCCTTGCTGGTTCTTTCAAGCCATCTATATCTAGCAAATGGCCCTGTAAAATCGTAGTTCTTATATAACAACTCTTTACGCTTTAAGGTATTAAGTGTTGCTTCATTAGCATCTGTTACACCCCCATCCTTTTTTAGGATGGCATTAATTTCCTTTGTAGTAGAGGCTTTAACAGCCGCATACTTAGCGCGTAGATCCTCTTGGCTAAATGTCTCACCTATAACGCGAGCCTCCTTACGAATATCCTCCAGTACACTTTTAATGAATAACTTTTTGTCTGGATAGCTTAATGCTTGATACACAGGATTGTTTATATAAGATTGGATTACACCACTAGCAAACTGGCTAGCGCCTTGTCTTATATAATTGTCAGCCGCTTTATCCCCTGATCCCCTAAAGGCAATCCACTCTGGTAAATTCAAGCTCTCCATTTCTGTTTCTACATCTGTGGGTTGCCTTACTACTGTGGCACCTGTAATCTGTTTTAACAGAGCACTTTCTCTATAGGCTTTCTCGCCCGGCTCTCTGTAGGCGTAAGTTCTTGGACGTGCGAGCTTTAAACCTAAAGCCTCTTGAGCAGAGGCAGGCAAAACCCTCTTGGCAGTCTGTCCGAAAGCACTAAGACCCCGTTCTGCGCCTCCATTCCCTTCGATATCTGCATTATAGTCTCGCAATAAAGCTTCTTGGTCATCGAAAGAGGCTAAAACATCCTTAACGAAGTTAGTACCCGTAAAGAAACTATTACCATATTCACCAATAACCTTACCGAACCTCTCCAGAGATCTCTCAGAGTCCAATCCTTCCGTCCCACCCGTCAAAAGTTCATCAAATATAACATCCAAACCGGGCAAAGACGTACCATGTCTGATGTTAAGACCAGCAATACCTTCTGCTAGCTCTTTCCAACCCAATTTCTTTTTGTCAATCATGCTTTCTACAATGTCTTTATTCCACGCCTTTACCTCTAGCAAATCATATTTAAATAGAAAGTCTGCCACTAATAGATAAGGTGTTAATGGAAATAAAGGCCTCGTATCTATAATAGTGTCCCCTACGCGCATATTATAATAGGGTTGATCTTGATTTTCACTTCTAATCTTTAACGCGGCCATAATGGCTGCAGTACCTACGGCGGATTGAGCCGAAGAAGCTGCTAGTTTAGACAAATCTACTGACTTGCCAGCCTCTTTTAGCGACTTTGTTTTTACAGCCGTTTGACTTGCAAGCCAGAGAGACTGAAAGGCTGTAGTAGCTACGTTAGCAGGACTGTACTTAAACTGGAAAGCCATTGCATTGTACATAAAGCGAGCAAAGGGTAATGATACAGTACCAGAAGGAACCGTCTCAATGAAGTCTAGTGTTTTTGCTACAGTACTTTCAAACAAACCTTTGTTTTTGCGGGGTGCATAGCTGAGTGTAGCTTTCATAGTAGCCGCCGCCGCTTCTTCGAGTACGTTAGTTGGTATATGCTTACCCCGTCTAAGTACTCCTTCAGCACCACCTTCAATGCCTGCTCTTCTAAAACCCTTATCTAATTCATACGCAAACACAGATCTTCTAAAGAAAGCATCTTGTGCAATGTTAAGGCCATTAAGGAAGGTTAACACCCCCGGCATCGAACCATCACCATCAAAATTGCTATTACTGCGGAATATTCTCTTGGCTAGTTTTGGGTTGTGTATTAAGGATGCATCCACCATGGCTCTAGCATTGACTGAGCCCAGATTACCAATTAGATTAGTGGAATCCAACCAAATCTCCTTAAGGGTCTTACCAACGGAGGGTTTATTTGCCCCACCTGCTAGGTACTTGCCTGTATTATATATGATAGACTCAATAGTATTAGCCGCAGTACCAAAAGTGGCTACTGCTGCCCCTGAGAAAATATTTCTGACGGTAGTAGCGGGGTTGATAACCATGAGAGATCTTCTGACCCTACCCATCTTTTGAAACCCTTCAAATGCCGTCTCGTAAAACATTGTGGTAGGATCACCCGCCCCAAATAACTTATCTAGTTTAAGCTTGTCCTTTTTCTTTAACCCAAAAAAGGCTTTTCTGGCCTTACCTAACTCAGACCCTGCCTGTAAGATCCGCCCAGCATCACTCTTTGTTGCCCGGAAAGATTCAGCTAAGATATTAATTAAGGGAGTATCTGTACCTGTATCGTTTTCCATTCTTTTTAGTAGATCTAAGACGCCATCTCTTTTTAAGTCCCCTGACTGATTTAAGGCTCGTTCAATAACATCGAAGTCTTGTTCTGTCGAGTTCTTAACGGTATACAACCATAGATCTTTTGTAATATCTGTAGCTTGGTTATTAGGGTTTTTTTTCATACTCTGCATAAGACTAAATAGGGTATCATCCTCTACTGTAATACCCTGCTTAACGGCGGCTTCATAATCTTGGATTTTAATCTTAAAAAGATTTGTAGCGAACTTATCCATATAAGAAACGACATCAGTACGCATTTTAGCTGCTATAAGTCTGTCCTTATCTTCAGGTGAAAGAGTTTTTGTTAAATCCGCTACGTCTTTGGCCACTTGTTTAGCATTACCTGCATCTCGAACGTTTAATTTATCAAGCAGGTCTTTTAGACCCTTTCCTACTTCTGTGTTGATTACGTCACCCTCTACAGGAGAAAAGTTAACGGCATCATGCATTCTTGCTTCAATATCTTCTAGCTCATATTTATCATTAAGTCTTTTTTTAATGTCACCAAGTTCAAACCTTCTATTGAGGTAGTTCCTTGCAGATTTTTGTAGTTTTTTACCTGTAAAGTAGCCTTCAGCAACGCCTGATATTGCCCCTATTCCACCAGATATGAGTAGTCTATTTATATCTGTAACCCTATCGTTATAGGGAATAGATTCGTCAAAGACTACATTACCTTCTCCATCCCCCGCGATGTGGCCTAGTTGTTCTAACTCTTGTACCATGCGGTCCTCTAGGACACCTGTTGACCCACTTAAGGCAACCTGTGTAGCTACATTATTTACTACATGCTTAGGGGTGTTCCTACCTAATATCACTTTGGTGAATATCTTTTTAAGTGCCTCCTTCTGTGCAAACTGCTTAACGGCCAAGGCCGGACCAACAGCTATACCACCTGAAAAAGCAATGCCCGCCGCAGTCGTAGCTAGGGTTAAAGGGTCTGTTGCATTGAGATAAAGGTGATCTCCTAGAGCACTGGCCGCTTTCCCTGCGGACATATCCCATATAGTGGGTGCTTCATTCTCTATTTTTTCATAGGCTTTACCGAAAGCAAAATTAGCTTCTGCAGAAGCATTACGCAGAAAGGCCTGCTCTTTAAGTATGGATATACTATTATTTGTCGCCCATCTAAAGTGTGTCATAAATCTATCGTAGAACACTTCATTTGTTTCGTCGTGTCCTTGTTTACCATCCTCTTGAAAACGCTGATGCATGTAGTAACGGATATTACCCATAAAGTCCTCATCTTGAACCATGTTTTTTCTTTCTTGACTTGAGGATTCTTCTGCTTGAACGGCTCTCCTCTCGTAAAGATAATTAGGGTCATCCTCTGTATATTTTTTTGGTACAGGATAATCAGATGTGCTCAGGGTATCTGGCGCATCTGTCCCCTGCACTGCACTGGGGGTTTCCTCTTCAGGCAATAAAAAGGTAGGGGCATCATCGAAGGCCCTTTTAAAATCCTCTTGAGAAACATAAAAATCTTCTTTAGCCATATTTATGCTCCAATCTTGTAGAACGGGCCGCGAGCTTTAAGCACCTTACTTATAGCATTTCGTTGTCTTTCAAACTTCTCCAATTCTTCAATATACGCCTTTGTATAATCCGGATCGGATCCAAGCAGCTGATCCCGGCCCTTACTCGGCCCTTCTCCCGGCTCCTTATCCTGCGGTTTAACATACGCCCTCTTAAGATCCTCTATTAGCCCTTTTGACACAGCGATTAGCTCCTCTAACTTCTTTGAAGTCATTCCCACCAACTCTTCCGGGGGTACGGGCAGGAGGCCGTCGCGGCTTGGCCGCAGTAAATCCCTAGGCTTAGGGTTTTTCTTATCAATTAAAAAGACATTATCTATAATCCGCTGTTTCGCCGTGGAACTAACTTCGGGAGTGGTACTATCCGAGGCGGTCGGGTACGTCGCGGGCCTGATCCTCCACGGTTTCTCTTTATCTGAGCTGGCAGGCGCTGTCGCGGCGTTTTTATTTGAGCTTTCTGGGCT
>TARA_R110002126_G_scaffold10245_75_pt1 | contig 22549 bp, 18 predicted proteins | sample TARA_R110002126 | Tara Oceans TARA_R110002126 (sample SAMEA4397536) | marine metagenome | biome: Polar Biome; feature: [DCM] deep chlorophyll maximum layer (ENVO:01000326); material: water (ENVO:00002006), including particulate matter (ENVO:01000060) such as... | depth 30 m
ATCAGCATTTACCTGACAACGACCATTTTGGCGATGAAGGCGCGGCGAATCATACCAGATTATGCAGCGACTACGGCACCAAAGGGATTGAGCTGTTCGTATTTGGTCGTTATGCCTTCGACCAGACGAAAGCCGCCCCAAAACGTTTCCCGGCACGCCATACATTGGAAGCGTGCGAGGCTGTAGCGCGTTTACATGGTTTAAGTGATACAAACGTAGTCTACATGCAACAAAACCCTGATGTGATTGATCAGGGCGTGTTTCATAACGATGTCATTGCTGTCGGTAACCAGAATGTGCTGTTTTATCATCAGCAAGCCTTTGTTGATACCCAAAACAAGCTGAATGAACTAAAACGTAAGTTTGGCGATGACAGCGAGTTATTTCTGATTGAAGTTAACGACAATGAAGTATCGGTACAGGAAGCCATTAAGACGTACCTGTTTAATACCCAGGTAATTACTCTGGCAAATGGTGAAATGGCGATTATTGCCCCGACGGAATGTCAGGACAACCCGGCGGTTAACCGTTATCTGGCCGGGCTAACTGGCCGCGGCACACCGATTAAACATGTCCATTACTATGATGTAAAACAAAGCATGCGTAATGGCGGCGGCCCGGCTTGCTTGCGTTTACGCGTTGCATTAAGTGAACAGGAACGCCAGGCAGTGAATCCGCATGTGCTGATGAATGACACACTGTTTAATACCCTTAACAGCTGGGTAGACAAACATTACCGCGACCAGATATCAGAAGCAGACTTGGCCGATCCGCAGCTGCTGACCGAATCACGGACAGCACTGGATGAATTAACCCGGATATTAAATTTAGGCCCGGTTTATCAGTTCCAGCGTTAAGTGTTTAATAAACAGCCAATAAAAAAGGGAGCTTGATAAGCTCCCTTTTTACTATCTAACGATTAATCCGCATTCGAACAATTCTGCACAACTCCAAATGGGTTGCTTGTTGGTTGCGAGGTTTCTGTTGTTAAATCATCAGCAGCTGTCGGCAGTGAATACTCTCTGAAACTGATGTTCTCAGTACCCGATGCAAAACCGGATACCTGTAAACGAACATCCAACCAACTACCTGCGTCTTGCGGATACTCAATCTCAAAAGATGCTATACCATTAGCGTCTGAAGTTACAGAGCCTGGCACAACCACAAAGTTGCCTGGAGTTAACAGACCATCACTGTTGATGTCTTCACCAGAACCAGGGATAACATCTCCATCGTCATTAAAATCGATATCTAAAATACCATTAAAATTAGCGTCTTCAGAGTCACACTTTATTGGTGAGCTAATGGTCGCTGGAGACCCTGATGTCGTCCAATTTTTAAAGGCCGCAGGTGCCTCAGGAGACTTAACCCAATAACCTTTTCGATAATTAATTGAGACAACAGCAACATTCAATTGTTGGCTGGCTACAGCATTACCCGAGCTATCAGTCACAATTATTGAAAACTCTTTAGCATAAGTGCTAGCACTTGGTTTAGTAATCACATTACCTGTACCAAAGCGGAAAAACAGCGTTCTCTGACCAACAGCAATATCTGTTGTATCAAATACCTGGTTCTTTTCTTGTAAACTCGCTTTAATAAGCAGGTTTTCGCCGTTTATGCCACCGCCGGTGGTTGAATCAGCAGTAAATACTGTAGATGCCACTCCTTGCGAATTGGTTATTGCTGTACCGGTACTAATTGTACCACCAGCAGCATTATCTAACGAAAATACTACTGTTTGGTTTTTCACTGGATTATTGCTGGCATCACGCACTATCGCCCGAATGGCACTAGACTCACCGACACCGACCTGTGTCGGGAAAGCCTGAGCTTCGACTTGAACTGGATCAACCGCAATAAACTCAACAATCTTTTTAGCACTAACAGCATTATCACCACCTACTGCACTAATAGATGCTAACCCCGCAAACTGCGAGCGAATAAAAGCACTCGCTAAACCATCAACCTCAGTAACATCTTCGCTTGTAACGAGCCCATTAAAATTAGGCTCTTCGTCTTCATTTTCAGGTGAATTAGCCATTTCACCACGGGTAATACTAAATATAACGTCCTCACCAACGTTTGCTACTCCATTCATTTTCCACTCAACTTGAATTTCCTGAGCACTGTTTAACGGCACTTCTTGTACCGGGTCACCGTCAAGTAAACCATCAGCATTTGTCATTGCTAAAAACGAAAACTCGTCTGCACTGATATTAATGGTTGTACTGTTTGTTACACCTAATGCGGTAACAGTCAGCGTGTCGGTGCCGCTTGTAGTGGCGGTATAAGTCAAACTGGCTTTACCCGCGCTACCGGCAGTAACCGGGCTGGTATCACTGAGTGTGTTCCCTAACGCCGAAGATACTTCAATCACAGTACCCTGAATACCAATGCCATTTGCATCAGTAAGAAACAAATCGATATTTGACGTATCGGCCAGCACTACAGAATTTGGCGCAGCAATTTCGATAGTCGTACCAATAACAGCTACCGTCAACTGCGACGTTTGCTGCTGTACCCTTGCTGTTACCATAACATCACGATTACTCTTGTTGGTCTGCGATGTAAGTGTTGCTTTGGCGACACCGTTTTCACCTGTAACACTATCAATCTGCACTAATTCGCCGGAGTCTGCCGAAAAGGTAACAGGTACATTCGGTAAAACAACATTGTTCGAATCACGAACCAACGCTGTAAGTTCTACTTTGCTGGACGCACCGGTGCCTAACTGCAATGTATCGGCAATAAGCGCAACAGAACCAACTGTCACGTCAACATCACCGCCGCCGTCACCGGCAGAATTAAATACCACCGTTGCGCTAGCTTCGCCAAAGGTCGCTGTTACCTGGCCTGCACCAGAGCGGTTACCCACGTTCAGTGGAATTGTTGCCACCCCATCAGCATTGGTTGATGAAGAACCTGAATCGTTACCCAGCGTAGCAAGCCCGTCGCCGGACACTTCAAAACTTATCAGCTGGTTGGCCACGTTGCCGCTATTTGTCGCCGTTAAAGTTGCAGTGACAACTAACGGTGTGTCCTGGGACAGAGCGTTTGACTCAGCTCCGGCAGCATTAGTTAAAGTAAGGGCAAGGGTATACACCGGAGTAGTACCACCGGTACCACCACCATCGCCACCACCCAAGGTACCGCCGCCACCGCATGCGGCCAGCGACATAATCATTAATGCAACAAGTAGTTGCCGGATGTTTTGCATGAAAACTCTCCCTAGCTGTTTTTTATATATAGTTTTTGTTAATTGCATCTTAAACCATTAATTATCACTACGTCACAGCAATTTTCAAAAAAATTTTTCTCTGCCCTGCCCAATCCGGCAACAAACTGATAGTCTTAGCCATATTCAGCACTGAAATATAACAAAAACAATGAGCAATAATAAAAAACTCGGACTAACCGCCCGCATCGTTATCGGCATGGCTGCCGGCATGCTAACCGGCTTCATTTTTAAAGGAATTCTGTCCGGCCAGGCTGAACGCGAACTCATTCTGTTTGGCATGTCACTGCCGTTAAAAGCTTTTTTTATCGATGGCATCTTTCACGTAGGTGGTGAAGTTTTCATTGCCAGCCTGAAAATGCTGGTCGTACCACTAGTGTTTGTTTCATTGGTCTGTGGCACCTGTTCATTATCTGACACCTCAACGCTTGGCAGACTCGGCGGAAAAACGATTGGCCTGTATTTAGTAACGACAGCGATTGCCATTAGTCTGGCGATGACTGCCGCTTTGCTGGTTGCTCCCGGTAAAGGCGTTGAACGTCAATCTGATGCAAGTTTTGACGTCTCTGAGGCCCCGTCACTGGCCCAGGTATTTATTGATATTTTCCCAAGTAACCCCTTTGCATCGATGGCTCAGGGAAATATGCTTCAGGTTATTGTTTTTGCAGTTTTATTTGGTCTTGCAATGGCATTAAGCGGCAAAGCAGGAGAACGGTTAACAGCGGTGTTCAATGACTTAAGTGAGGTCATAATGAAGCTGGTCACTATTTTAATGAACCTGGCACCTTATGGGGTGTTTTTCCTGATGGCAAAATTATTCACTACCCTGGGTTTTGAAACCATCATCAGCCTGGCCAAGTATTTTGGCGTGGTGCTGACGGTACTCATATTCCATGGTCTGGTCAGTTACAGTGTCATTCTTAAGTTATTAACCGGCTTAAACCCATTAATATTTTTACGTAAAATGCGGGATGCCGCCCTATTTGGTTTCAGTACCTCCAGCAGCAACGCGACAATGCCGGTTACCATGGAAACCGTCACCAAAAAACTGGGCGTAAAAAATAGCGTGGCTTCTTTTACTGTGCCACTGGGTGCCACCATTAACATGGACGGCACGGCTATTATGCAAGGCGTAGCAACCGTATTTATTGCGCAGGTATATTTAGTTGATTTGACTATCGCTGATTACCTGATGGTGATCCTGACTGCGACGCTGGCATCAATTGGAACGGCTGGTGTACCGGGTGTTGGTTTGATAATGCTGGCGATGGTGCTGCAGCAGGTAGGCTTACCGGTTGAAGGCATTGCGCTAATCATTGGTGTGGACCGCTTATTGGATATGACCCGCACTGCAGTCAATGTCACCGGTGATGCTATGGTGTCTTGTATTGTGGGTAAAAGCGAAAAGCAATTTGACTCAGCCGTTTTTAATGATGCTAATGCCGGCACCAAAGACGAGAATGTCGACTTTCATCATTTGCGCTAATCCATTTCTTCCTTCGTAACATTTAACCCATTAACAGAAAAACAGGCGGCGATGCCTGTTTTTCTGTTGTAACCCCCCGCCAATCATCGCGCTGATTGAGTCTGCATCAGCTTTTGCCACCAAAGTGACAGTACGTTTGCCGAGCCCATACCTACTTTTTCGGCCAGTCCTTTTTTCAACCGATAAGCGACTTTATATACCCGGTGGTTTGACATTTTACTCATCAGATAGTCGTCACTGGTCTGAATATGGTCAACTAATTGCAGCGCAAGTGCCTGATAACCAAACCAGTGCTCTCCGGTAGCAACCCGTGTGATATCCAGCTGCGGCCGGTGTTGCTGCACAAAGGTTTTGAACAGACCATGGGTCTCTTCCAGCTCCTGCTGGAATTTATCTCGTCCTTTGTCACTATTTTCACCAAACAAGGTTACCGTTCGTTTAAATTCACCAGCGGTAAATTGTTCAAAATCAATGTGATTCTTCTGCAAAAGTTTATGAAAATTTGGCAATTGGGCAATAACGCCAATAGAGCCAATAATCGCAAAGGGTGCCGCCAGAATTTTGCTGCCGATACAAGCCATCATATAACCGCCGCTGGCCGCCACTTTGTCTACGGCGACGGTGAGGGTAATACCTTGCTGGCGGATCCTGTCCAGTTGCGATGCTGCCAACCCATAGCCATGCACAACGCCACCGCCACTTTCCAGACGCAGTAGCACTTCGTCCTGCGGCGTGGCAACGGCCAGCAATGCAGATACTTCTTCACGTAGCGACTCAGTCTCACGTGCGTCCATTGAACCGTTAAAATCAACAACGAAAACGCAAGGTAACTCCGGCTGTTGCTTTTGAGTTTTTTGTTGGTTCTTTTGCCAGCTTTTAAACGCTTTCTTATCCAGCAGTCTCTGCTGTAACTCGGTAGTTTGCTGTTGGTAGTGTTTACTCAAATCAGTAAATTCCAGCTCCCCCTTTTTGGTCCGTGGCCGGTGATTTGCGCTTAGCACGATGCCAACTACTAATGCGATGGCAATGACTATGGTCGCCGCCTTCGCTAAAAACATGCCGTACTCCAGTAAAAATGCCAAAATAACTCTCCTGTCTGCCTGAATATCGCTATTCTATCTGGATTTAAACAAAGAAAAAGCCCGGCACTTAACGTTGCCGGGCTTTGAGACTAAAAGGTGTTGGCGTTAGTTACCTGATGCCAGTACTGCAGGGTTTGCAACTTGTAAGCCCTGTCCTCTGCTTAAGAAGAACGTCACACTTTGCCTCTGCATTTCCTGGGTTGCCGCCAGGCTGGCTGCCGGGCTTAAAATTGAACCATGATCGCCGGCGCTAAAGCGGGCAATAGCATTGTTACCATTTAATTGAATGCCACCTGCACTGGCCGGCACGGCGGCTGCTTCTAACAAGCGTGCCAGAGGCTCAGTTCCCGCCAATGGCATTTTACCCGCAGCTAAAGCCGCTAGCGGGTTAAAGTAACCATTAGGAATAACCTGATCTGGCAGGTTTCCATCAGCATTACCAACGACTTCAATCATATAGACTGGTGTTTCGCTGTTAACTAAGCGCTCTGCATAATTATTTGGATCACCAGAGTCTGTAACTGTCTGCGCTGCAAAAGCAAACTGGGTTAATGTTGCAGATACGCGTGCTTGCTGTGCTGCATTGGCTGGCTCTGTTAAGGTCATCAGATAAGCATTAACGACCGGTGCAGCACATGCAGGATAGGTTGCTGCAGTTTCGGCTGTTGGTACACCACACGCAGTATTGGTTGCCACATAAGTAACAAAGTGCTCGGTTAGTGCACCACCTGCGCCAAGCATTACGCTGGCTTTAATTAATGGGCCAAATGCCGCAGAATCCAACAGGAAGTTGGCAACGCCACCGCCAGGCATTGCCAGGGTAGCTGTTTCAATCTGGTACAACGCATCTAACTGAGGCACACCTGTCGTTGTGTTCGCCAGTGCGACCATTGAAGTACCGGTGATACCGCCCAAAGAGTGACCTAAAAACTGCACTCTGCTGGTATCTAAATCAACACCCTGCGCGAAATTAAGCGCTAACCGCAGCGACAGCATATCGGCAATACTCTGGCGCAGGTTATCGCGGGTAACGAGCAAGTTGCTTAAGTTCATATAAACAGTTGCGTTACCGCTACTGGCATTTAACTGACCAAAACCGCGATCACCATGCAGCGGATGATCAATAGCAATGGTAGCAAAACCCTGTGATGCCAGAGTACCGGTAATCGCCAGCATATCAGAGCGACGCGAGGTGATACCATGTTGCAAAATAACAACCGGCCAACCTGCTGCCGGCATAGTAATAACGTTAGCGTCAGGCACCGTCATCTGCACGTCAACTGTCTGATAACCATTTATTTTTGGAATGGTATTAAATTTGGTCAGATGGCGGGCGGGATCCAGTCCCAAATCACGTAAAGCTCCACCGCTGAATGCCTGACAGGCGCCGTCGTTTTCAGACACCGGCGTTTCAGGTTTCATTGCCGGCGGCACGGCCGCAATAATAGCACCGCTATCACAACGTGCCATCCAGCGCGTATTTAATGGCGCCATTGGGTTTGCTTCTGTCGGCATACCCAGATAATAAGGCAGGTTGATCGTACCGGTATAATAACGGGTAATGGCAAAAGCCGGATCGCCCGCAAACAGTGGGTTTAATTGTGACACGGTTAAACCGGTATCATTTACTACCAAAGGTGAGGGCCCATAACCGGTTGGCGTAGGCGATGCCATCAACTGCTTTAAGGTGGAAAGCACTGCTCCGGTAGATTGGGTCGTAATGGCAGCGGTATAAATAATATTATCCTTATTCAGCCCTTCATCACGCACCAGTACGTTTTCAAAACTGTTAATAACTCCCTGCAACGCACGCTGAGCATCAGTCGCCAGTGGCAAAGTTGCGATGTCCTGTTTAACCAGCTCATAGGTTGTAGAAGGTTTTACTGACTCGCCATTGCTATCTTGCAACACGTTAGTAAGCGCCAGTAAATACGTTGTGGCACTTTCCAGTGGCTTCAACGGGATTACCGCTACGCTGGTGCCACGGCCTGCGGTGACAAAATCCTGACCGAATACCAATTCTTCTACCACCTGGCAAGCGGCACCGCGAGGTACTTCAGTACAGGCAGCTTCTGGCGACATAGGATCACCCATTAACGCTTTAAAAACGCGCACAGCACCCGGAGTTTGTGCGGAATCCGCATTTAGCGTCACGCCTGTCGGGAAGCTAAGATCAATGGCGAATGGGTTCTGGGTAGACCAGCCATCCAGTGCACCTAAAGCTGTTTGTGGGTTGGTATAATCCGGATTTGCACCGCTATCCAGCGTCAGGGTGCCATCTGTGGTACCTTGAAACAGTAAATCATTAGGTACCGAAACCCGACCTGCTGTCGGATCAAAAATAACTCTGGTGGCCGGCGCGACCGGCCCCTGCTCGGCAACTTCCTGCTTTATATCTTCTAATGAATCACCGCAACCAGCCAGACCGACCGCCGTCGCAACAGCGATACTTATAGCAAGCTTTTTCATATTCTCTCCCCGTCCTTAACGCTTATTTTTTTATTGCAAAGCAAAACCTTGCTTTGCTTATTACGAATTCTTGTTGGTATAAAGTGGCTGCCCCTGTCGAACAGCTACGACCAGTTAAAGTTAACTCAAAGTCTGCCAGATCGCTAGCGTAAAAATACAGTTGGCAGCAAGAAAGATGCAAAATATTCGTTTTCGGCGTATGCTTGCGCCGTTTTTTAACGCTAACAGGTTAGATTTTATGGATAACTACATTGCGCCAGCACAGGTATTAGAGAATAAGGTTATTTTAGTCACCGGTGCCGGTGATGGTATTGGCCGCATTGCCGCGCTGACATACGCCCGCTATGGCGCAACCGTTATTCTGCTGGGTAAAACGGTCAGCAAACTTGAAGCCGTTTATGATGAAATTATCAAAGAGGGTGGCGCAGAGCCCGCCATCGTGCCTCTGGATTTAAAAGGTGCAACCCCGGCCAATTACCGTGACATGGCAACCACCATTCAACGTGAATTTGGTCAGCTTGATGGGGTATTGCATAACGCCGGTTTACTTGGCGTATTAAGCCCCTTTGAGCATATTAATCTGGCCAGCTGGCAGGACATTATGCAGATCAATGTCACTGGTGCCATGCTAATGACCCAGGCACTGATGCCGGTACTTAAGCTTGCACCCGCGGCGTCGATCATTTTCACCTCGTCGGGTGTCGGCCGCACTGGCCGTGCCTACTGGGGGCCCTACGCCGTCTCCAAATTTGCTACTGAGGGTTTAATGCAAGTGATGGCTGATGAATACGCTGATAGCTCAGTGCGGGTTAACTGTATTAATCCCGGTGCAACCCGCACCGCTATGAGGGCCAGAGCATACCCGGGCGAAGACCCTATGACCCTGAAAACAGCTGATGACCTGATGTGGCTTTATTTATATTTAATGGCTGATGACAGCAAAGCCGTAAATGGTCAGTCACTGAATGCTCAATAAATACCAACAAAATAAAAAACCGGCCAATTGGCCGGTTTTTTGTGTCAGCGACAAACCAATATTTAGCGCTTCTCTAAAATCTCACCACCATTTGCCAATGCCCATTCATTCCACAGCGTTACTTTTGTATTAAAGTTCTCCACGGCTTGTGCCGTTGCAACTTTTATAAGCTGATCGATATCCTTCGCAAATTTCTTGTCTACTTTTGCCAGCGGAACAACCTGTATACCGCGTTGTTGCAAGCCCTTTTTCATTGTATGGGTACGAAGCAAATTAAGTTGGCCATTTTCTACATAAAAGAACTGGCTGTCTTTGTTAATCGTTTTAAACTTTGGCTTGACCGGACGTTTTGTGCCAGCCGTCGCGCTGATTTCCGCAACCACCACATCGCTGCTCTGTTTATAACCCAGTTGCTCCAGAGTATAGCCTTGAGCCTTAGCCATTTTCTCTAACTGGGCAATCAACTCAACTTCCTGCTGACGTTCCGCCATAACACTATTTAAGGTATCAATTACCTCGGTTAACTTAACAAGCGTTAACTCCTTTGCGGCTTTTTTCAATTCTCTTTTATCTAATAATAAAGACACGGTTTGCTCCTTTACATAAATTTCATAAAGAATAAGCAATTTACCCGATTAAATAAAGCCGGCAAGGTACTTTAAATAAAGATATACCAGATAAAAAAACCGCTTTATTCAGTCTGCATTAAGGCTTGTTTTAATTCAGCAGTTTTTTGCTGCATGAGTTCTATGTCACCGCGGGTTTCAACATTCAATCGCACAACATTTTCTGTATTTGAAACACGAAGATTAAAGCGCCAATTGTCAAAGCACATACTTAAGCCGTCGATATCATTTGTGCTTTCTGCCAATGGACCATAGTGTTCTGCTAATTTAGCAATTACCTTTTCTGGTTTATCAATATTAAAGTTTATTTCTCCTGATGAAGGATAATCGCTAATCATCTTCCGGACCAGCTCTGATAATGTTTTACCGGAAGTCGATACTAATTCAGCCACTAAAAGCCAGGGTATCATGCCACTATCACAATAACCGAAATCACGGAAGTAATGATGTGCGCTCATTTCGCCGCCATAGATTGCATCTTCGGCCCGCATCCGCTCTTTGATAAAAGCATGGCCGGTTTTACTGCAAATTGGCTGCCCCAGATGTTGCTTAACAATCATCTCAGTATTCCAGAACAGCCTCGGATCATGAATAATTTTTGCTCCGGGCTGCTTTTGCAGAAATGCAGCTGCAAGTAAACCAACAATATAATACCCTTCAATAAAACTACCGTGCTCATCAAACAAAAAGCAGCGGTCGAAATCGCCGTCCCAGGCAATCCCGAAATCTGCCTGGTAAAGTCGCACTGCATCGGCTGTTGCCTGGCGATTTTCAACCAATAGCGGATTGGGAATACCATTTGGGAAGTTACCATCAGGCTGATGATGTATTTTATGAAATTGAACCGGCACGTTTTTTTGAATAAAGACCTGCTCGAGGGCGTCGATAACATGCCCGGCTGCACCATTACCCGCATTAACGACCAAGGTCAGAGGCTTGATGTTGGCAATGTTAATGTAAGTAATTAAGTGCTCAATGTAAGGTTGCAGAATACTGCACTTTGTATAGGTGCCCCGGCCACATTGCCAATGGGTGTTGCCAGCCAGCATGTTACTTTGCCGGGTTAGCTCTGCCAGCTGGGTTTTATCCGCTTTTTCATGCAACAGTTGTTCTGTTTCATCGCGAATGGCAAACAAACCACTATCGCCACTTATTGGTCTGGCGTCTGCACGCACCAGCTTCATACCGTTGTAGTCAATTGGATTATGACTGGCTGTTACTTCAATGGCACCATCTACAGGTAAATGCTGAGCGGCAAAATACACTTCTTCAGTGCCAGTCATGCCTAAATCCAGCACCTCAACACCTTCGGTCAGTAAACCAAGTGCCAACGCCAGTTTCAATGATTCAGAGCTGTGCCGAATATCACCGCCTACGGCAACAGATGCGGGCTTCAGAACCCGGGCATAAGCTCTGCCAATACAATAAGCAATGTGCTCATTTAGTTCATCACCCAGCCGGCCACGAATATCATAGGCTTTAAAACAACTAAGCTGACTCATCTCAGCCCCTGCCATATTTGTCGGCGAAACGAACAATATCATCTTCTCCCAGATAACTACCCGACTGTACCTCGATTAGCTCTAGTGGGATCTTACCCGGATTCTCCAGCGAGTGGATAACGCCGATTGGGATAAACGTTGACTCATTTTCTGTCACCATAAATTCGTCGTCGCCGTTTCTTACCAGTGCGGTGCCGCTGACCACCACCCAGTGTTCAGCACGATGGTGGTGCTTCTGTACCGACAACTTGGCGCCGGGTTTAACCGTAATATGTTTAACCTGATAACGATTACCCTGGTCAACCGAGTCATACTTACCCCAGGGCCGGAACACTTCACGATGTAAATCGACCTCACTGCGGCCATAGCTTTGCAAACGCTGCACAATATTCTTAACTTGCTGAATATCGTCTTTGTTAGCAACCAGCACAGCGTCTTTGGTTTCGACCACTATCACGTTTTCCAGACCAATCACCGTCACCAGCTTTTCTTCAGCATTTACATAACTGTTTCGGGTGTTGTGTAACATGACATCCCCGCGGCAGGCATTACCCTCTGCGTCTTTGGCCATCACCTCCCACAGAGCATCATAACTGCCAACGTCACTCCAACCTGCAGCAAGGGGTACCATAACAGTATTATCTGACTTCTCCAGTACAGCATAATCCAGTGAATCTGCCGGACTGGCACTAAAAGCAGCGCTGTCTAGCCGGACAAAATCTAAATCTGTGCTGGCCGATGCGACCGCCTGACGACAGGCCCCGACGATAGCCGGGGCAAACTTTTCTAATTCTGCCAGCAAACTGCTGGCTTTAAACATAAACATACCGCTGTTCCAGCAATACTCACCGGATGCCAGATAATGCTCTGCCATTTTTATATCTGGTTTCTCTTTAAATGCATTAACCTGATAGGTGTTGGACATTTGGGCAATACTTTGCTCGCCGCGCCGGATATAGCCATATCCGGTATGCGCCGTTGTCGGAACAATGCCAAACGTCACCAGCTTGCCGGCTGCGGCTGCCACTTGTGCCTGGGCAACAGCTTGCTGAAAAGCCGGAATATCCTGAATAACATGATCGGCAGCCAGCACCAGCAATATCGGATCCTGTTGGTCTTGTTGTAGTTGTAAGGCTTGCAACGCTGCAATAGCGATTGCCGGTGCAGTGTTGCGCCCAACCGGTTCTAACAGGATGCAGGCATCATCAATATGCAGTTCCCGTAATTGCTCAGCCACCATAAACCGGTGGTCTTCATTGCAGACAATAATGGGTGCCAAAATATGCTCAATACCTTTTAACCGTAACAAGGTATTTTGTAACATGCTTTTTTCATTAACCAATGGCAGAAACTGTTTGGGCTTTTTGGCGCGGGATAAAGGCCAGAGCCGGGTTCCCGACCCTCCTGACAATATAACCGGGATCATTGCAACTCCTTGCGGTATTTTCCATAATAATAACAATGTCGAACTGTGGTTAGTATAGCCAGCTTTTTAAGTTAACGTCACCCGGAATATTTCTCTTCGTTGCCGTACGCACGGTAAAATGCAACCATGATAAACGCTGGTCGGTGTACTTAATTGGATTAGAATCAGCTATCTTAGCCCGACTTTTTTGCAGGAACAGTGTTATGCCAAAATTTAAAGACTTATTTATTAATAATAAAAACTGGGCCGACCGTATTGAACGTGAACAACCCGGTTTTTTTCGGCAACTATCTGAACAGCAGGCACCAGAATATTTATGGATCGGTTGTTCCGACAGCCGGGTTCCGGCAAATGAAATAGTCGGTTTGCTGCCCGGTGAGCTATTTGTGCATCGTAATGTGGCAAATTTAGTGCTGCATTCCGATATGAACTGTTTATCGGTGCTGCAATACGCTATCGATATCCTGAAAGTAAAGCATATTTTGGTGGTCGGGCATTATGGCTGCGGTGGCGTTAAGGCCGCCATGATGAAACAACGGGTAGGCTTTGTCGACAACTGGCTACGGAACGTTAAAGATGTTTATGCCATGCACCGGGACGAAGTTGATAGCCTGGCAGACGACAATGAACGCTTAAACCGGCTTATTGAGTTAAATGTAATGGAGCAGGTACGTAACTTATGTCATACCAGCTTTGTACAGGAAGCCTGGGAGCGAGGCCAGCCACTGGCCATTCACGGCTGGGTATACAGCTTACGGAATGGCAGAGTGAAAGATTTGCGGGTTAGTCATTCCTGCGCTGATAAGATTGATGATATTTACGCAATGGACCCGGCCGACAGCCCGACTTAAGCGGCGCTGGCGGCTTCAGCCTATTTAAACTTAATTTGTTGCGGAGCCACCAGCTGATATACAGCACTGTGGCCCTCAACCCATTGCTCATTTTGCAAATAGGTAGAACGCACTTCCAGGCTACCATCGGTCATAATCTTGCTACGTGACTTCACTTGCGTAATACCATTTTGATTATTTTCAACCTGCTCTAACGCAATAATTTCGCCGCTTTGCGGATTAAACTCCATTGTACCGTGCGTATAAAAACCGGCAGTTGTAAAATAGTAGTACGCCAGTTTTTGCTTACTCTCATCCCAGAAAATAAATGACTCTCCGCCGTACTCACCATCATTAATTGAATGAACTGTTTTTATTGCCTGGCCATTAAGCGCCCGCGCCCAGTGGGAGCGGTCAATTAGCGCTTTGTCACTGCCTGGCTGACTCAGATCACCTTGCCAGTACTGTCCCAAATACGGCCGGAACACTTCCAGTTTTGGGTGCAGCGCAGCCTCCTGCGCCGTTAAAACAGTACTAAACATTAAGCTGAAAATCAGGAAAATCAGTTTCATTGCGTTATATCCGGTTGACGACGTCGCTCAAGTATTAAAGATTATCAGCTGAAAGTAAAACCGACTTTATAACACCACGGTCTTATTGCCATGCACCATGACCCGGTTCTCAACGACCAGTTGCAATGCCCTGCTGAGTGCGGCTTTTTCAACATCTCGACCGGCTTTGGCCATGTCTTTAGCACTAAAGTTATGATCTACATGACGAACCGTTTGTTCAATAATCGGCCCTTCATCTAATTGCTCATTCACAAAGTGAGCGGTGGCACCAATAATTTTCACGCCACGCTCAAACGCTTGCTGATATGGATTAGCACCGATAAACGCCGGCAAAAAACTGTGGTGAATGTTAATGATCCGGTTGCGGTATTGCGCTACAAAGTCAGCACTTAAAATGCGCATAAATTTGGCCAGGACCAAGTAGTCCGGTTTATATGGCGCAATAGTGGCAAGGATTTGCTGCTCATGTTCTGCGCGCTCAAGGCCATGATGGCTGATATGGTGATAAGGTATGGCGAATTTATCAGCCAGGCTGCCAAGCTCAGGATAATTACCGACAATAGCAGCAATATCCAGCGCCAGTGAGCCATCAAACACCTTCATCAGGATATCACCCAGACAGTGCGCCTCTTTGGTAACCAGCACCACAACTCTTTTGGCGTTATCACTGAGTAAACTGCGGCGACTGCCTGCTGGCAATGCCCGATCTAAGTCGAACAGCAAGGTCGTGTCGTTAAACATGCCCTCCAGCACGGTACGCATGTAAAATTGCCCGGTAACAGGGTCAACATATTCGGTGTTACGAATAATATTCAGTTGATGCTTGTAGCATATATTGGTGATCTGGGCGATCAGGCCTTTTGAGTCCGGACATTCTGTCAGCAGGGTTTTTCGTTCCATCTTGTACTCTCGGGTTAACAGTTGCCGGCCTATTCTTACCGAATAACCATATAGCGTCAAAGATATTTAGATGTCTGTGCTACGGCTTGTTGTTTAACAGTTGCAATTGCATAATGCGTTTTTAGTTGAGAAAGCCTGGCATGCCCCTGATGAATGCGTTTCAGTTTAATGTTATTGGTACCATCGAATCACCTTACAAACAAAAATTTGCGATCCCGCGCCAACCCGGTTTAATTAGTGAAGCACGCGGTAAATTAATCCTTAACCCGCCCTATGCCAGTGATGACATTGTGCGGGGTATAGACAGTTTCAGTCATTTATGGCTGGTATTTGTATTTCATGAAACAGCCAGCCAGGGTTGGTCGCCGTTAGTCAGACCGCCACGACTTGGCGGCAATGCCCGAAAAGGTGTTTTTGCCACCCGCGCCACATTCCGACCTAATCCAATCGGGCTTTCTGTCGTAAAACTGGAAAGGGTATACCGGCAAAAAAACGGGTTGGTATTGGAATTAAGCGGCATTGATTTACTGGATGGCACGCCGATTTTAGACATTAAACCTTATTTACCCTATGCTGATGCGCTGCCAGATGCCGCAGGAGGGTTTGCCGACAGTGCCCCACAAACGATGATGACGGTAAGCTTCAGTGAACAGGCAAGTACTTTTTGCCTGGCGCAAACCGCTTATCCTGAACTGACAGTGTTAATTGAAAAAGTTCTGAAGCAGGATCCAAGGCCATCTTATAAAAAACAGCGCGATGCCGAACAACATTATGGTATGACGCTGTATCACTTTAATATTAAATGGACAGTCAATGGAGAACACAATCATGTTACTGAAATCTCTCAGCTACCTTAGTTTGCTGACAGCCGCTGCCAGTAGCATCGCGATACCAGAATTACCAGAGCCTGTCACTAGCAACAGCGTGGCCAGCACCACTGTGCGCGGTAAAACCTATGTTATCAGTGCGATGGGTATTGGCCCAGGCAAGCAGGCAGCCGATTTTCATAACAAAGTCTGGATGCATACCTTAGGCGAGTTCGGCTGGACCGAACTACCGGCAGTTCCCAGTCAGCAGCGCCTGAGCGGACGCGCGGCCAGTAGTGCTGTAGCACTGAATAATAATTTCTTTTTGTTTGGTGGTTATACCATCAATGCGGAGGGTAACAAGCAAACCGCGACTGACAGCTACCGGCTCGACCCGGTTACCCGGCGTTATACCCGGATTAATGATATTCCGGTACCGATAGACGATGCGATGGCTCTGCCCTATCAAAACCGCTATATATACCTTGCCAGCGGCTGGAGCGACTATGGCACCGTTAATCTGATGCAGCTGTTTGATAATTTTACCCAGCGCTGGTCACAAGCCACACCCTTTCCCGGTAAACCGGTATTTGGACTGGCCGGCGGTATCATTGAAAATAACTTATTGTTGTGCGATGGGGTAACCGTAAACTATCCGGCATCGCAAGCTGCAACCTTTGTCATTGAACCTGCCTGCTGGCAGGGCACGATCACCGGCAAGCCCAATGAAATTCTCTGGCAACAAGTTCCTCACCCCACCGGAAAAGCCCGTTACCGGATGGCTGCCAGCGGCGCGCAGTTAAACGGTGAAAACGTGATTATTTTTGTTGGCGGCAGCCATGCTGCGCATAATTTTAGCGGTATTGGCTTTGATGGCAAACCTGCCGAAGCAGCCAGCAACGTCTGGGTGTATTCCATTGCTCAACAGCAATGGTTAACGGCCTCTGCCACCACAGCTATCATGGATTCAGCAACGCTGCTCAATGTTAATGGTGAATTTTACACCCTGGGTGGCATGGTTTCCGGGCAACAAGTAACAAATAAACCAATTAATCATCAGATTGAACTTCTGCCCGACTGAATGACTTGCTAGAATGTCGGCAATTTTATGACTATTTTTTGAGAGCCGTATGCGTACCAGCCAGTATTTATTATCAACGGTAAAAGAAACACCCGCCGATGCCGAGGTTATCAGTCATAAACTGATGCTCAGAGCCGGCCTGGTGCGCCGGCTTGGCTCAGGTATGTTCAGCTATTTACCCACTGGTGTGCGGGTAATGCGCAAAGTTGAAGACATTGTTCGCCAGGAAATGAACAAGGCTGGCGCAATTGAAGTACTGCTGCCGATGGTACAGCCTGCTGAATTATGGCAGGAGTCCGGGCGCTGGGACACCATGGACGCAGAACTGCTGCGCTTTAAAGACCGCCATCAGCGGGACTATGTGCTGGGCCCCACGCATGAGGAAGTGATAACCGATTTAGTGCGGCGCGAAATTACCAGTTACAAACAATTGCCGTTAAGCTTGTATCAAATACAGACAAAGTTTCGTGATGAGCGCCGGCCACGTTTTGGTGTGATGCGGGCACGTGAGTTCATCATGAAAGATGCCTACTCGTTTCATCTGGGGCAGCAAAGCCTGCAACAAACCTACGATGCAATGTACAACGCTTACTGCAATATTTTTAATCGGCTTGGACTCGATTACCGGCCAGTGCAGGCAGATAGTGGCGCCATAGGTGGCAGTGTCTCGCACGAGTTTCACGTATTAGCGGCATCAGGTGAAGATGCCATTGCCTTTTCTGACACCAGCGACTATGCGGCAAACATTGAAATGGCTGAAGCATTAGCGCCTGAGGGTAGCCGTCCAGCCCCGCAACTCAGCTTAAGTGAAATTGCCACTCCTGCAGCTAATACCGTTGCCGAAGTTGCTGAATTACTGGGTGTCGACACCTCAACCATCGCCAAAACGCTATTGGTACTGGGCGAAGCCGATGACGCTGGCCAGCAACCGTTAGTCGCGCTGATATTGCGTGGTGATCATGAGCTTAATGAGCTAAAAGCCGAAAAACTGTCTGGCGTAGCCAGCCCATTACAATTCGCTTCCGATGAGCAGGTACTGGCAGTTTGTGGTGCAGCGACTGGCTCAGTGGGCCCAGTAGGGTTAACGGTTAACATTATTGTTGACCGGGCTGCGGCACATATGGCTGATTTTATCGTCGGTGCTAATAAAGACGGTTACCACCTTACCGGTGTTAACTGGGACCGCGATATCAGCCAATATCAGGTTGCCGACATTCGCAATATTGTCGCGGGTGACCCAAGCCCCTGTGGATTTGGTCAGCTGGTGATTAAACGCGGTATAGAAGTTGGCCATATATTCCAGCTTGGTGAAAAATACTCCACCGCATTAAAAGCCGGCGTACTGAATGAGGAAGGCAAACACCAGATAATGACCATGGGGTGTTATGGTGTCGGTGTGTCACGCATTGTCGCCGCCGCTATTGAGCAGAACAATGATGAATACGGTATTATCTGGCCCGATGCTATTGCACCATTCCAAGTTGCGTTAATTCCAATGAACATGCACAAGTCAGCGCGAATAGCTGAAGTGGCTGAACGGCTTTATCAGCAGCTGACTGCCGCGGGTATAGAGGTATTATTTGATGATCGTCGCGAACGGCCGGGTGTGATGTTTGCTGATATGGAGTTGATTGGCATACCACACAGTATTGTTATCGGTGAACGTAATCTTGATAACCAGCAGGTTGAGTACAAAAACCGCCGTAGCGGTGAAAAAATGCTGCTCGATATCAGCAATGTCGTCGCGGATATACAGTTAAAAACTACCTGTTAAACCCCTTAATTGTAACGGCATTGATTGATAGTCAATGCCGTTGCAATATCCGTACTTCCTGCAAATGCTCCTGAAAATTCCTCGATAAAAATTCACCCTTCATTAAATTAGAACATTCTAAATATTGATTGCAGCACAGGTAAAAAGCATCTAGAATAGCCTTCTGGTTATATATATATTCGTTTTTGGAATATGGGGATCACATGCTGGCATTGATAGGCGCATTAATCATTGGCTTAAGCCTTGGCTTGTTTGGCTCAGGCGGTTCTATCCTTACCGTACCCGTATTGCTCTACTTGCTTGGCATGCAACCCGAGCTCGCTATTGCCTCTTCACTATTAATTGTTGCCGGGATCAGCCTGCTTGGTTCGGTCCACAATGGCATGAAAAAACTGATCAGCTGGCGTCATGTCGCGTGGTTTGGTTTGCCCGGCATGCTTGGCACCTACGCTGGTGCCTGGCTAGGCACTATGACTGACAGCCGCTGGCAATTATTGGTATTCGCTATGCTGATGTTGGTCGCCGCAATATTTATGTGGCGTAGCAAGCTGAAAGACACCGCGGAGCAGCGACCGTTTAACAAACTGAAAGTAATTGCCGATGGCTTGGCCGTTGGTGCAATAACCGGCTTTGTTGGCGTTGGCGGTGGCTTTTTAATTGTCCCGGCCCTGGTATTGATAGCGGGACTACCCATTGCCATCAGTGTGGCCACCAGTTTGCTGATTATTGCCCTTAAATCCTTTGTTGGTTTTGCTAAATATTTTGCTGTATTCAGCGCAGCTGGCCTGCAATTTGACTGGCCAGTTATTATGCTAATGATCGTAGCGGGTATAGCCGGTAGTTACCTGGGTGGCTGGATAGGCAGGCGTTTACCCAAAGAAAAACTGCAACACGGCTTTGCCATTTTTCTGGTAATCATGTCAATTGTGGTAATTAGTCAGTCCGTTTTGTAATACACAACACTGTAAGGAATTAACAATGAAAACTTCACAGCAAATAATTACCGAGGCGAGAAGCGCAATTAAAGAGGTGTCTGTCACCGAGCTGGCAGATTATTTACATCGTCAGCCAGAACCACGGCTAATTGATGTGCGTGAACCGGCTGAGTTTGCTCAGGCGCATATTAACGGCGCGATAAATTATCCCCGTGGCGTGCTGGAAATGCAACTGGCCAATCATCCGGCCGTTGCGGCCAGTGGCTGCGCTGCAGAAGTTGCCCTGGTGCAGCTGGCAAGCCAACCGTTATATTTAATTTGCCGCTCCGGCGGCCGTTCGGCACTGGCAGCAGAGTCGTTGCAACGTATGGGTTTTATTGACGTGTATTCCGTGGCCACGGGTATGCAAGGCTGGCTTGATGCCGGGTTGCCGTATCACACCACTAACGACCAGAGCTAAGAGGCTACTATGGAAAATTTTACGCCTGTCGCAGCCATTGCCGGTGGCAGTCTGATTGGTCTGGGTACCTTGTTATTGCTGGTGGCACTTGGCCGCATAGCGGGTATATCAGGCATTGCCAGTCAGGCAATTTTCCAACGGGAAGGTAGAGCCTGGCGGCTGGCTTTTGTCGCCGGTTTACTTATCGGGCCACTACTGGTTGGCTTACTGAGCAGTGATTTTACTTATAGCACCCCTGACTTAGACAGCCGAACCCTGATTGCAGGGCTGTTAGTAGGGCTTGGCACAGCCTGGGGGAGTGGCTGTACTTCCGGCCACGGCATCTGTGGTATTGGTCGCTTTTCGCCGCGCTCTATCGCCGCCACGCTGATGTTTATGCTGACAGGCGTGTTAACCGCCAGCTTATTTTAATTCTGAGGTCATAATGCAGTTTATATATGCGCTACTTTCCGGTCTGCTTATTTCAGCAGGGATCGCTATTTCAAAAATGATCGATCCAACTAAAGTATTGAGCTTTCTAGATGTGTCAGGCGATTGGGACCCAAGTCTGGCATTAGTTATGGCAGCAGCCCTGGCAGTATATAGTCTGGGTTACCGGCTGACAATAAAGCGAGCAGCACCTTTGGTCGCCAGCGGCTTTAACCTGCCAACCCGGCAACAACTGGATAAACCTTTATTGGCAGGTGCCGCAATATTTGGCATTGGTTGGGGGCTGACCGGCTATTGCCCAGGCCCTGCTATCGCCGCGTTACCCGCCGCGAGCAATGGCACAGCTGGTTTTGTCGTCATGATGGTGCTTGGTTGGTTTTTAGCCAAGAAAATACCGCTTAAATAATTATTTACCCGCTATCTGAGTGCGCTGTGCAATCACTGGCAGCGTCTTACCTACTACTTTATCTTGTTGCCATCAGCAGTTAGTAATGAACGTAAATCATTGCTATAGTTAATTGTAAAATAAATAGTCGCATTATCAGGTAATTAAGCCTGTTAACCCGTTAACTTATCAAGTTGGCTAATGTGGATACCACTCTTGAAAACATTCTGCTGCATGTCTCATTAAGTCCGGTACTGGATAGCGGGGACAGCGAAGCGGGCGAATTACTGTTGTTGCACGCCTGTCGCAATGGGTTAGGCATTGCAAGGGTTAGCCTCTGGTGTTTTGACGATCAACGAAACCTGATCACCTGTGAACAACTTTTAGATCATGACGAAAAGCCAGGGTGTGAAAAGTCGACGTTCTATCGCCGCGATTTACCCGCGTATTTTGATGCACTTGATCATCAACGTGTGATCCGGGCTGTTGATGCCCACAATCATCCTGCAACAGCAGAGTTCACTGCAAGCTATCTCATTCCATCCAATATTGTATCGATGCTCGATGTGCCAATCCGGTTTGGTGGCGAAATGATCGGTATTGTCTGCTGTGAACAAAGACACACCAAAAAAGACTGGACGGATGATGAGACTCACTTTGTTGCTGCTCTGGCCGATTTGTATGGCCGTGTATTAACGGCCACCCAAAAAAAGCACTACCAGCAGCAGTTAGAACTTGCCAATCAAACGTTAGAACAACGGGTCGCAGAACGGACAGAACAGCTTGAGCAACATATCATTGAACTCAAGCAAACACAGGCTCAGTTAGTTGAATCAGAAAAAATGGCCTCGCTGGGGGCCCTGGTCGCAGGCGTCGCGCATGAAGTTAATACGCCGCTGGGCATCGCCATCACCGCCAATTCTCATTGTGTTGAGTTAACTGACAAATTACAGACATTACTGGCAAGCAACACCCTTAGCCGAAGCAAACTGGAACATACAATTCTGGCATTACGTGATAGCCATGCGGTTATCGAACGCACATTAAACCGCTCTGCGGAGCTGGTGGTTAATTTCAAAAAAACTGCAGTAGATCAATCCAGTTACGATATTCAAACCATCAATCTGGCCGATTATATTCAAACCCTGGTTTCAACGTTAAAGCCCTATACTAAAGCCTATAACGTAAACCATGTTATTCAGTGTCAGCATCCGGTGAGCATTACCACCTACCCCGGGGCCATTGCGCAGGTTATAACCAATCTGGTAATTAACGCTTGTATTCATGCCTTTGAACAGAGTAAGACAGATAACCAGATTGTCTTTTCCATTGCCCAGAACACTAAAAACAAAATCGAACTAAGTGTTTGTGACAGTGGCAAAGGCATTGAAAAAGCAGTGCAAAAACGCATTTTTGAGCCTTTTTATACCACCAAAAGAAGTAACGGCGGCAGTGGCCTGGGCCTGGCCATTGTTTATAATTTGGTAGTGAGCACACTAGGTGGCAGTATTAATGTTGACTCAACACCCGGTTCAGGCTCAACCTTCAGGGTAACTTTACCCCCGATTTGTC
>TARA_R110002126_G_C10489807_1_pt1 | contig 22545 bp, 18 predicted proteins | sample TARA_R110002126 | Tara Oceans TARA_R110002126 (sample SAMEA4397536) | marine metagenome | biome: Polar Biome; feature: [DCM] deep chlorophyll maximum layer (ENVO:01000326); material: water (ENVO:00002006), including particulate matter (ENVO:01000060) such as... | depth 30 m
TAAAGCAAAAAAAGTCGGAAGAAAAATCTTCCGACCATGACTAGCTTAACGCCTGCTTTTTTTGTTATAAATATTTCTAATGCAACTTGTGCTTTGATTTTAAGAAAGCATCATCTTGGCTCTTTTTACACCTTCAACTAAAACATCAATTTCTTGTTTGGTATTGTAAAAAGAAAAAGAGGCTCTAATGGTTCCCGGAATTTGATAATAATCCATAATTGGCTGTGCACAATGATGGCCAGTTCTAACAGCAATGCCTAATTTATCTAAAATAGCGCCAATATCATAAGGATGAATACTACCGATATTAAAAGAAATTACAGCCGTTTTTTTGGCAGAAGTTCCGTAGATTTTTAAGCCGTCAATTTTTAATAATTCTTGCGTTCCGTATTGTAAAAGTTCATCTTCATAAGCTGCAATATTCTCAAAACCAACTGAATTCATATAGTCAATAGCAGCACCAAATGCAATTCCGCCACAAATATTTGGCGTTCCTGCTTCAAATTTATGAGGCAAACCAGCATACGTGGTTTTCTCAAAAGAAACGGTTGCAATCATTTCTCCACCACCTTGATAAGGAGGCAGTTTTTCTAACCATTCTTGTTTTCCGTATAATAAACCAACACCTGTTGGGCCACACAATTTATGCGCAGAAGCTACATAAAAATCGGCATTTAAAGCCTGTACGTCTGGTTTTATATGCGGTGTTGCTTGAGCACCATCAATTAAAACAGCAGCACCCACTTTATGAGCAGCGTCTATGATTTCTTTTATTGGGTTTACAGTGCCTAAAGCATTAGAAACGTGATTACAAAAAACCAGTTTTGTGTTTTTATTTAAAAGTTGATGATAAGTTTCTATATCTAAAGAACCCTCTGCATTCATCGGAATCACTTTTAAAATAGCCCCTGTTTTTTCACATAACATTTGCCAAGGCACAATGTTAGAATGGTGTTCTAAAGCCGAAACAATAAGTTCATCACCTTTATGTAAAAGTGATGAAAAGCCAGATGCTATAATATTAATACTATGTGTAGTTCCGGCGGTTAAAATAATTTCATACGCTTCTTTTGCATTAAAATGTTTTTGAATTTTAATACGAGCTTCTTCATATTTATCAGTCGCTTCTTGACTTAAGGTATGCACACCTCTGTGAATATTTGAATTATAATTGCTGTAATAATCAACAATAGTATCTATAACTATTTGTGGAGTTTGAGAGGTAGCAGCATTATCAAAATAGACCAAAGGTTTTCCATGCACTTTTCTTTTTAGAATAGGAAAATCTTCTCGAATTTTATCAACAGTAAACATAAAAATTGATTTAAGTTGCAAAGATAACTGTTGATTTTTTAAACCTACAAAAAAGACAATATGATTTGCTTATTTTTACATTACCAAATACTGTACAAATGAAAATTTTTAAACGAATTCTGCTTTTATTATTGATAACTTTAATTTTAGTTGTTTTCTTCAACTATCCAAAACTAAACATGTTAGCGGGTTATTCTGCTAAAAATATGGCATCTTCAGTTTTTGTTGCGGATAGAACATTAGCGTTTACAGATAAAACGGATAATAATTTTTCTCCCGTAAATTTAGCGGATGATACAATAGATAAAGAAAATAAAGTAGCAATTTCATCTGCATTGGGTTTATTAACTAGAAAAGCTATCTATAGAGAAGGTTTAGGTACAGTTTTAACGTTGACAAAAGAAGATGAAACAGCGGCTTATTTATCGCCTAAAAGAAGTAAACCAGATAATGAAACGCCGTATCCTTATGGAAATGCGGCACAAAAAGACACCATTTTTACAAATGTTGATTATACCAAACTAAATGAAACTGTAGCCTCTATTTTTGGAAAAAATAAATCTAGAGCAGTTGTTGTTATTTATAAAGACCAAATTATAGCAGAAAAATATGCTGAAGGTTTTACAAAGGATTCTAAAATTTTAGGGTGGTCTATGACTAAAAGTATTATGAGTGCTGTTTTTGGGGTGATGCAATATCAAGGAAAGCTGAATGTAAATGACCAAGCCCCAATACAATCTTGGCAAAATGATGATCGTAAAAACATTACCATTCATAATTTATTACAAATGAATTCTGGTTTAGAATGGGATGAAAATTATGATGAAATTTCTGACGCCACAAAAATGTTGTTTTTAGCAAGAGATATGACTAAAATGCAAGAAGAAAAACCGTTAGCAGGTCAAATAAATGGTTCTTGGAATTATTCTTCAGGCACTTCTAATTTATTATCAGGTATTGCTAGAGGTAAATTTGAAACCCATCAAGAATATTTAGATTATTGGTATACTAATTTAATTGATAAAATTGGCATGAATTCTATGATGCTAGAAGCTGATTTAGCAGGTAATTATGTAGCATCTTCTTATGCTTGGGCTACTCCAAGAGATTGGGGTAAATTTGGATTATTGTATCTGCATAATGGCAATTGGAATGGCCAACAAATATTTGCTAAAGATTGGGTAAATTATACAGCAACACCCACGCCAACTTCAAACGGAACGTATGGTGCCCAATTTTGGTTAAATGCAGAAGGACAATTTAAAGATGTACCTAAAAACATGTATTTTGCAGACGGATACCAAGGACAAAGAGTATATATTTTACCAGATCAAGATCTGGTAATTGTAAGAATGGCATTGTCTTGGATGGAGGAAAATAAATTTTTAAAAGGAGTTTTAGAATCAATAGAGCAGTAAATTCTATATTTTTTTGCATATTTGCAATTCAAGAAAATAGAAAACAAGTAAATTTTAAGATATGAATAGATATACACAACATAAAACCGGACGCTTTTGCGACTATTGAAGTTTATATTCTAAATTAAAATTCAAAACAAAATAGTAAAAACGTCCAAAATTCATTTTTTGGACGTTTTTTTATGAAAAAAAGTTTCGATTTTTTCAATCGAAAGTACAAATAAGATTGTCTTTCCCACGAAATTTATGCTCAACTTGATTGGGTATTGGGAATTTTTTAGAAATAATTTCAATTTTTAATTAAAAATAGTAAATGCCAAAAAAGCGTGTAAGTTTTAAGTACATATCACAATTTCAAAGAGTTCACTCAAAATACTCTTTCTGCTAAAAAGCGGGTTAGAATTCTACTGTCTAAAAATAAGTTAATTATTTGATTATCAATAAAATAAATTAAAATTTTATTTGTGTAATTCAAAAATACGTTTTAGGTTTGCATCGCAATTTATACGAAGCTTAACGAAGTATAAAGCAACAAAATAATATTAATTTTTAAATTGTCACCTTGAGCGCCGTCTAAAGGTCTCTTTAAATAATAAACGAAGTAAAATGATAAATTATTTAATCACCAAAAACACACAAAGAGAACCAGGTTCTTTTTATGGTTTACTTCGCGACTTTCACAAATAGTATATCAAATCACTATATATGAAAAGTCCGAAGCCTATTTAAAGTTTCGGATTTTTTTTATGCCTTTTCCAAAAGTAGTCTAAGCAAAATTTCGAAACCCAGAAATTCGAACCTTCCTTTTACAAAAAAGGAATTTACGAACAGAAACTTACAGTTATCATAAGTTTTCTGAATGAATAAGTATTTGCCAAAATTAAATATTCAATAATAATTTATTGACTTAGAATTTAAGTGGCTTTACGTAGGTAATAATCTAGTAAAGAACTTTAAAATGAAAACGAATTGGAAAAAACAAAACATAGAGAAAAGTAACAGTAGTTATATCAATCTTGTTGAAAAAATTGAGAGGGCACAAAATAAACCAACACGTTACAGCGGAACTATTGCAACAATGCTTCTTGAGTTTTTTGGAAAAACAAGTAAAAAGCGAAATACTTGGAAAAGAGCTACTTTTAAAAGATTGCTAATTCACATGTACAATCAAAAATGTTATGGTTTGCTTAGAGATTACAAAAGTGTAGAAGTGTTGCATAACATCAGTGCATTTGGTAATCAAATGGTTAGAAATGTAGAAAGTTGGAAACGCAACAGTTTGGATAAAGAAGCGCAATTAAGATCCTTAATTCGATACAGTTTTGCGATGTATGAAACACCAGTTTTCTTAGAAAACACATTTTTTGAAGTTGATAAAAGGTATATGCTGTGGTATATTCAATTAGGTAAAGGTAAAAGCGTAAAAGAATTGTCTCAAATGCCAGTACGTTTAACGAGTAAAATGGCACACGAGTTTAAAAATTCGCCTAATCTTTTTAAACCTAATCAAGCATTGCGTTTTGCGCAAGCAATTGGTTTTGGAGCCTCTTTAAAAACGGCTAAAGTTATCGTTTTCTCTAAGTTGTCTGCTATAAATGAAAGCGAAGAAAAGTTTTGGACAACCGTTGTTGAGTTTTTTGCAAAAGAAACGGATATCAATACAAAAGGTTTAGATAAAATCTTGGAGTTTTTGGACTTTAAATATAGAGAAAATAAAGATTTCTCTATGAAAAGTAGAACACTAAAAGCTTTAGAATTCCAAGCTGATGAATGGCAAAAAAGGGTGTATAAAGATGAGATTGGTAAAATCTTAAATTGGGCAACATCTGGTATTACACCTCTATATAAAGAAGAAACAGAAAAAGGTAAAACAGTGGTTTATAAAACAGTTGAATTGCTGAACTCTATAGCCCTTTATGATGAAGGTATTGCAATGCATCACTGTGTTGCAGAATACGATACAGATTGTAAAGATGGTTTAAGCACTATTTTTTCTTTGCGAAAAGAAATTGATGGTGAACCTGCTAAACGTTTGGCAACAATTGAAGTTGGTTTAGATGAAAAACTAATTCTTGAAGCAAAGGCAAAATACAATGAAGAACCAAGTAACAAGTCTTTTGAGTTGATGGACTTGTGGATTAAAAGTTCTGAAATTGAGAAAATTGAGCAGGTTGCGTATAACGTTGAGCAACACAATCATAATGAAAGAGTTGTACACAATGTTAACCATACAGAAGATGAGAATTATAATATAGCTGTAATTGTTAAAGTAATCTTTTGGATGCTGTATTTGATGGCAAAAGCAGGACTTTTTAGTTCATAATAAGAGAAGATGGTTTATACAATAATCATCTTCTCTTTAAAAGAAAATATATAATGGGAAATAAACTAAAAGGAAAAGACCTAATTAAATTAGGCTTTCCAAAGAACAATAGTATCAATATTGCTTTAGGGCAAATCAATAGATACAGAAAAAGAGAAAAGAAGGAACGTATTTTAGAAGAAGCCAAAGAAGTGCTTTTATCACCAGAAAAGTTTCAAGGAAATGCCATTTGGGGAAAAGTTGCAGAAGGTTTGGTAAAACCAGTTGAAGTTAAAATGCATCAATTAAGAAACACAAGAGTTCCTTTTTCTATTTATGGAGAAAATGAAATTGATGAGCAGGCAAAATTTCAATTGTATGACGCTTTAAAATTACCAATTGCAGTGCAAGGCGCATTAATGCCAGACGCACATTATGGGTATGGTTTGCCAATCGGCGGAGTTTTAGCGACAGATAACGCTGTAATTCCTTACGGAGTTGGGGTGGATATTGGTTGCAGAATGTGTTTAACAATTTATGAAATTCCGATTTCTTTTTTAAAAGGAAAACAACATCAATATGAAAATATTTTAAAATATCACACAAAATTCGGTATGCGAGAAACGCACGATAAAAAACAAGATCATGAAATATTTTATAGAGATGAGTTTACAGAAATACCGCTAATAAAACGCTTAAAAGACAAAGCATTTAAACAATTAGGAACTTCTGGTGGCGGAAATCATTTTGTGGAGTTTGGCACAGTTACTATTACAGAAACCAATAATGAATTCGGATTAAAAATTGGAGAATATATAGGAGTTTTATCTCATAGTGGTTCACGAGGTTTGGGCGCAAATATTGCAAAGCATTATACATATTTGGCAACAAAACAATGTCATTTACCAAAAAATGTGCAGCATTTGGCTTGGTTAGATTTAAATACACATGATGGTCAAGAATATTGGTTGGCTATGAATTTAGCTGGCGATTATGCCAAAGCATGTCATGATAATATTCATGATAGAATTGCCAAAGAGTTGGGCGTAAAACCGTTAGTTAAAATTGAAAATCATCACAATTTTGCTTGGAAAGAAATGGTAAATGGTAAAGAGTGTATTGTACATAGAAAAGGCGCAACCCCAGCCCAAAAAAATGAGTTGGGCATTATTCCAGGTTCTATGACGGCCCCAGGATTTATTGTTCGTGGTTTAGGAAATCCAGAAAGTTTGCAGTCGGCTTCTCATGGAGCAGGTAGAAAACATTCTCGTAAAAAGTGTAAAGAAAAGTTCACAAATAGCGATGTAAAGCATCAACTAAAAATGAATGATGTAACTCTTATTGGAGGTGGAATTGATGAAGCACCAATGGCATATAAAGACATTAAAAAGGTGATGGCAAATCAACAAGAATTAGTGGAGGTTTTAGGAACATTTACACCAAAAATTGTAAGAATGGATAAGTAATATTTGGGCGTTTTAACGGGCTTTACACTATATCTTTTTGTGAAAAACAAAAAGGATGTCGTTTCAATCCCTAACGCAGACTTATTTATATGCTAATTATCAGTAAAAGTAATGCTTGTTATTTTTAGCAAAACGCAGTGGCGTCGAAAAATCTCTTTAGAAATATAAAGATTTCTTCATAAAGTCGGAATGACAGTAAAAAAGAATATTTAAAAATGAAAACAAAAATAATACAAATCTCAGCAGGAAAAGGTCCTTTAGAATGTGCTTTTGTGGTTGCTAAAGTGCTAAAAGTATTCCTAAAAGAATTGAGTTACAATAAGATTGAGTATACAATGCTGAATAAAGAAAACAGAACAGAAAATGGCACAGTGCAATCGGTAAGCATACAAATTAAAGGAAACCATCTTGCTGATTTTACAGAAAGTTGGTTAGGAACCATTCAATGGGTTGGTACATCAACATTTAGAAAATTACACAAACGTAAAAATTGGTTTATTGGTTGTTTTGAGGTAGAAACTTCAGAAGTTTTAGAAGTCAATAAAAACGAAATTGAATTTCAAGCGATTCGAAGTTCTGGAGCAGGAGGTCAGCACGTAAATAAAGTGAGTTCTGCAATTAGAGCTAAACATACAAAAACAGGAATTCAAGTTTTGGTTATGGATAGCAGATCTCAACATCAAAATAGAAAAATAGCCATACAAAGATTGCAAGAAAAAGTCGCCAATTTTAAAATTGAAAAAGAGAAAGAACATATCAAAAATCAGTGGCAAAATCATCAAGAAATTCAAAGAGGAAATCCGATAAGAGTTTTTACAGGAAATGATTTTAAACAAATTAGAAAACAAAAATCATTTAAAAAGGAGAGAAATCACCTTAAAAATGATTTGAGAAAACAATTAGAATAGAAAGTAAATGGCATCTTGCGCATAGCTGAAATCAAAATATATTTTTATTGAAAGTAGTTTACATGGTAAATCGAAAGTTTTTTAAGATTTCTCGACTGCGCTCGAAATGACATCAGTAAATAAATTAAAACAAAAATGGGAACACTAATAAATAACTATGTTTTTAAAGCATTAGAAAACTATCCTTACGATTTAGAAGAAGTAATGGAAGCTTTAAATTATGCCTTGTCTTATGACGATAAAAACACAATGGCTTTAACTTTAATGGGTAGAGTTCACGCTGAAAAATTATATAAATATGAAGAAGCAATTGCGTATTACAAAGAAGCTTTAGCAGAGAATATAAATGCTTTTGAAGTTTATGAACCCTATATAAATGTGCTTTTATGGAACGAAGATTATAAAGACGCAGAAGATTTTATCGATTTTGCAATTACTGTAAAAGGTGCTGATAAAGCTCTTTTGTATCTAAAAAAAGCAATTTTATACGAGCAACAAAAAGAATATAAAAAAGCATTAACTGTGCTAAAAACGGCAAAGACTCACACTTTCAATTCAGATTTTATGGAAACCATAAATGAAGTAAAAAGTAGAGTAAAAGGGAAAAGGCCAAAGAAAAAGAAAGTAAAATCGTCTAAAAAGAATAAAAAGGTAGAGAAAAAAAAGAAATAATTATACTACGCGAATAGATTGCATAATAGTGTTGAATATTTGCAGTATAATTATGAAAAAGAAAATAAGTGAACCTCACTTTAAAAAGGCGTAAAGTGAGGTTTTAAAAAAGAAAAGGAAGTATTGAGCAATTGGTTGGCTCGTTAGACTGTAACTCTGATTTCGTAAAGAACGTGTAGGTTCGAGTCCTATTACTTCCACATTAGGTAAGTATTGTTGTGTGTTTCTGTATAGTAGCAGAGACTGTAAACTCAACTCTGTCTAAATAAAAGAAAAGTATTAATTTTATTTAAACAGAATAGATGACACAAAAAGAACAAGAATTATTAGAAAAGAAAGCTTTAGATCAGTTACTGACTGGTAAAAGTTTATTCGGAAAAGAGGGTGCTTTTGCGCCTATGCTAAAAAGTTTCATAGAAAAAGCACTAGAATCAGAAATGGAACATCATTTGTCTTGTGTGAGCTCTGATGGGAAAAATAAGCGAAATGGAAAAGGCAAAAAGACGATAAAAAGTGGTTTAGGCACTTTTGAAATCCAAACACCAACAGATAGAAATAGCAGTTTCGAACCAGAACTTGTTAAAAAGAGACAAACTATTTTAGCGGAGAATTTATCAGAAAAGATTATTGGTTTATATGGACTAGGAATGGGTTTACGAGATATTTCATCGCACATAAAAGAGATGTATGATACAGATATTTCACACACAGTATTGAGTCAAATTACCGATAAAATTATACCAGACATCAAAGCTTGGCAAAGTCGCCCTTTAGAATCTATCTATTGCATAGTTTGGTTAGATGCTATGCATTATAAAGTTAGAATTGATGGGAAAGTGCAGCATAAAGCCTTGTATAATATTCTTGGTATAAATAAAGAGGGTCGCAAGGAAATTTTAGGGATGTATATCTCACAGAGTGAGGGAGCTAACTTTTGGTTACAAGTTTTAACAGATTTAGAACAGCGTGGACTTAAAGATATATTGATAGCTTGTACGGATAATTTAAAAGGATTTTCAGAAGCTATTTTAAGCATCTTTCCTAAAACACAAATTCAAAAATGTATTGTACATCAAATTCGTAATTCTTTAAAGTATGTAGCCTCAAAAGATCAGAAGGAATTTATCAAAGACTTAAAACTTGTTTATAAAGCTATTAATAAAAGTGTGGCAGAGGATGAGTTATTAAATTTAGAAGAAAAATGGGGAGATAAATATCCAATTGTTATCGAGAGTTGGCAACGAAACTGGGAGGAACTCTCACAATATTTTGAGTTTACAGAACCTATTAGAAGAATTATCTATACCACAAATGCAGTAGAGGGTTTTCATAGACAGGTTCGAAAAGTGACTAAAACAAAAGGAGCATTTGTTAATGACATGGCTTTATTGAAGCTGGTTTATCTTGCTACGAAAAATATAGAAAAAAAATGGACAAGCCCTTTACATAATTGGAGTTTGATTATTCAACAATTATATATTAAATTTGGTCAAAGAATACAATTGGACATCAGTGTTCCTCAAAAAAGCTAGTGCCGCTGACGCTGGTCTCATTTTAAAATAGTTCGATTTTTTAAATAATATGATGAAGAAAAAAATCAAACAATTTTAAAACGGAAAATCAACAGACAGAGTTTAATTTACACTCCCCGCGTTTTACTATTTTATCGATTTAATCTACCTGTAGTATTACCATCTAAAATAGAAATAACATCTTGTTCATTTGCATAGTTTACATCACCTAAATACGTGTGTTTTATGGCGCAAGCAGCAGAAGCAAATTGAATGGCTTTAAAATCATCAAACTTTTGTAAACCGTGTATTAAACCTGCTGCAAAAGCATCACCTGTGCCAATTCTGTCTACAATATGCGTAATTTCGAAGTCTTCGGTTTCTTTAAATTCTATACCATTCCACATTCTGGCTTTGATTTTATGCCAAGAAGAATTTATAGACGTTCTAATTTTATCAAATACTTTTTCTATAGATGGAAATTGTTTTATTAGGGCTTTACTTGCTTCAATAAAATCGTCGTTAGAATACGAATAATCTGTCTCTAAAAGCTCATTAATTTCATTAACACCTCCAATAAAAATTGTGGAATACGATATCAACTCAGAAAGTACTTCTTTTGGGTTTTCTTGGTATTGCCATAAACCTCTTCTATATGTTGGATCTGCAGAAACAGGAATTCCTTTTTTTCTTGCTAACTTTACACCTTCTAGAAGCGTTTGCTGACTTCCTTTATTTAGAGCAGGAGTTATCCCTGTCCAATGCAACCATTTACCATTTTGTAAAGCATCACCCCAATTTACCATAGCAGGTTTAATTTCTGAAAAAGAGGAGTGTGCTCTGTTATAAGAAATTGAACTTGGTCTCATAACTGCCCCAACTTCTAAAAAGTAGACCCCTAAAGGTTTAGGTGAACGAACAATACAGGAGGTATCTAAGTCAAATTTGTTTAAGTAAGAAATAGCGGTATCACCAATAAAATCATCAGAAATACAAGAAATATGTTTTACATTTCCACCAAAATTGGCAATAGAAATACCAACGTTTACTTCTGTACCTCCAAAATAGAATTCAATAGCATTTGATTGTACAAATTTTCTGTTTCCTAAAGGCGAAATACGCATTAGAACTTCTCCAAACGTAATTATTTGATTCATAATAAAAAATTTTATAAGACAAATATACTTTATAAAAAAATAGTAAAACGTTGTTTTATTTTTAATTATTTCAAGAAAAAACTGAAGATATAATAATGAAAAACTCTTTATAAGAAAGGGGTTTGAGCTATTCTACTTATTAAAAATGTATTTACTGAAAAATTTAAATTGCGTAAAAAATTTAAATTTACCTCAATTTTAGGAGTATTGGTTAACCAATTAATTATGTAAAATGAAATTAGGAAAACTATAAAGATGTAATAAATCGAATTGTTTGCGTATTAAAGGCTTCTGGTTGCTCTACATTTACAACATGACCACAATTGTCTACAACAAAAAGTGATGAGGTTATATGTTTAGAAACAATATTTTTTATAGATGGTAAAAACAAATGGTCTTCGGCACCCATCACATATAATGTAGGAATTTTGATGTCTTTGGCTCTAAAAAAACGTAATAATGGATTAATTTCTGATGTTAAGGTAAACCATCTTATAAATTCTTTTTGGTATAGTTTTTTAGCCTCGTTTACAAACAACGATCTCGATTTTTTATGATTCTTTCTTGGCATAATGATAAATGCAAAAAGCTTATAAAGCATCATATAGGGCACTACAGATTTAAAGATATTTCCTACTTTCATTAAAACTTGTGAGCGGAAATTTAATTTTATAATGGCACCACCCATAATCATACTTTTCACCAATTCTGGGTTTTTTTCGGCTAAATTTCGAATCAAAATTGTGCCTAAAGAAATGCCAATAAAGTGTGATTTTTTTATTTGTAAATGTTCAATAACCTCAACAATATCGTTGGTTATTGAATCAAAAGTATATTTTGAGTTAAAAGTATCTTTTAATTTTGGCTGGCTATTTCCATGACCTCGCAAATCTAAAATTAATACATTAAAATGCTTTTTAAAATCGCGCACTTGTTTGTACCATATAGAACTACTGCCTCCTGCACCGTGTACAAAAGTTACCCATTCTTTAGAAGTATTATGAGGATATGAATAGTAATTTAACAAGTGTTTTTTTTAATGTTAAGCAGCAAAAATAAGGCTTTTAATTTTAAACGTATTTAATTGATAGCTCATTCAATCGTTTTATGATTTTAGTTTTAATTGGTTATCAACTTTAAAAAGATACATCAATTGAATACCAGCATCTTGATTTGAAGTTAATAATTGATTACTAACCTATCTTAATATGATTTTTGCTTTTTCAAAGAAATTCTTTTAGCATCATTTTGCGAATAAAAAAAATCCATAAAAAAGAATATAAGAACACTTAAAAGTAATTGTGAAGAGTATGTTTTTAAAAGTGTGACATTAGTCACATTCTTGACGTATCTAGAAACTTACCTTTGTATTAAATACTTTAAAATTATGACGAACATTAAAATATTAGGTACCGGTTGTCAGAAATGTAAAACATTAACAGGTTTGGTTCAAGAAGTCGTTTTAGAAAATAACATTAATGCAACTATAGAAAAAGTAGAAGATATTCAAGAAATTATGAAATATAATGTGCTATCTACACCTGCTCTGGTTATTAATGATAGGGTTTCTATAAAAGGTAGAATTCCATCAAAAGAAGAATTGTTAGCGCTTTTTAACTAACAAAATTCAGTCTATTGAATCTGACAAGGTTCTTGTTTATTTACTTTACTAATTTAACTTTCAATGTTTGATTGGATACAAAATATTGCAGATTGGTTTGTATATTCTGTTTTACATTTAACCAGAGACCAACATTTAGCACAAGCACTAAACTTCTTTATTTATGACACGATAAAGATTCTTATTTTATTGTTTGTTGTTATTTTTTTTATGGGAATTGTAAACAGTTATTTTCCCATAGATAAAGTTAAAAATTACCTTTCTAGAAATAAATTATATGGTTTAGAATATTTGATGGCAAGTCTTTTTGGAGTTGTTACTCCATTTTGTTCTTGTTCATCTGTGCCTTTATTTATAGGTTTTGTAAGAGGAGGCATTCCATTAGGCGTAACGTTTGCGTTTTTAATAACCTCTCCTTTGGTAAATGAAGTTGCTATTGGTCTTTTTATTGGTTTGTTTGGTATAAAAACGACATTTATTTATGTAATTAGTGGTATTTTATTAGGTACAATTTCTGGAATTATTCTTCAAAAACTGCAACTAGAAAGTTATTTATCGCCTTGGGTAAAAGAGATTTTAGCAAATGCGCAAAGAGAACAAGATCTTTTTAAAGCAGAACAAAAAAGTTTTACAGAACGTCTGCCTGTTATTTGGGCAGAAGTTAAAAACATTATGAAAGGAATTTTACCTTATGTTATTTTAGGAATTGCTGTTGGCGGAATTATGCACGGTTACATTCCCGAAGGTTTTTTTGAAAAATATATGGATAAAGACAATCTTTTTGCTGTGCCAATTGCAACCATTTTAGCAGTACCTATGTATTCGAATGCATCTGGTATTTTACCAGTTGTACAGGTTTTAGTGGCAAAAGGAATCCCTTTAGGAACCGCTATTGCCTTTATGATGGGTGTAGTAGGACTTTCTTTACCAGAAGCAATGCTTTTGAAGAAAGTAATGACTTTAAAACTAATTGCCATCTTTTTTGGAGTGGTAACACTTTGTATTATCCTTTCTGGATACTTGTTTAATTTAGTTTTGTAATTTTATGACTACAAAAAAACAGTCTTTAAAGATAAAAACAAGGATTATAGTACACTTTTCTGCGCAATTTCTGCTTAAATAAATTGGAGTTCAATAGGTAGTTAGGTATACGAATTGATGATTTATCTGCTATTGTATGGTTGAGCGCAGTCGAAATCGATCTTCAGCTGACCTATTGCTCTCTCTTGGGCTCCTTAATGTTTTAAAATAGTTATAATCATTTCCTTAAAATTATTTTTTACCAAGTATTTAACCCTTGATCTCAAAAATAAATTTCTGTTTATTAGAAAATTTCTATTGTGCTAAATTATTAAAACACATCATAATTTTTCGAATATCTTCTCAAAACATTCATCACAAAATATCGAAAATTTTAAATGAAATTGTACTAAAAGAAAACTTTTGTAATTAAAATTAAATAGCATATTATTTCGGTCTATGCGATCTGCAATTTTTCTAATTATTTCTTTTTTACTATCTTTAAGAAAAAATTGTACACAAATTGTTGATTTAATTCTATGAATGAAGAATACTATTTCGATTGCATTAGAGATTTTTAAAGATATTTCTTTTTCTGAAAAAGAGATTCACTTTATAAATAGTAAATTTAAAAAAATGGAGTTAAAAAAAGGAGACCTTCTTTTAACTCCAGATACTTTTGCCAACAATCAGTACTATGTTTATAGTGGTTGTTTACGCTCTTATTATATAAATGCAACAGGTAAAGATCATACAACACAATTTGCCATAAAAGACTGGTGGATTAGCGATTATACTGCTTTTTTTACCACTGAAAAAGCGGTAATGAATATAGAATGTTTACAAGATGCTGTGGTTTATAAGTTTTCTAGAGAAGATATGAATCATCTTTGTGAAGAAATGCCAAAAGTTGAAATATTTTTTAGAAAAAAAATGGAAAAAGCATTCGCAAGTTTTCAAAAAAGGATTTTAGAATATCTATCTGATTCTGCCAAAGAAAGGTATGTTAAATTTATAACTACTTACCCAGAAATTGAAAAGTGTATCAGAAACTATCACATTGCTTCATATTTGGGAGTTACTACAGAAAGTTTGAGCAGAATTCGTAAATCAACTGATTAAGAGGTAATTTCTTATCATAGGTCAATTTTTTTTAAATTATATTTTTTTAACTTTGTTTAATAATATTAAATTAAAGATTAAAAAATAAGTCTTATCCCCCAATTTATTATGTAGTAAAGAGAGAGCGTAAATAAAATTTACGCTCTTTTTCGTTGTATATACATTTAAGTAGGTTTATGATTTATCTCTAAAAACTTTTTAAAGTAAACCCAAAAGATAAAAATTTGTCTTGTTGTTTTTGATTTTCGATAACGAGACTTTCAAAAGTATGTAAGTAATTTACTTTAAAGTTTAAATATTTCCAAAGGGGCAATTCTAAACCAAGATCTAGCTGCCACCTATAATTATTGCTTTCTTCTAAAGATGGTTGTACATAGGTTTCATGTGTAATCACTATTTTTTTCTTAAACAAATTGTATTTACCATTTAGCCAAATTGTACCGCGTATTGTATTAATGTTTTCTTGGCCATTATATGCCACAAGATTAAAATTAGTTTTGGTAAAATAGGTTTGCTCATATTCACTTGTAACCGAAAGTTTAAGCCAGCTTTTTTCTGTATTAATTACTTGGTACGTAATACCTGCACCAAACAAATAACGCGCATTAATTTCTCGTCTAAAATTGGTACTCATAAAACCCAACACTAAAGGATATAATCTTTTTTCAGGATTTAAATACAAAAAGTTTAAACTCAAAAAATCTTCATCAGCTTTATCGCCTCCAAAAGCTTGATATACATAAGAATTTTGGGTTTTGAATACCAAGTTCTTCGAAGGTTTTACACTTAAATCACTTTTGGCTCTAAAAATAAAAGTTTCTACATTTCCTGCTTGCCAAAAACCAGTAACCGATAATTTAGCTTTTACTTTTAAAGTATCGCTCTCATTTATTTGTCCAAATAATAGTGTTGGAATCAAAAAAAGGCTATAAATAAACTTCTTCATTATATTTTATTTAAACTGCTAAAAAATGAATTAACAGTTTAAGGGCAAAAGTAAAGGATTATGATTTTTTTTCCATCAAATTTAACACAACAAAAACCAAACAAGCTGGTAACACCCAACCTAAACTATATTCTGCAAAAGGAATACTATTTTTAATACCTGTTAAGTTTTCTCTAGGGATAATAAAACCTAAAAAATCTGGGATACTGAAAATAAACGTGGTCAAAACAACACCTCTAAACACCAATTTTGATGCAAATTTATCATTAACAATATTTAGTAAAATTAACACAATGGTTATCGGGTATAAAAACATTAAGGCTGGCACTGCTAATGTGATGATAAAATCTACCTGATAACTCCCAACAATAATTCCAATTACAGAGGCAATTACAGCAGTAATAATATATGCTTTTCGAGAATCGTTACAAATACCTTTTATGTAATCTGCAGTTCCTGTAACTATACCTACAGCAGTTGTAAAGCAGGCTAAAGCTACTAAAACACTTAAAAAAGTGGTTCCTAAATTCCCTAAAGTTTGGGTACTTAAACTAGATAAAACCTCTGTTCTTGATGCATTTTCTGCAAATGTTGATGAGTATAAAGATCCGCTTAAAATTAAGCCACCATAAATTAATAATAGACCAGTACCTGCAATTACACCTGCTTTTCTGATTAGGTTTTTTCTAGCATCAAAAGTAGTGTGACTGCTATAATTTAAAGAGATAATAATTACAGCACCTACCACAACACCTCCAATAGCATCAAAAGTTTGATAACCTTCTAAAAGACCATCAATAAATGGAGTTGTAAACGCAGTTGGATTTATATTTCCTGGTGATGTAAAAATGGCGATTCCGATAATTATCAACAAAATCAGCACAATAATAGGCGTTAAAAATTTACCAATTAAACCGATAATTCTAGAACGATTTATGGCAAAAATAAATACGAGAACAAAATAAATAATACTTGTATAAAGCGCACTTGCATCTGTAAATGGTTGCACGGTTATTTCATGGGTAACTGCTGCAGTTCTTGGAGATGGAATTGCAATGGCTATGATGTAAATTAAAAAACAGTAGATTGTGCTAAAAATTGGCGAAACTTTTTTACCAAAATCATACAAAGTACCTTGTAGTTTTGCATGTGCAAAAATGGCTAAAATAGGAATAGTTACTGCTGTTAAAACAAATCCCAATACTACAATCCACCAATCTAAACCAGATTTTAAACCCAAAGTTGGTGGTAAAATTAAATTTCCTGCGCCAAAAAATAGCGAAAAAAGGGCAAAACCAGCAATCCAAATTTCTTTTGTTTTGTTCATCTTTTGGTAGATTTAGATTCGGAAATATACATATTTTTGTGTGATGCAAAAATCAATCACTTTTAAAAATGCTAATATTTCTTTTTCTGATGTGGGAAAAGGCACTGTAGTTGTCTTAATTCACGGTTTTTTAGAGAATTCTACGATGTGGAAAGATATTGTGCCCGAACTTTCTAAAAGAAACAGAATTATCACCATCGATTTGTTAGGGCATGGCAATTCTGATTGTTTAGGTTATGTGCATTCAATGGAGTTGTTTTCAGAAACAGTAGAAGCCGTTTTAAAGCATTTAAAAATCCGAAAATATATTTTGGTTGGCCATTCTTTAGGAGGCTATGTTTCTTTGGCTCTTGCCAAAATTAATCCTAGTAAAATCAAGGGGTTGTGCCTAATGAACTCAACATCTAACGAAGATGATGTAGAACGTAAAAAATTACGATTGCGCGCCAATACAATGATTCAAAAGAATTTTACAAATATGGTACGAATGTCTTTTGCAAATTTATTTGAACCAAAAAGTAAAGAACTTTACAAAGAAGCGCTTAACTTGGCATTACAAGAAGCATTGAAAACGCCAATTCAAGGATATATTGCAGCAAATGAAGGAATGCGAATTCGACCAAATAGAAACCATATTTTAGCAGATAATGATTTCAAAAAGTTATTAATTATTGGTAAAAACGATCCGGTTTTAGATTATGAAACCTCTTTAAAAGAAGCTGCAGAAACAAATTCAGAAGTTGTAATTTTCCCTAATGGGCATATGAGTCATATAGAAAATGCAGAGGAATTAATTACAGCCTTAAAGTTATTTCTTAGAAATTGTTCATCTAAATAATAAGTATATTTGAAATTATGAAATTATGAATTACGAATCAATAATTCCTTTTTTAGCTGTACTCATTGTTATTTTATTCTTATTATTTTCTACGTTTTTACTATCTGTAAAAAGAGAAAAAAAGCTTCCAAATCAACTATTAGCAGCATTTTTAATAGTTACTGCGATAGATATTAGTGCGTTTTTTTATCAACAACATATAGAATTACCTTTAAATTTAGAAATGCTAAGAAATAGTATTTCTGCATTTAAAAACCCACTTTTATTCTTATATATTTTATCGGTTATTTATTCAAATTTTAAACTAAAATGGAAACATTTCGTCCATTTTTTACCTTGGGTAATTACAATACTCGTTTTAATGCCGAATTATTTTCTGGTTAATAATGAGGAAAAAATTCTTTTTAGAGCCCATTATGACACAAATATCGAAATTCAGTTTTTACGTTTTTTCGGTGATTTATTGTCAATTGCTTATTTAATTGCCGAAATATATTACATTACTAGATATAGAAGATTATTATTAGAAAACTTTACAGATAAGAGTGCTTTTAAAAATTACGATTGGTTAAAACAATTGGCTTTTTTATTATGTATTGGACAATTCTTAACTTGGATAAAAAATTATTCGCGTATAAATTTATCCTTAGAAAACACCAATAGCTTAAGAACCGTAATTTTACTATTTGGGGTTTTTATTATCTGTTGGTTATTTTTAAAAGCCGTAAATTCTCCAAAGTTATTTAAAGGTATTGATGTAGATTTAAAAACATCTAAAGAAATTAAAGAAAAAGATAATGAATTTGCGGCTAGAAATCATCAATTAGAGTTTCTAAAAAATTATATGACCTCTAAAAAATCCTATTTAAGGGCATCTCTAACCATTAGAAATTTAGCCGAAGAAATTAACATAAGTTCTCGAGATTTATCCGTTTTAATTAACCAAAATTTAGACAAACACTTTTTTGATTTTGTAAATGAATATAGAATTGAAGAAGCCAAAAATATCTTAAAAGACCCATCAAAAAGAGATTTTACCATACTCGAAATTTTGTACGAAGTCGGTTTTAATTCAAAATCTTCTTTTAATACTGCTTTTAAAAAGCACACAGGTTTAACGCCTACTCAATTTAGAAAAAACAACGTGTAATGCAGCAACTAGAACTCTTATCAATTATTGGGATTATAACTACTTTTATATCGTTATTACTTGCCTTTTTTATTTTTTCTGTTGCATCTAAAAATAGAATTAGCAACAAGCTTTTTGCTTCTTATTTAATATTTAATGCCATTGAATATACAGGTTTTTTTACTTCGTTATTATTTAATGAGCCTAACAATTTATTGGTAGCTTCAAGAGAGTTGTCTTATTTACAAATGCCTTTTTTTTATTTGTATATTTTGTCTGTTTGTTATTCTGATTTTAAATTACAATGGAAACATTTGTGGCACATTACTCCATATCTTATTGGAAATTTAGTGATGACTCCCAGGTTTTATTTCGGTTCTACCGTAGAAAAAAATCTGTTATTTCAAAACTTTAATACGCTTTACGAATCGTATTTTGCTCATATTGCATTGCATTTACAGTCTATTATATACATAACAGCAGGTTTTATTGTTTTAAATAGAGCTAAAAAAATATTTGTTGAAAATTATTCGAGTAATACAATAGAAACTTATAAATGGTTATTTCAGTTGCTATTATTTACAGCCATACTATACAGTTTAGCAATTGTTAAAAATGTTTTTAAGTTTTTTGGTGATGATCAATACTTTGATATTTCATATACTCTACTTACTATAATCGTATTGTGTTTTGTGTGTTGGTATGTTTTAAAAGCATTAAAATATCCAAACCTTTTTAATGGTGTCGATTCTAGAACGCAATTAATAACAGAATTTAAAGAAGAAGCTCAAAAAAGCAACATAGATGTAAGAGAAATTCAGCAATTAACGGCTTATATGGAAAATGAAAAACCATATTTAAATCCATCATTAACGATTAGAAATTTAGCTGAAGAAATTAAAATGAATTCTCGAGATTTATCGGTTTTAATCAACCAACATTTAAACCAGCATTTTTTCGATTTTGTAAATGAATACCGAATTAAAGAAGCTATGAGTTTATTGAAAAATGCATCAAAAAAAGAATCTACGGTACTCGAAATTTTATATGAAGTTGGGTTTAACTCAAAATCTTCTTTTAATACTGCTTTTAAAAAGCACACGGGTTTTACACCAACACATTTTCGTAATAAACTTTAAATCAAATATTTAACGTAAAGTCGAACGTTTGTAAAACAAAGTCGAACTGATTTCTTTTTTAGAAAAGCGTTCGACTTTGTGTTTTCGGTCGCACAAAATAGTTTTCAATCGCACATTTGTATCATCAAACAATAAAAAAGAACAGATGAAAACAAAATTGAAAACGTTACAAGTACTAATCTTTCTATTATGTACAGTGAATATCACAGCACAAAAAATAACAGGAAAAGTAACCGATAATACTGCTGTTATTCCCTTTGCAAACGTAATCTTAAAAGATGCAAACGGTAAAACTGTTGCAGGAACAACCACTACAGATGAAGGTGCTTTTGAGTTAAAAGCAAATGCAGGAGTGTACAGTATAGAAATTAGTTATTTAGGATATACAACCTGGAAAAAGAATATTTCAGTTACAAAAAACATTAATTTAGGCGCTATTTTACTTGAAGAAAATGCTCAAAATTTAGATGAAATTGTAGTAAAAACAGAAAAAAGAGTTTTAGAAAGAAAAATAGATAGATTGGTTTTTAACGTAGAAAAAAGTGTGGCTGCTACTGGTGGCAATGGTGTAGATGTATTAAGAATTACACCAGGAGTACAGTTACAAAACAATACTTTATCTATTTTAGGAAGAGGTGCAACACAAGTACTAATTAATGGAAGGTTGTCTCCTTTAACAGGTGATGAATTGGTGGCTTTTTTAAGCGGATTTTCTGCTAGCGATATTGTAAAAATTGAAGTAATTACAAATCCGCCAGCAAAATATGATGCTGCTGGAAATGGAGGATTAATTAATATTATTTTAAAGAAAGGAATTCAGAATTCTTGGAAAAATGCAACTACTGTTTCTTACAATCAAAATAAATATAATTTTACAAGCTTAAATAACAACTTTTTCTACAATAAAAATAAGGTTTCATTTTCTGCAAGCGTAAATGCAAGTATGGGAGATTATGAAAATTTAGAAGGTTTAGAGATTAATTATCCAACTAACTTTTGGGATATTGATATTGATGGAAAACAACAAAATGATCAAATGTCTGGGCGTATTTTGTTTGATTATGAGCTTTCTGATACTACTACTTTTGGTGTTCAATATCTAGGAAATAATACAAAACCAGGTTTGGAAGCTACAACTACCTCAACTATTTTTGATAACAATAATAATTTAGAAAGAACTTTAAAAAACAAGGCACAAAATGAAGTTGACAACAACAATCATTCTGTAAATTTTCATTTGATTAACAGGCTAGATGCTCTTGGAAAACAAGTTTCTTTTGATGCAGATTATTTTACATTTACTTCTGATAGAAACTTAGACTTTACTACAGAACAGTTTGATGTTTCAGGAAATTCTCAAGGATTAAGTTCTGCTGCATTAAATATTTCCAATCAAAAAATAGACAATTTTAGTTCGCAAATTGATATGGATTTACCCTTAAAAAAAGTAAGTCTTACTTATGGTTTAAAAGCTAGTTTTACCAATACAGATAGTGGTGTTTTATTTTACAACACGCTTTCTGGATCAGAAGTTTTAGACCCAAACCAATCTACAGATTTTATGTACAAAGAAAATGTATTGGCCGCTTATTTTTCTGGAAACACAAAGTTGAAAAACAAACTTACTATGCAATTCGGTTTGCGTTTTGAAGATACCAAAACAAAAGGTTTTAACGCTAGTTTAAATCAAACAACTCCAAATAATTACAGCAAATTTTTCCCAAGTTTGTACTTTTCTTATGCTAAAAATGATAATAATAATTTTAATTTTTCTTACGGAAAAAGAATCAACAGACCCAATTTTAGAGACTTAAATCCGTTTCGTTTTTATATAAATGATAATAGTTATAGTGTGGGTAATCCGTTTTTACAACCTTCTTTTTCAGATAATTTTGAAGTTTCTCATTTATACAAGAACAATTGGAATACCAGTTTTTCTGTAAATATTACTACAGATGGTTTTGGTGTCTTTTTTAATACAGATATTACCAATCAAGATCAAATTGTAACTAGAGAAAATTATTTTAAAAAATACACCTATCAAATTCAAGAAAGTTTTTCTTTTAGCCCAATTTCTTGGTGGAAAAGCCAAAATGATGTAAGAATGTTAGTGCATGTTACAGAATTAACCAAAAATATTGATGCAGAAGTAAATGACGGAGTTCAGTTTTATGCAGAGTCTAACAATACTTTTTTATTAAGTGAACGCACAAAAATACAAGCCAATGCTTGGTACAGTTCTTTTCATAACGATGGTTTGTTTAGTCTTGGAAAATTGTTTCATTTATCATTTGGTTTACAGCATCATTTTAAAAACAATATAAAACTTTCTATGTTGTTTAGTGATGTTTTAAATACTGGTAGTTTAAGAGATTACAATTCAACCGTAAATGGTATTGATCAAAGTTACAGCCAAAATGCAAGTTCTAGAAACTTTAGAATATCATTATCTTACGACTTTGGAAACAAAAAAATAAAGGTTAAAAACAGAGCTTTTAGTAATGACGAGGAACAAAGAAGGAGTAACTAACCAAGTTGACTTTCTCAAAAAAAAACACTAGCTTCGTTTAACTTCTGATAAAATGAATTAAAACTCACTTTATCATTATAGTTGGCAGTCATTTAAACAAAACCTTACAAATATGAATTTTTCTA
>TARA_R110002126_G_scaffold105068_3_pt1 | contig 22541 bp, 19 predicted proteins | sample TARA_R110002126 | Tara Oceans TARA_R110002126 (sample SAMEA4397536) | marine metagenome | biome: Polar Biome; feature: [DCM] deep chlorophyll maximum layer (ENVO:01000326); material: water (ENVO:00002006), including particulate matter (ENVO:01000060) such as... | depth 30 m
ATACATACATAAGCCTTGGGATGCGCCGCCGGTCATTGCTAAAGATGCAGGAGTACATTTAGGGGATACTTATCCTAAACCTATCGTAGATTTAAAAGCATCGAGACAGCGTGCTTTAGATGCCTTTCAGGCTTTAAAAGAGTAGGGTACCCATGGCGTCTTTAATACTTATTTTAGGTGATCAGCTTACTCGCAACCTGCCTGTTTTAGAAAACGCAAAAAAAGTGCAAGATACCGTGCTTATGGCAGAAGTGCGTGAGGAAGCTACTTACGTAAAGCATCACAAAAAGAAAATTGTTTTCCTCTTTAGTGCCATGCGACATTTCGCAAAAGCGTTGAAAGAAGATAATTTTAACGTCAACTATATTGAATATAACGATGAGTCAAACCAAGGCAGTTTGCTCGAACAAGTTAAATATACGCTAGCGAGCGGCGACTTTGATAATGTCAAAGTGACATCACCTGGCGAATATCGTTTACTGAAAAGCATGCAGCAATGGGAGCAATCCTTAGGTGTGCCTGTCAGCATAATCAACGACGCTCGTTTTCTCGCCAGCCCCAAAGAATTTAGTGATTGGGCACATGATAGAAAACAATTGCGTATGGAATTTTTCTACCGAGAGATGCGAAGAAAACATGGCATCTTGATGGAAGATAAAAGCCCTATTGGTGGGAAGTGGAATTACGACGCGCAAAACCGAGAGCCTATGCCGGCGGGTACTAATGTGCCGACCCACACGCAATTCAAGATAGACGCTATTACCCAAGACGTTATTGATTTAGTTGAAAAGGAGTTTAGCGATCATTTTGGTGACATTAGCCCATTTCACTTTGCCGTTACCCGCGACGATGCGCTAACGGTGCTTAGCGACTTCATAGAAGAACGGTTACCCCATTTTGGCCAATACCAAGATGCCATGGTTGAAGGCAAACCTTGGTTATATCACTCCCATATCGCGTTTTATTTAAATTGTGGTTTGCTTAGCCCGAAAGAAGCCATTGATGCTGCGGAATCGGCTTATTACGCGGGCACTGCGCCGCTTAACTCGGTTGAAGGTTTTATTCGCCAAATACTGGGGTGGCGGGAATTTGTTAGAGGGTTTTATTGGCACTTTATGCCAAGCCTTAAGAGCGATAATTATTTCAACCATAATCGCTCACTCCCCGATTTCTTTTGGAATGGCCAAACCAACATGAACTGCATGCGCCAATGCATAAAGGAAACACAAGCAAACGCGTATGCTCATCATATACAGCGATTAATGGTGCTGGGGAATTTCTGTCTTTTAACGGGGTTGTCACCCGAAGAAGTTCAACAATGGTACTTGCTGGTTTATGCAGATGCGTATGAATGGGTAGAACTACCAAATGTAGCAGGCATGGCCTTATACAGTGATGGCGGTCAACTCGCGAGCAAACCTTATGTCGCCAGTGGTAGCTATATTAATAAAATGTCGAACTACTGCAAAAACTGCGGTTATCAAGTTAGTAAAAAAACAGGTCCTAAGGCTTGCCCGTTCAATTACTTATACTGGCATTTTATCGATAAGCATAAAGAAAAGCTAAGCGGTAATCCAAGAATGGCAATGATGTATAAAACTCATGGCCGCATGAAAGATGAAAATATAAACGCAATGAAAGACAGCGTGACAATTTTTTTAACTAAATTATCTGAAAATGAAGAAGTCTGATTTACCAAGCAAAATGTGCCCCGTGTGCAACAGACTATTCACTTGGCGTAAGAAATGGGAGAAGAATTGGGATAACGTAGTGTATTGTTCTAAACGTTGTGCCGGAAACAAACGTATGAAATAGAAACTTCTTACTATAATTATAATAAAAGAAAGGACACGAATTAATGGATGCGCCTATTTCAGTAGATAGATTTCGTTTTTTACTTTTTAGCTTCAAGGAAAAACTGTGGGTAAAGCCTTTATCACTATGCGTATTGTCTATCGCTGCGGTGTTCGCCTCAAAACTGGCAGACGGCACCGCACTCGCTGAACATCTACCTAAAGTCGATCAATCCTCAGTAGAAACACTGCTATCCATTATGGCATCGAGCATGCTGGTCATAGCGACTTTCTCGGCAGGCACTATGGTAAGTGCCTATGCATCTGCTAGCAGGTCATCGACGCCACGTTCGGTAAGTTTAATCATCTCAGATGATGCCTCACAAAATGCGCTGTCTACTTTTGTAGGCGCGTTTATCTTTAGCGTCGTCGCCATAACCGCATCAATTAACAATTTCTTCGAAGACGCTGGAATATTTCTTCTTTTTTGTCTTACCTGTCTCGTCTTTGTGATTGTCATTCTTACGTTTATCCGGTGGGTAGACAGTGTCGCGAGACTCGGCCGTGTGGGCTCTACGGTACAAAAAGTTGAAGATGCCGCCATGCGTGCTATTAACCATCGATTATCGACGCCCAGGCTCGGCGGTAAGCCGCAGCCGAACAGTGTGAAAGAGCAGGGCGGTGATCCCTCAAAATACCAAACACTAACAACTGATAGTATTGGCTATGTACAAATGGTTGATATGGCAAAAGTACAAGCGTGGGCTGAAGAACGAGACACTCAAGTTCATATCGCCATGCTACCCGGACAATTTTGCACACCGGATAAACCGCTGTGCTACATCGAGAGCTTTAAACCGAAAAACTCCGAGGATGACAGCAGCAGTAAAGCCAGCGATAAATCAGCACTGCTTTCAGCATTTCAAATTGGCAGCGAACGGTCATTTGAAGCCGATCCTAGATATGGATTGGTCGTGCTATCAGAAATAGCATCCCGCGCGCTTTCACCTTCAGTAAACGACCCAGGTACCGCCATCAGTATTCTTGGCAGTTATGCTCGGCTGTTTATTCAGTGGGCGCACAAAGAAAAATGCGATGACATTGGTGATATTAAATACGATAAAGTAACCGTACCTGACATGAGTACGGCCGATATGTTTGATGACGCATTCACAGGTTTAGCACGAGATGGTGCATCCATGATTGAAGTCTCTATAAGAATACAAAAGACGTTAGATGCCATTGCAAAAACAAGCAATGATGATATTTGTAAAGCTGCAACTAAACATGCTAAAGAAGCTTATGAACGCAGTATGAAAGCGTTAATTCATGACGGCGATAAAGAAATGTTAAGTGCAGTAGTGAATAGCTTAAACAATAAAAGAAGCTAAGCCATAGATTCTTTTATTTACTGAATTTAGGAATTCAGCAATGTTCTATTAAAACCAAATAATAGATTTCAATACGCGGATTATATGTAGATTGAAGGTAGCGTTTAGTGAGCACAATTGAAAGTGATGACATAAAACAACATGTAGAAAATGTTATAGCGTTTCCTACATGTTTAGCAGAAGTAAGAAAAGTTATTGCAACGTATATTACTGGCAAGCTAGTTGGCTGTTCGCAACATTTAATAGATACTGCAATAGAAAACAGCGTTAGTCATTACAAACAATTTGTACACAACGCGAATATTACCGAAAGTGTTGAAGTATCTTTATCAGAAGAAGATGTGACTTTATTAAATAAAAACCTGACTAAAATACAAAGAGAAAACCGCAAGCAGTTGTTAAGAATGTTAGAACGCATAATTATATTAGAAATAGAAAATGCGGCTTTGAAAAACTAACCCAAATATTGTAATTAATAGCAAAATTATTACAGATTTCATCAATGCTATTGACGCCAATAGCCCATTGTTTATTGAGAAAGATTGCAAATAGCTTGTTTACCAGAGATATTTTTCAGTATAATTTTAAAAATTGTTTAAATATTTGGTTTCATTATTGGAGGTTTTTATTTTGTTTGACAAGTTATTGGATGCATTTCCCGCAAACCAAAGTTTCTTTCAATTAGCTATAGTTAAGAAAACATGTGTGTGTGTGATTTTTCTATTTATCGTTTTATTGCTTACCATAAGCATAGTTAGTTCATTCCAATACGATTTATACTTAGACTTTACATATAATGGATTCAACAATTTATTTTTAATGTTTAAATTTCCCTTGGCTATCCTAGCAACACTTATCCCTCTTCTTGCTCTATATGCAACAAATCACCGTTCAGAACAAACTAAAAAAAGTATAAATTTGCTCTCTGCCCAAAACGACTTTACAAACTATCATCGTCATATTGAGCTATTTGAAAAGCATATAGAAAATATCATAAATGACGATGTCATAATAAGATCTAGAGAGTTACACCACAAAGTTTTTCCAAAGAGTGAGTCTGGAATTCCAACGTTTACGGTAGACAACTCATTTGAAGATGTTTTAGATGCAAATTTTGGGTTAATCTATAGTTTAATTACTCAGTTGTCTTCGACCGACAAAGGTCAAATAGTCGAAGTATTCATACAAATCGCACAGGTTCTCCATAACACCGAAAAAGAACTTTGCTGTCGTCTGATAAAACCTACAACTAACCTTGAGTTAGAGTTTGAACGTAATAGTGCAAATTTATATGGCGACGGTGATTTAAAGGGGGCGCTATTAGCGTTACAAAAACTTGCTGATATCAGCGTACATATTTTAAGTTTTTCAGATACAAAACAGCAAAACAAAATTATAAGTGATTTTAAGGAAATAGATCCTAGTGAAGCTCCCCCTGAGTTTAATTACGCAAATTTATCAAATAGCCACAAGGATATACCATGCTACTTTTATGAAGAGGCTAATAACTTAATTCGGAAGAGAAGTAAAAAAAACACGGCATGAAATTTATTTAGTGAATCGGAGCAGGTGCTTAAAATTTATCCTTTAGGAATATAAAATAAATAACTTAAGACCGAAATTAGTATGAGAATAGGGGCCGTATTGTAAGAATTTAATTGAGCAGTAATAAAATGCATACCGAATAATCATGATGCAATAGTACTTAATATAAAAAATATTCCAAATTTAAGGTGTCGCTACGTAAATTCTGGAGATACCCAAGGCCCCGAATTCAGATAATAAGTGCATCACTCATGGTTAAACGGTGACAAGAGATCAACTGCCTGTTGGTGGTACTCTGTAGTCGCCAAACAATCATGAGTATTATCATGAGTTACAAGCAGTTGATCGAAGGCCAACGATACCAGATCGAGGCCTACTTACACGAGGGTTTCAGCTACCGGGATATTAATAAGCGGCTTAAAGTGAGCCACAGCAGGATTGGTCGTGAAGTACGGCGTAACAGAATTCGGAAGAATCACTACTTGCCTGAAGTTGCGCAGGCTAAGACGATGAAACGACGATGTCAGGCAGCGAAATATGGAATACCCGTCCTGACGATGAATCTTGTTAAGTTTGGGTTGAGTCAGAAATGGAGTCCCGAGCAGATTGCAGGTGTAGGAAAAATTCTTGGCCACCCAGTCAGTCATGAGTGGGTTTACGGCTAAGTACAGCAAGACAAGTTGCGTGGCGGCAAGCTGTATAAGCAATTACGGCATGCGTACCAAACTTAGCTGTTGGTCAGTGGTCAAAGTGACTGGTTTATTCATAGTTATAACGCGCTCAAAAATAGTTCACAAATTGTACTTCCAATTAGGTATAATTAAAGAATATTTTCAATGTTGTGAAACGTGGACGATATACCAACGAGCGCTAGTCGTTGTAGAAGAAAATATAATAAAAGGGCTGTATTGCCCAAGCCTCGCGCGCAAACAGACAACGGCAAAATCGTTATGCGAAACGAAGCATTAAAGTTTATAGAAAACATGATAACAGTCGATCCTACAGTTGTTTATTTATTAATAGCCTACTTCTTTGTGAATAGGGTTTGTAAGACGATTGAGATTTATTTTAAAACTAGTAAATAAGCAAAAAAGCCCTCATTTGAGGGCTTTTTTATGCCCAGCCGGCATGAAGTGAACGGAAGCGTTCTTCTAGGTATAAATGCAGAATCTTCTTCACCCAACGGCCTGACTCCGTTCAATAAAGAGTCATGGCCACCCTGCTAAACCGGACGAATACAACGCGAGAGCAGGGGAAACGATGGCCTATTCTTTAATGCCGTATTTCTCTAAATTCAAGCCCGCTTTTTCATTGCTGCAGCCTGTGGATGTGGGTCATTCTTGTAAGTGTCTTGTACCTGCTGAATAAACAACGCGTGGTTATCAAGCAAGCGCGATAAAACTGCAACGGTTTTAATGTCCATGCCTGTGAGTATATCCTTCGCATAAATTAATTCTTCTAAATTCATTTTCTGTCACTCGCTGTGTTTATTGAAAATATCATTAGCTGTGCAGCCTAAGCAAGTGATGATCTTATTAAGCGTAGACGCCTTTGGATCTGTATCGCCGTTCACAACTCTTGAAACCTGCGTTAATTGCATCGCTGATGCGCTTGCAAACTGTGATTGGATTAGCCCTTTGTAACCTTAACGCCCTAACATTTTCGCCTATAAAAATACTTTAACACTCTTATTTCACGTGTACGTAGAATCATACACCACGCTTTTAAACCATAAAGCTTGACTTGCTTTACATGTGTATTTGTATTTCACATATAAGTGTATTGACAGGTTTTGCAGAGTGAAAAATTACAGCGAGCTGGGAAGTCTAGTAATACCCGACTTTTGTCTCAAAATGAGAACCGTACAGGTAAATATCCAATGATTGATTGGGTTCGTGCCTCTTTGCCAATTGTTCACGCTCCATTAAATGCTGGAGAAGTTTTTAGCATGGACGAACATGGTGAAATTGAATGGCGCAGCCCAAAAAGAAATCATGCTGTTGGCAGTTATGACAAGCGAATATCTATTAAGAGTGAAGGCGCAGACGGGCAGGGCAACGCAACCCATTTATGGGTAAGCGGCAACCCTTCTAAATTCCTTCAAGGTCACAATCACAATGTATTTGGCTCTGACGATCTGCTTACGCTTGTTTATGACACGTTCAACATTATTGCAGACCAGTTCAAGCTTCAACCAACATTACCAGAGCGAGTTGCTATCCGTAGCGGTAATTATAACCTTGGAATGACCGACATAAATTACTCGTTCAACTTACCATCACGCAGTGATGTTCTAGCATTTATCCGCGCCATGGAGTTTAAAGCTAAGACACGTCACGGCAGACCAACCACCAAGGGAGGAACGCTTTACTTCGGAAAAACCTCTGAGCGCTGGGCAATTAAACTGTATTGCAAAGCCGAAGAAATCAGAACTAAAACCGGACAGTTACCTGAGCAATTAACTAATATCGGCATCGAAAATTGGGCAGAAAACAAGTTGCGTATCGAGCTGCGTTTACACCGCAAAGAACTAGAAAAGCTCGATATTACGCAAGCGAAAGACTTAACACCCAATCGAGTTCGCCAGTTGTTCAACCTGTACTTAGGTAAAATAGAAATGACTGACCAAATAAGATTAACTGATGAAATCACGGCAAAGCTGCCTAATAAATTAATAGCAACTTAAACATTATGGACTGAGGGCCATGACCTAAGAAGTATGATGTCGAAAGCCACATATTACCGGCAACGAAAATCGTTAATGGAATATGGGATCAATATCGATTTAAGGCCATGCGAACCTGCGAAATCAAATGTAGTTCCGTTGTTTAGAATATTAGAAGCCAAACCAGCTGAGGTTCCGGACTGGGCGTATTCAAAGAATCTGATTCACCAATCGAGAAAAGCACAATGAATTTAAACAAAGCAATGGACTATGCCAGGCATGCCGATTTCAATAAAGAATCCATTGTTTGCCTGTGTAAATGGCAAAACAATTACTGTGTATTTAGCTTAGATTATTTACAGGAAGAATCAGAAAACTGGTTCGGTATTGAATACCTAGGAAGTAAATTACTGGATGCTTATAGTGTTAAAGGTGAAAGCTATGGTGGTGAAGTAATACAAGAATTAACTGACGATATTATAGAGCATATTAGTCCTGATAATCTGAACTTCCAAATCTATCAAACGAAGGTTGATACATCTTTAATTGTGCCAGCAATTTACCATCAGTTGTTGCCAGACTTTATTCTAGATTACGAGCGAGTTGACGATATATCTTTTTACCGTCATCAAGTTGACCGGACACTGAATCTAATTAATAGACCTGCAAATTAATAGAAAACTAAGGCTGCGCTACGCGCATACGGTGACCGTATGCGCGCAAAGCGGCCTCAGATTTTAATCTCACGCACGTTATAAAAACACACCTCATAACCACGCAATAGCTGCAAACGCAAAAAAGTGTGTAAGTCATCACGCACGACAAAGCTACCGAGAAGGCTGGCATCAACTACCCTAAACCCTCATATACTTAATTGCGCATAATGTATATTATGTTAAATAGGGTATTGATATCTAGGCTGAACTACCGTATAGGTCACTAGATTACGACATAAAGAGCTAACCCATTGATAATAATAAATTATCTAGATAGAAACATTGCGCATCTTGTTCAAAGTCGCATTAAACCTGCTTTTACCTACTGGGTTAAATTCGTAAATACCCATAAAGTTAATATGGGCCCAAGCAATGACTGAGCCAGTTGAAATTGACTCTATTACTTTTGCGCGTTGTTCTTCAGAATCGAGTGTTAAGCAGTAGTCAGAGAGGAAAAGGTAGTTCCATAGGATTATCATATTGCGAAGTAAAGTATTGCTAGCCATCACCAACTGAACTTCATCGTGCAAACCAACCTGAAGCTTGCCATTTCTGCCAAAAAGTACTTTATCAGCAAGTTTTTGCCCCAGCTCAACTCTATTGAGCTGCTTTTGAATATTTTGTCTTAGTTCTTCGTCGTCTACATAATTGAGAATAAAGTGGGTTTTTAGCAACCTACCGAATTCTTTAAATGCCTTATACAAAGTATTATCACGCTCACTGCTGGATAGCATTTTGAGCATCTGAGATGAACTACAGCGTTTTAATTTCATCGATGCCATCAATCTTAAAATGTCGTCCCAATTATCCAATATAAGTTTTTTATTGATTTGGGACTTAGGGGCAAGTGGTGAATCAGAATACTTCTGTGTTGATTTGGAATGATAAGCATAAAGCGTTTGGTGATGAACGTTTTTAATGCGAGGGGCAAATGAAACATCCATGAGATAAAGACCGGCAAATACCGCCTCTGTATACCCATGGGTGTCTGTGCTGTGAATATGTTCCTCAATGTCGTCTTGCATCAGTGTGTGTTTAGAAGATACCAATCCTTCTAGCACATAAGGCGCTTCACGATCTGATGATGTCAAAACGTTAACATGAAAGAAAGACTGTTTTTCGTCCAAGAAGCTATTTACGCTTATGCCTTGTTCTTTTCCGTAGTATTTGTATGAGTAATTTGCCAACAACGAATTGACGTTTACGACAACCTTCTTACCGTCGCTACTTGTGTGCAGCCTGCCATTATTTTCGTTATAGATTGTCGGCAGCGAGAGAGATTGAATAGTCTTAACCAGACAGTCATTCGCTCGTTGTAAATTGGCAATCGATACCCAAGAATTTTCAGTATCTTTCAATGCTTTTTCAGAAAATAGCTTACTGGCTCTGGCCAGCTCAGTGTGCCCAAGGTTCGTTCCCAAACTTAACACCGTGGCAAAAAGTAAACGAATATCAATCTCTGTATTACCGCCGCGAGGAAGCCGATTGCGAAAGCAGCTTGAAAAATTTGTATGTCGGTCAATTTCGAACATGACATCTTGAAGTGTGACTGAACGCGATGACCCTAGTAAGGTTGGGATGTATTTAGCAATGGAGAATTCTGGATCAGGGTATCGAATACGCCAGGTTCCGTCGTCTTTGACAGAGAAATGGGGGTTTTCATCTTGAGCAATACGACGAGTCACGTCTTCAAATCGCTGGGTCACACTCATACCTATACCATCGAGTACCGAACGACCATCAAAAAATTTATCCAGGGAAGCAGCCGCCAATAATCGCTTCTTATGATTACGCCACTCTTCGACTCCAATCATGTAGCTGGGCGTTTGCTTGTAGCGGTACGAATATTCTAGGGTGAGTGATTTGTCTTTGAGTCCTTTTGCTACTGCATTGAAAAGAAATACACGATACTTATTAAGCGGGTTTATATCGTCTTCCTCAAACAGAAGATTAGCTTCGGTTTTCGTTAGAAACGCAGTAGGAGAATCTTCGTCAATCGCTTTGGGCTGCGAAAGGTAAAAGTCAATTGCATCTAGCAGCGCTTGATTTTTACTCTGTTTGTAAAAACTCATCGCTTTAATAAGTGAACCAAGTAAACGTTGAAGTTTAAGACTGTTTTCAAAAAGCGAGCTGTAGTAATCAGCGTGTGTTGCTTGTTTGATTATGCTGTTTCCTACACGCTCAATATGCTTATCAAATTCCGGATTTTGCGCACTAAAAAAAGCGCTTATCAACTGTTGGGAACGTTCGTTACGCTCTTCAAATGATAGATTTGGATCTTTGGTAATTGAAAACACCAGCTCTAAGACGCGTTTGGCGTCTTTCGCACTGTTGAGCACGGTTCTATTTGCTTCTAATGTGCTTAACCGTTGTTCATCACGTTTGCTACGTTCATCACCTTTTGCGCGATTCGTAAATTGTTTAACGACTTTGAGAAGAGCATCAGCGGCAAAGTCATTACGCTTGTGAACCTGATCATAAATAAAAGAAAGATAATAAAGCGATTGTTTATTGTCATTTTTCAGGCGCCTGATTTCGTCATTATTTCCCAAATATATAGCATCAGAAAAATGTGTGATGGCTTCATCTGTCAAGTTAACCTTTTTATACACTCTGGCTAACTCACTAAATTGCTCACTAAACAGTTTTAAAATAGAAGCGTTCTGATTGAGGCTTCGTTGCCCAAGCCCTTGGTCAATCCTTTTCAACTCGCCTATGGTGTGTAGATGTGAATGTTGTGGAAAAAATTGAATTAATGCGTTTTTCTTTTTTGCGGATAATGATGTCTCGACTCGCTCAAGCATACGTGTTTCATAAGATTGAAATCCGATAGAGATAATGTCCACGAACTGGTTGTATGAAGGGATCTCCACACGTCGCATCCAACAAAATGACACCAATGCAAATAAGATGTCTTCTTTATTCATGCGAATAGAGACCAAACTGTCTGTGTGTAAGGCTAACAGTGCTGCGGTCTCATTGCTGTAGGCCTGCCAGTTATACTGAGCGAGGATTTGTTTCCTATGACGAGTTGCCATTTCTGGGGTGTATTTGTCCATATCGACAGCGTGATTGAGCGCCAGTACACGCGAAGCTCTTTTAATATCAGCAGCAAAGAAACGACTCGATTCAAAAAACCGTCCTTTTGCTTGAAAATAAGCCTTTGAAACGAGAAAGCCCACTTTCGCCACATCCGATTGCATTTTACGTAAGATTTTTTTGTTTCTAAATCCAGAGTAAAATAGCCAAGCGTTGCTTCTTTGGTCAATTTTGGTACGCTATTAAAGGCTTGTTTTCTTGCAGCAGAGAGCACCTTCATTTGTGCCATGTTCATTCCTTTTCGATATTAATATCGACTTTTTAATAACATTATCGATAAATTTGTGCAGTGTACACTGTACAAAATAAAGTATTTTGGAATCAATTTTCTCTTTTTAATAACCGTATCTTCTAACAAAACTGTCATCATTAATGTAATGTACAGTTAAACGATTGTCAGAATCATATTAATTACGTCATGTCGCCTACAGATGAACTTTACGCACCGCTCGTGACCGCATACGACCATTTTAATGCATGCTTATTTGATAATGCGTTGCCTCCCGTGATTTTCACCTTACAACGAAAAAAGAATGTCATGGGGTTCTTCGCGGCTAAGAGATGGGGTAACGCACAAGGTAAACTGTGTAGTGAAATCAGCATCAATCCCGCCTATTTTGCCTCATCAAGAATGATTGAAATCTTTCAAACGCTCGTGCATGAAATGGTCCATGCATGGCAGTTTCATTTTGGACAGCCTAGCGAGGGCCATTACCACAATAGACAATGGGCACAAAAGATGATGGATGTCGGTTTGATGCCCTCGGATACAGGCGAGCCCGGAGGTGCGATCGTAGGACGTCATATGAGTGACTTTATCATGAAACAAGGTCTTTTTATGAAGGCGGCGAATGCCTTGACGCAAGATATAGATTTCAGACTAAACTGGGTAGATAGATTGGCGCTGCCCAAGCTTCATGAGCCTGTGATTGTCGACACACCCACGTTGGCGCAGGATGCATTAGTTGAACACTGTGCTCATGCAAGTGATGTATTAAATGCCAACGTTGTGTCATTGGATGATGAGGCAGCATCTGGAGCATTACCGTCTACGAATGACGATTTCAACGCTATGCCAGACACATTTTACCTTCCAGAAGTCGCTAAACGTCAAACGCGCAGTAAACATGTGTGTCCTGGATGTGATACAAAGATCTACGGCAAAGCCACACTTAATGTCATTTGTGGAGATTGCGAATTACCTTTTGAGCGAGAATAAATCAAGCAATAAGGTACGCGTTGTTTAATCCAATCAAGCTAATTTCCGTTGTTTCGTTTGGACTGTTTTTTATTTTTTCCGATTTATGTGAAACGGAGTACCTCTTTTTCAAATTTTCCGTATGATGTTAGCGCGATCAACGCTTTAGAGGTCGCTCCGGTATTTGTTGTACTCTGCGACTCTGTAAGGTTTGAGCCTTCTGTGACTTGACTTGTTAGACGTGTTTCAGGATCAGGCTTTAGTGTGTCGTCGGATGGGCTTACTGAAGTTATTAAACTGTCGCCTTTTTTCTTCCGCCAGACCACCGAAACATGTTCGGGAATTTCTGCTTTGAGGAACGCGGCAAACTCACTTAACTCTGGGTGCGCAGGCACAATCAAGGTTGCTTGTGGATGAGTATCTTTTGGGCGCTTCCTTAAGATCCGGCCAAGCACCTGTCTAAAGTGCAGTTCAGTGCAGATCCGACTAAGATGACAGCATACTTGTAGTCTTGGAATATCGGTTCCCTCACTGACCATACCAACTGAAATTAACCAAGGCGCAGCTGAGTTTCTAAATTGTTGAATGACTGCATGGCTTTTATCTGTGTCACTCGTAACGAGCCATGGCTCTTGCTGCGTAATGTTTCTTAACATTCGTTGTATTTGTGTGGCATGTTTTATACTTGAAGCCACAATCAACCCGCCTACATCACTGCAATCTTGTCTCAGTGTGACTAATCTCTCATTCGCGTAGTGCAGGATGTTCGAGAGAAACAATGATTCCTCTAGGACGTGTTGATAGGCCAGGTTTTCATCTTTAAGGAGTTGCTTCAGACTGTTATGCGTGCGCGTGGTGTGGTCTGGCTCAATCACTCGCCATTTCGAACTGTCGATCAAATGCACTGAAGGTGTGCGGCACACACCTTCTTTAACCGCATCATTTAGCCCATAACTAAACTGCATATTGGGACGTAGGTTTTGATCGTAAAGCAATGAGGTGACATAGTTTTCATCCGTTCGCCATGGCGTGCCGGATAAGGATAATGTATATGGCGGTGTATTGTGTTGCATCAACGCCATCAGTGATGCGCCCCAATAGGTTGCATTGTGTCTATCATGACCACCACAATGATGAATTTCATCGAGTACGATGATCAGGCGTTGTTGCAACAGCCTGCCAATCATCCCGGGTGCCATTGATGACAAGCCTTGGTAGGTCAGTGTTAATCCAATGGAGCCCAAGAATCCGTCCATAGGTTGCTCCAACACCTTTTCAAACGTTGACTTAAGTCCATTTCTTACCGTAACAGAGGGTGCAATGCACAATACAAAATCCACTAAACCTGCGTTGAGCATGGCTTTAACCGTCACTGCGGCAAATACGGACTTACCAGCACCTGGCGTAGCTAAACAACCAAATTGCCGATGACCACTGTGATAGTGTTTCATGGCAGCGTCAAGGCATTGGGCTTGCCAATGTCTAAGTTTCATGAAGTAGCAGAGAGTAATAATTCGAGTGCTTTTATTTTTCCAAGCGTTCGTACATTTTGATCTTTAAATTCATTTAATTTTTTATCAATGCGCAGGGCCATGTCTGGGAATTCGGATTTTAAACTTTCCAGTTCCTCGGTTGCCCCTAAGCTGATCAAAATATCATGTTGTCGTGCATGGAGCCGTTTTTGTATTTCAGTAAGATTTTTTTCCAACGTGTCTTGATTGTTGATGTTGTGACTTGCCGATGAATCGACTATCGAATGTAATTTATTCGTTTGGCGGTAGTGCGCCGCTTTGTCCTCATTTTCTGTGACATCAACTAATAAACCATGCTTTATAAACGTCCGCATAAAACTGTGTATCCAACGTCTCACGTCATTTTTGTTTTGTTTGCCTGGATATAATGTCATGTAACAATCACGGATGTCGGTGACGCGAAAACGCGGGCTATCGAGAGAGACAATGGCCTGAATAAGGCCAGGGTGTGGCGTAAATTGCCGCATAATATACCTTTTTACTGCAAAGGGAATTTTAAAAATGCGGATTATAGTCCGTGGTTTATTAAGCCGCAAGTAGAGATATTACTGACTTTTAAGCAGGTCAGTTTATGTCACAGTTATCCGTCGCGTTAGGGCGCGTCATTCGAACATCGCGCAAATCTGCAGGATTGTCGCAAGAAGCGTTAGCGCTACAGGCGAAAGTAGACAGAAGTTATGTGGGCCGAATTGAGCGTGGTGAAGCCAATATCACGATCGAATTACTGTATCAGTTAGCCGATGTTATCGGTGTCACGCCGGACGCGTTGTTGCCCAGCCAAGATAGTATTGATGAATAAACTGGATCCGTTATGTTGGTTGTTGGAATGTAGGGTGCAGTGTCTCTAAATATGCCATGGCGGTACGTGTGTCTTTCCATCCTACGTGTGTCATCAGATCGCTTAAGCTCCAACGCTGCTCTGCCGCCCAATAAGCGAAACCGCGGCGAAGAGAGTGGCTGCTAAATGTCTGCGCGTTATTGATACCGGCTTTCTCAAATCGTTGTCTGAGTATACGACTGATACTCCGCGGGTTTAAGGCATGTTCAGCAATGACACCCCAGCGATCGATTTTTCTAAATACAGGTCCCTCGTGGTCGCCCAACATCTCTCGCCAGGCATCTAACGCAGCACATGGGCATAGCGTATTTAATGCCGGTAGTCGGTGACGTTTACCTGCGTATTGCCGGTCGCCTTTTGACTGTGACAGGTAAAGCGATAGACCATGATTAGGTGATTCCTCGATACCCTGGAGTAGTAGACGCGTGAGTTCATCACTTCGAAACCCTCGCCAAAATCCGACCCAAATTAAAGCCCGGTCGCGCGCGGCCCGCAATGAGACACCTCGTGAGTCACTGCGACATTCGGCATTGAGATGGCTGTCTAACTGTTCAAGCATGGACATCGCCAAGGGCGTGGCTTTCTTCACCGGGGCAGGGTGCAACGCCCGTATACCTTTAAGCACCTTTTTCACTTGGATGACTTTGGTGGGATCAACAAATCCTTGGCTTTGATGCCACTGGGACAGGGCAGCCAATCGGGTTTTGAGTGTGTTGTAGGCAAGGGTATTCGCATAGTGTGCCAAATATCGACATAGCGCCTCGCTTGTAGTGGGCAGCATACCGCCCCAATCCACTTCAAAATGCTCGACCGCACCTTGGTAAGTGCGTCTCGTATTATCACGTGTGGCGGCCTGAATATAGTCATCTACCGAATGTGTTTGTACGTTTCGCGGGAGGGTAGACATAGGGCGATTTTGACACCTCAATTTTTAGCGATAAGGATAGTATGTATCAATGTAATGGTTAATCAAGGGCTTCAGCGTATACAGGTGAAATAACCCACGATTATCGCTTGTTTTGATTTCCCTATTTTGATTTCGAATGCTTCCAACATTATACTGTATATACATATTACGTAATACAGTACATTATCATGGCGCGAACCGGCGTGACGCTGACAAACGTTAAACAAGCCACAGAGGCCATCATTGCGCGCGGTGACAGTGTGTCGATCGACGCTGTGCGCGCAGAGCTCGGGCATACGGGCTCAAAGAGCACTATTCATAAGCATTTGAAACGCTTAACCGAAGGGGGCGCAAATGCGCCGGTAGAAGTCTTACTGTCTGAAGAATTACAGCAGCTTGTAAGCCACGTTGCGGCGCGATTAAAAAAGGAGACGCATGCCACGTTGGTTGAACGTGAAAGTAGGTTTAAAAAGTCACTTGACGAGCAGGCGGCTTGCGCAGTCGCACTATCGGAGCAAAACGATACGTTGCAGGCTCAGATTGCGCGAGCTAACAATGACATCGCTGAATTGACTCAATATGTGACTGACATCACAGCGGCGCGCGATACAGCACTTCGCGAGTGTGATCGTTACGAACAACGGCTCGCATCAATGACACAGGAAATCCAGTTACTGACAACGCATAATCAATCATTAGAGGACAAGCACGTGGATGCGCGTGCGGCGCTTGAGCATTATCGTGCGTCTGTCGCGTCTCAGCGTGAGCGCGAAACCCATCATTTTGAAAGTACGATCGCACAACTCAATCATCAACAACACGCGTTGACGCAAGAGCTGGCCGGCTTAACCGGCACCAACCAAGAGCAAAAACTTACACTGGCGCGATTGGAGGTTACATTGTCTCAGGCGCTTAACGATCACAAAGCATTGGCAGAGCAGAACCGCTTTTTGGAAGAGGCACTCGCGCAATCCCGCAGTAACAATCAGCGTCTTGAACAAACCGTCGAGAGGTTAGAGCACGCATCCGATCTGCTTCGCGATGATCTGTCCTCTTCGACTGACGCTCTGAATACACAAACGATTGCACTTAATGAAACTCGCCAGCAATTAGTGGCAGCTGACGCGACGGTAAACACACAAGCGCATCTGATCGCAGAATACATGCACCAAACAAACAAAACGGTGAAAAAAACGAAGAAGTTAAGCGTAAACGATGATACGCCGCAATGATAATGCTGTTGATGCGTAAACGACACAAGATGTTATGTAGCGAACGATAAACATACCACCTTATCAAATGAACAATGTCTCACCAGGTGAGCACATCGACCGTCTGCTTTTCTTATGACATTGCTGTGCTCAAGATCCAATCCCTACCGTTGTTCATGACGCTATCGGTGCTGGGGCGCTGCGCAGCATAGCCTGTGCGTCCCATGGCATTGTCATGATTTGCCGGCTGAAGATCAGGCATTTCTTACACTCTTAGTACCTTTCAAAATTGTAATTATCATGTAATTCCACCGCCATGTAGGTCATGGCGGATTTTGTCAGTATTGGCCAGTGTCTGCGCGTATTTTGCGCAGCACGGTAGTCTCTTAGCCCTCCTACATCTGTAACAACCGGTTTGGGTTCTCAAGAGATTTTTCAAACAACACGACATAGACATAAAATCAGGGAAACACATGACTAACACTAAATCAAAGGCGACAAGGTTGGGGTTTGCAAAGACTCTTTTGTCTGCTTCTATCGCAGTGGCTATTTCACCCACGCTGGTTGCACAAGAGCAGGCCGGCACCACTGAGGCGGATGTAGAAAAAATGCAGTCGTCGGTACGCGTTCAGCGCCACGCTCGATAGGGGATTCAGCGGTACCTGTTGACATTATCAGCGCAGAAGAATTTAAAAGTACCGGGTCCACCGACATCACGACAATGATGCAAGCCGCCGTGCCATCCTTTAATGTTAACGACCAACCAATTAATGATGCTTCAACCCTAGTACGTCCCGCGAATTTAAGAGGGCTCGCGCCGGATCACACCTTGATACTGGTGAATGGAAAACGGCGTCATCGCTCAGCGGTTATTACGTTTTTAGGTGGTCAAATATCCGACGGTGCGCAAGGGCCTGATATATCCGTCATACCGTCTGTTGCACTTAAACAAGTTGAAGTATTACGGGACGGTGCGGCAGCACAATATGGCTCTGACGCAATTGCCGGCGTGATCAACTTTGCGCTTAAAGATGACGCTGAAGGAGGCCTAGTGGAATTTAATAAAGGTCAATATTATGAAGGGGACGGCGCAACGACGATGGTCGCGGGCAATGTTGGGTTGCCATTGACTGATCAAGGGTTTGTCAATCTCTCTCTAGAATATCGAACGGCCGATCCCACGTCACGAAGCGTACAACGCGATGATGCGGCGGCGCTGATAAACAATGGCAACACGTTCGTTGAAGATCCGGCGCAAGTATGGGGGAGTCCTGAAATAAAAGGGGATCTTAAGTTTTTTGCCAATGCAGGTTTGGAGCTTGATCAAAACAGTGAAGCGTATTTATTTGGTAACTATGCGAGACGAGAAGTGGAGGGCGGGTTTTACTTTCGAAACCCACACAACCGCGGTGGTGTCAATGATGGCGGAACCAATGACAGTGGTGAGCAATTATTACTGGTAGCCGACTTGACGCCAGATCTATCGGGCAACTGTCCGACCGATATAGCCGTCGGCTCAAACGTGCTAGAAAACCCTGTTTATATCAACCAAGTTGCAAACAATCCTGATTGTTTTGCATTCAACGAACTCTTTCCTGGTGGATTTACCCCAAAATTTGGGGGGATCGTTACTGATGCTTCATTGGTTGTTGGTACTCGTGGAGAATTGGATAACGAGCTAAATTACGATGTCAGTGGTGCTTATGGTACTAATGAAATCGATTATGCCATTAGCAACACCATAAATCCGTCATTAGGACCGGATACACCAACATCGTTTAATCCCGGGCGCTACATTCAAACAGAAGCGAGCTTCAATATCGACATCAATAAGTATATTGATATTGGCGGGAATGAACCGTTGTTCTTAGCCGGGGGCATTGAGTATCGATATGAAGCGTTTGAAGCCATCGCTGGGGATCCAAAGTCCTACGAAGTAGGCCCTTTAGCCGCACAGGGATTTGGTATCGGTTCAAACGGCTTTCCTGGGTTAGCCGCTCGGTTCCAAGGCAAGAATAGTCGTAACAGCGCAGCGCTGTATATTGATTCGGAGTATTTCTTTAGCGACGATTTTATGGTGGGGGCAGCTATTCGGTACGAGGACTTTAGTGATTTTGGTGACACAACCAAAGGCAAGTTGTCTGCGCGCTATCAACTGAATGAAACCGTCGCAATACGCGGCGCCATCGCAACTGGATTCAAAGCGCCGACCATAGGACAATCGAATGTACGAAACGTCACTACCGCGTTCAGTGCAACGGGATTGGTTGATAGAGCCACGCTGCCGCCGTCGGATCCGATTTCCATTCAAAAGGGGGCAACGCCCCTCCAACCTGAGGAATCTACGAGCTACAGTGTAGGATGGGTAGGAGAATTTGAAAATGGGTTATTTGTTACCATCGATTACTTCAATATTGAAGTTGAAGATAGGATCAGCACAACGTCGGGGATCACCCTCACGCAAGCGGATATCAATGCGCTTCTCGCCCAAGGCGTCACTGACGCATCGAGTTTTAGTGAAGTGAGTTTCTTCACAAATGACTTTACAACGTCAACACAAGGTATTGATGTCGTCGCTAATTATTCAATGGAAATGTTGGGAGGAGATACGGTTTTCTCGTTTGCGGGGAACTGGACCGATACAGAAGTTGATGATGTTAAAACGTTCGATGTGAATGGTGAGCAAGTCCAAAACATTTCACCCACTCGCATTCGAATGATTGAGGATAATTTGCCTGAATACCGCTTCAGCCTGACTGGCAATCATACGAATGGCGATTGGCGGATATTAACGCGCCTTAATTATTTTAGTGACATTTTTGAAGATCACATCGATGCCGGTTTACCCATAGAGGAAGTGGGTGCGGAATACACGGTCGATTTTGAAGTTGGTTATCATATTAATGAATCATTTATTATGACACTAGGCGCTCGAAATGCGTTTGACAACCTCCCTGATGAAAATGTGCTTTATGATACCGAAGTGGCGGGTTCAAAGTACCCAACGACGTCACCCATTGGCATTAACGGCGGTTTCTATTATTTAAAAGGCGTGTATACCTTTTAGTCCAACTGGCGTCTCGAACTAACACTTGCGTGTGTTCGAGGCGTCAGCTGCGCAATGGAAAGATGACCGTGAACGTGGTTGCCTGCTCATCTGATCCCACTTGTATATGTGCACCGTTAACTTCAAGAACAGATCTCGCAATGGTTAATCCTAATCCAGCGCCTTGCCCGTCACGTTTTCGAGATGGATCCGCGCGGTAGAAACGATCGAAAAGGCGAGAAAGTTGAATGTCAGGGATCTTATTACCTGGGTTTGAAATCGATATCAATGCTTCGTTATCCTGTATTTGAGTAGATACGGTTACTTCTGCATTATCGGGAGTGTACCGAATGGCATTAGATAACAAGTTGCTCAGTGCTTGTCGAAACATCGATTTGTCGCACATTAACGTTATTTTGTGACCAATAAGTTGAATGCTGATGTGCTTCTCTTCGGCCAAGAGCTCAAAGTATTCGATTAATTCACCGATTTCTTTCTGACAGTCTATCCGCTCAGCGTTGGGTTTGATCAAGCCATGCTCCGTTTGTGCTAGTAACAACATGTCACTGACCATTTTCGACATTCGCTCGTACTCTTCTAAGTTAGAATATAAGATGTCAGTGTATTCATTCGTCGAGCGTGGTTGATTGAGTATGACTTGGGTCTGTGTAGTCAGGTTGGTGATAGGCGTTCTTAGTTCATGAGCTATGTCAGCGGAAAAATGGGACAGCTGCTCAAACCCGCTTTCAAGTCTCTCAATCATCGCATTAAAGGACTCCACCAGATTAGCAAGCTCCACTGGGACTTCGGTGGGTTCCAACCTGATATCCAATTTATCCGCGGTGATGGAACCGATTTTGCGACTGAGACGTCGTAAGGGGGAGTGACCACGATAAACAGCAAACCGCGCGGCTAAGATCGTAATAGCCCCAGACAATACAATGATCCCCCACAATGTTGTCTCGAAGTCTTCCATATAGTTCATATGAAATTCCATGTTCGAGGCAACGATGACTTGATAATGTGTTTGGATGTTGCCGTCTTCAATACGCACGGTTATTTCCGTTGCCCGTAACATATGTTCGCCGTCGAAAAAGAGGCTTAACATGGATGGCGTTATTTGTTCTATTTCATACGTATCCCCAGGGTATTTTTCTAGCACCGCACTCTCACTGCTAAAAATAACTTCGTTGTCTTTATTTTTAACTAAATAATAGACACCGTGATGCCCAGAGACAGCTTGGAATAATATGCTAGACGGTGCGACCCCTTCATTATACGCTGTATTAAGCTTGCGTTTCACGGCTAGAAACACCTCATTCAGCTCATCTGCATCCTGCTCTTCAAAATGCTGAGCAATCGATTGCTGCACAATAAGACTTATAAACGTTAGGCACACAAAGATAGTGAGCCCAACAAGTATAGTGACCCGAAAGGCGAGAGAGCTTGGTCGCTTTGATAGATCCTTAAGATTCATTACTGCACATTTTATATCCCATCCCTCGCACAGTCTGAATGAGCTTTGGTGAAAAGTCATCATCGATTTTTGCTCGAAGACGGCGAATGGCGACATCAATCACATTGGTATCGCTATCAAAATTCATATCCCATACTTGCGAAGCAATAAGAGAACGCGGCAATACCTCGCCTTGGCGTCTCACCATTAATTCTAATAAGGTGAACTCTTTAGTTGTCAGGTTTATTGTGCGCCCACTTCGCGTGGCAATACGCGAAGGAATGTCGAGCTCCAAATCGGCTATGTGTAAAATATTATTGGGCACGGACGTGCCGCGGCGGATCAACGTGCGCACACGCGCTAGCAGCTCAGCAAATGCAAACGGCTTCACTAAGTAATCATCTGCGCCGAGCTCTAAACCTTTAACACGGTCATTCACATGATCACGAGCAGTAAGAAAAAGAACCGGTGTATGATTGTTAGACTCTCGTAACGATGACAATATTTTCCAACCATCGATATCAGGCAGCATGACGTCTAAGATGATCAACTCATATTCACCGAGCATGGCTTTGTGATGGCCATCGAGGCCGGTCCGAACTAACTCAACAACAAAGCCCGATTCGGCAAGGCCTTGTTTGATGTAGTCTCCAGTTTTTGTTTCGTCTTCAACGACTAATATTTTCATGCGATGTTCCGCCCGTTTTACTTATGATAAGCCCGCTTACAATATTAATGTACGTAACGAAACCGTGAAACGAAACTCATACTATCATACTATATAGATCGCTTCGTAATTTCGCCGACGTCCAGATACTTTAATGTTGAGTGCACTAAATATGTTAGTCCTTAGGTAGCTGATTATGCAACGAAATCCTTGCTTTTAATCCATTATAATCGGTCTAATTGTTGTAACCGTTCAGCAGGGCCCTATTGACAGGCTGCTTTGAAGTCGCCGAGTAGAGGATAGGACGTTTTGTTTAACGTCGCTTCGAGAATGGCGCGGAGCCAATTAAGTGGATTCAGCTTTTGTTTCCGGCAGGTTTCTACAATGGTGAGTATACGTTGTCTGAACAGTTCCCCTCGGTGAGAACACACGCCATAGCTGCCTTTTCGCCACAGCACATAGCTTCGCAATGAACGC
>TARA_R110002126_G_scaffold159738_1_pt1 | contig 22538 bp, 27 predicted proteins | sample TARA_R110002126 | Tara Oceans TARA_R110002126 (sample SAMEA4397536) | marine metagenome | biome: Polar Biome; feature: [DCM] deep chlorophyll maximum layer (ENVO:01000326); material: water (ENVO:00002006), including particulate matter (ENVO:01000060) such as... | depth 30 m
TCGAAAGCATGGGCCTCATCAACGGCAACTGACCCCCTCAACGGGACCAGGCCGGGGCACCAGGCCGGTCACCACACCGGCCGCACATGCGCAATCGCCAGAACCAGAACCGCCCCGGAGACATCCTCCGGGGCGGTTTGTTGTCCAGCCCAAGCCCGACTGCCAGTGCTGCGGACATGGAACATACCCCCCTTCCGCAAACACGACACGGCCCGCCATCCAGCGAGCCGTGCATCCTTCAAGGCGATTTCATCCGCGTCCCGAACGGCCCATTTGCCGCAGGATAAGTCCCGACGCGGCCCGGGGCGTTTCGCACGAAATTCAGTGTACGGTGACCGGGGCCAGATCGTTCTCGCGCGCCAGGATAAAGGCCGTGGCGCGGTCGCGAACCAGCGCCAGACGCTCTCCATCCGAATTGTGAACGGCAAACAGCCGCGTCAGACCGGGGGCCTGCTCGCTCAGCTCTTCCTGCACATCCTCGGGCAGATCAGCCGCTTCGACGGGCCGGATATAGACGACCTTTTCGCCGACATCTTCGATATTATCTTTCGGTTCCATTAGCTTAGCCTTTCTTGATCGAAATGCGCTGAACGACACGTTCGGGCTCGGCCCGGGTCAGGTCAACGTGCAACAAACCGTTTTCCATCACGGCCTCTCCTACCTCAACGCCTTCAGCCAGCACAAAGCTCCGTTGAAATTGTCGAGCGGCGATTCCGCGGTGCAGGAAAACCCGGCCTTCTCCATCGTCGGATTGCCGCCCCCGGATCACCAGCTGGCGATCCTCCAGCGTCACCGCGAGTTCGGATTCCCCGAACCCCGCGACCGCCAGGGTGATGCGATAGGAATTGTCCGAGGTTTGTTCGATATTGAAGGGTGGATACCCCTCATTGCCGGATTTGGCGCTGCGCTCCAGCAACCTTTCCAGCTGTTCGAAGCCAAGCAGATAGGGATGCGACCCCAGGCTCATCTTAGTCATTTCGCGCGTCCTTGCATAAAAAGCGACGTCTCGTGACGGGCTCCCTCAGGCGGCGAACCCGGCTGATGTCAATATGGGTGGCCGCCAGTGTCGGTGCAAGGCCTTTGAACGATTGCAGGGCTTTGCGCGAACCTGCCTTTGCGCCTATCCTGATGGTCCGCGAAACAAAGGTCGAATCACCCATGAATGCCCGGACAGACATCTCGATGAAAACCGATGACGTGCTGCGGGTCGAGCTTGAGGTGTTTCGCCGCGAACACCGCGACCTGGACGAAGCGATCTCGGCGCTACAAGATCGCGGCACGGCGGATCAACTGACGATGCAGCGGCTGAAAAAGAAAAAGCTGAACCTCAAGGACAAGATTGCGCAGATCGAAGACCGCCTGACCCCCGACATCATCGCCTGAGCACCATCGTCTGGTGCCATCGCCTCAGCGTCACCCTCTGGGCATTCGTGGCTCTCTCATCTGGCAAAAAATACCCTGCAGGGGGCCGGGGGATGCAAAATCCCCCGGCTGCGACAGCCGCCCGATTGCCCCCACGTCCAGATCCACTATAAACCGGTTTCCCGACCCTATCAGAGGCAAGTGGCGATGAGTGAGATCAAGGTAGGCATCATCATGGGCAGCCAGTCCGACTGGCCCACGATGCGAGAGGCGGCAACAGTCCTCGACGACCTCGGCGTGCCCTACGAAACGCGTATCGTCTCGGCCCACCGCACCCCCGACCGGCTCTGGGATTACGGCAAGACCGCTGTCGCGCGCGGTCTGCAGGTCATCATCGCCGGCGCAGGAGGCGCCGCGCACCTCCCCGGCATGATGGCCTCGAAGACGCGCGTGCCGGTGATCGGCGTGCCGGTCCAGACCCGCGCATTGTCGGGCGTCGACAGCCTCTATTCCATTGTCCAGATGCCAAAGGGCTATCCCGTTGCCACCATGGCCATAGGCAGCGCAGGTGCGGCCAATGCCGGGCTCATGGCCGCCGGCATCCTTGCCATCTCCGACGCGGCACTTGCCACCCGACTTGATGCCTGGCGCAGCGCCCTCTCGGCCTCCATCCCCGAGGTGCCCACGGATGACTGAGCCCCTGTCCACCGGCGCCACCATCGGCATTCTCGGCGGCGGCCAGCTGGGCCGTATGCTCTGCGTCGCGGCCTCGCGCCTTGGACTGCGCTGTCACGTGTTCGAGCCCGGCGCCAATCCCCCCGCCGCCGATGTCGCTCATACCGTCACCCGCGCCAGCTACGAGGATGCCGAGGCCCTGCGCGCCTTCGCCGCCGCAGTCGATGTCGTCACATACGAATTCGAGAACATCCCCACCTCCGCCCTCGACGTGATCGAGGAAATCGTGACGATCCGTCCGGGCCGCACCGCCCTCTCGACCAGCCAGGACCGGCTGACCGAAAAAGACTTCCTCACCGGCCTTGGCCTGAAAACCGCGCCCTACGCGGCCATCAGCGACCTCGCCTCCCTGCGATCGGCCCTGGCCGATCTCGCCTCTCCCGGCATCCTCAAGACGCGTCGCTTCGGCTATGACGGCAAGGGCCAGGCGCGCATCCTGACCCCGGATCAGGCCGATGCCGCCCATGCCGACATGGCCGGTGCTCCGGCACTGCTGGAAGGGTTCATCGAATTCAGCGCCGAAATCTCCGTCATCGCCGCGCGCGGTCCCGACGGGTCGGTCGCCTGCTTCGACCCCGGCGAAAACGTTCATGAAGACGGCATCCTGCGCCGCACCACGGTCCCCACCAGCCTGCCCGCCGCCCTGCGCACCGACGCCGTCCTGATCGCGGCCCGAATCCTCAACGCCCTTGACTATGTCGGCGTGCTCGGCGTCGAACTTTTCGTCACCACCGGCGGCTTGGTGGTCAACGAAATCGCCCCCCGGGTTCACAATTCCGGGCACTGGACACAGAACGGCTGCACCATCGATCAGTTCGAGCAACACATCCGCGCGGTCGCAGGTTGGCCTCTGGGCGATGGCCAACGCCACGCTGACGTCACCATGGAAAACCTCATTGGCGACGACATGGCACGCCTGCCCGCCCTCGCCGCCACGCCGGGCGCCGCCCTGCATCTCTACGGCAAGGCCGAAACCCGCCCCGGGCGCAAGATGGGCCACGTCAACCACGTGACCCCACTGTCCTGATCCACTCCTGCCCTGTGTCGCCTCCGGCCTGATTCCGGCCCACCTGATCCCTGCTCACCTGAGTCTGGCTCACCTGTGTCTGGCCCTCCTGTGTCTGACCGGTGCGCCCCAATGCGTTTCCCTGTGGAAAATATCCCGGGGGAGTCGCGCGAAACGCGCGGCGGGGGCAGCGCCCCCCGCCCAGGTCAGCGAATGAACCGCCCTGCCACCCCGGCACCCAGCCAGGCGACCTGACCACCTGCAATGGTCGCGCCGACACGACCGTTCGCAGGATCGAGCACCACCAGGTCCGCACGCAGCCCGGCCTCGATCCGCCCACGATCCGCCAACCCCAGCAGCCGCGCAGGCCTGTCCGAAACGAGGCTCCACGCCGCAGCGATACCCATGTCCGCCGCCAGCTTCAGCGCGGCCTGTCGCGGCGCGGGATAGTGGTAATCCGATGCCAGCGCATCGCACTGACCCTGTTTCACCAATACCTCGGCAGACACCTTGCCCGCGTGCGACGCCCCGCGCACGACGTTCGGCGCGCCCAGAACCACCCCACCCGACGCCACCTGCGCCGACTCTGCGGTCTCGGGGAATTCCGACACACCGACACCCCGCGCCTGCCACAGGCGCCGCGTCTCGGCGTCCGGGTCGTCATGACTGCCCAGGATCACGCCACGTACTGCCAGCCGGGCGATCAATGCCTCCAGCGCGGCGGGCACCTGGGGCGACCGGGCGTGCAGATCCTGCAACATCGCCAGATGTGCCTCTGGGCTGCGGCCGCTCTTCAGGGCCTGCCCGGTCAGACGCGGCGGGCGCTTGCCTGCCGCCAGCGCCGCATGGGGCACGTGATCGTTGAACACCGCATAGCCGATACCATAGCGTTCGATCAGTGCTGCGGCCTCATCGTGACGCTCTGTCAGGTGGGTCTCGATGCGCAGTTGCACACGCATGTCGATCGCCTCCCGCGGGGCGACCTCGGCGTGGGCTGCCAGCATTTGGGCGGCAAACTCGGGACTGCGCATACCGCCTTCCCAGCTGAAGAACTGCGCCAGCATCGCCGTCGTGATGCCATTGACCGCAAGCTCTGCCGCCGTCATCGCCAGACCGTCGCGCAGATCGCGCAGCGCGCCGCGCCGCGGTGCCAGATGTCGTTCAAAGCCGTCGCCATGGGCATCGACGATCCCCGGCAGAACCCACCAGCCCGACAGATCCACCGCCGGCCCGCAGGGCGCATCGCTCAGACGGCCATCCTCGATACCGACCACGGCGTCGCTCCAGCCGTCAGGGCGCAGAACCTGTGCGCCTGTCAGGTGCAGCGACCTCAGCATGCTGCGCCGCATCGGCATGACGCGTCCCCACTTCGGTGTCTTGAAATCTGGCTCATGGCGCCCGCCTAGCACGCCCGCCACGGCATCGGAAGACGGCAACTCACGCACGATACATCGGGCGTCCACCCAGGCGCCCCTGCTCAGTCGACGGTGGCAAACGCCTCGGGGTATACCAGCGTCGCGTCGGAAAACGCGCTGCCCGGCGCGATCGGGTACAGCAGCGTCCGCTCGATGCTGTAAGGCGTCGTCAGGTTCTGCGCCGCGCGATATGTAAACCCAAACCGCTGGTAATAGCGCCCATCACCCACCACGGTCACCGCATCCGCGCCCGCGCGTCGGACATAATCCAGACCATAGCGGATCAAATCCGCACCAACGCCGATATTGCGCCGATAGGGCAGAACGGCCAACGGCATCAGCGAGAACCAGTTGCGCGGTGCCTCATGACGGGAAAAGCCGATATATCCCACGGTCTTTTCGTCATCATAGGCCAGCAACTCCACCTCCATCGCGCCGCAGTCGCGCAACGACTGCACCAGCCGGGCCTCGGCCGGGGTGTCATAGGCCTGTGTCAGCACGTTACCCACGGCGATCTCGTCACCGGGCTGGAAAAGGCGTAGCGTGATTTCCGACTTGCGTGCCATCTGTGTCCCGTTTCATGTCCCGCGCGCGCCGCGCCGGAATACCTGGTCAGCTTACGACCAGTTGCCTCAATTGCATCCACTTCACGCCGCACGGCAGCAAAAAAGCGAACCTCTGGCGAGGATTCGATGAAATTCCGATCAAGTTCAAGGGCATGCGGGCAAAAAAGCCGCCCCTCTGTCCCGGCACGAAAAAGGGGGCCAAGAAGGCCCCCTTTCCCACCCCGGCGGATGCCGGGAAAGCAGTTCGGATGATTTACATCATGCCGCCCATGCCGCCCATGCCACCCATGTCGGGCATGCCGCCGCCGTTGCCGCCGTCTTTCGACGGTTTGTCGGCAACCATGGCTTCGGTGGTGATCAGCAGGCCTGCGATCGAGGCTGCGTCTTCCAGTGCGGTACGGGTCACTTTGGCGGGGTCGATGACGCCGAACTTGAACATGTCGCCATATTCTTCGGTCTGTGCGTTGAAGCCAAAGGTCAGGTCGTCCGATTCACGGATCTTGCCGGCCACGACAGCGCCGTCGACGCCAGCGTTTTCAGCGATCTGACGCAGCGGTGCTTCCAGCGCCTTGCGGACGATGGCGATACCGGCTTCCTGATCGGAGTTCGCGCCGGTCATGCCTTCGAGGGCCTTGCCGCCTTGAACCAGAGCAACGCCGCCACCGACAACGATGCCTTCTTGGACGGCAGCGCGGGTTGCGTTCAGGGCGTCGTCGACGCGATCTTTACGCTCTTTCACTTCGGTTTCGGTCATGCCGCCAACGCGGATGACAGCAACACCGCCGGCCAGTTTGGCAACGCGTTCCTGAAGCTTCTCACGGTCGTAGTCGGACGTGGTTTCTTCGATCTGGTTGCGGATCTGTGCGACGCGCGATTCGATCTCGGCCTTGTCACCGCCGCCATCAACGATGGTGGTTTCGTCCTTGGTGATCGAGACTTTCTTGGCCGAACCCAGCATGTCCATCGTGACGGACTCGAGCTTCATGCCCAGATCTTCGCTGATGACCTGACCGCCGGTGAGGATCGCGATGTCCTGAAGCATGGCCTTGCGGCGATCGCCGAAGCCGGGTGCCTTGACAGCTGCGATTTTCAGACCGCCGCGCAGTTTGTTGACAACCAGGGTCGCCAGCGCTTCGCCTTCGACGTCTTCGGCAATGATCAGCAGGGGTTTCTGCGACTGGATGACTTGCTCCAGCAGCGGGACCATCGGCTGCAGCGACGACAGCTTCTTCTCGTGCAGCAGGACGATCACGTCCTCCAGCTCGGTCGTCATCTTGTCGGCGTTGGTGACAAAGTAGGGCGACAGGTAGCCACGGTCGAACTGCATGCCTTCGACGACTTCGACTTCGGTTTCCATGCCCTTGTTTTCTTCAACGGTGATCACACCGTCGTTGCCAACGCGCTGCATGGCGTCCGCGATCTGCTTGCCGATCGACGCTTCGCCGTTGGCCGAGATCGTGCCGACCTGGGCAACTTCGCCCGAATCGTTGACGGGACGGGCTGCGTTCTTGATCGCTTCGACGACTTTCAGGGTCGCCAGATCGATACCGCGCTTCAGGTCCATCGGGTTCATGCCAGCTGCGACAGCTTTCATGCCCTCTTTCACGATGGCTTGCGCCAGCACGGTTGCGGTGGTGGTACCGTCGCCGGCTTCGTCGTTGGTACGCGAAGCGACTTCCTTGACCATCTGCGCGCCCATGTTCTCGAACTTGTCTTCCAGTTCGATCTCTTTGGCGACAGATACACCATCCTTCGTGATGCGCGGTGCGCCGAAGGATTTTTCCAGAACGACGTTGCGGCCTTTCGGGCCCAGCGTCACCTTGACGGCATCAGCAAGAATGTTGACGCCCTTGAGCATCTTGTTGCGTGCGTCGGTGTTGAACTTGACGTCCTTGGCAGACATAGCGTGTCTCCTGACTAGATCGTTGAATTTCTCGGAACGGAAATGCGAATGCGACTTAGGCGATAATGCCCATGATGTCGGATTCTTTCATGATCAGCATTTCTTTGCCGTCCAGCGTGATCTCGGTGCCCGACCATTTGCCGAACAGGATCTTGTCGCCCGCCTTGACGTCCATCGCGACGCGCGCGCCGTCTTCGGCCTTGGCGCCTGCGCCAACCGAAACAACGATACCTTCAGCGGGTTTTTCTTTTGCGCTGTCGGGGATGATCAGACCGCCCTTGGTCTTCTCTTCACTCTCGACGCGTTCCACAAGCACACGGTCATGCAGCGGTGTAAATGCCATCTCTGAGGCTCCTTCGCTCAAAGTTTCTCCCTTGCCCGCCGGGCGGCGGGCGTTAGCACTCACCTAGGTCGAGTGCTAACGCCACCGGAGATAGGCAAGCGGACGCGGCGAGTCAACAACGCTGTGTTGCAAAATTCGCATCCCCCGCCCTGCCCGGCGGCACGATGCGGGCCACCTAATCAACCTCCCCCGACATACAAGCCCCCGCCCCGGACTCCGGCGCACGATTGGCGGGCGACAGCCCACGCGCGACACTTTGCCGATGATCGCCAGATCCGATGGAACCGAACACCCCCCTCAGGCGTCTTGCCTTTCAGAGAGCCGCGGGCACCCCCGATGCTTCAGGAGGAGACCTCATGCACACCGCCACCGTCACCGAACTCTGGTCCGAGGAACTGCGCCTCTGGACCGAAGGCGTCGAAAATTGCCGCGACCGCCTCGCACCACATTGCCTGATGACCCTGCCCGGCACCGGCCCCCTGAAACCGGACGAGGCATTGGCGCACGGTAAATCCGCCGCATGGGGCGATGTCCGCATCTCTCGCAAGAACACCTCCGAACATCATGGCGCGGTCGTCCTGGCCTATCGTGCACGCGCCCGCCAAGACGGAACCGGGGCACCCTACATGGCGTGGTGCACGTCCTGCTGGGTGCCGCGCAAGGGCGGCTGGCAGATGGTACAGCATCAACAGCGCCCGGAAACCGACTCCGCGCCTGGCATCGCCCCTGCCTCGTCACGGGACCGCGCCGCGGACCTCGCCACCTATTCGGGCGCCAGCGCCTCGGCGCCCTTGGGGGTCAGTGCGTAAACCCCTTTTTCCACCCGCTCGAACCAGCCATAGTGATCGTCGCGCATGATGGTGGTGGCTCTCGGCACACTTGTTGCCCGGGCCACCACGGCGCCTTTGCTCGGCCCCGCCTCGGCAAGATAGGCGGCGCAACGCTGTGCATCCTGACGATAGGCCGTCATGATCGTGACCCGGTTCACCCCACCGACATTGGGGTCACCGACCCGCCGCTGAAACTCTCGCAACAAACGCCCCTTGCGACCGCGCGCCCCCCGTGGCGCGTAAGGCGCGGGGTCGCAATGAACCTCGACGAAACCGTCGCGCGCCCGCACGGTCATGAATCCCAGCCCCAGCCGCCGGCACAATCCCACATGCCCGGCCAGCGCCTTGCGCCCTCTCAGGGCAGGCACCGCGAGATAGACGAAATCGCTGATCCCCTGCCGTGCAATCCCCTGCTGCACCAGCGTCAGGTTCATTCCCAGCTTCAGCTCGACAATCACCGGGTCGGGATCATCGGCGCGCATCGCCACGACATCGGCTCCGGCGACCTCGCCCTTGACCTCGTAGCCCTGCGCCTCAAGGAACGCCTTGATCGGCGCGTACAGGTCCGCTTCACGCAACTTGGCCATGCCCGGCCTCCTTCCCGCATCGTTCTTTCGCATCGCCCGCCCGGAATTTGCCAATTTTGCCGCATCCCCGACGCAGGCGGGTGACACTGCGTTTCGCGCCTCTTATAAGGGCGCCGAATTGCAGTTTTTCCAAGGACGGACGCATAGAATGACGATCAAGGTTTTCGGCCATAAATCCCCCGACACTGACTCCACCGGCTCGCCGCTCATCTGGGCGTGGTACCTCTCCGAAATCAAAGGCACCCCCGCCGAAGCCAAGCTGCTGGGCGAACCCAACACCGAAGCCGCCTTCGTGATCGAGAAATGGGGCGTTGCCAAGCCCGAGATCATCTCGGACGTGACTGCGGACGACACGGTCGTCATCGTCGACACCAACAACCCGGCCGAACTGCCCAGCCAGATCAATGACGCCGACATCATCCAGATCATCGACCACCACAAGCTGGTCGGCGGCCTGGAAACCAAGGGCCCGATCGACATCACGATCAAGCCGCTGGCCTGCACCGCGACCATCATGTACAACCTGATGGGCCCGAATGCCGCCAAGATGACGGACCAGATCAAGGGCCTGATGCTCTCGTGCATCCTGTCCGACACGTTGGAATTCCGCTCTCCCACCACGACCGACCAGGACAAGGCCCTGGCCGAAAAGCTCGCGGCCGAGCTGAACCTCGACCTCAGCACCTACGCCAGCCAGATGTTCGAAGCCAAGTCCGACATTTCGGCCTTCACCGATGCCGAGCTGATCCGCATGGACTCCAAGGAATTTGCCGTCGACGGCACCAAGTTCCGCGTCTCGGTTCTGGAAACCACCGCACCCAAGATCGTGCTGGACCGCAAGGCATCGCTGATGGAGTCCTTCAAGACCGTCGCGCTGGAAGATGGCGTTGACGAAGTGTTGCTGTTCGTCGTCGACATCCTGAACGAAGAAGCCACGCTTTTCGTCCCCAACGATCTGGTCAAGACGCTGGCCGAAAAAAGCTTCGGCGCCACCGTCACCGGTGACAGCGTGGTCCTGCCCGGCATCATGAGCCGCAAGAAGCAGATCATCCCGAACCTCAAGCTCTGAACGGGGCAGCCGAGGCGCGCGGGCCGTCCCCTTGGGGCGCTCGCCCGACACGAAAGAGCCAGATCAGGGGCGCATCATGCGCCCCTTTTGCATGTCCACGCCTCGCCCTTTGACACCGTCGCATTCGGCACGCCGGCGCGGTAACTTCCTTGCCTCGGGATTGCCCTGCAACGTCTGTGGCCCGGCCGCGCCATTCGTCCTGGCGCCCTGAATGGCCCCCAACTTCCTCTGGCCCCGCGCCGGTGCATCCGTCATACCTCTGTCGAACGCCGCGCCAAATGCTGCGCTGCAAAACCGACATGTTACCGACGTGATACCACCAGCATACCGTGCTGCCTGATCGACCTATTCCGGAGTGCCCGCATGACCCAGATCGTTTCCTCACTCGCTGAAATATCCGCTGATTATGACGCGCTTTTCGTCGATCTCTGGGGGTGCGTTCATGATGGCGTCGCCGCCCTGCCGGATGCGGTCGCCGCGCTTCAGGCCGTGCGCAAGACAGGCGTCACAGTCGTGCTTCTGACCAATTCGCCGCGCCCCCGCGCGCAGGTGCGCACCCAGCTCGACGGCTTTGGCGTGCCCACGGACGCCTGGGACACGATCGCGACTTCGGGCGATTCCGCCCGCGCCGCGATGTTCCAGGGCATTGTCGGGCACCGGGTTTTCCACATCGGCGAACCGCATGACGATCCCTTTTTCGAGCCCCTTCAAGTGCTTGATAACCCGCAGGAAATCCACCGTGTCGCCTTGGAGGACGCCGAGGGTATCGTCTGCACCGGCCCGTTTGACCCCAACGCTGATCCTGCTGTTCTTCGTCCGCAATTGCTACTGGCCAAGACGATGGGCCTCAAACTGCTCTGCGCCAATCCCGATATCGTCGTCGACCGGGGCGACCATCGCGAATGGTGTGCAGGGGCCGTCGCCAAACTTTATACCGAGATGGGCGGAGAAAGCCTCTATTTCGGCAAACCCCACCCCCCGATCTACGACCTGGCACGGTTGCGCCTGACCAAGCTGGGCAAGGATATCCCGAATGGCAGGATCCTCGCCATCGGAGACGGCATCCACACTGACATCCAGGGTGCCTTGGGCGAAGGTATCGACTCCCTCTTCATCACCGGCGGCCTTGCCGCCGCAGAAACAAGAACTGCCGACCAACCCGACGCCGATGCCCTCAATACCTTCATCGAGAAAGAGAAAATGACGCCGACCTACGCAATTGGCAAGTTGCGCTAAGCTGAAAAGCCTCTTGCTTTCTGCGTCCGCAAAGTAATATTATTTCACAGGTGATACGTATATCGCCGCAATATTACGACGTGAAATGACGGGGGCCGAATGTTGGACAATTTCCCACGGGGCACGATCTGTATCGAAGACATCGAAATGGGAATGACCCGCCACCTGCGCAAACAGGTGACAGACGAAGATATCGAGATGTTTGCCCAGGTCTCCACCGATCGGAACCCCGTGCATCTGGACGACGCCTATGCGCAAGATACCATCTTTGAAGGGCGCATCGCGCATGGAATGCTGACGGCAGGCCTGATCTCTGCCGTGATTGGCGAACAGCTGCCCGGCCACGGCACGGTCTATATGGGTCAGACGCTGAAATTCCTTGCGCCCGTGCGGCCCGGCGATACGGTCACGGCCGAGGTTCAGGTCATCGCGATCGACCACGCCAAGCGACGCGTTCAGCTCGAATGCCGGTGTATTGTCGATGGCAAGAAGGTGCTGATCGGCGAAGCCACCGTATTGGCGCCCTCCCGCAAATTCGACTGAGATCAGCCCCCAAACCGCGCAAGATCAGCCCCGACGCCACCGCCCGGCTCTGGCAGGGATCATGTCGCTGGACAGCTCCCCCCTTTCACGCGACAACCCGGCCATGAACGCCATGGCCGATCACCCTCTGGAACTGCGCCTCGAAGGCTGGCTGACACGCCACCTGCCTGCCGGGCTTGGGGCCTGTACGATCTTCGTGATGCGCCAGCTATGGGCAGCCCTTTTCGCCCTGATCATCCTTGGTGCGATCCTGATCACCCGGGCAATCTGGAATCCGGACTGGCCCATGGCTCGCTATGATGCCTTGGTCATCATCGCCGTTGCCACCCAGATCCTGCTGCTGGTTTTCAAGCTCGAGACCTTCGAGGAAGCCAAGGTCATCTTGCTGTTTCACCTGACCGGAACAGTTATGGAATGGTTCAAGGTCAGCGCGGGCAGCTGGGGCTATCCCGAACCGGGCGTGCTGAAGCTGTTTGCCGTGCCCCTGTTCACCGGTTTCATGTACGCCTCACTCGGCAGTTACATCGCGCGGATGATCCGGCTGTTCGATGCGGTAATTGCCCCCTACCCGCCCTTCTGGGCCGGAACTCTGCTCGCGATCGCGATATATGTGAACTTCTTTGCCCACCACTATCTGCCCGATATCCGGCTGCTGCTGTTCGCAGCCTCTCTCGGCCTGTTCCTGCGCACGCGCCTGTGGTTCCGAATGGGCGATAGATGGCTTTGGATGCCGTTTCCTTGCGCCGCGCTTGGCATCGCCTTCGCGCTGTGGATTGCCGAGAATATCGGAACATTCACAGGCACCTGGGCCTATCGTGGTCAGGGCCATTTCGAACTCGTGTCGCTGTCAAAGATGGGATCGTGGTACCTGCTGTTCTTCGTCAGCTTTACGACCGTGACGCTGGTGATGCGCAGCGCCCTGCGCGCGAAACCGTTTCGGCCAGGCCCCGTCAGATCAGGCCACGCCAGCGGGCAAAGGCAATCAGCAGCGCCAGAAACACCAGCACGTTGAAGGCCATGCTGCTTAGAACACCAAGAACCAGCCCCTTGCGCCGATCCTTGCCGTCATAGGCCGCAACGGCTGTGTCGACACGGCGAAATGGGCGGCGCAGACGATGCTGATCCAACTGGCGCGACAGTTTCGGATGCTCCGACAGCAGCCTGGCCTGTTCGATCTCGGCCGCCGCGCGGTGCGCGCCACGTGGCAGGCGGCGCCCGGCATATCGCATCAGGCTGACGATATCGCCAGTCTCGCGGTTGAAGGCATCCTTAAGCGCGCGCTCGGTCTTGTCCAGATCGCGGCGAAACTTGTCTGCATCGAACATCGACATTCCCCCAAAACAAAGGATGCCCGGTTCTAACCTGAATGATACCCCTGTCCAAGGCCGGGCCGACGTCGCGCGGCAAAGGAATGCTCTGGCTTCCGGGCACGGGCTTGGCTATGGATTTCACCATGCTGAACGTGATCCGCCATGACGGCCCCGCCGACGCCACGCCCCTCGTCATCGCCCATGGGCTGTTCGGCTCCGGGCGCAACTGGGGCGTGATCGCGAAGCGTTTGGCCACCGCGCGCTGCGTCATCGCCGTGGACATGCGCAACCACGGCGCTTCATCCTGGGAACCTGCGCACGACTATCCCGCCATGGCCGCCGACCTGGCCGAGGTGATCACCGCCGAGGGGCGGACCTGCCATGTGCTGGGGCATTCCATGGGGGGCAAAGCCGCGATGACCCTTGCCCTGACCGACCCGGACAAGATCGAAAAGCTGATCGTCGCGGATATCGCGCCCGTCGCCTATCAGCATTCCCAGCAGGAATTTATCGATGCCATGCGGGCGGTTGACCTTGCTGCCGTGACCCGCCGGTCCGATGCCGAGGAGCAATTGGCACAGGCCGGGGTCGACAAGACGCTGCAAAGCTTTTTCACGCAATCATTGGATGTTCAAAACCGCCAGTGGCGCCTGAACCTCGACGTGCTCGAAACCGAGATGCCAAAGATCCTCGGGTTTCCGCAGGAGCTGACCGGCCCGTTCAACGGCCCGACCCTGTTCCTGACCGGCGCGGAAAGCCACTATGTCAAACCGGACTATCGCGACCGTATCAAGCAGCTGTTTCCGGCCGCGAAATTCGCCAAGATCCCCGGCGCGGGCCACTGGCTTCACGCCGAGAAACCGCGCGAGTTCGAAGCAGCCGTCGCGCAGTTCCTGTCGCTGTAGCCCAAGCCCATACGCCCAGCCCCGAGCACGCGGGTTGAGACGTTTGCCTTACGTTGCAAAGACTTGACCGCAAGATTCCGGGGTCTGGCCGCGTCTCAGGCGTGCGGGTTCATCCGGGCGATCAGGTTGGTGCGAAGCACGAACTGGTGAAACAGCGCCGCCGCGATGTGCAGCAGAACCAGGATCAGCAGCACCGTCTTGAGAACCTCGTGCGCGGAGGCCGCAGGACCTATTCGACCGAACCAGGCGGCCATGCCCGACAGCGGCACAAGCACCAGCAGCGCGTAGATCCCCCAATGCGTCAGCCGTGCGACCAGGCGCATCAGCGGCGTCTCGCCCTCGGGATGGGCCGGGGCACCACGGGTGGCCCGCAGAACGAGGCGCACCAGGGTCAGCGCCAGCACGCTGAGGCCAACGACGATATGGCTGGTCGCGGCAAGGCCGGCAGCGCCCGCAGAACCGTCCATCACCTGATGAAATGCGCGTGACATGCCGTCGCTGAACAGGAACTGAAAGGCGATCAGCAGCACGACCGCCCAGTGCAGATATATCTGCAACCGGCTGTAATTGCTGGGTTTACGAGAGTGTTGCATGGCTAGGCTCCTCTGGCTGTGCGTCGCAATCCTTATACGCCTGCGGATGTGAACTCCGTCGGACAAAATACTGCGCGCCCTGTAAAAGGCCCAAGGCTGACCCGCTGCGGGCGGAACCTTGCGCAGTCCCGGGCGTTGTACCCGGACACAGGCTAACCGGAGAGACCCATGAAACGTATTATGCTTTGTATGGTTGCACTTGGCGCCCTGGCGGCGTGCGAAACGGTCGAGGGCGCAGGCCAGGATATCCAGAAAGCTGGCAGCACCATTTCAACCGAAGCGAACAAGACGCAAGCCCAGATGTAACGACGCCTTTGCAGGCATCGGACCAGGTAAAACGAAAAGGGGTCGACCGAAGGGTCGGCCCCTTTTTGGGTCGTCGCGGCAAGGCACAAGGTTAACGCCCCGCGCGCATGTCGGTACCGATGTCGGTATCGACGAGGCGCGACTCAGCCCCGAAGCCTTGGTTAACAGGGATTTCGCGCCATTTGGAACGTCGGTATCTGAACGGTATCTATACGGTATCTGAACGGTGCAATTTGAAGGAAGACGAGGAGGTTAATGGGGCGGACGGTGGGGGTGTTCAGATAGACCTCTTTGCATACCCGTGAGATAGATCAAGCGCGTTCCAGAGCGCTACAATTCGGCTCGGCGTTACAAGGGGAAATGCGGCTCAAGTATTGGCGAATAACATCCACGTGCGGCCGTCATTTCCCGATCAACGTCATAAAGCGAAGCAGCGACGTAACTTCCCCCAAATCCAGACGGCACGCTTCTCATTGAATAACTTCCGGACAAGGTCAAAATGCGCGCAAGCAGATCGAGTGTTGTCCGTACTCCGTCAAAAACCTCACCCCAGTTTACAGAAAATTCCCCTCCTGCGCCCGCCATCAGCTTTCGCACGTGGCTTTTCTTACGATATCCAGCCTCGAGCGCATTATGCGCGAGCTTTTCATGACGATAGACAACGATATTCGCCAGCCACTCACTTTTCTCTACATCCCGGCGACAAAAATTCCATTCATCGTATTCATCCTTAACGGCATCGAAACGCTCAAATTGCGAGAACTTTTTATCGAAGCTTTTGAAACTCCATTCATCATCTCTCTCGCCAAATAGGCGAGCCACGCAAAGCAACGCGGTATCTTGAGACATGAAGAACATGCGGTGAAGGCCCAGCACAGCTGCTGGTGGCTGATCGCCGTGAAGCCAATACTCCCTGCTCAAAAACTCTTCGCAAAAGGATAGAGCATGTATGAGCCGGAAGTACTCCTCGCCAAGCCGTTGCAAAACGTCGCCATACTTCGCCTTCGTTTCGATGTAGTCATCGTCCATTGCACAATCCCGACGTGAATGAACGCCAGAGTTATCATGGAATGGGTTCATCTTCAGAGCCCATAATCCAAAACAATGCCAAAATTAAAAAAGCGCCCCGCAAAAGAGCGCTTTCAAATTCCTTAGAGCCTACAACAGCCCTCACCCGTCCATCTTCAGCGCATTGATAAATGCTTCCTGAGGAATATCCACTTTCCCGAACTGGCGCATCTTCTTCTTGCCCGCCTTCTGCTTGTCCAGCAGCTTGCGTTTCCGGGTGGCGTCGCCGCCGTAGCACTTCGCCGTCACGTCCTTGCGCATGGCCGAAAGGGTCTCGCGGGCGATGACCTTGCCGCCGATGGCCGCCTGGATCGGGATCTTGAACATGTGGCGCGGGATCAGCTCCTTCAGCTTTTCCACCATCGCGCGGCCGCGCATCTCGGCCCGGTCGCGGTGCACCATCATCGACAGGGCGTCGACGGGCTCGTCGTTGACCAGGATCGACATCTTGACCAGGGCATCCTCGCGGTAGCCCATCAGGTGATAGTCAAAGCTGGCATAGCCCTTGGTGACCGATTTCAGACGGTCGTAGAAATCAAAGACCACCTCGTTCAGCGGCAGGTCATAGACGACCATGGCGCGGCTGCCGGCATAGGTCAGGTCGAGCTGGATGCCGCGCCGGTCCTGGCAAAGCTTCAACACGTCGCCGAGGTATTCGTCGGGCACCAGGATGGTCGCCTTGATCCGCGGCTCCTCGATATGATCGATCAGCGTCATGTCAGGCATGTCGGCGGGATTGTGCAGTTCGACCAGCGTGCCGTCGCGCATGTAGATGTGATAGATCACCGAGGGCGCGGTGGTGATCAGGTCGATGTCATATTCACGCTCCAGCCGGTCGCGGATCACCTCGAGGTGCAGCAACCCGAGGAAGCCGCAGCGGAAACCGAAGCCGAGCGCCGCCGAGGTCTCCATCTCGTAACTGAAGGAGGCATCGTTGAGGGCAAGCTTCTCGATGGCATCGCGCAGGTCCTCGAACTCGGCGGCATCGACGGGGAAGAGACCGCAGAACACCACGGGCTGAGAGGGCTTGAACCCCGGCAGCGCCTTGTCCGCCCCCTTTTTCTCATGCGTGATGGTATCGCCGACGCGGGTATCGCGGACCTGCTTGATCTGCGCGGTGATAAAGCCGATCTCGCCCGGGCCCAGTTCCTTGACGTCCTGCATCGCGGGGCGGAACACGCCGATGCGATCGACCAGGTGGATCGAGCCGTTCTGCATCATCTTGACGCGGTCGCCCTTTTTCAGAACGCCATCCATCACCCGCACCAGCACGACCACGCCGAGATAGGCATCATACCAGCTGTCGACCAGCATCGCGGTCAGCGGCTTGCCGGCGTCGCCGGTGGGGGCGGGCAGACGATGCACGATCGCCTCCAGCGTCTCGTGAATCCCGATGCCCGACTTGGCCGAGACCTGCAGCGCTTCGGAGGCATCGATGCCGATGACATCCTCGATCTGCTCGGCGACGCGGGCACAGTCCGCGGCGGGCAGGTCGATCTTGTTCAGCACCGGCACGATCTCGTGGTTGGCATCGATCGCCTGATAGACGTTGGCCAGGGTCTGGGCCTCGACCCCTTGCGTCGAATCAACCACCAGCAGCGACCCCTCGACCGCACGCATGGAGCGGGAGACCTCGTAGGCAAAGTCGACATGCCCGGGCGTGTCGATCAGGTTGAGGATGTAGACCTCGCCATTGTCGGCCTTGTACTCGATGCGAACCGTGTTGGCCTTGATGGTGATGCCGCGTTCACGTTCGATATCCATCGCATCCAGCAACTGCGCCTTCATCTCGCGCGCAGAAACGGTGTTGGTGGATTGAATCAACCGGTCGGCCAGGGTGGATTTCCCGTGGTCGATATGGGCGACGATGGAGAAGTTGCGGATGTGCGAAAGCTCGGTCATGGTGCCAGCATATGCTAGGGAAACAGGGCTTTGGCAAGCTCTCTTGCACCAGCTTCTGTTGCCCGGGCATCGCCGCGTTCCGCAGGATCCGCGCCCCCCCCATCGCCGCGCACCCGCACTCCCCATCCTCCCCCGACACCTCGCCCGCCGCCTCTCGCGCAACCTCCCCCGTCATCTGGCCGGAAATACCCCGGGGGAATTGGGCCCGGCCACGGGCCCAAGGGGGCAGCGCCCCCGATGTGCCACACTCCCCGCTGCAAACCTGCCCCCACCCCTGCATTCCTGACGCCTTCGTGAAGTGACCCGCCGCGCCGTTGCGCTACCCTTGCGCCACGACATCCATGGGAGAGACGACAATGATCCGGAGAAGAACCTTTCTGACCACTGCCGCCGCCGCCGGGGCCGCCACCACGATCCTGCGCCCCTTTGCCGCCATGGCGCAAAACCTGACCGGCGATATCTACAAGACCGACGCGGGCGAAACCGTTTCGATCCACCCCGTGCAACACGCCAGCTTCGTCATGGTCACACCGGCGGGTGCGATCTATGTCGACCCCGTCGGCGGCGCCGAGGCCTATGCCGCCCTGCCCCCGGCCGATTTCATCCTGATCACCCATCATCACGGCGATCACTTCGACCCTGAAACCCTCTCTGGGCTGGTCGAGCGTGCGGGGGGATCGGTGCCGATGATCACCAACCCCACCGTCGGCGAACAACTGGGCGAAGCGATGCAGGCGGGCAATACCGTATTGGCCAACGGCGACACGGGCACGCTGCTCGACATGCCGATCGAGGCGATCCCGGCCTACAACATGACCGAGGGCCGGCTCGACTATCACCCCCAGGGTCGCGACAACGGCTATATCCTCGAGGTTGGCGGCCTGCGGGTCTATATCGCCGGCGATACCGAAAACACGCCCGAGATGAAGGCGCTGAGCGATATCGACATCGCCTTCGTCCCCTTCAACCTGCCCTACACGATGACCGAAGAGCAGGCCGCCGACGGCGTCGCCGCCTTTGCCCCGAAGGTGGTTTACCCCTACCACTACCGCGGCAGCGACCCGGACAAGTTTGCCAGCCTTCTCGCCGATGCGGGCACGGACACCGAGGTCGTGATGGGGCCCTGGTACGCCAGCTGACACGCTGCTTGCCGGACCCCGCCTGCGGGTCCGGCGCTTCGCCGGGACTGTCTTGACGGGACCGGTCATTCGAGACGCATCCGGTGTCGATTGCGGACCGGCCAAGTGACGTGCGTGCCTCTTTCGTCGGGGCCAAATTCTCTGCCCCTCGATATCGGCAATCTTTTGCTCATGCCGTCGCAAACATCGCAATATTCACCCAAAATTTGGCATATTTCTGCCATAAATCCCGCGTGGACGGGAATCGTCAGCCGAAACAGACAGGATCACCGCCGCACCGGCCAAAGGCCCATGCGGACAAGCCTGCAATGCGGCTCGGGACAGAAGGCAACGACAATGATCAGATCTCTATCGATTGCGGCGCTGGCCGCGTGCGCGATCTTCGCGGGCAGCACCGGCAACGCCGGCCCCATCAGCCAGGCCTGCCTCGGCGCTGGCAACGGCACCAGCCCGCGCCTCTGCGTCTGCATCCAGCAGGTTGCGGACATGACCCTGAACAAGCAGGATCAGCGCCTTGCCGCCAAGATCATCAAGGAACCGCAAAAGGCGCAGGATGTGAAAATGTCCAAGACCGCCAAGGACGATGCCTTCTGGAGCAAGTACAGCAGCTTTGGTCAGGCCGCGCAGGCGATGTGTTCCTGATCAGGTGACCGGCCCGGGCGACAGCCGCCGTTCGCTGCGGCGGTCGCGGCATGACCACAGCCGCCTTCAGACCCATCGGCAACGCGTCGGGCCTCAGCTGCGCGGCGTCTCTCCCAGTTCGGCCAGCAGGCCGCGCGTACAGGCCTCGATCAGGTCCAGCGCGCCGTCGAAATCGCGGGTGTACCACGGGTCCGGCACGGCATCGGCCCCCATGAACCGACTGTCCTGCGGCAGGTAGCAGGTGAACAGACGCACAGGGGTGGCATGGCCCGCCGGGCGTTGCGCCTCGATATCGCGCAGGTTCGCGGGGTCCATGGCCAGGATCAGGTCGAAATCATCGAAATCAGCGCGACGGAACTGCCGCGCCCTCAGGTCCGAAAGGTCGTAGCCCCGCGTGCGGGCCGCGGCCTGCATGGCCTCGTAGGGCGGTTCACCGGCGTGCCAGCCCCCGGTCCCCGCACTGTCGAGCCGCAGGCCGGGCGCCATTTGGCGCGCCACCGCCTCGGCCGAGGGCGAGCGGCAGATGTTTCCGAGGCAGACAAAGAGGATGGACGTGGTCATTTCGGCCCCGATCGTGCAGGTTCTGCAAAAGCCTAACCCGCGCACCGTCGGGGGAAAAGACCCGTTCCGACGAAGGCGGGACCGGAAAGATGACAGGCCCAGACCAGAGAAGGCCAGACCAGGAAAGGGGCGCGCGCGGCAGACGTTGCATCCGCGCCCGAACGCCATGCAGGGGGAAACGCCATGGAAAACATCGTGATCCTGACGGGGGCCGGCATTTCCGCCGAAAGCGGCCTTGGCACCTTTCGGGATGCCGGTGGCCTATGGGAACGCCACCGGGTCGAGGACGTCGCCTCGCCCGAGGGATTCGCGCGCGATCCGGCGTTGGTCCAGCGGTTCTACAACGCCCGGCGCGCGGCCGCGTCCGCGGCGCGCCCCAATGCCGCGCATACCGCCCTGGCGCGGCTGCAACGCGATTATCCCGGGCAGGTCACCCTGGTCACCCAGAACGTCGATGCCCTGCACGAGGCCGCGGGATCGAACGAGGTGCTGCACATGCACGGCGCGCTGGCGGGCGCGCTGTGCCCCGCCTGCGGCCATCGCTGGCCCGCCCCGGCGCAGATGGAAACGGCACATCCCTGCCCCGCCTGCCACCAGCCCGGTGCCCGCCCCGACATCGTCTGGTTCGGTGAAATGCCCTATCACATGGAGACGATCCTGACGCGTCTGGCCGCGTGCAGCTATTTCGTCGCGATCGGCACCTCGGGACAGGTCTATCCCGCCGCCGGTTTCGTGCAGGAGGCCGATGCGAACGGGGCCCATACGCTGGAACTGAACCTTGAGGCATCGGCACGACACAGCGCCTTTGCCGAGGTGCGCCAGGGCCGCGCCAGTGATCTGGTGCCGACGTGGGTGGCAGAGATGCTGGCCGAGGCCGACCGCTGAGGAGCAGCCCTTGATCGCGCCGCGACGCGACCGATTGTGAAGGCGCGGCGCCCCGTCACCGTGATGTCGGCGTATCACAGTCTGCGGCATCACCTGCCGAGGGGTTGCCGTACTGCGTCGCGCTGATGTCCATGTCGCCGTGATCGTGGTTCACATGGCCGGAAATGACCGGCCCGCCCGGCAGGCGGTTCATGTCGACAGGCACGTCGACGGTAAGGTCGCCGGCCTTTTCAAAGCTCAGCGTCAGGGGAAAGCGCGCGCCCTGCGTCATCCCCCCGGTCAGCCCCATCAGCATCAGATGGTCGGCACCGCGCCCCAGCAGGGCCGCGCACCCTGCCCCGACCATCAGCCCGTCATCCATCCGCGCCATGCTGACCACGCCGTCGGCCCCCTGCGTGGTGCTGTGCAGTTCGGCCCGCGCGGCGATGGGGGTGCTGGCACCGATCAGGCGGTCATCGCCCGGCCCGGTATTGCGCAACGTCATGAAGATGGCGCCCGATTTCGCGGTCGGGGTGGCCGCGCGGGCATAGGCATCTTCGACCAGGATCTCGGCCTGGGCGGCGCTGACGCTCAGGCAAAGACCGACGACAAGGCTTAGAAACGGGGAGCAGAGAAACGGGGAGCGGACAAACCGGGAGCTGGCAACCGCGGAGCCGATAAGCGGGGAAAGGATGGCATGTAGGGCATATCTGAACATCTGGATCTCCTGCAAAAGGGTCGCGGGGCGAGAATCAGTGATCGGGCAACGTCCCGGCGATTCCCCCTCAACCGCCGGGGCGCACAGATGTGGGCGCGCGTGACCGAAGCATCGCCTGTCGGCCGATTCGCTGCTGCGCACGCATTTTGCCACACCGCACTATGACGGGCGAGCGCGCCGCGCGGCCCCCAGACGCCGCAGGGTTTGGGCAACAGGGCCCTGTCCGATAACGGCCTGGTGGTGCCCCGGCGGCTGTGCCGTCGACGGGGGCATCGCACGGGTCAAACGGTGCGCAGGGGACGTTCGGCCACCCCGGACTGGGCCGGAAAGCCGTCGTCCCAAACGCAAGAGCCCCGCCAGTTTGGCAGGGCTCCAAAGCGTAGAACAAGGCGCAGGATCAGGCTTGAACGGCCTGAAGCTTTGCGATTTCTTTCTTAACTTTCAAGGCGTTGTCGGAAAGCTCGACGTCTTTCGCCTTTGCCAGGAACTTGTCCAGGCCACCGCGGTGATCGACCGAGCGCAGGGCGCTGGCAGAGATCCGCAGTTTGATGGTGCGGCCCAGTGCTTCCGAACGCAGCGAAACGTCGTTCAGGTTCGGCAGGAAACGGCGGCGGGTTTTGTTGTTGGCGTGGCTGACATTGTTGCCAGTCATGGGGCCTTTACCGGTCAGTTCGCAGCGGCGCGACATGGTATATCCTCGTCTGATCAGAAGGGCGGGTCGCGCCCCGTTCAATAGAAACAGGCACCGCGTGCGACGGCGCCCTGAAACTCGTTGCGCGTCTTTAGGCTCGGATGGGGGTGAGGTCAAGTGTTAAGCCGGTGCCGCGCGGCCCCACCGCCACGCGTGACGCCCGATTGCCCCGCCCGACCGCAGGGCGCGTCGCCAAAGTGCGCGGATCCCTAGGTTCCCTTGCGCTTGGCGCGCAGCGTCGGAT
>TARA_R110002126_G_scaffold291757_1_pt1 | contig 22438 bp, 21 predicted proteins | sample TARA_R110002126 | Tara Oceans TARA_R110002126 (sample SAMEA4397536) | marine metagenome | biome: Polar Biome; feature: [DCM] deep chlorophyll maximum layer (ENVO:01000326); material: water (ENVO:00002006), including particulate matter (ENVO:01000060) such as... | depth 30 m
ATGCACTAAAGTGCATAGTTTTAACTATTTTTGAGACCAATAAATTTATGAACTCAAGGCATTTTTTTCTTTCTTTTCTTAATTTTTTACAATTCTCTTAGTACCAAATTTACCACTTTCAGATGCTATTTTTAATAAGTAAATTCCGTCTACTAAATCTTCTATATTCATCTGATTTTTAGTAGTTGAACGTAATTTCTGCCCTATAAGATTATAAATTTCCATACTTTTTAAAGAAAAACTGCTGTCATCAACCTTTACAAAAGAACTTGCTGGGTTTGGATACACCGAAAATACCAACGAATTAAAATCTTCATTACTAGCAGTTGCCTCACCATAATTATATGTTGTTCTGTCTGAAGTATCACCAGTTTTAGATAGTATTTTATTGATAATACCATATGGCTCTGTTAAATAATCGATTCCTGTCTTGTCTTTAAAAGGATGTATATAACTAGACATTAATTCAGCAGTATTAAAAGTAGCTGTTTGTTCATAACCCGTTACAAAACTTCCATTCTCCAAATAAGATTCTTTTTCTGCAATCAAATTACCATTAGTATCGTAGGAATACTCACTTTTATATTCAGAAATCCAAGCACTGCCATTCCAAGTTTGTCCATCCTGTAAAATTAGATTGTTATTTCCATCATAAGAGAAAATTGTACTGTCAGAAGAAACCCAATTTGTTCCATTCCAAGCATCAGAATTAAAAGAACTAATAGTTCCATTGGCATTATAATTTATAGTAAATTTACTATCATCATCACTAGTAACAATCCAGTCAGTTCCACTCCAAGTATAACTGGCACCACCTGATAGACGATTATTTGTATAGGTCAAATCAAATTTATAAGAATTCACCCAAGCAGAACCATTCCATTCTTGGTCTAAAATAAGAATTAAATTACCATTGGCATCGTAAGTGTAATTTGTTCTATCTGTTTCTGAATCTGAGCCAAGATATTCATATAACACAACAGTAGCTTTATTATCAGCATTGTACGTATAAGAAGATTTATCCAAAGGTATCCATTGAGAGATTGTTGAATCCCAAGAAAGGTATATTTCCTCAGTTACGTTGCCACTAGCATCATAACTATATTCTGTTTTAGAGCTATTTTGCCAGCTGCTACCATTATAACTTTCTCTTAAACTAGAAGTTAATTTTGTTTGGCTTACCAAAGATAAGCTCATAAACGTAAAAAGTAAAAAGGTAATTTTTTTCATTATTTATGTGTTTTTAGTTCTAGCAAGATATTTTAAAGTCTTATAACAAACAATACTCATTACTAGGTATTTTTTAAAGAAAAACAATCTTTAAAAAATTGGCAATCAGTTTACAAATTTTTACATTTGTGGGCATTTAATTAAAATAATTTTTAGAAATGGGTAGAGCATTCGAATTAAGAAAGGGTCGTAAAATGAAGCGTTGGTCTGCGATGGCAAAAACATTTACCAGAATTGGTAAAGACATTGTAATGGCTATAAAAGAAGGAGGTCCAAATCCTGATGCAAATTCACGTTTGAGAGCTGTAATGCAAAATGCAAAAGCAGCAAATATGCCTAAAGATAATGTAGAACGTGCTATAAAGAAAGCAACAGATAAAGATACTGCAGATTATAAAGAAGTTCTTTTTGAAGGCTATGCGCCTCATGGAGTGGCTATTCTTTTAGAAACTGCAACTGATAATAACAACAGAACGGTTGCCAATGTTAGAGCTGCGTTTAATAAAAATGATGGAAATTTAGGTACTTCTGGCTCTGTTATTTTCATGTTTGATCATGTTTGTACACTTACTCTTAAAAAAGAGGATATTACAATGGATATGGAAGAACTAGAACTAGAACTCATTGATTTTGAAGTTGAAGAAGTTTTTGATGATGAAGAAGGCATTATTATTTATGCTCCTTTTGAGCAATTTGGCTCTTTACAATCTTATTTTGAAGAAAATAATATCGAGATTTTATCTTCTGGTTTTGAAAGAATACCAACGACCACTGTAAAACTAAATGAAGATCAAAAGGCCGATGTAGAAAAGCTTTTAGAAAAATTAGAAGAAGATGATGATGTGAATTCTGTATATCATTCTATGCAAGAGTAAAACAAAAATCGATAAAACAGAAAATCCCAAACTTTCATGAAGTTTGGGATTTTTTTATTTGAATAAAGTAGGGCTCTAAAATTTATTATCGCCATCTAATAAATTACCAAGTCCACCTAAAACACTTCCTTCTCCTCTAGTTCCAGTTCCTGTTTTGGGAGCCATCGCTAAAACTCTTCCGGCTAATCTGCTAAAGGGTAAAGATTGCACATATACAGTTCCTGGTCCTTTTAAGGTTGCAAAAAACAAACCTTCACCACCAAAAACAGTGTTTTTTATTCCGCCAATAAATTCGATATCATAATCTATAGTTTGTGTAAAGCCAACAATACAACCCGTATCTACTTTTAAAACTTCACCTGGTTGTAACACTTTTTTTGCCATTGTTCCTCCAGCGTGAATAAATCCTAAACCATCTCCTTCTAATTTTTGCATGATAAAACCTTCGCCACCAAATAAACCTCTTCCTAGTTTTTTAGAAAACTCAATTCCGATTGAAACTCCTTTTGCGGCACATAAGAATGCATCTTTCTGGCAGATAAACTTTCCGCCAAACTCGTTTAAATCAATAGGAATTATTTTTCCAGGATAAGGAGATGCAAAAGAGATTTGTTTTTTTCCAACTCCTACATTCGTAAAAACGGTCATAAACAAGCTTTCTCCTGTTAAAATTCGTTTTCCGGCTGAGAATATTTTACCTAAGATTCCTTTTTCTTGATTAGAACCATCACCTAAAATAGTGTTCATTTTAATTTGATCGTCCATCATCATAAATGTACCCGCTTCTGCTACTACACCTTCTTGCGGATCTAGCTCAATTTCTACAAACTGCATTTCTTCACCGAAAATTTTATAATCTATTTCGTGCGCATTCATATTTGGGTTACTTGGCGAATTATTCGGAATTCTATCTTGAAACATATTGATTTAATTTTTTGTTGATCATCAATAAGAAGCTTAAAGTTACATTTTGTTACACTAATTTAAAGATTAATCTTCAACTTTAAAGTTTAGTTAACGTTACTTTTTCAGAAAAAACTTATTTTTGATAGAGAAAAAAACAAACCTTTACTTTATTAAAAAATTGATTATGAAATATTTATCGCCAGAAATAGAAGCAATAGCAAAAAAATATGAAGTCACAAAATCGTTAGCCCGTACAAATGTTTCATGTGGTATTTTTCAAGATTGCGATTATAAAGAAGTGAGACCGCAATTATATCAAAAGAAAAATACATCATCTTAAATTAGGTTATTGAATTTCAATTGGTATACTTAAGTGCAGTCTAAAAGTTTATTAATGAGTAAGAAAAATTAATAGTTCTCGACTGCGATTGAACAGCCATAAATTAAGTTTTTAACTTTTCACCTTTAAACTCCATTGGAATTTAAAATGAGAAACTACTACTCCATCTTCATTTATTCCTTCTGAAGATAACCATAGTTTTTGGCCTTCTCCAGAATCTATAGATTGTTGAATGGCTTCTCTAATCTCATTTCCTCCTGTGCAAGAAAATGTAATTCTACCTGTAGCCTTTTTAAAAAATTGCGCTTCTTGATGCGTAACTAACATCGAAACTTTACGCTTAGAATCGTCAATGGCTTTCATTACTAAAAGTCCTGTTGGTAATTCTGCTGCCATTCCTTGAGCTGCCCAAAACATACTTTTAAACGGATTTTGATTCATCCATCTGTGTTTTATAGTAATTACAACTTCTTTATCTGTTATTGATTTTACGCGTACACCTCCAAAAAATGCCAAAGGCAACTTTAAAAGGTTAAAAAAATTGACTTTTGCAGGTGTAAATTTCATCAGTAATTATTAAAAATGATTGTTATACTAAAAAATTAAAATTTCTCTTTTTTCGATTTGCAAGATAGTTAAATTTATTAAACTCAGCAATAACAATGGTTTTAGACTATTTCACTTCCATTTTACGGCACTACCAAGTGTTAATAAAATGTTAATTATAGTACTATGTATTGCATAATACCTTCTTTAAGATATATATTTGCATAAGAAAGTATTATATACATTTATAAAATGAAAAAAAATAACGAAAATACCAACGCCTTTTTAATCCATATTTCTGCCTTTGCAGGCTTTATGTTTCCTTTTGGCAACATCATTACGCCTTTAATTGCCTGGCAAACGCTAAAAGACAGAAGTGCTTTTTTAGACGAACAAGGTAAAGAAGCGGTTAATTTTAATATTAGTTATACGTTATATGTATTTCTTTTGTCTATTATTTTTGTTCCGTTTGCATTAGCTTCTTTTTTTAATAGTCATAATCGTTCTGTAAATTGGAACAATTTCAACATCAATTTTGATATCGATTCTCATAACCTATTTGGTTTCTTAGGATTTGGTTCAATTACAGGTATTATTTATCTTGTTGGCATTGCTTTAGTGATTATAGCTTCTATAAAAGCAAAAGATGGCGAGAATTACAAGTATCCTTTTACAATAAAATTTATAAAATAAATCACAATATATGAAGATTGAAAACACAAAAGCACAAATGCGAAAAGGTGTTTTAGAGTTCTGCATTTTATCTATCCTAAAAAATGGTGATGCATATACTTCTGAAATTCTATCTACGCTAAAACGTGCAGAAATGATTGTGGTTGAAGGAACCATTTATCCGCTATTAACACGTTTAAAAAACGCAGGTTTATTAACCTATAGATGGGAAGAATCAACTTCTGGACCACCAAGAAAATACTACGTTTTAACAGAAAACGGAGGTTTGTTTTTAAAAGAATTAAACAAAACCTGGAATAATTTAATCAACTCAGTAAACCAAGTAACTAGCAAAAAAGCAACTACAGATGAATAAGACTATAAACATAAATTTAGGCGGATTTTTCTTCCATATAGATGAAATAGCCTATCAGAAATTACGAAGATATCTAGAATCTATTTCTAAGTCTTTAAGTGATGATCCTCAAGGAAAAAACGAAATTATTGCAGATATCGAAGCCAGAATTAGCGAGTTGTTATCAGAAAAAATTACGGATGCTAGGCAAGTAGTTAACGAAGGCGATATAGATGATATTATAAAAATAATGGGGCAACCAGAAGATTATGCTGATGCCGAAGAAGCGTATAGTGATGCTAGTTATTCTTACAAAAGAAATAGCACCTCTAGTAAAAAATTATTTAGAGATGGAGATGACAAGTTTTTAGGCGGAGTTTGTTCGGGTATTGGCCATTATTTTAATCTTGATGTAATTTGGATTCGATTGGCGTTTATCGTTTTATTATTTAGTGGTTTTTCTCCTTTAATTTATGTAATTCTGTGGGTTTTACTGCCAGAAGCTAACACCACAGCAGAAAAACTGCAAATGGAGGGCGAACCTGTAAATATTGATAATATTGAAAAGAAAATTCGTGAAGAGTTTAACAATGTTTCAGAAAAAGTTAGTGTTGTAGCAAACCAAGCATCAGAAAAGATAAAAGAAGGTGCTAACGAGTTTTCTGATAAAATGAGTAAAACTTTTTCAGCAAAGACAAAAAAAAATAACGGAGCAGGCGATTTTTTTGATACCATAGGTAAAATTATACTAGCCATTTTTAAAGTGATTGGTAAATTTATTGGTATCATTATCATCTTTGTTTCTGCTGCTGTTATTTTATCTCTAATTATTGGAGGGTTTTCTGTAGGAAGTTTAGAGTGGCTAAATGTTGATGGCGAATTTTTACAATATCCACCATTCTTTTACGATGCTGTTTTACCAAGATGGTTACTTACTTTATGTATCTTTTTATTAGTGGGTATTCCGTTTTTAATCTTATTTATCTTAGGCTTACGCATCTTATCTAGCAACGTTCGTAAGGTAAATAAACCAACATCATTAACACTTTTAGGTATTTGGGTATTGTCTTTATTAGCTCTTATTTTTACTGGGTTAGATTTTGGTACATCACACTCAAGTTATGGCGAAATCACAGAAAAAAACTCTTTAAATATTGCAGCGAATGATACTTTACAACTAAAAATAGTAAATGATGATACCATTTTTTATCGTTCTAATTTAAGAAGAAGTTCTTATAAAGAGGAGGTAGAAGTTGATGGCGAAAAAATGATATACGCTAGCTATCTTAAAGTTGATGTTAGAAAAAGTAATACCAATGAAAATTATATAATCATTCAAAAAGAATCGAAAGGAAAAACCAAAAGCGATGCCAAAGCCAATGCTAAAAAAATAAGATACGAATATAAAGTTATAGATAACACCATAATTTTAGATGCCTTCTATTTATCAGAATTTAAAAATTTATGGAAAGATGAAGAAGTCAATGTCATATTTTATATCAAAGAAGATGTAACTATTTATTTTGATAATTCCACTAAAAACTTTTTATACAGCGTTGATAATGAAACAGAAATCTATGATAAAGATATGGCAAACCACCACTTTATTATGACCGATAAAACTTTAAAATGTACGGATTGTGAAGTAGAAATCGAAGAAGAAAACAATGATACCGATGCAAAAGCAACCATTTAAAGCAATTCAGCACAAAAAAACAACAATTGAGTAACCTTAATTACATTTTAGGCGTTTAGTATAAGACCTTTGAATTGTAAATTAAAACTAATATGATGAAAACAACAACCAAAAAACTTCTTTCAATTCTTTTTTTAGCAACACTTTTAAGTTCTTGTAACGTAAACATGTTCAACAGAATTAACGGAAACAGAAACGTAATAACAGAAAATAGAAAAGCTAATGAAGACTTTACAAAAATAAAAGTGAGTACTGGCTTAGATTTGTATATCACTCAAGGAGCTACAACCGAAATTATTGTAGAAGCTGATGAAAATTTGCAAGACATTATCATTACAGAAATTAATAATGGTGTTCTAAAAATTTATTCAGAAAAAAATATTTGGAGAGCAAAAGCCAGAAAAGTATATGTTACGTTAGAAACTTTAGAAGGATTAAGCGCAACAAGCGGATCTGATATCTATTCACAAAAAACACTGCAAGTAAATGATTTGGCAGTAAGTGCAACAAGTGGAGCAAATATTAGAATAGATTTAGATGCCAATTCTGTAACAAGTAGTGCTACAAGTGGTGCTGATATTGAAATTACTGGTATTGCGAACAATCACACCTCGAGTGCAACAAGCGGAGCTTCAATAGATGCTTATAATTTACGCAGTAAAAATGTAACTGTAAAAGTTTCTAGTGGTGCAGATATCAATATTTATGCATCAGAAAGTATTGCTGCAAAAGCTACTAGTGGTGGCGACATCGATTTTAAAGGAAGTCCGAAAAGTGTTACCAAAAAGTCTTCTTCAGGTGGAAGTATTTCTGCCAAATAAATTTGAATTATCAATCAACCAAATGAATTCTTGGGGCTTTCATTAGCCTCAAGATTTCTAATGAACCAACCTACTATGACTTCTTTTTTAGAACCTTTTAAAGATTCTTTTATTCTTAAAATAGTACTTGCTTTTATTTTATTCTTTTTTAGCTTAATCTCTTTTGCCCAAGTTGATGAAAATTCTAATTTATATAAAACTTTAAAAGCTAAAGACAGTATTATTTTTGAGAGAACCTTTAATAAATGTGAGATTGAAAAATTAGATGCCATTGTTGCTGATAATTTTGAATTCTATCATGATATCGCAGGTTTGCAGAATAGAGAAGAGTTTATAAAAGCTGTTAAAAATAATATCTGTTCCAATCCAGGTACGTTTACAAGAAAATTAGTAAAAAATTCTCTTGAGGTTCATCAACTAAAAAATAAAGGTAAAACTTATGGAGCCATACAAAGAGGGTTTCACGATTTTTACATTTTAGAAAATAATAAAATACGCAAAACTGGAACTGCACAATTTACACATCTTTGGATTTTAGAAAACAACGAATGGAAACTGAAAAGAGTTTTAAGTTTCGATCATAAAGATACTACAGAATAAAAATTTATGAGAAAGCTAACTTCTCATAATAGTACTAATACTTGGTTTTATTAGTTTACTTGGTAAGCCGTCGTTTTTAACAAAACGACGCTTACTTTTTATAGTAAAAACAAATATATTTGTAAAAATTTATAAAAATGAAAATTAAATTTTTAACAATAACACTTTTTTGCTTTCTTCTATTTTCTTGTGGAGAAGAAAATTCAGACTGTGTAAAAACAATAACTATTCCTCAAATATACTATGTTAATAACCAACCTCATACTATAGATAGTACTCAAGAAGTTCCTTGTGATTTTCCAGATTCTATAGATTTAGAAATAATAAACCCTCCTAAATTAGAGAACTTTTCTTATCATGTTATTGAATTCAGTCACATCGTAGATACCAATGCAAACTCAGTTAAGCTCAAAATAGAAGTTGAGCTCATAAATCCGAATAATGCTAATGCCACTGGTTTTGCTAATTTCACTATACAAACAGATCACACGGAGTTTTCAACAAATTATAAAGGTTACGCAACTGAAAGTTGCAACTTACTAGAAGCAAACTCTAGTTGTGTTTATAAACTAGAAATAGAACACTCGTTAGATTTAGGTTATTTAAAAAACCCTGTCTTAAAAGATATAGAATATTTTTTGACAGAATAAATTATTTAATTTAAGGATCAAAATCAACAATATTGATATTCATAGGTAAACATCAAAAATGTTGTTTTGATAAAAATATTGAAAAATTTGGTAGGTTAATTTAAGTACCTTTATAAAAAATAAAAACATTTTTCTAAAATTCATAAAAGTACATATGGAAAACAAATTTAATATTTCAGTACTAATAGATGGCGATAATGCACAACCCAAACTAATAAAAGAAATTATTGATGAAGTTTCTAAATACGGAAAAGCAACCATAAGAAGAATTTATGGCGATTGGACTTCACAACAAATGAATAGCTGGAAAGCCACTATTAATCAACACTCTATTACTCCTATTCAAAAATTCTCGTATACCACTGGCAAAAACTCTACAGATGGAGCATTAATTATTGATGCTATGGATATTTTACACGGAAAAAATACCGAAGGTTTCTGTATTGTTTCTAGTGATAGCGATTATACCGGTCTTGCCAAACGAATTCGTGAAGAAGGTTTATTTGTGATGGGCATTGGTGAGAAAAAAACACCTACGGCATTTGTAAAATCGTGTGAAGTTTTTACGTTTACCGAAAATCTAAAAAATGAAGAAGCAGAAGATGATGATGAAAAAAACAGCACAGATACTGAAACCGCTAAGAAAAAAGTAGCCAAAAAAGTAAAACCTACAACACAAAACATAAGGCTCTCTAAAGAAGATTGGAAAACAGTACTAAAAGCTTTTGACATTTCTACAAATGAAGAAGAAAAAGCACACATTTCTACTTTGGGATTAAATCTTAGAAAAATAGACCCAAGTTTCGACCCTAGAAGTTATGGTTTTAAAAGTTTAACCAAGCTTTTTGCAAACATCGATAAATTTGAACTGATCAAAAACGAAGTGGGTGGTTTAAATCATCCTCTTCTTAAAATGAAATAATATTATTTTTGTTCTAAATACTCTTCAATATCAGCAATATGATGTTGTAAAGCTTGCGCAGAAATTTGTATTTCTCTAATTAATAAAGTCAAAGAAATAATTAACAAAATTAAACCAAAACCAAAACACCAAACTGCAATAATTTGAAAACCTATGTAAATTAAAAACATAGTTAATACACAGAATAGTAAACTAGTAATACCAAAAATTTGCATGTATCTAGTTAAATTTAGCCGCTGTTTTAAGTTTTTTATTTGCCTTAATAACGAATCATCATGTTTTTCTAAATATTTATCGTGTAAATTACGAATTACAGAAGCATAAGCTAAAAAACGATTGGTATACGCCAGCATTATCAATGAAATTGCAGAAAATAGTAACGCAGGTGTTGTTAATGTTAATTGTTCCATAACACAAAATTAACACTATTTAAACTAAAATCTTTTCAGTATTTTTACATTAATGAAAAAAATAATTTTCTTTATAACAGTTTCGCTTTCTTTAAGTGTTTTTTCTCAAAAGCTACCCGAGGGTTTTGTGTATTTAACAGATGTTGATGTGTCAATTCAAAAAGAATTGCGCTATTTAGGCAACAACAACTTTATTGGAAAACCAATAGAGGGTTATATTAACGACTGCATTATTGTTACAAAACTCGCTGCAAAAGCACTAAAAACCATACAGAAAAAACTAAAAAAAGACGGATTAAGCTTAAAAATTTTTGATGCATATAGACCTCAACAAGCAGTAGATCATTTTGTAAATTGGGCTAAGGTTTTAAATGATACAGTAATGAAGCAACAGTATTATCCTAAAGTGCCAAAATCTCAATTATTTAATTTAGGGTATATCGCTTCAAAATCTGGTCATACAAGAGGTAGCACTGTAGATGTTACTATTGTTGATCTTAAAACGGGCAAGGAACTAGATATGGGCAGCCCTTATGATTTTTTTGGAACGAAATCGCATCCTTTTTATCGAAAAATATCAGAAAAACAGAAAGAAAATAGAATGTTATTAAGAAGAATGATGTTAAAAAACGGATTTAAACCTTACGATAATGAATGGTGGCATTTTACATTAAAAGACGAGCCTTTTCCAAAAACCTATTTCAATTTCCCTGTTCAATAGTTATTTTAACAAAATCTAAACGACTTCATTTAAAATCGGCATTATATTTGTACTATCATTATTATAAAATTAATAGAATGAAAACAATATTAAAATCTTTTTTTCTTTTAAGCAGTATCTTTTTATCGACCTCAATAGTTGGGCAATTAGATACGAATAAAGGCACAAAAGAAAAAGGAAAAACCAAAGCTATTGTTTTAAATAATGCTAAAGAAGTTAATCTACCTAAATCTATAGAATTAAACAATCTACAAGGTTTTCAAAAAGCCTATGAAGCTGAGAAAGAAAAACTAAGAAATAAACAAAAAGAAGACAATTTAAAAAACAAAGGCATACTTACACAAGCAAAATTAAATGAACAACGTTTTTTAAAATCATTTAAAAAGATAAATGGTCAATATATTATTCCCAAAATAGATCAAGATTTAGGGAGTTTCAGATCTAATTCAAAAAGTGTAAATATTATCTGTAGAGATTATCAATATCCTGATGGAGATAGAGTTACCATCTATGTAAACGACATCCCTGTAATTTACAATCTAACTTTAGAAGAAAATTACCAAAAATTTAATATTCCTTTAGAAGTTGGATTAAACAAAATTGTTATCGAAGCATTAAATCAAGGAACTTCTGGCCCAAATACAGCTGCTTTTAAAGTCTTTAATGATGCAGGAATGTTAATTTCGTCTAACGAATGGAATTTAGCGACGGGTGCAAAAGCTACTTTAATGATTTCTAAGGACAAATAAAATTCTCCAATTGTCAATTATTTCAATAAAACACAATTTTCACCTTTTAAACTAAGAATAGTGTAAAATACAAGCGTACTCAAGCGTATAATTTTATCAAAATCATCATTTTTAATACTCGAAAATCAATCAATTTCCTTTTATTTCTATTCTCACTAATCGATTTCGTTAAATTTTAAAATCACAAGTTTTTTTATTCTTGATAAAACAGTTATTTTTGTAACACATATAAAAAAAAACTGTTTAAACGATTAAACAAACAACAATTCATTAGATGAAAAAAATCACCAAAGAAACCTATTTAGATTGGTACAAAGACATGCTTTTCTGGCGTAAGTTCGAAGATAAATTAGCATCAGTTTACATTCAACAAAAAGTAAGAGGGTTCTTGCACCTTTACAATGGTCAAGAAGCTATTTTAGCAGGTGCATTACATGCAATGGATTTATCGAAAGATAAAATGATAACTGCCTACAGAAACCATGTACAGCCAATTGGTATGGGAGAAGATCCTAAAAAAGTAATGGCAGAATTGTACGGTAAAGTTACTGGTACCTCAAAAGGTATGGGGGGTTCTATGCATATTTTCTCTAAAGAATTTCGTTTTTATGGTGGTCATGGTATTGTTGGTGGCCAGATTCCTTTAGGAGCTGGTTTAGCATTTGGAGATAAATATAAGGGAAGTGATGCCGTTACATTAACCTGTTTTGGCGATGGTGCTGCAAGACAAGGCTCTCTACATGAAGCTTTTAATTTAGCAATGTTATGGAAATTACCTGTTATTTTCATCTGTGAAAATAACGGATATGCAATGGGAACTTCTGTAGATAGAACTGCAAACCATACAGATATATGGAAATTAGGTTTAGGGTACGAAATGCCTTGCGGTCCTGTAGATGCTATGAATCCAATAAAAGTAGCAGAAGCTGTAGATGAAGCAATACAAAGAGCAAGACGTGGTGACGGACCAACATTCTTAGAAATGAAAACCTATAGATACAGAGGTCATTCAATGTCTGATGCGCAACACTACAGAACAAAGGATGAAGTTGAAGAGTACAAAAAAATTGACCCAATAACTCAGATAAAAGACATTATCTTAGAAAAAGGTTATGCAACAGAAGATGAAATTTCTGTAATTGATAAAGAAGTGAAAAGTATGGTTAAAGAATGTGAAAAATTCGCAGAAGAATCTCCATATCCAGAAACGCAACAATTATATGATATGGTTTATGAACAAGAAGATTATCCTTTTATAAGTTAAAATATGGCTACAGTTATAAATATGCCGCGTTTAAGCGACACCATGGAAGAAGGTGTTGTGGCACAATGGTTAGTAAAAGTTGGAGATAAAGTTGAAGAAGGCGATATTTTAGCAGAAATTGAAACCGATAAAGCTACAATGGAATTTGAATGCTTCTATGAGGGTACATTATTATATATTGGAATTCAAGAAGGTGAAACTTCTCCTGTTGATAAATTGTTAGCCATTATTGGCGAAGAAGGCGAAGACATTTCTGCATTAATAAATGGAGAGGCTGCACTCCAAGAAGAAACAATTAAAGAAGAAGTAAAAGAAGAAGTACCTGTGGCATCAAGTGCTGAAACTGTTGCTATTCCTGATGGCGTAAATGTAGTATCTATGCCTCGTTTAAGTGATACAATGACAGATGGTACAGTTGCTACTTGGTTAAAAAATGTTGGTGATAAAGTTGAAGAAGGAGATATTCTTGCTGAAATTGAAACCGACAAAGCAACCATGGAGTTTGAGTGTTTCTATGAAGGAACAATCTTACATATTGGTGTAAAAGAAGGTGAAACTGCGCCTGTAGATAGTCTATTAACAATTATTGGCCCAGCTGGAACCGATGTTTCTGCAATTGTTGCCAATGGTGGAGTTACCTTTGCACCTGCAGAAAGTGAAGCGCCAAAAACAGAAAAAAAAACCGAGACAAAACCAACTTCTCAAAAAGAATCGAAAGTTTCAGAAGAAAAATCAACAACTTCTTCAAATAGTGCAAATGGAGGTAGAATATTTGCATCGCCGTTAGCTAAGAAAATTGCTTCTGATAAAGGATTTAATTTAGCAGACATTTCTGGTTCTGGAGAAAATGGCAGAATCATTAAAAAAGATGTAGAAAACTTTACTCCTGTTGCTAAAGTTGCAGCAACAAGCGCTACTTCTGCTCCAACAACGACTGTTGCTACTGGTGTAGAAAGTTCTGAAGAGGTTAAGAACTCTCAAATGCGTAAAGCAATTGCAAAATCTTTAGGAAACTCCAAGTTTTCTGCTCCAGATTTTAGCTTAAACATTGAGGTTGATATGGATAATGCAATGGCGTCTAGAAAAACCATTAATGCAATTCCAGATGTAAAAGTATCTTTTAATGATATGGTTGTAAAAGCTTGTGCAATGGCTTTACAAAAGCACCCACAAGTAAATACATCTTGGACAGATGCAAACACAATTTATCACAAACACATTCACGTTGGTGTTGCTGTTGCTGTAGATGATGGTTTATTAGTACCTGTTGTAAAGCATACCAATACGCTGAGTTTAACTCAAATTGGAAGCGATGTAAGAGATTTAGCAGGTAAAGCAAGAAACAAGAAAATTTCTCCGGCAGAAATGCAAGGAAGCACATTTACAGTATCTAACTTAGGTATGTTTGGTATAGAAAATTTTACATCAATTATTAATCAACCAAATTCTGCAATTTTATCTGTTGGTGCTATTGTTGAAAAACCAGTGGTTAAAAACGGACAAATAGTAGTTGGTAACACAATGAAACTAACACTAACGTGCGATCACAGAACGGTTGATGGTGCTGTAGGTGCTCAGTTCTTACAAACTTTAAAAACATTTATTGAAAACCCTGTTACCATGTTAGCATAGTTTTTAGAAACCAATTTATATTTTAAAATCCTAAACTTAATTGTTTGGGATTTTTTTGTGTCTAAAGATTTTTAGCAATTACAGATTCCTTAAAATAATTCAATTAAATTTTCGAAGCCACAATTAAAGAACACCTATTTCTTTAATGTGGCAATTCATAAAACATTACCTTTTAAAACCTTTCATACTTTTTATAAAAATGTATCTTTAAAGAATACAAACTTTTATTTAAAAATATGCGAATAGGAATTATTATTGGTAGAATTGGTGGTGTAGATGGTGTGGCACTAGAAACTGAAAAATGGATTGAAGTTCTAAAAAAATTAGGGCATGAGGTATTTATTATGTCTGGCGAATTTGAATCTTGGACTATAGATGAAGAACACGATTACCTTTTTCCTCCTTTATCCTTTTTTTCTGTCGAGGCAGAATGGGGTCAACGTAAAGCTTTTTTTCAACCAGATAAAGATCCAGACCCATTACTAAATCACGTAGAAAATGCTTCTGATATGATTTATAACGCAATGCTAAAATGGGTTGCAGATAAAAAAATTGACGCCATACTTTCTGAAAATGCTTCTGCTTTGCCTTGTCATTTGTCAATGGGTGTTGCAATTCAAAAATTAATTAAAAAAACAGGATTGCCTATCGTAACCCATGATCACGATTTTCATTGGGAAAGAGGGCAACGTTACGTTTCAGAGCATAAAGAAATTAATCAATATGTAGATGATAATTTCCCGCTATTACTGCCTAATGTAAAACACGCTGTTATTAATACTTTTGGAGTAGAAACCTTTAAAAACAGGTTTAATATTGATGCCACTTTAGTGCCAAATGTAATGGATTTTAATCGTGTGTATGGCGTTCCTACTCCAGAAAATAAATTCTTTTTAAAAGATATCGGAGTTACAGACGATGAAATTGCACTATTACAAGTTACACGTATTGTAAGACGAAAAGGTATTGAAACTGCTATTTCTTTAATTGATAAATTAGATGATAAAAAAATAAAATTAGTCATCACAGGAAATAATAATGATGATGAAAATAAAGAATATTATAATGAATTGATAGATCAAATTCACGAACTAAATCTCTCTAAACAAGTCATCTTTGCAGCACACAAAGTATTAGATCACAAAGATTTATCTGACGTTTATGCACATGGTAGAGCGTGTACTTATTTTAGTACATACGAAGGTTTTGGTAACGCTTTCGTAGAATGTGTACTCGCTAAAAAACCAATATTTGTAAACAATTACAAACCTGTTTATATGCAAGATATTGGTAATAAGGGTTTTGAAACAGTTATGACAGAGGATGGTATACTAACCAATGAAAAAGTACTGAAAATGGCCGACATTATTTACAATCCAAAGCGATGTTTAGAAATTGGTGAATTCAATTTTAATCTAGGTAAAAAACATTTCTCATTCGATGTTCTAGAAGAAAAACTAAGCAGCCTATTTACATTTTAACAATTTTATGAACTACTAAAAATACAGATGATAAAAACGACAACTATTTTAAATGAACTTCAAAATGAAAAAATAAACACCTGGTTCGATTTAGGCTTATTCATAGATCGATTTAAAGAACGGCATTCAAAATCCGCCTTTAAGGAAAATAAAAATTCTTTTGATACTCATATAGAAAAAGGAGGTATTGCGTTTTTAACATTTTACTTTACTATAGATGGCATTACTGTAGAAACAGAAAAGTATGCCAAGGTTTTTAAAAAAATATATCCTAAAATACCGATTCATTTTATAGCCGGTGAAATTAAGCAAGAGGCTGAGGAATTAATTCCTAAAGATGCCTTCAAAAAAGTAATTCCAGAAATGGAAGCTTTTGACGCTTGGCCTCTTTACAATGACTTCTTTAACATAAAAATGGAACGTGGTAGTGATGCATATAACAACCTGATTGGTAAATTTTGGAAAGAAGTTTTAGTTTTAGTTGAGAAGTTAGGCAGTTATATCGAAGAAAACGACATTTCTTTATTGTACTTAATTAACGTTTGCTCCAATCCTGGCAATGTTTCTTTGGCTCTAGCAACTGTTTTAATTTCAGAATATTTTGGAATTCCTGTAATTAACAACAATCATGATTTTTATTGGGAAGGTGGCAATAGAGAAGTCGATATCAAAAAGAAAGGGTTAAAAAAAGGCCCACGAGATTTCTTTTTTCACAACGCACACGTTGGTGAGTTTTTCTCTATTATTGAAGTTATATATCCCTGGGAGAGTCGCTCTTGGATGAATGTAAACATCAATAGAATTCAACAAACCCATTTAATAAATACCAATGGGCATAACCCAGCAAATGTGGCTTTAATTGGTACAGCTGTAGATACCAAAACTCATCAAATGAGTAAACGTGGTATTATAAAAGCGTTTATGCAAGTATCTACTATTTTTGCCAATAAGAAAGAGAGTATAACTGTACATACAGTTGCAAATCATACAGACAGTAAACGTTCTTTAAAACCGATATTACTTGGCTATAAAACAATTAGAAAATTCGATTTTGTAAATAATAACATCGTTTTTTTACAACCTACAAGAGTAATCAGCAGAAAATCTATTGAGCTTAATTTTAAGTTGATTAACCGTTTATTTTCTTACGATTCTTTTGCTGAAAAATTCATTACCAATCCGCAGTTAAAATTATCGTTAATTGTTTCTGGTCCAATACCACATGGGCAACAAAATTATTATCACGATTTAAAAAAGGATTTTAAAAACTTTCTAAATCAACTTCCAAAAGAATTCAGATCGAGAGTACTTTTAGGATTTTTATTTAGTGAGTTTGATAAGAATGAATTCAAAAAAAGATATAAAAAACCCTTAGATATAGAGCAACTATATGATGTTGCGTCGTTAATTTTATTACCAAGCCAAACAGAAGGCAGAGGTTTACCGATTATTGAAGCTGCAGCTTGTGGTACACCAATATTTTGTAGACAATACGAACCTAGAGAAGTATATGATGAAGTTATTGGGCGTCATTTAGATAATTCTTTACGCTTAAATGTTTTAGAGTTTAAAGGTTCAAAAGTTCCCAGAAAATTAGCCGAAAAAATATGTGATCACGTTTTCTATCCTCAAAACAGAATGGTCGATGTTACCCATAATCGAAGTGTAATTAACAAACGCTATAGTATTGAAGCACTTCAAGAAAATATGCAATACATTTTAGGTAGAATGTATCTTCAATTAAATGCAATTTCTAATGATGTGAATCCGCAGGTGATCAATTTATTGAAAACGTATAAAAATATGGTGGATTTTGAAAATGAAGATTTGCACGCCATAATCAATAAAAAAACAAGACACTACTTGCCTGGTTATGGACGATTGTCTTTTATGACTTATTTAAAATCGCTCATAGATCCAAGTTTTTTTAGAGTAGAAGAGCAACTCATTAAAGGAAAAGTGATGAGTTACGCAAGTATGATGGAAAATGACATTCCTGATTTGGTAAATACCAACTTAAATTTAATTCATAAATATTACAATGCCATTGATGATATTTTTAAATATGTTGATGGAGAACTAACCATAAGACATGATCACGCCTTGGCTTACAGGCACAGAAATAACAAGAAATTCGCTTATCAAGATTTTACCTATCAAGAAGTAACGGGTTTGGTAAATATGATTTATAGTGATGTTTTTAAACCTGAAAATCTACCAGATTTAACCCTAGCACCTCAGTTTTTTGCTGATTGGGAATTGGCTTTATTCCAATTGACAAATAGTAAATTTTTAGGTATTGATGATCGAAAAATTTTAACGGAAAAATTAAAAAATAATGTCCCTAAAGGATATTTTCCTGGACGCTTCATTAAGCACGAATTAGAATATTTTGTATTACAACCCATTCGTGCACAACTTCAATTAAAAATAGAACAAGAACTTACAGCCGAAGTACTTCAGGCAAAAGTTAATGAACTAGAAAAAGTGTACATTTTTGTGCACGAACCACGAATTACAAAATGGTTCTCTAGTGCTGATATTAAAGAATATTTAGAAAGTGAAAAAGAACCAGAACTTGGTTTATTATTCAAATCTGGAGTCGTTCAAATTATAGAAACGAAACAATGGTCAGAAGGAGTTCATTTTCCGCAAATGGGCGCTAAAGCAATTCATATTCTCCGTAAAATTAAAGAATCAGACGGTTTTATTATTACCAATGGCGATTATGCCGCTATGATGACAGATATTATTGAAATAGATCATTTTCATATCGGAAAAGTTGAGCATACCATGACTGGCAAAATAATGGGGATTCCTAAAGGAAGTGGATTTATTCAATTTGTACCAGCAGCTGTACGAACTACTTTGGCATTTCCCACACCCATACAAACTGCAAAAGATTTTGATATGGCTTTAAAAAGTGAGCAATATAAAAGTCTTAAAAATAAATTAGGCGAAAAAGAACTATTGAAAATTATAGCGCAAGATGCCATCGAAAATGGAACTCCAATTGAAAAATTACTAGAACAAATACAACAAAATTTAGAAGAAACTAAAACTGTTGAAAAAGTAAAATCGTCTTTTGCTGGCGGTGTTTATGAAGATGGCTTGCCTTGGAGTGGTGTTTTAGCCGAAATTGACACAAAACAATACAATTGGAAATTTGCAGCTCATATTGCGAATTCGACACCCAAAAATGTTCCTGCCTTAATTAAAGAATATCAAAAGAAAAGCAAAAACACCAATAAAATTGAATTGGCTTGGAATGGTGGCTACATTTTAAATCCTGAATTGGTGGGTAAATTGGGCCTACCAGAAACCTACATCGGCTCGCCTTTGGGTTTATTAATTATGAATAAAAAAGTATTCTGCCCTCCTCTTTTCAACAAACCCGCATTTATTATTTATAAAAATGGTGATGTAGATATTCGAAAAGTGAATAGTAGAAGTGGTTTTATCATCAAAGGAAAACAAAAAGAAATCATTTTTAATGCTGAAAATTACAATGCACACAGCAAAACAGCACCTTGTTTTTATGACTTAACCTATACAGCCGAAAATATAAAAGCAGATGGAAATGTTATTATCAGAATAGCAGGAAATACTGTAAAAGAAATCATTAAAACCAAACCAAAAGAAGGTGCTGCTATTATTCCTGTAGGGATTACCTTATCAATTCCTGCTGAATATTTTTCTGAAACTGTATTTCAAGAAGGAAAAACAATAGACATTCAGTTATTAGAACCAGAAATCAATCCATATAAATGGGATGAAATATCCTATGCCATAGAAGCTGGACCAATGCTTATTAACGATGGAAAACAAATTCTAGATATGCAAGATGAAGGCTGGAAAACTTCAAATTCTATAAAAACACAAGCGGCTCGATTAGATTTTACAGATATGAGAGGACCAAAAATAGCAGTAGGTATTAACAAAACTGGCAAATTAATGGTGCTTATGGTAAATGGTAGAATTAGAGAATCTGTAGGCGCAACACATTTTGATATGGTAGACATTCTTCTAAAATACGGAATGGATAAAGCAATGGGCTTTGATCCTGGAGGAAGCAGTACTTTGGTTGTTGATGGTAAGATTATGAATATTTCTCCTTACAACAAAAATTATGAGAAGGATATTTATTCTTTACCACCAGAACCAAGATTTGTGGCAAATGCCATTATTGGTTGGGTTGATCCTGATTAAAATATAAATAATAACCCTTAGGTTATAATTGTAAATATGCATCGATCTATACAAATGATTTTAACACTATTCGTATAACTTAAAGTTTTATATTTGTTTCGAAATTTTTTAAAATAAATGATGAAAAAAATAAGCACAATAGTTTTTGGTTTGTTAATGATGGTGGCTTGTAGCCAAGAACATTCTAAAGATTACCTTACCTTTTCTGGGAAATTAGAAAACAACAAAGATTCTATTTTAACAATTAGTAATAGACAAGGTGTTATTAAACAAATAAAAATAAATACTGAAGGATCATTTAAGGATACTTTAAAACTAAAAAGCGATGCTGGGGAAATCTACACGATACAAACTGGAGCTAATAAAGTTGCACCTATTTACCTAAAAAATGGGTTCGATCTTGTATTAAAAGGAGATTCCGAAAAATTTATGGAAAGTTTTACATTTTCTGGAAACGGAGCTGCTAACACGAACTTTGTAATGGCGCAGATTGAAAAAAGTCAAACCATGGGTAACCCGCAGTTAATTTTAGATTTAGAAGAGGAGGCGTTTCGTAAAAAAGTATCGGCTTTAAAATTTGAATATGATAGTATTTTGAGTTCTTACACTAATTTAGATAGTACTTTATTTGCTTCTGTAAAGCAGCAAAATGACCAATTGGTAACTTATTTTAATAACGCCTATGCACAAAATCAAATTATGGGAAAAGGGAAACCTTCTCCTAAATTTGAGAATTATATTGATATAAAAGGAGGTGAAAAATCTTTAGGTGATTTTAAAGGAAAGTATGTATATATTGATGTTTGGGCAACTTGGTGTGGGCCTTGTATTCAGCAAATACCTTACCTACAAAATTTAGAGAAAGAATATCACACTAAAAATATTGCCTTTGTTAGTATTTCTACAGATGAATCTCGAAGAAATGGAGGCTCTTGGAAAGCTGCCGAAAAAAAGTGGCGAGATTTTGTAAAGAATAGAAATATGAGTGGTATTCAATTATGGTCTGGCCAAGATTATTCCTTTCAACAAGCCTATCAAATTACAGGTATTCCAAGATTTATTTTAATAGATACAGAGGGTAAAATTGTTGATGCAAATGCACCTAGACCTTCAGATCCTAGATTAAAATCGTTGTTTACCTCTTTAGGGTTGTAACTTGTTTTTAGACTTGATTTAAAATCTTAGCAAGTCTATAAATTTGCTAGACAATCTTATAAAGCTATTCAGAAAAAAAACAAAGGTTACGAAAAAAAGTACGATGATACCAAAGTCTGCAAAAGATTTTATGTCATCTATAGCAATTAAACGTTTACCACTTTGAACAATTATAATTGATGTAATTATAAAAAGAATGATCTGTTGAATTGTGCTCTTGTACATAATAAAAATTTTAAGGGGTTATAAAAATTATTGTTGAACTGCTTGTTCTCCAACATTGTTATACAAATATCACTTTTTTTTAAAACTTCAAAGATGATCTGCAGTTAAAGCGTCATTTTCTTTAGATGAATATATAATAATATTAAGATAACCCTTTTTACGATACCACAGATGTCTAAAATTATCCGAAAGTAAAAAGCAATTTGAACAATAGCGAGATCGATACTGATTTTGGTAGCCGTTTATAAGAAAAAGTTTACGATTGCGAATGGCACCCCTAAAAAGAATAGATAGCTTAAAAATACAACGAGAATTGAGATTACTCCAGTACCAAAAGAATCTTTTGGGTTTTTAAATACTTTATATAAAAGAATAGATATATAGGCAAATACAATAATATTAAAGATAATGAGCTCTTTTATGTACACTAATCGAACAAGTATAGCTAGAATGGTAGCGTGACCTAAAATAAAGGCATTGATAGCCAAATGCTCGAAAAAATTATATTTCTTGAAAAATAATTTTGTAAAAAAAGCAGCGTATACAGCATAAGTAAGCCATAAAAATTTCATTTTACTTCTTATGAAATATCCTAACTTCATCCCCATTTCTTGGGCTCCATATAAATCTACTTTAGCTAATTCTGTCCTTTCACCTCTAGGAAAAAGAGTATCCAGAAAAAGGTAAATACTAATAGTTATGATGGCATAACTAATCGGATTTAAAACTTGTCTTCTTTTCCCTTTAACATAATCTAGAATTGTTTTTTTAGGATGGAGTGTCAGGTTTTTAAGATTGAATAGCAATCCTTTATCCATATCCAACAACCCCGAAAAAACAGAAGTCGTTATGGATTGAAAAGTGATTCTATCTATATGCTTCTTTTCTCCACAAGTAGGACAAAAATCGCCCTCAAATTCGATATTACAATTTATACAAGGCAAATTTACTCTTTGTAAACACCCATATTAGCATATTT
>TARA_R110002126_G_scaffold40065_6_pt1 | contig 22389 bp, 2 predicted proteins | sample TARA_R110002126 | Tara Oceans TARA_R110002126 (sample SAMEA4397536) | marine metagenome | biome: Polar Biome; feature: [DCM] deep chlorophyll maximum layer (ENVO:01000326); material: water (ENVO:00002006), including particulate matter (ENVO:01000060) such as... | depth 30 m
TAAAGTATTAGAAAGAGCAGAGGCACAACAGAAAGAATTAAATGGTGGACAGTCAAGTACTGCAACTACTACAACAGGTTTTGTTAATCCTTATGGAGACTTAAAATCATTAAGATGGAAAGTTGATAATGGAATGGCATCTTTATTAATGCAAAAAGATTTAGATGAAGCCGCAATATCTTATGCAACTACACATTCAGAAGTAGATCTTGAAGCTAATCCATTTGCTATCTTAGATGAGAAACAAAAGAACAGCATGCAATTACTTGCTGCTAGAGAAGCTTCATCCAAAAGAGTTGCTGACTATAAAGAAAAGATAGCTAAAATAACTAAGTATGAAGATGGTTTAGTAGCAAATCAAACTCACTATAGAGATGAGAATGGTAAAATTCAAGAATATAGTGATCAACACCAGGTGCGTAATGAGCAACTAGAAATGGGTACAAGTACTGACAAGTATAACATGAAGAATAAGTCAAGAGAAATTGACCAACAAACTCATGAGCAATTTGCAGACCCGTACTTTAAAACTATGTTTGTTACTTTAGAAAAAGCAAAAGAAGCTGGTAAGATTACTGATGCTGAGATAACCCAAATTCTTGGATACTCAAAAAATCCTAAGGTTAAATATAAAGAGTTTGTTGATAAATATAATACCTATGGAGCTCAATGGGCAAGAAATGTTATTGGCCAAAAAGACATGGGTAAAATTAGAAATGAATTTAATGCTTGGGTATCTGCAAATAGAGAAACTGATTTGTTTAATGCTGGTAATGGATCAAAGACTCAGTTATACAAAGACCTAAGAGTTGCAAATACTGAGTTTCATGACTATATGCTTTATGTACAAAGTAGTGATCAATGGAAAATGAATACATCTAAAGCTGTTGAAACAAACTTAAAAAAACAAAAACTTAAGTATGCTGAGTTTTTATATGATAAGCATGGTAACTTAAGATCTGAAGAACAGTTTAAGACAGCAGTAGAAGGTGTATACGGTAAAAAAGTTAGTGGTGAATTAGGTATTAATCCTAATGATGCAATTAGAGTTGGTAACCGTGTACAAAATCCAAGATTAAATGCTGTTGGTATAGTTCCTACAGCACAAGAAAAAAGAGAAAGATATAATGAGTCTGCAACTAAGTATGAATCATATTATGATGATTTAGTTAAAGCAGCAGGTGCCGCATATTCAAATCCAAAAGTTGTAACTCCTCCAATGAGAATCGGTAAAGGTCCTGTTGATGAAGGAACTGGATTAGCTAGTACACAAATATCTGCTATTACTGTTAACCCTAAAGGAAATAGTCCTGGTAAAGCACACTTCTATGATGTTGTTAAAGACTTAGAAAACTTTGATTGGAATGGTCAATCAGATAGAGCTACCTTTAATGGAATAGGTAAAGGTGCTTATGATGGTTGGACTGAGAAAAACAGAAATAAAGAAATGAAATACTTGCTAGAAGCTATGAAAGCTGATATGCAAAAAGGTAAAAACAGCAAGTTAAGTTTATTTACTATTTCTGTATCTCCAGTTGCTGCAGGTAGAGGTAATAAAGCTGGTATCATTATTAAACCTAATAAAGAATGGGTTGACCAATTCAGATCTTCTACAAGTGGTAAAAGTAATTACTTAACAAATGATCAAGCTAATGCTTTAATGCAAAATGGTATGAGTTTTATAATGGATGCCAGCAAAATGAAAAGTACAATGTACAGATCTTCATTTGAATCTCCATTACAAACATATGTAAATACTCATGAGAATGGTTATCAGTACAATACTATTGGAGGAGATCCAATGAAATCATACCACATTAAAAAGAATGATTTAGGTACAGGTGATTATACTATTACTATGACTTATCCTCAATACAATCCTGAAAAGGGTGTTCTTGAAAAAGCTACTTACACAAGTAATAATGTTTATCAAGGTACAAACTTAGAAAGTAACAGAGATCAAATGGTATTTGGTTACATGGACCAAGCAGATGAAATGAACAGTTACTTATACAATAACTTTACACGCATTGACTAATGGCAGAAGAAATCTTTAACCCTCTGGATTCACTAGGTCCGGAATATGGTGGTATTAATAGTCCAATTATTGATGAAAAAGGTTTAAGTGCATTTGAAGGAAATGTTCCTAGGACACCTACAATTGAGTTTCCAAAACCTGAAAACTATTATCCTACTTTACCCGGTGCTCAAAATTTAGATAGACAGAATGTAAGTATTAGACAGAACTTAGTTAAAAGTCCTGTTAATAATTCTAGCATTCCTAAAAAGAACTTAAAAGCTTCTGAAGTAAATGCTGCTAACAAAGCTTATTTAGATAATTTTTTTCAAGCTAATCAAGATAAAAATGCTTACGGTAAGATTTATAGCTATAATGCTGGAGCAGATGGTAATGCATTCTATAAAAGATATGCGGCTTATGGTCAAGAAAAGTTTGATGAAGTAGGATTTTCTCCTATTAGAGATAATGAAGCCAACTTTAATTCAAGAACAACAAGATGGGATGACTTCTCAAGAATGATGACTCACTCATTTGTTCCATTAGTTACAAGTGGTTTTACATCAGGACCTAGAAGTTTGATGGCAATGGCTACTGGAGATTTTACTAGTGCTGATTTAGAAGATGCTAGATTGTATGAAGATGCTGCGGCTATTGGTCAATCTAGTAAAGGTGGTGTAATGGGATTTGTAAATAATACTGTTATGAACTTTGGTTATACTGCAGGTATTATTGGTGAAGCTATTCTTGAAGAAGCTGCCGGAGCTTTACTTGCTGCTCCAACTGGAGGGTCAAGTATATTTGCGGCTACTATGAATAACATGCGTAAGGGTAGCAAAGTTGTAAAAGGTTTAGATCTTATGTCAGATGGTTATGATGCTGTTAATGGTTCACTAAGAGCTATGAACAACATGAATCAAGCAAGAAAAGTATGGCAAGGAATTAGAGAAAGTCAAACTTTAGGTAAAATTGGAAAGTTTGTCAACCCATTAGAGAATACATTTGATGCTGTTAGCGGCATTAGAAAAGCTGTCAAAGCCGGAGATAATATTACAGACCTTGCAATGATATCAAAAACTGCAGGAGGCTTCTATAGAGATATCCGAAATATTAATATGGCTCTATCTGAAGCAAGACTTGAGGCAGGAATGGTTGAGAATAAAATATATGATAAGCTATACAATGATGCTTGGTTAGCTAATGATCATAAGGTTCCTGATAATAAAGAACTAGCCGCTATAGAAAAACAATCTAAGGAAGCATCATTAGAAACATTGATGCTTAATACTGGTATTATCTATTTCTCTAATAAATTAACCTTTGGAAATATTACAAGCCCAAGAGGAGGTATTAGAAACTTTATTAAGTCTACAACAGATGAGCTATATGAAGTAGCGGCAAGAGAAGGAACTAAAAACTTTGGTAAGCTTGGTAAAGTAATTTATGACCAAACAGCAAAAGCTTTTAAATTTCAAAAGAATAACATTGCTGAACTTGCAAAAGGTTGGGCAAAGAATCCTTTATACAAATCAGTAGGAAATACTGTAGGTTATTTCAAAGGTAACTTCTCTGAAGGTATCCAAGAAAATTTACAAGAAGTAATTGCTCAAGCTAATGAAAGATATTATATTGATGCATATAAAAGCCCGGGGTTAAAAACTAACTTATATTCTAAAGCAGTAATTAAACAAGGGTTACAACCTAAGAAAGATTACTACTATGATGGATTAAAAGATCAGTTTAGTGCACAAGGAGCTGAGACATTTGCTTCTGGTTTATTCATGGGGACATTAGCTGGACCATTAAATAATGCAGTTCCATTTTTAAGTTCTTCTTACAACAGAATCTTTGATAAAGAAGGTTACAATAAATGGAAAGAAGCTCAGATGGATATAACTGATGGTTTAATAAAACAACTTAATGACCAAAGTTTAGCTGAACACTTTTCAGATGTACATCTTAATGCTGGTGCACAAGATCTTATTGCTAAGATAAAGAATTCAGGAAGTAAGAAAGATGGCTTAGATGCTGAAATGGAAGCTTACATTGAAGGTATTAACTTAATGAGAAACACTGGATCAGTATTTTTGTTTAAAGAAAAGTTAGAAGGTTACAAAGATGCAACAGATCAAGAGTTTGCAGAAGCCATTGGTGTAGATATAGCAGATGTAGATAAATACAGAGCTCGTATTGATGATGCTGTGGCAAGACTTGATGCTGTAAATGAAGCATATGATAAAGGAGAAAAATTGTTCCCAAGTCCACCACATCCTAGTACATTAGATCTTGATGAAAAAAGTGATGAGTATAAAGCAAAAGTACTTGCTTACAATGCTCACAGAGTTGCTATAAAAAACTTAGTATTCTTTAATGAGTCTTTTAAAGATGCTATGGGAAGAAGAGTTGCTATTCAAGAGAAATACTTATCAAATCCAGATTTACAAAAAGCAGGATACACAGAAGGTGCTCTTTTATTTAAACCTCAAGAGATGGTTAATGAAATTGCATTAACTGCTCAGGAACTTCAAATGGAGCAGGATAGTACAAAGGATCCTAAGAAAATAAAAGCTCTTCAGTCTAAGTTAGATATGCTAGCACAGTATTCTGATGCTCATTCTAAATTTGATATATTCTTTAATAGACATCAATTTGCTGAAGTGTACAAAGAAGCATTAACTAAAGAACTTAAAAGAGAACCTACTGCAGAGGAAATTGCTGACAGAATGGAAGAAGAGATGGGCTCATTAGATGATCCTCAAATGAGAGGAGTCTTTGTCTCTAATTTAAAAGAAGCTCATAATAACTATATCAAAACATTAGCAAAAGATAAAGGAGAAATTGTCTTTGATAAAGACATGGATGAAGCTTTTGTATTATTAATGGATTACTATACACTTGTAAAAGATGGGCAAAATTTAGCTAAGTATATTGACCATTTACACAATCCAGAAAACTTTTATGATTTAGTGTCCAGAAACAGTAAGTGGATGGATTATCAATATAACAAAAGAGTTGGTTACTATGAAGAACTTATCACATCTGAGATAGGTAAAGTAAGAGATAATGCTTTCTTAAACAAACTATATGATGCAGGTTATGTAATGAGCCAAGAGGCAATGTTAGATTATCTAGGCCCAATGAATACTCCTCCATCTGAACTTTACAACCATACAACTAAAGAGATTTACAAAGCAGGTAGCCCTGAGTATGTAAAAATCTATAATGAGTACTTTAAGAAAAGAGCTGAGTTAAAACAACAAGCTAAACCTAAGAAAACAGGAATAGTAAAAGCTGAATATGAAAAACAATTAGCTGAACTTGAAGAAGAAAAAGATGCTGCTATAGCTGAATTACCTACTGAAGAAGTAAGAGTAGATGGTGAGAACATGAAAAAGAAAGGTAAGAATAAAACCTTATCTATGGATGAAATCTATGACCAACTTGAGACTGAAGAGTATGTAGAACTTTCTTACAAGGATATGACAGCTCCTATGGTCTTTTATAAGGACGTTAATGGAGACATTAGACTTGAGGGTCCAGAAGGAGAATATGTGGACTTAGAAGCTGTTAAAGTTAGGTTTACAGAGGCAAAAAGATTCACTTATGATGAGCAACCTAATGCTGCGGATGTCAAAAAGATTGAAGAAAAATATAAAGTAAAAAGAGATGCTATCTTAGATGCCTACAATGAGGACATGAAAATCATTGAGGATGAATCAGAGTATGAGGATATTGATCAAGAGACTGACTTAAGTACAGATGATTTAAAAGAGTTTAGAAACATGCTCTATGAAAAATATACTGACTATGTAGAAACACTTGATGAAGAAGAAAAGGAAAGACTATATGATGATCCTGAGGCATTCAATCAAGAATTTGAAGAGTGGACAAAACTTCCGGAGAACAAACAATACTTTGACAAATACAATAAGCAAAACAAACCTACTGCAAAAGAGGATGCTGTATTTACATTTGAAGGAACAGACCTTGATACTAAAGATTTAAAGTTACCTGAGTTAATTAGATACCGAGATAACTTAAATGATAGCATTACTGAAATAGAAAAGGATGAGCTTATGGCTACTCCTGAAGAAATTGAAGAAGGCAAAGATATTAAGAGAGCTCTTAAAACTGATATTAAAACCCTAAACACTGTTATCCAAAAAAGACAACTTGCTGGATTCTCACCTGTAATTAAAGAGGGTATTAAGAAAATTCAAAAACTTCTTGAGGCACAAAAAGGTGTTGAACCAGGATACTTGTTAACAGAGGATGATGAAGTAACCGGATTAAAAGCTGGAGAAAAAGCATACCGTGTTGATGGACTTGTACATAGAAGAACTACTAATGCTATCAATGATGTCATTGAAGAAGAGTATGAGTACAAAGGTAAACAAGCTGTAGAAAAAGCATTTAATCTTACTATTGGTAAAGAAGGTCTTAATAATAAGTCTATAGATTCATTTATGTCTCAGATGTCTGCTCTTTTAGAAACAGACTCTTTACCTGGAATGAATCAAGATCTTCTTGATGAAGTTGAAGATGAGTTAAAAGCACTTAATGGTAAATCTGTTGATCAAATTAACAATGAGAAAGCTCAAGATAAAATTAATAAACAAATTGATAAGCTTAACTCTGATATTGAAAAGGCTGAAGAAGATGGCAATGCTACAAGAGTACAGAATCTTATTCAACAAAGAGCAGAGTTATATCCTAAGCTAGCAGAACTTAGTTCTAAAGGTACAGATACTAAAGCTGATATAGAAAAAAATGTTCCAGACAGAGCAAATATATTAAATGCTGCTTATAGAGCTCAAGAATTTTTTCCAAATGAAACTAGAGAAGAACTTGAAAAAAGATTACAAGAAGAAATTGACCATATTAACTTGTTGGTTAAAAAGTTAAAAGAAAAAGGTACCCCTGATGAAAAAATAATTAAACAAATTAAAGATTATATATCAAATGGTAGTAGAGTTATTTCAAGAAGAGAAGGTTTAAGTGATTTTGTTACATATTTAGTTGAAAATAATACTCGAATAAGCACTGATGCAGAACTTAGTTCTAAAGGTAAAGGAACTCAACCTACTGCACCATCTACTGATATAGAAGCTGAACAAAATGCTATACTAGCAAGATATGAGGCAGAAGAGATTACACAAGAAAGAGTAGATGACTTAATGAGTTATGATTCTGGCAATGGTAAAATACTAGAACAAGCTCAAAGGTTGATAGATAATTATAATAGAATTTTTGATGTAAATGCTAAAGTAACAGGTTTTAATAATAGAAAACTTGATATTCAAATTGGAAATTATAAAACAAGTATATCAGCAGAAGCTCTTAAATTAGGTGGAAAGTCTGAAATATTTACTATTGATCAAGAAGGTATACTTGAATTAATTAAAGCTAAATACCAAGCAGAACTAGAAGATTTAGGTCAAGCAGAAACTCCTACTGAAACTATAAACACCCACACAACTTTTGATATCATCATGGATATGATATCTGAGAAGAGTTTTGAGGATGGTAGAATTGCCGGTAACTTTGCCGATTTAGCTAAAGACTATTTAGAGAGTGGTGCTAAACCTGTATTTAATGAGAAGTTGATTAGCAAAGAAGCATATGAAAGTTTATTTGATGAGAGTACAGGCTTCCTGACTAAAATTAAAAGAATGGTTGATGCCGGTGAGATGTATCTTATTGGTAGAGACTTAGTTGTTTATGACTCAGATATTACAAGACCTGATGGTTCTAAAGATAGAATTGCCGGGGAGATTGACTTATTGTTAGCAACAGAAGATGGTATCATGATTGTGGATATCAAAACAGGTACTGCTAGCAAATGGAGAAACTTTAACAAGGTTAAAAGAACTGAAGAAGATAAAGTGTATTCTAAAAGAGAAGAATATACATTACAGCAAGGTGCTTATGCTACTATGTTAGAGAACATGATTGCGGCTCCGGTAACTATTGCTTTACTTCCTATTGAAAGAAGTTCTAATCAAGAAACTAATCAAATGGTTACTGCAGGACAGCCTTCTAATAAAGCAATTTACAATGGTGTAGAGTATGAAAAGAACCCAGATGGTTCATATAAAAGAAATGATATTGGTCAATTAGTATTTAAACAAACTAATGACAAAGTATACAAGTATTTTATTCCATTATATAGAGAGTCTGTTCAAGACAAGCTTAATATTTTATTCCCGCAAGGAGCTGTAAAATTAATACCTGGTTTAGAATCTGTTGCTAAAAAGCAAATGGACTCATACAAAACTCAGTTGGATAAAGTTACTGCTGAAAATACTAAAGCAAATGTAAAAACATTAGATGGTATTGAGAAGCACATGACTGAGTTTGCTGCTAAAAACAATATTGCTATTCCTAATGAGTTACTTAACTTAATTAAAGTTAAGAGAGCTGAGATGAATAAAGGAGGAAGCATGAAGATAATCAATAACATTATTGATAAGTATAATAGAACTAAGGATAGTAGTCAGGTCTCAATTGACAAGATTACTAATAAGCTAAGCAAACTTAAAACTAATGTTAGTTTTGATGACATTGACTTAGATGCTAATAGTGCTTTCATCCAAGAACAGCTTGAAGAAGATGCTCAATTCAAAAGCAGATTTGATACACATGAAGAGTTCTTTGCTAATAGAACAAGTTCTCCTACTCCTGGTCAATTAGCTGCAGCAGATATCTTACATACTTCAGGAATCTTATCTGATGAAGAATATGAACCTATAGCAGATGAAGGATATGATAGTTCAGAAGTATCAGAATTAATTCATGAAAGTGTCAAAAGAATTCAGTATCTTAAAGTAAATAGTGCTAATGATAAACAAGCTGCTGAATTAGCAGATTACCAAAAAGAGATTTTCAATTTAATGTTTAATGCTAAATGGCATACCGCAAATGTAGGAACCGTTATGATCTTAGATAATATTAAGGAAAATTTAGATGAGGGTGATGTTAAAACAGCAATGGACATTCTTGATCTTGAGTTAATCCGCATGGAGAAACTTGTGAATTCTCAATATATAAAAGAGACTGAAAAGAAAACATTGAATACCAAGATTGCTGACTTCAATGCAATGAAACAAGCAATTGTTGACATGACAGGTTATGTTGAAGAAATGTTTGAAGTGGAGCCAGAAATGGATGAAGAAGGAGATTTGGAAGAGTTTGAAACTTTTGGTAGTGAGCTTGCAAATAAGTACACTGTTGGCACAATACTTTATAAGAAAAATGATAACTTTGATGAGCACACTGTTGACAAAATAAATGATGATGGAACTGTGGTATTATCTAATATAGATGGTAAACCAACCACCCACAGAATAGATACACTTAGCAGAGACTTTTTAACTGAAAAAGAAATGATGGGAGAAAAACCAGAAGATGCTTCATATGAGACTAACCAAGTAGAAGATAGTCATCTTAAAGAATCACAAGGTACTGTAGATGAATTCATTACAACACCTGCACTTAAAGACAAAGCACATGCTGAAGGAATGAAACAAAGCATTTCTTCAATTGAAAAAGACTTAATAGCACAAATTAAAAACTGCCAGTAATGATCACTTGTTCAATCAATAATCCTGAGATTGTAAGTTTACTATACAAACATATCACAGCACAATTAAAGGCATCTTCTAAAGAAGATAATTTTGATCATGAAGTCTATTTAAAAGATTTGTATAAAAAGTTTGCTGAAGCTACCTCACCAGAAGTAGCAGCTAAATATTTACAGTCTGTACCAAGATTGATTATTGATGTAAAGAACACATACTTTGAAGAGTTAGATGTTGATCTCAATTCATTACAAAAACTTAATAAAAGTTTCAAGGCAGATACTGGTGTTGCTAATGTTATTGATACACTAGGAGATAAAGTAGACAAAACTCAAAAAAAAGCTCAGATTAAACAAAAGAGAGCATTAAAGTCTAAAGTTAACTTGATACCAATTCCTGCTGAAGTAACAGTTAAAGAGTCTACAAGATTCCAAACATGGAGCCCATTAGGAGGTACACTACAAAATCTTGTTGCTATTAATCCTAATGCTAAGAATAAGAAAGTTATCTATGTAGAAAGTATTGCACAAGATAAGATTCACATTGTCAAGGGGTTAGCAAAAATTCAAGCTGCTCAAAACATGACAGACCCTACAGACGGTGTTATTATTGATGGCAAAAGACTGATGTTTAAGGCATCAAATTTAGATCAATTTGCAGTTGGACCCAACTATAGTTTACTTGATGCAGATACTCAAAAACAAATTGTAGACTCAAGAAGTATTAGAAAAGGTCTAAAAGATGGAAAGATTAAGCAAGAGAGTGTAGACCCTAATATTGCACAGGTAGAGCAAAGAGTAATCTTAATGGTTACTGATGAGTTTGGGCAAACAATATATTTTGATGATAATGGAGACATTACAACTAAAGAGAATGGTAAACCTATCTATCAATTTTTAAGAGTTGCAAGAAAAGAAAATGATAAGTACACAGTAAGAGATATTTATAATAAAACAGATCAAGTATTATCTCCTAAACAAATTGCTAAATTAACTTATAATAAAGAAGAAGATGGTGAGCCAAATGCTTACCTTAAAATGATTGAGGATATTCAACAAGCTGAAATGAAAGAGCTTTATGATATTCAAGAATTAGCTCTTAAAAATCAAGCTCCTTTATTGGCTATTACTGGTATCTCAAATGGTATTCCAGCAAACTTAACTGCTACAAGAATTGCCTTAAAAGACTTGTTGAAGTTTCCTAACATGACAAAAGATGTTTACAGAACAATTAAAACAACTTCTAAAGGCACAGGTAAACTAGAAAGTGGGGAAGCTACAATTAAAATTAATGGTAGTGTATTTAAATTAGACAGACCATTAATTACTGAAGACCTTGCTATGGAAATTGCACAAGTACTTACTAATCCTAGTATTGCTTATGCAGATAGAAAAAAGTTTGTTGATCAGTTCTTACCTACATCTTTAGATCAAGACGGTAAAACAAGAAAATACAAAATTACATATGATGCTTCAGAGGCTTATATGTATTTTAATATATATAATGACCATGGCTTTAAAAATCCAATGGGTAAAGGCAAAAATCTCTCTAACACAATATTAGCAAAGTCTGCACCTGAGGAACTTAAATTAATTCAAGATGAAATAGTTAAAGTTTTAATGGAAGGTGGCTTTGATATCTATGGTAAAAGAAGTTTTATTAACTATGATAATGATGGTTTAGCTTCTAAAAAATATTTAAGATATGCTAATGGTAAGTTTGTGTCTAAAAGTTACACAGACTTTTTGTCTGAAGCAGAAGCAGATGTTATAATTACAGGGGCTGACCCTGGATTCTATAATTATGTAGTAGGCTTTGCTACACCTGAAAGCTTAGTAAGTGATGTGATTAAAAACACAAGCAGTGTAAATCCTAATCCAACACAGTTCAAGAGCACAAAAGATAAAATTGTAGAGAGACTTAAAGAAGGTGAGGAAATCACCGGGAAAATTGATCAGTTTTTTACAAAGAATACTCTTTGGGATATCTTTGAAGATGGTGGTAATCAAATTAGTTTCTATAACCTAACGGGAAGAAAGTTAACTGATGCTGACAAAGGTAAAGCAGTAACACTTGTACTTAATCCTGAAGTTACAACTAAAGACGGTAAAGTATTTACAGATGTAGTAGAAGTATACTTAGGTACAGAACATGTTGGTAATGTAGCTGAAACTGACTTTGAAACTAAACCTGTAACGAAAGTTGACAGAGTAGATAAAAAATCAGTGACTAAGACAGAAACAGATATCATTGATAATGTAACTATCCCTGGAGCACAAGACCCAACTAATACAGAATCTGCAGTAGGTAAAATATTTAAAGCTAATGACATTGATCTTAATGATCCAGCTCTTAGTGGTTTAGATAGAAAAAAGATAAAGGAAGAGTTCATTAGTCCTGCTAAAATTCTTGAAGCAAAAAGATGGTGGAACAGTGAAAAAATTGCCCCATTAAGAAAACTAATTAATTTAGAGCATGCTGCTAACTTAGTTAACTCTGATGTCTATGCAACATTCATTACTCATGCAGCTAATCTTGCAGATCCAAATGGAACTATTGCTAGCATTAATGTAAATACAAAAAAAGGTTCTGTATATCAGAACTTAACTATATACCATGAGTCTTGGCATGCCTTCTCTCAGTTGTTCTTAAGTAAAGAAGAAAAACTTGCTTTATATAATGAGTTAAAAAATTATACTACACCTGAGGGTAACCAACCAAACATTACTAAATCCTTCTTAGAATTAGAAGAGATGTTGGCTGAGGACTTCAGAAACTATGTAAAATCAGGTAAGGCTAAACAGGATGCTCCTAAAAGAAATAGTTTCTTTAGAAGAATGCTTGAGTTCTTACAACAGTTATTTGGTAAAGCATTAAAGAAATTTAATAAGAAAGAGGTTCAGATTAATAGTTTGAATTCTCCTATGGCCAAAGAGTTATTTGATAAACTATACATAGGTAACTTTAATAACTACACTCCATTGGTTAGCAATGCAATGATGTATGAGCTAGACCGTGGACCAAGACAAGTAAATAATCCTTCAGAAGATGCATTAAGTCCACAAGATGGTGAACTTGCAGTAGACAGTATTGACAGTATCTTCTCTCAATTGATAGATGATATCTATCAAACAAGAAAAGCAGCAGCTGACATTAAAGGTGAAACAGATCAGAGTTTAAAATCTGCTTCAATTGTAATGCTTGTAGATCCAGTTAAAAGAGCTTGGATGTATGAGAAAGCAAAAGGAAGATTAGAAGTTGCACTTAAAGCTGAACAAGAAAAGCTTGAGAAAACAGAAGGTGACATAGACTTTAATAGCATTAAGACTCTTAGCCAGCTTAAAAAGAAAGCTGCAGCAGTAATGAAAGCTAAGAATGGAGAAGACAAGTATGTGTTCTTAGCATCTCAAATTAATGACTTTAGTAACTTATCTGCCTCAATTAAACAAGGACAGAGAATAAAAGGTGAGAGCTACTATGATACTATTAAGATTGTAGGAGATTTCTATACCCATAATAAAATTAAAAAAGGTAAAGAGCCTGTAGACATTATTATTGTATCTAAGTTATCAGATGCTGAAGCTCAGTTACAAAATTATATTAAAGGTAAAGCTCAAAACTTTACTAAAGTTATTGTAAATCAAAATATTCAAGATGTAATTCTTACTGAAAAACAAGAGTTCATAAGAGACAATATTAGAATCTTTCAACAAATCTTACGTAACTGGGGTGATGAGAAAACTGGTATAGTTAAATACCATATGGAAAAATCAGATTATGAAATTGGTAAAGCTAAATATACTGTAGGTTATACTGAACCTATAAATGAAGAAGGAGAGCCTATTGATCAAGAGGTTAATAATGGCACTGAGGAAATGAACAATGACCTGCTTCAAGGTAAACTTTCATTACAACAGATGATGAGTAAAGAAACTACTTATCTTCTTAAGAGTTTGTTTAAAGTTAATAAGGATGGTTCTACACCTACAAATAGATTAGGTTTCAAAGAACGTGCTGAATTTAACAAAACATTTGCTATTGTAGCTAAAGCTATTGGTGGTGAAAGAGACAGATATGAGGCATATAAGAAACTTGAAGAAGAGTCTGCTAAGTTTCCTGAGATCAAACAACTTTTTGATACTAAGTATCCTAACCCTAAGACTGCTAAAAATAAATTTGAAATTGAGGTAAGTAGAAGATTCTTACAAGACTTTGGTAGACCAAGAATTAAGTATATACAGTTATTTGCATTTAAAGATCCAGATGGTAAAGGATATAACTTCCAAGTTAAAGAAACATCCTTATCAATTGACAATACACTTAACCGTTGGTCAGCAGGCTTTAAGAGCTCTCCTGCAACAACCTTTATAAGTAAATCAACTGACAATGTTTCTACAGCAAATCTAAGTGCTTTAGTAAATACCTTTGGTACTAAGAATGAATTGGATCCAAAAAATTCAATTGCTTTTGCAAGAGCATTAGGAATTAACATGGATACTAATGACAATATTAAAAAGGCTATTGAAGAAAACCCAGATTACTACGGGCTTGCCTATATCTTTGATGTTGTTAAAGGATTCCAAGAGTTAGAAGCTAAAGAAAGTCTTACTGCTCCTGAAGCTAAGTACTTAAAAATGTTTGTTGAGAATCCTATTGAAGCTTTAAGAGAAGGGATTCCTGCTAACATTATTACAACCATCAAAGGTTCAGTAAAAGAACTTACACAGTTAAAGAGACTTGCTGAATTACAAACCAAATATGGTTATGATTCTGCAACAACAGCTGTTATCCGTGCAAATGGAAACACTGCTTATCAAGATATGAACTGGAGTACATTTGCTGCTAAAGTAAATGCTATTAACTCAGTAACAGACATAAAACAATTGTGGTCAGATCCAAGATTTAACCATATGTCTTATCTTGATCCTACTCTTAATACTCACACAAGACACTTAAAAATGATTTCAAGTGTATTTGATAGTGATGGTGTTAAGATTCCAGGTAAAAGCTGGCTCTTTGCTGCTATTGATGGTACATCCATGAAAGATGCAAAAGGAGATGACATTGGTAATAACACAACTGAACTAGATCCTTATTCAAAATTCCTTCAAGAGTTCCACACAATGAACTTAGCGGGAGTTGCTGAATTCCCAAGAACATCAGAAAAGAAATTTTCTCAAGGTGTTAAGGTAGTAGGAGGAATAGAAGGTGACCCAGTAGGAACCATGACTAAAGGTTCTGATAAAAATCTATATGTAGACTTAAATATGTTTACAAAATTAGATAAGAAAGGAAAAAGTCAAGGTGAAATGTATGCTATTGGTAACTATATGTTTGGTTACTTACAAGGAGAGTTTGACAGAATTAAAAACTTCAGAGGCCCCTTAAAAGATCAGTACTTAAGAGCTACAGGATACAACAATGAAGTCTTAGATGATAATGGTAATACAGTATATGCAGGACAAGTGTTTACAGCATTTGATAACATCTTAACTCCGAATACTAAAAAAGCATTATATGAATTAGCTGAACAACAAATTGATGTTGACCTGATTGATTACTTAAATGGTAATCCACTTAAGAATGATATAGTTAATGACATGTTAGCTTATTTTATTGAGCAGACAGACAAATTAGATAAATTATACTTGTCTAAGTTTAAGTTTATTTCTAAATCAATGTTTGAAAAACTTGGTTATAAAGTTGATGACTTAACAGATAAAAAATTAGAGGAACTTAGAAACAATCCTGTTATAGTTAATCAGCTATTAAAAGCATACCAATACAATGACTGGATTCATAAGTATGAGACTTCAATCATTATGTTTGGTGACCATGCTCAATGGAACCATGACAAACAAGATTGGTCTAAGCGTATTCCAGGATTAACATCTGATGGTACAGGCTTTATCTTTGATGAAGGCATGGCAACTTTTATTAATGAGGTATTCCATAAAAGCACTTATGCTAGTAAACTTGCTAAAGAAACAGGTGAGGACTATGATAACTATCATTTCTCAGAGACTATAAATACTGCTGTCATTAGAGATGCTGTAAGAAAAAGTATCTATTTGCCTGACATGATTGAAGCATGGAGAGAAGAATATAAGGATGCTGGTTATAGCACTGCTGAAATTGAAGAGCTACTTGTAAATGATAAAGATGCTTATGAGAAAATGAAAGAAGCAGATGGTATGGCATATATGACATTAGATGCATACCGTACACTTCATGAAACCGGTAGAGGTTGGTCATTGGCTCAAGAAGAACTTTATCAAAAAATTGTTAATGGTGAAAAAGTAGATCCAAAAACAGTTAAAGAATACTTCCCTGTATATAAACTACATTACTTTGGTGCAGTTAAGAATGATATCTTACCTATCACAGCAATGCATAAGTTTGCCGTAATTCCATTGATCCCTGGGGTTAATGCAAGAAAAGGATCTGAGTTTGAAAAGTTACATAAAATGATGTTGAAACAAAACATTCAATATGTAACATTTGACTCAGGGTCTAAAGGTTCTAACTTAACAGCTGATGGTAAGGTAGATGATCTTTTTACAGATAATACAGATAAAGCTATCAAAGATAAATTAAATGCGGATGGTGAATATGAATTCCAATTTACACCTAACCCTATTTACTTAGCTAATCTAAAAGAAGTAACAGTTATTAATGAATACTTTAAAGGTGAGTTGCCAATTGCAACACAGACCAGAGGTATTATTATAGATAACTTGTATGCTAATGGAAAAGTAAAAAATGATAAGAACAAAGAACTTCTTGATGATTACAACCAAACTATTAAAGACTACACAGAAGTATTAAAAGAAGACTTACTTAATGAAGTAGGCTTTGAACTTATTGACGGTAGATATGTAGGTGACTTAACAGCATTTATTGAAGTTATCAGAAGAGAATTAGAAAATAGAGACACTCCTCAACATTTGATAAAACTTATCAATACAACATTAGATAAACAACTTGCAATGGACTTATCCTTGCACCCAGAATCTGATAGTATTGAAAAGTTATTAATGAGCTTTGTACAAAAAGGCTTAATTAAACAAGTTACTAATGGTGAACCTTTAACTCAAACTCCAAGTACATTTACAAATGGTATTTGGGATTCCCCATATACTGCTCTTACAGATTCAGAAGAGATTAAAAAATTACTAGGAACAAATACTCTTCCTTTCTATATTAGAAATAAAATAGGTAGAAGTACTGAGATGAAAGTTGCTATTGCATTACAAGGAGACTATCTTAACTTGTTAAATGCAAAAGATCTTGAAGGACTAGTTATTGGTAATATTGATAGATTAAATGATCTTATCAAAGACCCAGTATGGTTTGAACAAAACCGTGAAGCTTTAACAATGTTTGGACCAAGAATCCCTAATGATGCTACATCAACTATTGAAGCAGCAACAGTATGGCATTTCTTAGATCCATCATTTGGTAATAATATTATTCTTCCTACTGAGATTGTAGCTAAAGCAGGATCTGACTATGATGGTGATAAGTTGTTTATGAATATGACTAACATCAACAAAGATGGATCATTACCAAAAGCAGTAGAGAACTTTAAAGAAGTTTTAGCTCAAACAAAAGCAATGGAGAAAGAAGGGCCTCTTCCAGAAGGAGTGATGCCATCTAAAAAACTAATTGCTCTTCAGAAAAAGTATTTGCAAAACAAGTATAAAAACATTTCAGTTGAAATCTTAATGCTTAATGAGAATTATGCATACTTGACTAAACCAAATGGTACTTATCTTGTAGATAAATTTGTTCCTAAACTGGAAAAAAGTAAAGTTGGTTATAACAAATATCAAAATGCTCATAAACAACCTGCTAAAAAATCAGTTAAGGGTGAGGTAGTAATGAGCCCTACAAGAATGTTTGAGGCAGCACATAACTTATATGTCCACGAATCAAACTTATCATTAGAGCCTTCATTAGGTATTATGGCCAAATTATCAAAAGGTCACCCAATTTATAAATCAATTGGTGCTGTAATGCCAGCTTCTTATAGAGTAATGTCTTTCAGCAATATATTAAATAAAACCATTGAGTCTGGTGTTAGGTTACCAGTAGTAATGAGATTTGCTCATAACACTACAACTAACTCTAAAGGTGAAACAGTTATTTCATTAGGAGGAGAAAGAACTAAAGCTGGTACTAGAATATCAGATGTTATTTCTCACGGTCTACAAGGTATTTTGGATAGAGCAAAAAATCCATTCCCGTTTGTATTACAATTGGTACCTGAAGCTATGGATGTATTTAGTTACATGATTCAGGCCGGTGTAGATGAAGAACAAATATTCTACTTCTTGAACCAACCACTTGTAAAACAATACTTTAACAATCAGCAACTTCAGAATAGCGCATTCTATGAAATCCTTAATCCAGGAGAGAGTGCTACAAAAAGCAAAGCTTATACGGATATTGTAAAGTTCTTTACTGAAAGTATTGGTACAGATGCTACAAAAGAATTAGCAAATAAAGTAAATGAAGCTAAGTTAAGAGCATTGATAAGTGTCCTTAAAACAAAAGGTGAAGATGCTATGTACAGAATTGCTTTATCAGGAAAAGCTTCTGCAGATATTAAACTAAGCACTTTATTAAAAGCTTTAAACTCTAAAAAGATTGAAGCAAAAGATATATCAAGAATTGCACTGTCTGAACAAGATATGAAAGATGGAAAAGCTATTTTCACTTATTCATCTAAGCTTGCAAGTGCTGAGAATTATGTGCACTTTACTGACCTTTTATCAAAAAAATATCTTCCGGATGGTAAAATCAACATGTCTGTACTTGAAAAGACGGTTGAGAATAATGATGCAACTAGTATGCAAGCTCTTGCTGTATTCATGAACTTCATTGAACTTGAGAAACAGTTCCGTGGAATGAAAGAACTACAACAACAATTTTCTCCAGATACTGCTAAACTTACAACAGTACAGCAAGTACTTAAGAGAATCCAAGTTTATAAAGATTTAGTTAAATCAACAGCTATTGACCAAGACTTCTTAAACAGATTGTTTAAAGAATCTATCTTAGCTTCTTTTAACCAAGATGAGTTAATCAAAGATATTATTACTCCTTTATTTCCTTTAAAATTAAGTGATCAAATAACAGGGTATATCAATGATGCTATTTTAGATCCAACACAATCTGCAGTAGTTAGGAAAAAGTTTGGGTTTGGTGTTGATGGACAAGAAAGATTTACTAATCAATTCAACAATGGATTCATTAATAATATCTATCAAAATCACATGTCTAACTTTAGTAATAAAGAAGGAAGATATGTTAACTACCCAGAAGTACATGCTGATTTAAACATCATTGTAGATGATGCTATTCCTTATGATGCTATAGTAGTAAAAGAGGGTCTTGCTATTAACACTAAACAAATTGAAAAAGACTATGCTACAAAAGCATATTTAAATTTCAATGAAGATGTAGATAGTTACACAAGTAGAGGTTTAGATACATTTACTTTAGCTCAAGATCCATTTGATACTTTAGCAAGCTACTACCGTTATGTAATTGAAAGAGAAATCATCAGACATAAAACTCCACTTGAGAGCTTAGAAGAAAATAAAGCTTACAAAAGATTAGTAGAAAGTTTAGAATCTGAAAAAGCTGCATATGAAAGTTACATTTCTGAGAAAGCCCTAATGGAAAGCTTTAACTATAGATATGTAATGGGTAAAACTAAATATAGTTATACTGATGCGGTAATGGGAATTATTAATGAGTTTGAAGATATCAATATCAAAGACACATATCCTATTCTTGCAAACTTGTCTCCGGCACCTAATAAAGAGAATGCTAAAATACTACAGCTTAATAATAAAAAAGAAGCACAGGGTAACTTAGCAACTGCATATTATAACAACTTGAGACAGTTAGCTGACCCAACTATTGATAAAGTTAATAATCCAAGTGACAACCAAAGAATCTCTGATATCTTTGATAAGTTCTCATTGATGATGTATTATCAACATGGTGTAGGTAAAACTAAATTATCATTTAATAAAGTACTTGACCCATTTGAGTATAAGGGTTTAATAATTACTGCTTCACAACAGTTCCAAAACAACTACTTAAATGCAGAAACATTAAATAGAGTATTTAATATTGTAACTAATCAAGCAAGATTCAAGAACTATTTAACTGATGATCAAGGTTTTAAGCATACTGAGTACAGAGATGTTAGTCTTAATATTCCTAAAGAAGCATTAGCTGTTTCTGCTGAGTTTACACCTAGTGTTAGAGTTGTATTTGAAGATGATGTAAATACATTCCTTGGCCGTGTGTCTAAGAATAATGGTAAAAAACCTGCTACACACTTCACATCTAAATCTACTTTCAGTGAGTTCTATAATAATGAAACTGGAAGAAGAGAACCAATGCCTCAATCAGCTATATGGCTGTTGAATGATAATGGTCTTTATGATATGGTAGATCAGGATCCTGAGTCAGGGGAGATATACTACCAAAATGTAGATTTAGCTACAGGTTTACAAATGACTTCTAAAGATCAACCTTCTAAAGAAGAAACACCTGTAATACTAAGTAATTTACCTGGGTCAGAAACAACCATTAATATATTTGATGGTAAAGGAGACAATGTTGAGTTTAGTAATTTTGCTTATAGACCTTTCACTGTAACTGTAGAAAATAAAAAAGTAACTTTTAATACTGTTGAAGGTGCCTTCCAAGCAGCTAAACTAGGTAGAACTAATAGTTATCTTGAAACTAAAAAACTTACTCCTGCCCAACAAAAAATCTTTGAAAAATTACAAACTGCAACAGGGGCTGAGGCTAAAAAAATAGGAAGAGCTATTAAAGATCTTAATCTGGAAAAATGGGATGATTTCTCTGAGCCAATAATGCAATCATTGATTAAAGATTCTTTTACTCAAAATATTGATGCATTACAAGCATTGTTAAATACAGGTGAAGCTACATTAACACATGTTGGTGGTAAAAAAGATAAATGGACAATTGCTTTCCCAAGAATACTTACTTATGTAAGAGATGACTTATCTAAAAATGGCGGCATTGAAGGAGCACTATTGAATGAATATACAATGCATAGCGGTGGAGCAACAGGTGCTGATACTGAATTCTGGGAAATTGGTTATAAAAAAGGACTTAGAAAATCATTTGATTACACTGTAGATGATTTAGATACCAATGATAAAAATCTAAAACTAGAAATTGAAGATGCTTATCAAACAGCAGTTGCACAACTTGGTAGAAAAGCTTTAGCTTATGATTGGTCTAATCCAGGTCTTAGATCAAACTATGTAGGAGGTTTAGTACGTAGAGATTATCTACAAGCTAAAAATGCTGATGCTGTATTTGCTGTTAGTGACATCATCCGTCCAGGAGAAAAAGGAAAAGAAATTACTACAAAAGATGGTAAGAAAATCCGTTACTCAAATAGAGCCGGAAAATCTATTGTTGATGGCGGTACTGGTTATGCTGTACAAATGGCCTTTAATTTAGGTAAACCTGTATATGTATTCCATCAAGGTACTAATGCAGATAATGTAACTAAAGTTGGTTGGTATAAATTAACAGATAACGGTTTTGTAAAAACTGATACTCCAATGTTAACTCAAGACTTTGCTGGTGTCGGCACTAGAGAAATCAATGAGACTGGTAAACAAGCTATTGCAGATTTATATGATAACTTGATTGACAAGCTTAAATCAGAGCGACAAGTTACTGTTCAACAACCAACTACTCCTGTAGGTGATGATACAATCAACCAAGACATAGCTACATTCAATGAGTTAGTTAAAGCTAACAAAGGTAAATTACCAAAATCATTTGTAGTAGAGAGTAGAAAATGGACCCTTAATCAATATGGTAACTATGATCTTGTAGATGCTATTACTGGTGATATCTACATGAGAAATGTAAATATGGAGACGGGATTATCTGAAGAGGAGCCAAAACAAAATGAAGCATTAGATCCTGTTAAAAAAGAACAAGCCCTTAAACAAATAGAGGACATGATTAAAAATCAACAGTTAGCTGAACAATTAGCTATCATTGGTTATGATGTTAAGGATTTATTGAATAATTTAGTAAAAGCTAAGACAATGAAAGAGTACAATAAAATAATGGAAATAATTGATAAGTTATGTTAGGAAGCTGCCCAAATAAAAATTCAGATGAGTGGAAAGAAGTTCTTGCTGAAGCAGAAGGTAATGAGGTAAGAGCACGTGAGCTTTGGGATGAAAGATATGGTGATAGAGAGGACTTAAATCAAGAAACAGAAGGTGCTTCTGAGGATGACTTTGAAGATTTAGAAGATGAAGAACCTGTAGAGACTCCAAAAACTTTTGCTGATGCCTTAAAAAACATCAGAATATTCCTTAAACAAAAACAAAAAGACTTAGCTGGAAGAAAACTTAAGAATCAAACTAAAAAAGAACTTGAGTTAAAAGCATTAAGAAAGCTAGTGGATACCTTGGATGGTGTTGATGCTATTAATGCCTTCATTGAAGACAGTTATGAAAAAGCTAAAGAAATAGCTGAAGTAATGAATAATGTTCTTAGAAACATCAAGGAAGGAACTTATGATAGAAAACAAGCTCTTGATAAACTTGTAGCTGTAAGTGACTTTGCAAATAACTATAGCATCTTAGATGAGGTTAACAAAGTTGATGTAAAAAACTTCTTTAGTAATCCAATCATAAGTAAACCGGAATCTGAGTATACTCCACAAGATAAGCTTACTGCTGCTATTACTATTAGAAATAA
>TARA_R110002126_G_scaffold9257_14_pt1 | contig 22383 bp, 19 predicted proteins | sample TARA_R110002126 | Tara Oceans TARA_R110002126 (sample SAMEA4397536) | marine metagenome | biome: Polar Biome; feature: [DCM] deep chlorophyll maximum layer (ENVO:01000326); material: water (ENVO:00002006), including particulate matter (ENVO:01000060) such as... | depth 30 m
TATTTCAATGAGCGTGGCAGGCATGAATCCACGTTTTAACACTTTCGTCGTCGATGGTATTTCTCAAAACGATGATTTTGGCCTTAATTCAAATGGCTATCCAACTCAGCGTTCACCTATTTCTATCGACGCAGTAGAGAGTGTTGCCCTAAACGTATCGCCTTATTCCGCTCGTAGTGGTGGCTTTACTGGTGCGCAAATTAACGCGGTCACTAAGTCTGGCACCAATGATTTATCTGGGACGGTTTTTTGGGAAACCACCAATGATAGTATGGCTGGTGATGGTAAAGACCAAGACTCTGGTGACACCTTAACCCAAGATTTTGAAGAAACCACATTTGGTGGCACGGTTGGCTTCCCTCTAATTAAAGATACCCTGTTTTTCTTTGGCTCATATGAAAACTTTGATGCGCCAAAATCAGCTGAGTGGGGGCCAAAGGGCGCTGGTTTTGCCAATGAGTCAGATGTGACTTCAGAAGAGCTTATTCGAATTGAGCAAATTGCCCAGTCTGTTTATGGTCTTGATAGCATTGGCGGTTACACCACCTCACCTCAAGAAAAAGATGAAAAAATCTTAGCTAAAGTGGATTGGAATATTAATGACCAACACCGTGCTAGTTTTACTTACCAATCGACCGTAGGTAATTTAACTAACAACATGTCATCGAATAGTTCGTCATTAAAATTATCAAGCACTTGGTATGATAAAGAAGAGACTTTAGAAACCTACGCGGCAAACTTATATAGCGATTGGACTGACGATTTTAGTACTGAGATCAAAATTGCTTATAAAGATACCACCACTAAATCGAAAACCATTGATGACTTAGGCATTGGTATGGTGTCGGTACAAACTTTCGAAAAGTCAGGTGATAAAGTTATTTTTGGTACTGACAGTTCTCGCCAAGCAAACGAGTTAAATAACCAAAATCTTGAGCTACGTTTTGTGGGCGACTATTACTTAGGCGATCATGATATTGGCTTTGGTGCTCAATACAATAGCGTTGAAATATTTAACTTATTTGCTCAAGATGTGTTGGGTAATTGGGAGTTTGATTCTATTGATAACTTAGCGACAGGGACTGTCGATGGTTTCCGTTATCAAAATGCAACTTCAGGTAATCCAAATGATGTAAGTGCCAATTTTAACATGGACACCTTGGCATTATTTGTTGAAGACACATGGGATATTACGGCCGATTTAGAACTCACGTTTGGCATGCGTTATGAAACCATTAGCATGTCAGATAAACCAGCCATAAATGAAAATTTTGTTAATCGATATGGTTTTGCTAACAACGAAACCTTAGATGGCCAAGATATTTGGTTACCTCGTGTAGGGCTTAAATACTTGTTAAGTGATGATGTGACCCTATACGGTGGTGTGGGTCGTTACAGTGGTGGCTCGCCATCAGTATGGATTTCAAATAGTTTTTCAAATGATGGCAACAGCTTATTAAGCTATAACGACGGTTGGAACCCAGCTTGGGGCACCCCAGATTTTGGTAATGTCCCAGCTGATGCCCAAGCGGGGTTAGTCGGCGGGGACGGTAATGTTAATGCCATCGATCCTAACTTTGAGTTACCTTCTGACTGGCGTGCAAGTATTGGTTTTGACAGTACATGGGATTTAGGTGCTTTAGGTGATAATTGGTTTGTGGGTGGTGAATTTTTATACATTCAAAAAGAAAACGACTTAGCTTGGGTTGATTTAGCCCGTCGCCAAGTGAAAACCGATGCCACTGGCCGTGTGGTATACGAAACATGGGACCCATTAGCCAATAATGGTGCTGGTGGTAATACCGAGCGTTATGACCTCATGTTAACTAATGCAGAAGAAGATGGTTCAAGTAAGACGTTAAGTTTCTCGATTGCCAAAGAGTGGGATATGGGCCTTAGCATGCGTGCGGGCTATGCATATAACTCAGTTGAAGAAGGCAACCAAGGCTCATCTTCTACTGCAACGTCTAACTACCAATATACTCCAGTACAATATGATCGTAATGGCACCACTATGGGGACTGGCTATTATGAAACACCGCATCGCTTCACCTTTAGCTTGGGTTATGATGTAGAGTTTGTTGCAGGTTATAACTCTAGCTTTAACTTATTCTACGAAGCTCGTGAAGGTAACCCATTAACCTGGACACTAGGTTCATATCGTGATGGTAATTTAGGTGATCAAAGTAAGTTTGCAGGCGCATCATATTACTTACCTTACATTCCAACAGGTGCTGATGATGCCAATGTTGAGTATGCTGGTGGATTAACTTATGAGGAGTTTAAAGCGGCTATTGATGAAATTGGTTTAGGCCAATATGCCGGTGGTATAGCACCAAAAGGTACTGACAACCAGCCATGGATACATCAGTTAGACTTCCGCTTTACGCAAGAGTTGCCAGGATTTACTGACGAGCATAAAGGTATTTTATACTTTGATATCAAAAACGTACTTAACCTAGTTAATGAAGATTGGGGCGTGGTTGAATACCAAAGTTTTAATAATGCTAAGTTAGTTGATCATGACTACAATGCGACGACGGGAGTTTATACTTATTCTGTTCCATTTGGCCAAGATGGTATTGAGACTAACAATTACGATACTTATGACATCAACAAATCAGCTTGGCAGCTTAAAGTGGGCGTGAAGTACAAGTTCTAGCCATCTGTTAAGTAGAATGCTGTTAAGCAGGGCGCGAATAAATAAGCGCTAAAAAAATACCGAGCAATTAGCTCGGTATTTTTATGTGCTCAGCATGCCTGCATCAAGCTATTTATAGGTTAAACGACGCATAAATTATTTGATCTTGCTGGCAAAATTTTCAGGTGAATTTTTCGACTGCTTAACTGCACGTTTCTCTTTTAAAGATAATGCCGGTTTTTTCTTCGCTTCTTTTGAATTATTACGTTCTTTGCTCATTTGTATAGCTCCTAGCGCGCATTATGCGTGACTAATAAATGTAATGTGTGTGGTTAGTATTGAAGCAGACAATGGATCAGTCGCTTAATACTTACCTAGCCTTTGAACAATTTCCTGAACCAAACTTATCATTGATATTGCGAATTAATAGTGCGAAAGCTAACCTCTATGATCTCAATTAATCACTTTATTGAGTTGATACTAGCACCTAGTCAGTTAAAAATATCTATATATCCTATAGATTATTTTGTGCTTAAAAACTCATCTTTAATTATGATTGTTTTGTACTATAAAGTCGGGGATTTCCAGCACACCATCTCCCCAACGCTGAAACAGGGCATCATATAAAAATTCGATGAATACTCGGTATTTTCGTGGAAGATATATTCGCTTGGGAAAGCTGAGTGTGACCTTAGTTTGCATCATGGGGAAATCTTCTAATACTGGCAGTAGTTGCTTACTATCAATAGCTTCTTGAGCAATAAAAACCGGTACCGCGGTAATACCTAGGCCTTCAATGGCTGCCTCTCGTGCAAAGGTAACATTATTGACCTTCAGCTGTGCTGATGGATCGAGATCTAGCCATTTGATGCCATCAAAAATACGCCAGCCACCATCAATATGGGCCGATTGAAGCTTGATTGCAGTATGATTCATTAAGTCCTGCGGTGTTGCGGGAGCTCCATGACGTTTAAGGTAACTTGGACTTGCCATTAATTGTCTGCTTGCGGTCACCAGAGAGTAACTTTGCAGTTTTGGATCGTGTTGTTCGGTAATTTGAAATAAGAAATCGACGCCTTCTTCTATTACATCCACTTTGCGGTTAGTCAGTTCTGCATCAATGGTAATGTTGGGATAAGTCGCCAAAAAACGCGCAAGAATCCGCCCCAGATATAACTGACCTAGCTCGATAGGACAAATTACTTTTAAATTGCCTTTAATGTCTTGTTGGCTTGCGCTGAGTAAGTCTTCGGCATTTTGTAAATCTTGCAAAATTTTACTGATGCGATGGTAATAACTCGAACCCGCTTCGGTCAGTTTTAATGATCGAGTGGTTCTAAATAGTAATAGCACACCGGCATCGGCTTCGAGTTCAGCAACCTTTCTGCTCACTGTGGCTTTGGTGATCCCTAAAGCTTTGGCTGCACCAGTAAAACTGCCTTGTTCAACCACCTGTGAGAAAATTTGTACACGATTTAGATCCATATTGTTACACCTGTGAAACAGTGGGTTATATTTTTACTATCTAATAAACTAAAGGAAACAGTAGTAAACTAGGCGAGAATAAATTAGGAGTCAAACATGTCTATCAATAAGCGCTTAGTATTAGTGCCAAGTATTATCCTTGTATTAGTTGTTGCCGGTGTTTATTGGTGGTCACAAGTTCGATTTATAGAATCAACGGATAATGCTTATGTCGAGGCCGATATTTCTAATATCAGTGTCAAAGTGCCAGGTTATATTGTCCAGTCTACCGTGGTAGATAATCAACATGTCAGCAAAGGTGAACTATTGGCTCAACTTGAAGATAGCCAATTTGTTGCCAAGCTAGCCCAAAGTAAAGCCTTATTAGCCAGCTCGCAAGCTAACTTGCAAACCTTGGCGGCGAAGGTTGATTTGCAGCAAGCGTTAATTAATCAGGCTAAGGCTGCTGTTGTGGCCTCACAGTCTGAACAGTTAATCGCCCAGCAACAATTAAAACGTTCACAAAAATTAAAAGTCAGTAATTACAGCTCACAAAATGATGTTGACCAACTTCAGGCGGGTTTCGATTCTGCCTCGGCACATGTCGATGAAGCTCAAGCTGCATTGGTGGCTAAACAGCGTGAATTATCAGTGTTTAACGCTCAGCTATTGCAAGTGCAAGCAGATGTTAAGCAGGCTGAGGCTAGTGTCGAATTAGCCAATATTCAATTGGCTGATACACGCGTTACAGCGCCATTTTCAGGTATTATAGGTAAGCGTGGTGCCATGGTAGGCCAGTATGTTCAACCGGGACAGGCATTGTTTAGTTTAGTACCAGATACTCAAGTGTGGGTAACGGCTAACTTTAAAGAAACTCAAATTGAGCACATGCAAGCCGGACAAAGCGTTAACGTCAGTTTAGATGCCTATCCTGATCAGGTGTTTAGTGGATTTATCGACAGCTTAGCTCCAGCATCGGGCTCTAAATTTAGCTTGTTACCTGCAGAAAATGCGACCGGTAACTTTACTAAAATTGTTCAACGTATTCCGGTGCGCATTCGGCTTGAACGAAAGCCGTCTTCATCTGTTATCGGACGTATTTTGCCTGGACTGAGTGCGGTGGTTGAAGTCGATACTGAATCTGCTGCTCAATCTCAGGCGCTGGCTAAGTCGTCCGCTGATCAAACCACGTTAGTGGCAGCAGGGCATTAATATGAGTCAATCAACTGCAGAGGTAAATGCTTCTGAAGTTAGCTCTGCTAGTAAACAGGATGATAAACCGACTGGGTACCAGCGTGGTAGTGTCCGATCTTGGATAGCCGTTGCGGGCGGCCTAATTGGTGCATTCATGGCGATTTTGGATATTCAAATCACCAATGCGTCGATGAAAGAGATCCAAGGTAGTTTAGGCGCCACTTTAGAGGAGGGTAGCTGGATTGCTACCGCCTATTTAGTGGCAGAGATGATCGCGATTCCCCTTTCGGGTTGGTTAAGTACCGGATTATCGACTCGACGTTATTTACTCTGGACCACAGCGGCTTTTATCTTGGCATCGATATTATGTTCTTTGTCTTGGAACCTTGAGTCGATGATTGCTTTTCGTGCCTTGCAGGGGTTCTTCGGTGGAGCATTAATTCCGTTAGCATTTAGACTCATACTTGAGTGCTTACCTGACAATAAACGTGCTATGGGCATGGCTTTGTTTGGGGTGACGGCCACATTTGCCCCTTCTATTGGGCCGACGCTGGGAGGCTGGTTAACTGAGCAATTTAGTTGGCATTATTTATTTTATATTAATGTTCCGCCAGGCTTATTGGTAATGGCGATGTTAGCTTATGGTTTAGAGCGCAAACCCATTATTTGGGAAAAGTTAAAAGATGCTGATTATTCCGGTATTGTGACGATGGCACTGGGTATGGGTTGCCTAGAAGTGGTGCTAGAAGAGGGCAATCGTAAAGACTGGTTTGGTTCAGATCTTATTCGTAACCTCGCGATAATTGCCGCCATTAATATCAGTCTATTTATTTGGATTCAGTTACGTAAAGCACAACCCTTAGTCAATATCCGTCTGCTTGCTCAGCGTGATTTTGCCTTGTCTACCGTGGCATACTTTTTACTCGGTATGGCATTATTTGGGGCCATTTACATGATCCCCTTATATCTATCACAAATTCATGACTACACTCCGCTAGAAATAGGTGAAGTCATTATGTGGATGGGTTTTCCACAATTACTGGTGCTACCTTTAGTGCCTAAGTTAATGCAGAAGTTTGATCCGCGTTATTTGGCTGCACTTGGATTCGCTTTATTTGCCACCAGTTATTACATGAATAGCAATATGACTCTTGATTATGCGGGCGATCAGATGATTACCTCGCAAATAGTACGCGCCTTGGGTCAACCGTTTATCTTGGTTCCTATTGGTATTTTGGCGACCATGCATTTAAAACCACATGAAAATGCTTCGGCATCGACTGTGCTCAATGTGATGCGTAATTTAGGTGGGGCGTTTGGTATCGCTTTGGTGGCAACATTAACCGATAACCTCGCTAGGGGGCATTTGGCACACATAAAAGAAACGTTACCCGCAGTGAGTTCGCAAGCCTATAATTATATCGCTCACACCAGTTCGATATTACAGACTGCTGGCTCGGACGCTGTAAGCGCTAACTCGCAAGCTTATGCTTTACTTGCTAAAACCATGTCACAACAAGCGTATATTCAAGCCTATAATGATGTGTTTTTTATTATGGCATGTTTTCTTTTTATCGCAGTCTTTGCAGTATTATTTATTCGAAAACCCCCAGAAAAAAGCCCATCAGATGAGCCTAGTGAGATACATTAATCATGCTAATATGGCGTATAGAGCAGGGATAAATAAGGTTTGTGATGACATTACAATGGGTAGATGTTGGCTTTTCTGAATTGACGCTGGAACAACTTTATGGGTTATTACAACTTCGAGTTGACGTGTTTGTGGTGGAACAAAATTGTCCTTACCCTGAGTTAGATGGTAAAGACAAACATCCGCAAACAAGGCACTTACTTGGGCTGGACGAGCTTGGCCATGTTGTGGCCTATAGTCGTGTGTTAGCACCTAGTCTGAGTTATCCTCAGGCCAGTATTGGCCGTGTTGCTGTGGCGAAAGTAACACGGGGTCAGGGGATTGCTAATCAATTAATGCAAAGAGCTATTAGTATTGCCAAACGACATTGGCCCAATGACAATATCCAAATCGGTGCGCAAGATTATTTACGTCAGTTTTATCAACAGCATGGTTTCGTGGTTAATTCTGCGGTGTATCTTGAAGATGGGATTGAGCATTTAGATATGCTGTTAATTTATTAATGTAAGGAAAAATAATGTCAGATTACGCAATAAACACCCAACAAATTGTTTGTGTCGCTCAGTTTACCGCTAAAGCAGGAAAACGCGATGCCTTAGTGGCTGCATTGGCAAGTTTAGTTCCAGATACTCGACGTGAGCTAGGCTGTATTCGTTACGAACTGAATATCAGTATTGATGATGACAATAAAGTCGCCTTTGTGGAAAAGTTTGTCGACCGAGCTGCGTTTGATCAGCATTGCGCTAAAGATGCGATTGAGCATTATTTTCACCATGTGATGCCAGAGTTGGTTGAGTCACATCATGTTGAAGTGTTCAATCAAGTGATTGCTTAGCTGACGTTTGTTAATCGTAAAGTGCAACAGCATAATTTTAGATCACTGTTTAACATCTGATGACCACATCGTAATGATGATATTACAAGTACAAAAATGCCAGTCTACATAGACTGGCATTTTTAATCATTTATGCTGTTAAGCCGAAGCGGCTAGCATTATGATTAGAAGTCGTAACGTGCACCAACAGTGAAGATATTGTCATCTTCTAAATCAACAGTAGCAGTACCGACTTTGTGGTCGCCTTCATACATAGCATAGTGACCATAAACTAAGGTTGACTTAGAGATACGATAGTCAGCACCCACAGTAATTTGAGTGATGTTTACGTCAGTACCTGTCGCTTCTTTAATATTTTTGTAGTAACTACCAAAACCAGCTTCATCTTGACCGTATTCAGCTTTTAAGTTTACGCCGTTTAGGTTGTAAGATACGTTAAGGAAGAAAGAATCACCTTCTTGATCAGTGGTTTGGCTTTCAGTGTTTTGGTATAAACCACCAAGCTTGAACTCACCTAGCTTAACTTGCGCCACACCACGATAAGCATCAATACCACCAATAGTGTTATAAGCTGCAGCAATATAATATGGTTGTGCTTTAAGACCTTTGTCACCAAGGGTTGCACTTAATGCATATTGGTCTTCATCTGAACCTTCGTAGTTGTCATCCATTAAATAAGTTGCGTTTAATGTGACTAAACCAGCAATCACTGGTGAGTAGTACCAAATACCGTCAGCTCTACGTAATTGGCCACCAATCATACGATCGATATCGGCGTTAAAGTTACCGAATAAATCTATGCCACCTTCAGATTGTTTGAATACTGTATCGTTACGGCCGACTAACACAGTACCAGCGTCACTTTTTAAACCTAAGAATGTGTTACGCGCTTTAAATACGACTTCGTCACTGCCATTTTTGCCTTCAGTTTGAGTGGTATTTTCAACTTGGAATTCCATTTGGTATAACAGTTCAATACCGTTAGCAAACTTTTCACTACCTTTTACGCCTAAGTTAGAAAAGTTGTTTTCTAATACTGTGCCTTCTTTACCATTTTGAGTTGTAGCGCCTTTATCAGAATTAGTCACAGCTAAATCTAAACGACCATAGAAACTTGGGCCTTCAGCAAGTGTAGCGAAAGAAACTAATGTGAGTACTGATGCTACCGATGCAGAGATTAAGGTTTTTTTCATCTTTCATGCTCCCTAGAACGTTATGTTCTATATTCCATTTTTCATGGTTTTAGTTAGTGAAGTTTGTCGCAGATTTAATTCTGTAACAATCTGGTGCAGATTTTCACAGATTTAGTTCCTTCATAGTGTGGGCTAGATCAAATAAACAAGCCCAACTTGAAATTTTGTCGATAAATCTGTGATATCAGCGACCATTTGTGTAATTAAATCAATATATGTCTTAAATCTGCCTCTTAGGGGCGTACCTATTTATGTAAAATCGGCTAGCGCTCAACCACAAAAGTTGCAGAATTGTATTTTAGCCCATGTTAATTTAATCATCGCGAATATTGAATGATAAATTGATCTCTTTAGTCTAATAAGGTCATAAATTAAGCATTTTTTAAGCGTTTTGTGATAATCGATTAGTTTGAGCGACCCATTTATATTTGATTACCTCCAGAGTGAGACCTTTATTGACCACTACAAAATGCTGTTCCTGGCTTATTGCGAAGATTAATTGCTTGTATTAATTCGTAATAGACGTGCTCTTGAGGTATCAACCCACTTTTTAGTAACTAAAGTGTCAGTTTTATTTGGATAGTTTAACCACAGGTTATTTTTGATTGCTTTATCGCAACACTTATCCAAGTTGATGTGGATCATTATCAGTAAATGCTTACATCAGATGCTTATGAATAACTTGAACCGCCACCTTAATCAGATTCATGTCGAGCAAATCGTGACAAACGTTTAGCTTTGGCGATAAATCGTTTAAAATTAGCCGCGAAAAAAATAGTCGTTAATTAGGGCGTAACCAATGTTGTCAGAATCTTATACTCATCGTTTTGCTGGTGTCGGCCGTTTATATGGTCAAGCAGCACTCGCGACTTTTTCAAAAGCACATGTGGTGGTTGTGGGTATCGGTGGCGTCGGAACTTGGGTCGCTGAAGCTCTAGCGAGAAGTGGTATAGGACAGATCACCCTTATCGATTTAGACGATATTTGTGTTACCAATACCAATCGCCAAATACATGCATTAACCTCTACTATTGGCCAATCAAAAGTCGAGGTTATGGCAAAACGCATTGGTGAAATCAATCCCGAGTGTGTGGTTAATGAAGTAGAAGATTTTATTACTTTAGACAATCTGGCGGAGTATTTTAAGCCAGCCTCACAGGGTGGTGATATTGATTATGTGATTGACTGTATTGATGCGGTAAAATCTAAAGCAGGTTTAATTGCTTGGTGTAAGCGCAATAAAATTGCCCTAGTGACTATTGGTGGTGCTGGCGGCCAAACCGATCCGACCTTAATTCAAGTGACTGACTTGGCTAAAACAGTACAAGATCCATTGTTGGCAAAAGTGCGCAACATATTACGTAAAGATTATAATTTTACTAAAAATATTCAGCGCCGCTTTGCGGTAGATGCGGTGTTTTCGACCCAACATCTAGTCTATCCTCAAGCTGATGGCAGCGTATGCAACACTAAGGAAACAGCACAAGGCAGTATGCGGATGGATTGCGCTTCTGGTTTTGGCGCCATTACCATGGTGACGGGAACATTTGCTTTTGTTGCTGTGAGTCGTGTACTGAGCAAATTAGCCGCGAGAACAGTTTAGCATCGTTAAGTGCTGCTTTAATGATGTTATCGCGGCACGCTTATCACGAACATAGGTCCTCCAAGGGGTGACATAGCAACATAGCGAATGCTACCTTTTATCTGCGTAATTGCATTAAATGCAGCTGCGAGCCCTAAGCCGACGCCACCTTTGTGGCGAGCGGTGGTAAAGAATGGTTCAAATATATGCTCTGCAATATCACTTGGAATAAGCGCACCATTATTTTGAATTTCGATATCAATAGTGTCAGGTTTAGTTATTACATTAATGCAGATCTTCGCTTGTGAGGTATCTTTAAATGCATGTAAAAATGCATTTGATATCACGTTATTAATAGCTTGGGAGAGTAGGCTGGAATTAGTGTAAACCTGCAATTGCTCATCAATATTGACTGTTATCTCAACCTTTTGCGGCGAAAATATCATTAAGGTTGAGTCGGTAATATCGCGTAATTGGTGATTAAGATTAAATAGAGTGTATTTTTCTTGGCTTTGTTCTGCCGCAATAGATTTAAACTGCTGGATTAAATAACTGGCACGAGTGATATTACTCACAATTAACTGACTGCTTTTTTGGTATTGCTCTAAAATCCCATTGATTTGTTCTAATGTGGCATGATCGCTATGGATAAGCTCGATCAGATCTTCTACATAAGCCAATTGTGAACTTGCAGCCGTTAAACAAATACCTATCGGGGTATTAATTTCATGGGCGACGCCGGAAACTAATCCTCCTAATGCGGCCATTTTCTCTTTTTCTATCAGCACTTGTTGTGTTCGTTTTAACATTTGCAGTGATTGTTCAAGTTCTCTGGTTTGCTCTTTTACTTGGCGAGCAAGTTCATCTTTATAACTACGCTCTAATAATAGTAGGCGATCTCGATCTTCAACGGCATGCATTAAATCGACTTTTGATTGCTGCAGATCTTGATAGGATCCTCGAATTTGTTGCTGCATTGTATTGACGGCTTCGGCGACTAAACTGAACTCATCACGTTGTGGCTTACGGTTAAAATTTAAGGGCGTAAAGGGATTGTCTAAGCTAATTTCATCACAATATTGGCTTAATTGGCGCAGATGTTTGGTGACATTGAACCAGACCAAAAACAAAATAAAACCTGCAACGAAGAAGGTTTTGATCGCGTTGGACAGTAAAATCAGTATTGTTTTATTATACAGACGATCATAAATGGCATTGAGATCGGCTTGTACAGTAAGGGTCCCAACAGGAATATTTTCGTTGTTGGTATAAATCAATGGAAATTGCTTTTCGATAACGGCCGTTTTCTGATACTCACCAAAATGCCATTCTTGATTACTGTCATCACGGATAGAAATATATTTAATGTCAGGTAATTGGCTTAAACCATAGAGTTGAGTGTTAATTAAGTCTTCGTCTATTACCCAAACACTGGATGCTAATACTTCTAAATTTACCGCTTCTATACTTGAAAATACGCGATCAATTCTATTCACATCCTCCTGATAATCACTTATGAGCTGATAAGCTGTCGTCACAATCGTAATCAAAGAGCTAAACACCACGATAGACAGTGTTAACTTTCGGGCAATAGGGCTCTGGAGCAATTGTCGTATGAATATCAGCATATTTTCTTCAATGTGATTAATTACCAATGATGAGTGACATATAAAATACGAGCTTACAGCTTGTTGCGCTAGTGTTAATTCCAACTTTCTGAATTTTATTCAAGCATAGCTTGAATGTCCTAATATGGAATTGAAATGGTGTAAATAAAGATAATGTTAGTGATGTTTTTATGGCATATATTTTGCTTTAACTCAGTATGATCAAAAATCTGACACTGCGGGTAAGCTATGATGAAAATAAAAGTAAGTTCAATAAAGTTGTTTAATAGCAAACGTTTATTCGTAAGTGCTATGACATGGGTTGTTGTAACATGTACTAGTTTACTGTTTGCGCCTAAAGATTTACTGGCGTTTTTATCGTTAGATCACTTAGTCAATCAATATGGTCAGTTTATTGGCTTAGGATTAATAATGGGGGTCGCGTATTTTTTAAGTCAAATTTTTGCCTTTGTGGTTGATGAGTCTATTGTGTTTTTTCGCCAAAAACGCACAGTAGAAACCATCGAAGCAAAAGTGAAGCTACTCGATCCGGCAGAACGAGCCTTGTTACGCGAATTCTTTTTACAGGGACAGACTATTTTAACCCTGCCGCAAAATGAGTTAGCAGTTAAAAATCTAGTTCATAGCAGTATACTTGAGATGCTTGGAAATGAGCGCCACTATGCGATTCAAGGACCAACGGCAGAATACAAGATATCGATGCCGGCGCGAAATTATTTAAATCGCGATGTATTACGTTTACCAGCAGGTGAGCCGAGTGCTGAGGAAATGACCTATCTAATCAAAACACGTCCACATTTTATTAATGGCTTGGTTCAATCACGCAAGCATGCCGCTTAATTTAATATTTTGTGCAGTATTTGATTGGTATAAATAAAAAAATGGGGGCCATATAGCCCCCAACTTGACATAAAAACACTCCATGTGTTTTATCGCCAATGTATGATTCGCAAGGAAGAATCCATATTGATCATGAAATAATAAGCAGTAAAATACTTAGCCTAGTTAGAGACTCACTTAGTAGGCGCAGACTTCACAATAAACATCCACATTAGATAAGACATTATTCCAAAGGTACAAAAGATTACAGTCATCGATAGTAATCCTATTGCGTTACCAAACATTAAATCTAACCAAAATGCCATGATATTTATCCTCTGGAATGTGAAATCATGATCATCATAAAGTCAAAACTCTGTCGTGATACTGATCTTGATCAATCTTCAGCAGTGATAATGTTATATTTGTGTGAAACTGCTAATTAGCTCACAAAAACCATCAGCCATTGTTATTTGGCACTATGAATGACTTTTGAGCAATTGAGTGTTTTTTATAGAAATAATAGGTAAAGTACTTGCGATTATTAAATGCAAAGGTATAATCGCCAACACTTAATTGTGACAACATAAGTTGATTAATTGAGTGGTTAGTTTTGCAAAGATATTTGCGTACAGCAGATTTTTTTGCAAAGCTAAATACAGCTTACAAGTCTTTGCCTGAGTGATGAAATTGGTATACATGGGGGATTCAAAATCCCCTGCTTCGCGGCGTGTCGGTTCGAGTCCGACCTCAGGTACCATTATTTAAAGCCCTGTTCTTAATCGAACGGGTTTTTTTATGCCTATAATTCAATGATTATCCATAAAACCTCCTTTTAGCAACGCCAGTATACGACCTCGAGACAGTAAGTATAATTTGACTTGCAAAACGTTATTGCTGGCTTGTAAGCTCATTGTAAAGCCTGAGTATTATTGCTTTATAGCGACTAAGGTTCACATTTGCCTATTCAGAGTTCAGATAATTATGATAACGACTTCAAATTGAGCTGAGCATAACGACGCTAACTGTTGGGATGATCAACTAATGGAACGCGTTATAGAAGTTAAAAATAAAATAGATATCGACATAAAGGTCATTTTATTTTTCTGGAGCAAATAAAGAGCTAAAAAAATACGTTACTGCTTGTTATCGCGATACATTGTTCTATCAATATAATGCTTGATGGACACCTAATGAGCAGAATGATGAAATTGAAATGAAGTTAAAATGTTGGCCATAAGACTTGACCATTAACGGCAAGCGTAGCAGTGATATATCTGGTTCGGGTAGGTCAGTTGTTCATTGATAATGTTCATTTTTCATCTAATTGTCATCGCTAACAATGACGTACTATCTGGCTGTTTCATATTTAATCCAAAGAATAGCTTACAATATGATGTTTAATCATTAACTAAATTAATACCATATAAACAAAGTTTAATATAACGCTTAATGTGTTATTTATATAATATAAAGCATTTACTATCAGTGGTTTATATTCTTATCGGTAAATTGTTATCTCACATTTTTTGTTTTTAAATCGATCTAGTGTTGCGCTCTTACATGCAGGGCTTTAGTTTGGCTAATGTGCGTCAATTTTTGATGCTCACCTGAAGGAGTTTCCATGACAGCACAATTTAATGTTCAAATTGGTTCTTTTCGTAAAATCAACAAGATCCCTAACGCCTGGTCAAATAAAGATTACCTTCAATTGATGGCTATTATGGGCTTAAATGATGGCTTAGATGATATGGAGGAGTCTGAACTTAGAGAAATGTGCATGATGTCTTTAAATGATTTAGAGGCCACCGAAGCCGCTAAAATTGTCTTAACTCATTTATTCACTGAATTAGCAGAAGGTAAAATTGACCAGTTAAGTAATGACATGATTGGTGACAGGATATGGGAGGAATATTCTGATTGCTTGCTTCATGAAGGCTTCTTTAGTGCTTATGCATTATTGAGAGAAGCTTTTAATGGTGTCTTTGCTGAGCCTACCGGCGTTGAGTTTACGGTTAATGTGACCGCAACAGATGCAGACGATTTAAGCATATTTGATCAGTCGTTGCATGTATCTATGGTACGTCTTTTAGCATCAGGGTTATCTCCCGATGTGTTATTACATCGATTGTTTGAAGATCAAATTACCGGCACACAATTTCCAGAAGCAACTGGCATATTATGGCAGTTAGAATCTGTTACAAGTGAAGGCTTATCACGTCAGTTTAAGATGGTCAGTTCAGATTTCTGGTTTGGACAATTAGCCAATATTGAGATGTTTGAGGCTTCAGCTCATGCTGATGAATCAGATGAAGAGGAATAGTTGATCTGGGTTAGGGATAGTGAGCGTTTATTTAATAACTTTTAGCCTTGCTCGCTATCATTGACTTGCATCGGTTGGTAATCGATGAATAAGAGAGCTTGTAAGTCAAAATCATCAGTTTGATATGCTATAAGGTAAATGTTGTTATTTCACTTGTCGCTTATGTTAGCCAAGCTAAGGTGAAGAATATTATCTGATTAATTTCTTTAACTAATAAAAAACCAGCTGAATAATACAGCTGGTTTTTTTATATCATTTTGGCAATGCCAAATTAATGATGACTAATAATTAGTGCTTACGACGACGTAATGCAGCTAATGGTAGTAATAGTGCGGTTAACCAACCCATAGAACCACCAGAAGATTTCTCTTCTTCCTTGGTGACATTAATGGTTGCAGTACCAGGCGCACTTGTCAGTTCGCCGTCAGATGCGGTTACAGTGAACGTGAAGGTGTCATTACCTATAGGAGCCGTAAAGTTAATTGTTGGACCACCGTTAGTAAAGTTAACACTCTTACCACCAGTTTGGACCCAATTATACGTTAAAGCATCACCATCGATATCTTTACCATTAGCCTTCGCTGTTACAACGAAACCACCGGCACTATTCATTCCTGAAGGTGCAACAGTAGGAGCGTCATTTACGTTAGTCACAGTAATAACAACTTGTGCAGGAGTGCTCAGATTCCCTTCTTCATCAGTAGATGTATAAGTGAATATGTCTGTACCTGTGAAGTCTGCTGTTGGTGTATAAGTAAATGATCCGTCAGCGGCCAAAGTAAGCTCACCATTAGTCACGTCATCAACAAGAGCAACAGTACTTAGGTTTCCTGCTGGAGATACGTCAATTAAGCGTTGAGCTTTAGCTGTCATGCCATCGCCCGTTACTTGAGTACGAGCTACTTTTTGGTCTGGTTTAGTATCATTATCTAATACATTACCTTCCATAGAAGTGTCTTCATCAAGTGACGGCGCATCAGCTTGGCCGAAGCTAAACTCAGTGACCATAGCTTTATAGCCGATTTCAACACTACCAGAGTTTGATGCTCTAACTTCAACATAATCATCGTTAGTAACAGCTGAACCTACACCGTTGTAGTAATAAGTCGTTCCGATAGTACCACTGATGTTTTCTGCACCTATGGTTACGTTAGCTGGCATACCAGGAATGTCGAAGTAGTTAAACGTCACTTCTTCAGTATCGCCAGTTTTTAACCAAACGCTGAAGCTGTACTTGTCACCTGATGAATCACCATAAAGCTGTGCATCATTCCATTCAACAACTAAGAATGAAGCGCTTCCAGTGCTCACTACACCAATAGAGATAGCTCCACCACCAGTGTCGCCAACCGTACCATCACTTAAATCAAAATCTGACCAGAATGGTGCAAGGATATTATTTGGATTTGAGCTGTCAGGTAGTTCTTTATTAGCATAAGTACCAGCAGTTGAACTATTGCCAGGGATAACTATACCGTTATCAGAAATTGTGATTTGAGTATAAGTTTGGCCATTGTATTTGTAGGCTGGTACGTTAAATACAAATGTCGTTTCATCACAACCATCTAGGCAAGCTGGTGTTTGGCTTAAACCAAGGTCTGTAATATTTGGGTATGAACCAGAGCCACTTGAAGTAACCATTTCAGGCAAGTCCATTGAACCAACCCAAGTGATAACGCCAGTATTCTCATCAACAGATAGACCATTTTGCGAAGCGCCGTTCAGGACAACAGATACATCATCTTTCGATGTAAGCTTAGTGCCCTTAGGAGCAGAAGCTGTCACAGTAACAGTATTTTCGAACATGGTATTATTAACAACAGATTTTACAGTGAAAGGATCTGCAACAGTAATATCAGTATCAGTTGTATAAGTAGAAATTAAAGATGAATCACTAGACTCTTTAGCTAATACAGCTAATGGAAGATGAGCATTTTGCTTACCTTCAGTGCTGGTGATCATTACGTTACCAAAGATCCAATCGCCATATTCACTGAATGTTGAATCAACAGTAACGGTAAACGTTGCAGATGCACCCGCTTCAAGTTCAAGTGTTGATGGAGAAATCATTAGGCCAGCAGTATCAGAATTTGCTGAAAGTGCCCAAGATGATTTTTCATCACCTTTGTTGTAAACAGTACGAGTAAATGTACAGATACCGACACAAGAGTCTGCTGCAATTGAAGGCTTATCAAATGTTAATACTGCTTTTGCTGCAGCATCAAGATCCATACGACCAGCACCCATATCAAAAGGAGTTGCAGGTGTTGACGCGTCATCATCTAAAATACCATCCATTTTAGATGTGGATGTTAATGCTGTTTTAATATCAATTGATGACCAATCTGGATGTAACTGGCTTAATAAAGCAGCAGCACCCGCCACGTGTGGGCTGGCCATACTGGTACCAGTAATCATGTTAAAGTTTTCTCCACCATCGTCTGGTGAGAAAGCAGATAAAATATCTGTTCCTGGAGCAGCTAGATCAGGCTTGAGAATGTTTTCATTACCATTTGGACCACGAGAGCTAGACTGATTAATCGTATCTGCAAGGTTGCTTGCGATAATACGTTTAATTTCAGAACCTACAGTACCTTGAATCGTAGTGTCACCCATTGAATCAACAATTGCCATGCCATCATCTTGTGAGATCATAGCTGAAGGGAATGTAATACCTGGAACTGACATGGTGATTGGAGCACCAGCACGGTTATTGTATACCACAACCGCTTTAGCACCTGCGTTTTGAGCATTAGTCACTTTATCACTAAAGTTACAAGTACCACGTGAAATCAACGCAATGCCATCTTTAAACGAATCAGCGGCAAATGCATCACAGCCTTCAGTGTTTTCAGCATCGATGTTTAGAGCTAAAATAACTGGAGCTGTAATATCCATCTCAATGATGGTATCAGATCCTGGAACCGCTAATAAATCATCACCACCAACATTGAAGCTGTTAGCAAAATAACGGCCAGTAGTACTGTTAGCTACAGTGATACCAGATTCAATACAACCAGGACAACCAACTGATTTAGCTGCGTTACCATCGTTACCAGCAGCACTTACAACAACAACACCAGCAGCTTCAGCAGCTTCAAACATTGTTTTATATGGGCTGCTTGCTGGATCGGCACCGGCTCCACCACCCCATGAGTTATTGATTACGTCTGCACCATCATTAACAGCATGTTCTAATGCTTCCATCAGCATAATGTTAGAACCGCTGCCACCAGAACAATCTTCTGTAGAATACAGCGCTTTATAAGCCATTAAATATGCGGCTGGAGCAACACCTGATAAAGTAACGTCAACACCTTGGAAAGTGGTATCTACTTTGTTACCTACAGCGGTACCAGCAACGTGAGTACCATGACCACCGTAGCCTAATGGGCTCATGTATTCATCTGGACATACCGCAAACGTTGGTTGTGACCAACGTGCAACAATCAGTTTATCGTTACAGAATGAGCTATCTACCGTTGAACAATAGTCATCGGTTGGCATCATAGAAGTTGGAGCGGTAAAACCTTCTCCTGAGAACATTGGGTTTTCAGGACGAATACCACCATCAATAATTGCAACACGGATACCTTTACCGGCATTTTCCATACCATCAACAGCATTCCACATCGCTTGACTATTAATAATGCCAAGTGAAGCATCCATGTTTGTTTCGTACATTGCTTCAGGGTATACAGAGATAACCCCTGGAATAGCCATGATCTGTTCAACAGTTAACCCTTGGCTAACAATGGTTACACCGTTAAATAATGTCTTAAACTGACGTTCAACTTTAGCATTTGAAGCCACTTTTGAAAGTGCTTTTGTAAATGCTGCTTGCTCTGCTTGCAAATGAGATGCATAACTTTTCACTGGAGCTGATTGAATGTCTAGCTTGCTATTTTTATCTTTGATAGCTGTAGAGGCTAAAGTAGAAATGCCACCTTGGTACTTTGCAATTGCAGGCGACTCTAATTCAACAATATAACGTTGAGGAGCTACTACGTTGTTTTGTCTTACTGTTGGTTTGTTATTATTTTTAACGGACAGCAGTTCAATGCCTGTTTGGTCAGAGCTATATTGTGTATTTGCATAAGTCGCACTTGATATCAGTGCAGCCGAAATGGCTAGAGCTAATTTTGTCTTCACAACTTCTTCCTTGTTTTATACATCACTCAATGTGGGGGGAGGATATCGTTTTAAGACGATGTATATTAAGTGATGGTGTTTATATTAATTTCTGCTTATGTGTTGCACTCTGTGGTGCATCAACAGCATTTGTAGCACAAAGAATTAACAAAAGTAACACTCCGATTTAAAAAAAAGGCAATTAATTGTTAATAAGTATGTGTAGGTTTGTGATTTAGGTTGCGGAATGCTCTTGTAGCGTTTGACAATTCTGAAGGTAATACAGATGGGGAAAGAGATTAAGCCCTCAATGATTTAGGGCTTTACCGATCGGACAATAGGGTTTTGAAGGCTAATAAGTGTTTCAGTAGACTGGATTTCATCAATTGATTGGATACGGTTAATCAGCACATGCTGTAATCCATCGATAGATTGGCACATTACCTTTACAAATACCGAGTAATTACCAGTGGTATAATATGCTTCTACCACTTCTTCTAATTCATTTAGCTTGGCAATCGCTGCAGGATAATCGCCAGCACTCTTTAAATTGATGCCAATAAAGCAGCAAACATCATAACCCAGTGCTTTTGGGTTAACGGTAATTTGCGCGCCGGTGATAATGCCAGCTTGTTTCATTTTTTCAACGCGAACATGAATTGTCCCTGCACTGACATTGAAACGTTTCGCCAGTTCCGCAAAAGGTGTTCTGGCATCTTGCATCAGTGCGGTAAGAATATGATTGTCTAATTCATCACGATGAAATGAGCTATCCACGATATTAAGCCTAACAAACCATTAATTGGCCATAAATCTACGACTTTCATTGCGTAATAGCTACTACAATCCACATATTTATTAATAATGTTTAATTTTTACTGTTCATCGGTTGGCGTCATGAACGTGACGGCTGCTTCAAAATGCATTGCTTGTCGTGAGTACGGATGAGTTATCGATAATGCTGCCGCATGCAGCAGTAACCTAGGTGATAAGCTTTTTGCTAAAGGATCGGCATAGAATCCATCGCCAAGGATCGGGTGCCCTAACGCCATCATATGAACTCTCAATTGATGAGAACGTCCCGTAATTGGGGTGAGTTTTACTAACGTTGATTTAGCACCGTAACTGACAACTTCGACAAGTGTTACCGAAGGTTTGCCAATGGCGTGGTCGACTTTTTGCTTGGGTCTATTAGGCCAATCGCAAATGAGTGGTAAATCAACCTGAGTGATACTAGGCTTCATGTGGCCGGCAACCCGAGCATAATAAGTTTTGGCCGTTTCTCTATCACGAAATTGACGTTTTAATTCGCGCTCTGCACTGCGTCTAAGTGCGACGACAATCACCCCAGAGGTTGCCATATCTAGGCGATGTACAATTTGGGCATTAGGGTGTTCAGCTAAAACCCGCGCATAAATACTGTCATGATAAATGGCTTCTCTTCCCGGTACCGATAACAGTCCTGAGGGTTTGTTTGCGACCAGAATATCTTTATCTTGATACAATATATCCAGCCAAGGGCTGGTGGGTGGGTTGTATATGAAATCAGCCATAGTTGCTCTCGTGAGTCAATTCGCGGCAAAGATACCGTTAGGGCCTATGATGTGCAAGTATAGAATGGTACTGAGAAGTGGCGACTTAAGAGAATGCATTGCCGTTAACGTGCATTATGGTAAACGTCCACACGACAAATGCGAGCGGGATATGCACTAATGCATAAAAACATTGATCAAGTCGACTCATGCCTTTTGCTAACCAAATTAAATACAGGTGTGTGGCGATCACTGCGGGAAATAGCACCAGCAGAGGATAAAGCGAAAATGGACTAGCATCAGCAAAAATGGCGTGAGTCACTATTGCCCACGCCACCATAAAAGCGGTCGTCATTGGCGGCATTGCTATGCGATATTGATCTGGGTAAGGGAACATCCCATGTCCTTAAAGTCATTTATAGTTGGGTATTAGCCTTTTATTTCTTTTTTACTCTGAATCACCTTCCGGTGCACTATCGAATAATGCCGCAATCCGGCGGGTCCATGAGATACAATAACAGATAATAAAATAATAAAGATGATTAATTCAGAATGGCATTGGCTTATTTGAATAAAAAAGCCTAACAATATGATTTTAAATAAGGTTAATACTCCTTTGAGTTGGATTAACCAGCGCCAATCTCTAATGATTTCCCAACTCATTAGCAGTACGCCAGATGTAATCGCTATAATCCAATAATTAAGCCATAGAGATAATTCAAGATTAAAGATAATACCGCCGCCACTGCCCACTATACCGATAATATGCAGTGCTCTTAATGACGTTTTACTGATCCGTTCGATCCAAAAACGACGGTTTGAGACTGGTAGTTTTTTTTTATGATTCATAGTGTCGTGGGCTTAATAACATTGCGCTAATATTAGCAATTTCAATATGTAAAAACAGTGATATACGCAGCAGTTCTTTTTATTATCAATGTGGTTATATTGCTGGTGGATCAAATTTTATTTCCTTCAATATGGTTAGTATTTGACTCTAATATTGATTATGGTCATGGAATATTAGTGTGGCGAATGGGATAGATTTATTATCGGTATGACCAAATCCACTGAATTGCCAGTCACTATCCTTAAAGGCTCTTCACCAGAGAGAATCTAGATCACAACTTCATCGTTATTCAGTGTGATATTGACGACAATAACCGTTAATTCGCATACAATTAATTCATATCTAGGGGCTGATCATATTGATGATTTGCTCATCAATTCGCTATTAGTAAATTTGGATACCTATGAAAATTGGATTTTTTAGCGCCAAGCCTTACGACATTCGCCATTTCACCAGTATTAACCAAACTTTTAAGATTGATATTGAATTTTTTGATTACCGACTTTGCATGCAAAACGTCAAACTAGCGGAAGGCTATGA
>TARA_R110002126_G_scaffold12196_22_pt1 | contig 22310 bp, 18 predicted proteins | sample TARA_R110002126 | Tara Oceans TARA_R110002126 (sample SAMEA4397536) | marine metagenome | biome: Polar Biome; feature: [DCM] deep chlorophyll maximum layer (ENVO:01000326); material: water (ENVO:00002006), including particulate matter (ENVO:01000060) such as... | depth 30 m
TATTAAGAATGGCGTTGGCAGGAAAGTAGAAATCAGGGGCGTCACCTCTAAATGCGCCAACTATGCCATGAATAACGCCACTGCGGGCCTGAGCAATTGCCCGGGCCCATGGCATTTCCTGATACACCAGCTCATAGCCTGACTTTGCGAAAGCCTGACTGGCAACATCAATCATATAGCCTTTATCAGCCGCGCTGGCACTGCAGTTGATTGGGCACCAGTTATCACCGGCGATAATAATCTGTGTTGGCTTGCCCACAGCAGGTGTAGTCAGCAATATACCGGTTAACAGCAGTAATACAGCGCGCATAGATTTAACCATTGCTAATATTATTATTCAGTGTAGCGCAGTACCCGCTTAGTTGAACTGATTACCGCTACTTTAGCGTTGTTAATATTGGTTCAGAAGATATTTTCAGCAACCAGTTTAGAATGATGACGAACGTGTGCCACCGTCAGAGAGTTTCTGTCTTTTCTTTTCTTTGCATCAGGGATCATCAGACACTATGGTTAAGCTATTGTTTTGTTGAAAGTGAGAAGGCCGTGTTTTTAAAGCAGGCGTTACTGCCTATTTCATCGTTATTTATTTCGATAGCCTTTCTGGCCACTGGCTATGGCATGTTGATGACCTATATCGGGTTGTATTTAAAGCAGGCTGGCTTGTCGGAAATGGCCATTGGTATTATTAACTCGGCATTTTTTCTGGGTGCTTTGCTGGCGGCAGTATTCAGCCAGAAGTTAATTGTTACCGTAGGCCATGCCCGTAGCTTTTCGGCTTTTTCTGCGCTGATGGTCATGGCCTTTTTAGGCCACACCTTGCATTACGATCCCTGGCTGTGGGCGGGTTTACGCCTGCTGTCCGGCTTTGCCTTTTATGCCTTATTAATTGTGCTGGAAAGCTGGCTGAATGAAAAAAGCAGCTCGGATGACCGTGGCCGGGTGCTGGCCGTGTATACGGTGGTGTTTTTTATGGCGACGGCCATTGGCCAGCTTATTTTAAGCCTGGACGTCGCGTCGCATGTGGTATTTGTGCTGGGATCTGTGCTGGTGCTGGCATCGCTGTTTTTAGTGGCTATTACCCGGATCAGCCAGCCTGTGCTAACGCCTTTCGAGCGTTACAGCTTACCCCGGGTATTGCAGATTGCGCCGCTGGCACTGGTAGGCAGTGTTATAGGTGGTTTTTTTGTCGGTGGCTTTTACACCATGGTGCCGGTGTTTGTGCTAAATACTTATGGCCAACAATCGGTAGTGGCTACCTTTATGGCCATTTCAATTTTAGGTGGCTTGCTGGCGCAGTGGCCGGTGGGCACCTTTTCTGACCGTTATGGCCGGCGTAAATTACTGGCCTGGGCCGGTTTATTTAGTGCGGCAATTTGCCTGTTACTGGCGTTGTTGGCAGCGCAAACCTGGTTATTTTATCTGTTGGGCTTTTTGCTCGGCACCAGCTTGTTTAGTATTTATCCGCTTAGTGTTGCCCGGGCAAATGACCGTTTAGACCATGGCAAAGATCTGGTTGAAGTAAGTCGCAGCTTATTGTTTTCCTATGGCATAGGCTCTTTTTTAGCACCGTTGTTGCTGGGTGCGGTGTTAGGTTTATCGGGCGGTTTATTTTTCACGGTGTTAGCCGTAGCAGCGCTGATCCTGGGGGGCTATGCCTTAACTGCTGAGCGCATTGCCAATGAGAATTTAAGTGTCTATGTGGCGGTACCGGCAGCCTCTGGTGCATCCCTTGCCCAACTGGACCCGCGCCAGGATGACGAGTGGGTAGAAGACCATAAGCCGGCTTATCCGGTAGCGACAGACAGTATGCCCCGTACTGATCCCACCATCACAGATATCGCTGAAGCCGCGGGCACTGCGCCGGATGCGGCGCCACCAGAACGACATAACAACGATTAATTTGCACTGAAAACCTGCGGCCATGGGTAACTGCATAACTGTTGGCAAAACCAGCTTAGTGCATTGCCCTGTTGTTGTTTATGCCAGGCCAGATACAGTTTTGCGCTGTCGCGTGGAATACTGTGCTGTTTAGCAATCAACTCACCCCGTGCTAACTGCTGTTGCACCAGGTGGCGGGGTAAAAAACCGACCCCTAAGCCTTGCTGCTGAGCACTAATTTTTTGTGCCAGATTAGCCACCACCACTTTTTGCCGGGTATCGAACAGGCCACTGGACAGCTTTTTGCTGTCGATGGCCGAATCGGCAACAATAATGGCGGTTTCCTGTTGTACGTCAGCCAACGTTATCACTTTGTCACGTTCGGCCAGCGGGTGGTGCGGCGCTACAGCAAACACAAACTCGACTTCGCCCAGCAGTTGTAAATGGTAGGCCCCGCTATGCTGGGTAGCCGGCACACCAATAGCAATATCTGCCCGGCCGGTGTTTAGTGCCTCCCATCCACCCGCCATAACCTCCTGCCGCAGTGCCACCTGCGTTAACTTGCCCAGCTGCAAAAACTGACTAATTAAGGCAAAAACGGGTTCGGCCGGCACCACGCTGTCCAGCGCCAGGGTAAGCTCCGCCTCCCAGCCACTGTCCAGTTGTTGCACAGCTTTCTGTAATTGATCGGCCGCTTTGAGCAACTCGCGGCCCTGCTGCAGCAACAAGTGGCCAGCCGGGGTTAAACGGGCTTTTTGTTTCGTGCGGTCAAATAAACTGACGCCGAGGTTTTGTTCCAGCTGTGCCATGGTGTAACTGAGCGCTGAGGGCACCTTGTATAGTGCTTCGGCCGCTGCGGCAAAGCTGCCTTTACGGTCAATCGCATCAAGCGCACGCAATGCATCTAAATTTATTAGTTGCTGCATAATCTGCTTCGTATCTGCCGGTTGTAAACCAACAGCTTATGCCATTATTCAAATTATTTGAACTAATACTGCAAAAAGCTCCGCTTTTTAATTCAGCACTACAGCGCTATCTTTAGCTTATCGACAGGTTGTTTGCGGTCGAGCACACAACCCGGCTTTAACTAACCATTAAATAATTTGAAAGGTGACACAATGAAAACACTAATTGCAAAGCTTACTTCAACCCAAGCTGGCTGGTCAGCCCTGGCACTACGTATTCCGGTCGGCATTATATTTGCCGCCCACGGCGCCCAGAAACTCTTTGGCTGGTTTGGTGGTTATGGCCTGCAAGGCACTGCCGGCTGGATGGACAGTATTGGTTTAAGCCCCGGTATACTGATGGCATTGTTAGCCGGCGCGGCTGAGTTTTTTGGCGGCCTGGCGTTAATTGTTGGTTTGTTAACCCGGCCAGCCGCAGCCGCCTTGTCAGTAGCCATGCTGGTCGCGATATTTGCCGTACATTTTCAAAATGGCTTGTTTATGGCCAATAACGGTTATGAATTTGGCTTGGCACTATTGGCAGCCAGTGTCTCGTTGTTGTTTAGCGGTGCAGGCAAATGGTCGGTAGATAAGCTGCTATCAATCAAACTTAGCCGCTGAACCTGACTGCATGGTGGCTGGTGTGCTGACGTAACAGCAGCAGGGATGCTGCGCAGGCTGAAGGGGCACAGGGATGTGATCCTTGAAGCCGGTGAAGTCAGGATACCAGCCACCGTGCCTTTACCCTTATTTAGTCTCTAAATGGTTAAACAATCAGTATCCAAATTATTTGGTAATAAGGAGCAGTTAATGATTACCCTACGTAAAGCAGAAGAACGTGGCAAAGCAAGTTTTAGCTGGCTGAAAAGCCACCATAGTTTTTCCTTTGGCAGCTATTACGACCCGGCGCATATGGGCTTTTCAGCTCTGCGCGTCATTAACGATGACTGGGTAGCCCCAGGTGCCGGTTTTGATACCCATGGCCACCGCGATATGGAAATTATAACCCTGGTACTGCAAGGCGCAATTGCTCATAAAGATTCCGCCGGCAATGAAAAAATCCTGCCAGCCGGGGAGTTTCAGTTAATGAGTGCCGGCAGCGGCGTGTATCACTCGGAATATAACGCCAGCCAGACGGAAGACCTGCGCTTTTTGCAAATCTGGATAATGCCGGACCAGCAAGGCGGTGCACCCGATTATCAGCAAAAGCATTTTGCCAGTGAGCCCGGTTTAACCCTGATTGCCTCAGCTGATGGCCGCGAAGGCAGTTTAGTACTAAAACAGCAAGCACAACTGCTGCGGTTAAGCCTGAATGCTAGCGAGCAGTTTAGCTACCCGTTGGCAGGCCGTAATGGCTATTTGCAGCTGATCAGTGGCGAGCTGACAGTGGGTAACCAGACTGTCCAACCGGGTGATGGTGTGATGATCAGTGCTGAAACCACCTTGCTACTGCACGCGGCTAAGCATAGCGAAGCACTGTTGTTTGATTTGCCATAGTGGCCTGTCAGGCACAATCGAAGAAAGTCGGGCGAGCGCGTCAGCCGCTATCGCCCGGTAAACGAGTATTTACTGCTGATCTGCGGTGGGTAAATCCGTTTGCGGGTCGGCAGTTACATTCTGGGCCAGTATGGCTGCTACCTGTTGTTCCAGTTGTTCTACCTTTTGCCGGGTGCGCAACAGTACCTGACGCTGTACGTCAAACTCTTCCCGGCTGACAAAATCCAGATTAGCCAGCTTTTGTTGCAGCACTTGTTTAACTTTAGCCTCTGTATCGTCGGCAAACTGCTTTATTTGCGGCGGCAGGGCATTGCCAATTTGTTTAGCAATATCTTCAATTTTTTTCGGATCAATCATAATGGTCTCCAGTAAGCCGGTTTAACACAGTAATAACGCTATTCTACGGAGATAAATCCAGAACGCGAATGCTATTTACCACCAATTTTGGTTACAATGCCGGCCCGCATGCAAGGTATAGGTTATGCAGTTAAATTCGCAACAAAATGCCGCAGTAACATTTATCGCCGGGCCCTGCCTGGTGCTGGCCGGTGCTGGCAGTGGTAAAACCCGGGTTATTATTAATAAAATTGCTCATTTAATTCAGCAATGTCAGCTGCCTGCCCGCCATATTGCTGCGGTAACTTTTACAAATAAAGCCGCCCGGGAAATGCGCGAGCGCATTCAGGCCCAACTGCCCAAAACCGCGACCCGTGGCCTGACGATCTCTACTTTTCATACCCTGGGCCTTGAGATCATTAAAAAGGAATACCGGCATATCGGCTACAAAGCCAGTTTCAGTTTATTTGACGATCAAGACAGTATGGCGCTTCTAAAAGAGCTGACGGCCAATGAATTTCAAGGCGACAAAGATTTATTAAAAGCCCTTCAAAGTAAAATATCCGGCTGGAAAAATGATTTAACCCTGCCAGCGCTGGCGATAAAACAGGCCAGCGATCCGCAAAGCATTAATTTTGCCAACTATTACCAACAATACAGCGATCAGCTCAAAGCATATAACGCGCTGGATTTTGATGATTTAATTCTTATCCCGACCCTGTTGTTTCAGCACAATACAGAAGTAAGACAAAAGTGGCAGCAGAAAATTCAGTATTTACTGGTCGATGAGTATCAGGATACCAATACCAGCCAGTATGAACTGGTAAAGGCACTGGTGGGCGAGCGCCAGCGCTTTACCGTGGTGGGCGACGATGACCAGTCTATTTACTCCTGGCGGGGTGCCAGGCCGCAGAACCTGGTACTGCTTAAAACAGATTTTCCCAATTTAAAGGTGATTAAGCTGGAGCAAAATTACCGCTCGGCCGAGCGGATTTTAAAAGCAGCCAATATTTTAATCGCCAATAACCCCCATGAATTTGAGAAAAAGCTGTTTAGCCAGAATAGCTACGGTGTGCCTTTACGGGTACTACCCTGTAAGCATGAGGAAGATGAGGCTGAAAAAGTGGTGGCCGAAATTATCTCGCACCGCTTTATTAACCGCAGCGAATATCGTGATTATGCCCTGCTGTACCGGGGCAACCATCAGGCGCGGGTGTTTGAAAAAGCGCTGATGACCAACCGCATTCCGTATAAAATTTCCGGCGGCACCTCGTTTTTTGCCCGCAGCGAAATTAAAGATGTGATGGCCTACTTACGGCTATTGGTTAACCAGGATGACGACAACGCCCTGCTGCGGATTATTAATGTACCACGACGGGAAATTGGAGCCGCCACGCTGCAACAGGTTGGCAACATGGCCAATGAGAAGAACATCAGTTTATTTGCTGCCTGCTGCGACATGGAACTATCAATGCATGTATCGGCCCGGGCGCAACAAGCCGTGCAGCAGTTTGCGAACTGGATTAACCAGGTAGCAGACAATGCCAAACGCGCTGATCCGGCAGAAGCCGTGCGTGATTTAATCCGGCAAAGCCATTATGAAGCCTGGCTGTTCGAAACCAGCAATAGCCCAAAAGCGGCGGAAATGGCGCTGAAAAACGTTAACGAGTTATATCGCTGGATCAGCACCATGCTGGAAGGCGATGACGAACACGATGCTATGACTCTGCCAGAAGTGGTCACCCGGCTCACCCTGCGCGATATGATGGAACGTCAGCAGCAGGAAGATAATGCCGATCAGGTGCAGCTGCTCACCCTGCATGCTTCCAAGGGCCTGGAATTTCCTTATGTGTTTATGGTGGGCATGGAAGAGGGTTTGTTACCGCATCAGAGCAGCATTGATGAAGATAACGTGGAAGAAGAACGACGACTGGCGTATGTGGGCGTAACCCGGGCTCAGCGCGAATTAATTTTCACGTATGCCAAAGAACGGCGCCAGTACGGTGAGGTAATACGACCGGAACCCAGTCGTTTTTTACATGAATTACCACAGGACGATCTGGAGTGGCAACAGGCAGCACCGGCAAAAACCGAACAGCAACGGCAACAAACCGGCCAGGCACACTTAGAACGCTTACGGCAAATGCTGAAAAAATAACGGTAGATATCAGGCGCCGCCGAGCGCTTTCAACATCTGATCACGCATGCTTTCCTGGAAAATAGCATAACGACCACGACCGAGCGCTTTGGCGTGGTACATAGCGGCATCGGCATCACGCAACAATTGCTCACCATTGCTGTAGTCAGCCCGCACCAGAGCAATACCCACACTTACCCCGGAGTTTACCTGCTGTCCTTCCAGATAGTAGGGCTCACGCACTTTCTCGATAATACGCTGTGCAATATCCTCTGCGTCTTGCGCACCCTGCAAATTTTGCAGCAAAACAACAAACTCATCACCGCCCAGCCGGGCGGCTAAATCATGCTCACGTACCGCACTTAAAATACGTTTGCTGGTTTCAATCAGAAAGGCATCGCCAATATGATGGCCCAGCGTGTCATTAATTAATTTAAAGCGGTCTAAATCCAGAAACAGCATTGCCGTACCTTCGATAGGCTGGCGCTTATGCAAAGCAAACTGACGTTTTAGCTGCTCCAGAAACATTTGCCGGTTAGCCAGACCGGTAAGCAAATCGTGATTGGCTTCATAAAATAGCTTTTGCTCCGCTTTTTTACGCTCTTCTACCTGCAACCTTAAGAATAAGTTGGTTTGCCGTAATTCACGGGTACTTTCGAATACTTTGCGCTCCAGCTCTTCCTGGTGCTGTTTTTGTTTCTCTGCTGCCAGTTTACGCTGAATGGCAACGCCGATATGCTGTGAAACAAAGCGTAAAATGCTAAGTTCCTGCTCGGTATACTGGTAAGCATTGTCATAAGACTGAACCGCTAACACCCCAATAACACGCTGATCGATTAACAGGGGCGCCCCCAGCCAGCACGAAGACAAACAGGCCCGCTTCAGTGGGTCTGCCATACCACGGCGAATTTCACCTTCTGCCGCCAGTTGCTCTGCCGCCTCGCTGTTGATCAAGCGAGCCTCACCGCAACGGATAACATACTCGGTAAACCCGCGACTAATAGGTCTTTCCCGGGCTGGAGGTGAATACTGGTCAAGATAGAACGGAAACGTCAGTTTGGTCTGATCGGAATTCAGCAAGGCGATATAACAGTTGTCTGCTGACATTAAACCGGACAAGACCTTATGCACGGCTTTATAAAAACTGTGCATGTCCCGACTACTGGCGGTCAGTTCTGAAATTTCATAAAGGGCTGCCTGCAGGCGCTCGGCGTTAGTGCGTTCTTTTATTTCTTTTTGCAGTGAATTGTTTATCTGCTGCAATTGCTGCGTTCGCTCCTGCACGGTTAACTCAAGCAATTCACGGCTTTTTACTCTGTCCAGCGCTGTTACGGTATGGCCGCCAATGCTCAGAAACATTGCCAGCTCTTCATCACCATAACGGTAGTCACTGTCATAAGTCTGAATTGCCATCACGCCAATAAGCTGCTCATCCCGCCACAGCGGAATACCCATCCAATGGGTGCACTCAGAACCCTGCGCCTGAATATCACCGTTGGCAATCATGGCGTTAAACTGGTCTTTGTCACACAATAAGGGCTTGCCTGTTTTGGTAACGTACCCGGTCAGACCGCTGGAAAATGCCGTCGACGGCACTTGTTTGATAAGTTGCTGATCTTTCTCATCTGAAAAGTATTGCAACTGGTACTGACGGGTACTGGTGTCATACAGCACGACATAGAAATTTTCAGCATGCAGTAGCTCAGACACCATTTTATGGATAGCGGGGTAAAATTCCCGCATATCACTAATAGTACTGGCCAGTTCGGATAGCTGCAGCAAGGCACCCTGAATAGTATAAGCCTGCTTGTAACGGCTGATAAGGGTGGTTAGCCGGCGTGCTTTGGCCTTAATAAGTTGTAGTTTTGATCCGTTTAGCTTCAACTTTGTTGTGCTCTGCTTATTGCTGGCGTTAAGTTAGTTACTGCTTATTATGCACAAAGTTTCACCACATGGAAGCGGTTGCCGTTGAAAGGCGCTAATTAAGTACCCTTATAAAAACAGAAGCCGTGCAGAACACGGCTTGGTACAGGATAAAATCAAGCCGCTTATACGCCGTCAGTCATAAACCGGATGGCGGCAGCAATTTCGTCTTCGCTACAGGTCGCACAGGTACCCATCGCCGGCATATTATTAAAACCTTCGATAGAATGCTTCAGCATGACATCAAAACCCTGCGCAATCCTCGGTTTCCAGTCATCAGCACCAGGCTTGGGTGCATTTAAAGCGCCAGTTCCATGACACGCTATACAGGCACCATTGTACACCTGCTCACCAGAACGCGGCCCACTTGCCTGCTCAGCGGCAGCCGCTTGTTGCCCGGCGACATAAATCTGACCAACCGGCGCAATGCGCTTGGCTAATTCTTCGTTATTATCAGTGCTGGCAGTGGCACCAACCGCAAGCAGTAACATGGCCAGCGCAAAAGTTAATTTCTTCATTAAAAGTTTCCCATAGCTGAAGGCAGTCTTAAATTCCTGCCATTATAGCCTGCAAGCTGAGGCAATTAAAAGACTGTAATGCCGATCTCCAATGCCGCTTTATTATACAGCCGTAATAAGCTGCGTTACGCGATACTGGCTGCGAAAGATCAATGGTCTTATCTCTGTTCTGAATAAGCGCTAAGCCTTGCTCTGCCTGCTTTATGCTTTTAGCTTCTTTATTGCTTCGGTTTTAATAGCAAAATTATTTAAAACAACTGCTATGCAATGGCTTGCTTTGTGGTAGTCTTATCGACCTGCTAAGTCAGGGATTGACAACGCTGTGATACAAATCCTGATCTTGTAGAAAGTGTTTTCCACAAAACACATATAAAAATAATAATAACAAGGGCGTTCAAGACTTCCCCCTCGTTTAGAATTAAATCAAGCAGTTACAGAAACACCTCAACCATCATTCTGGCGAATGTGTGGTGGTTAGCTATTAGTTTTACACAAAGTTATCCACAACTTGTTAGTCAACGGTATGCTTTATTTCGTCTGCGCGCCATTCTGGCTGTCGCCGCCAGGCTGTGGCATGCTATAGCAAATTTTTGCAGGATGGCACAACCATGGTCTATATCCCGAAAAACCCACTTATTCTGGTGGACGGTTCGTCTTATTTATTTCGCGCTTATCACTCACCACCGCATTTAACCAATTCTCGTGGAGAGGCCACCGGAGCTATCTACGGTGTTATTAATATGCTGAAAAGCCTGTTGCGTCAGTACAATCCCAGCCATATGGCCGTGATTTTTGATGCCAAGGGCCCAACGTTTCGCAACGAAATGTACCAGGAATACAAAGCTAACCGCCCGCCCATGCCAGACGATTTGCGCAGCCAGATAGCACCCATACATCAAATAGTGCAGGCCATGGGTCTGCCGCTTCTGTGTATCAGTGGCGTAGAAGCCGATGACGTTATTGGCACCTTAGCCCGCCAAGCCAGCTTAGCAGGCCGGCATACGCTTATCTCAACCGGCGATAAAGATATGGCACAACTGGTGGATGCGCACGTTACGCTGATTAACACCATGACCAATACCCTGCTTGATCCCGAGTCGGTGGTAACAAAATTTGGCGTAGGTCCCGAGGCTATCATCGACTACCTGGCACTGATGGGTGACAAAGTTGATAACATTCCCGGCCTGCCCGGAGTCGGCGAAAAAACGGCCGCAGCGTTATTGCAGGGGCTGGGGTCAATTGACAACATCTATCAGCAGCTGGATAAAGTGGCAGAGCTGGGCTTTCGCGGCGCCAAAACCATGGCCACCAAACTGGCGGAGCATAAAGAGCAACTGCAATTATCGTATCAACTGGCGACCATTAAAACTGATGTGGAACTTAATTGTCAGCTGGATGATCTGGCGATTGAAACCGCAGACCGCCAGCAGCTTGCTGAGCTTTACCGGCACTGTGAATTTAAGCGCTGGCTGGCAGAGATACTGCAGGATAGCCCGGCGGAAACGGCGCAAATAGCTGACGCCCAGACAGCAGCAGAGCTGCTGGAACCGGCGGCGGTGCCACCAACTTTAGACCGCAGCCAGTATCAAACTGTTCTTAACCAGCAGGAATTTGAAGCATTGCTGAAGGCGATAGACAAAGCCGAACTCACTGCGTTTGATACCGAAACCACCAGCCTGGATTATATGCAGGCCGGGCTGGTGGGTATGTCGTTTGCCATTGCTCCGGGACAGGCCTGGTATTTGCCTCTGGCGCACGACTATGTTGGTGCACCCGAGCAGCTGAACTTCGACGAGGTGTTAGCGGCATTAAAACCCTGGCTGCAGGACAACAGCAAAGCGAAAGTGGGTCAGAATCTGAAATATGACAGCAGTGTGTTGGCCCGCTATGACATTAACCTGCAGGGTATTTGTTTTGACACCATGCTGGAATCTTATGTATTTAATTCGGTTGCCAGCCGGCATGATATGGATAGTCTGGCGCTGAAATACCTGGGACACAGTAACATCAGTTTTGAAGACATTGCCGGTAAAGGCGCTAAACAACTTACCTTTAATCAGATTGCTCTTGAGCAGGCCGCGCCCTATGCGGCAGAAGATGCAGACGTCACCCTGCAATTGCATTTAAAGCTTTGGCCACAACTCAGCGCCGAGCCAGGCCTGAAAAAAGTACTGACGGACATAGAGGTGCCGTTACTGACTGTACTGAGTAAAATTGAACGCAATGGTGTGCTGATTGACAGCAAACTACTTGGCCAGCAGAGTACCCAACTGGCCAAAAGGATTGATGAACTTGCAGCACAGGCTTACGAGCAGGCCGGGCAGACATTCAACATGGCCTCCCCTAAGCAGCTGCAGGAAATTTTGTTTAACCAGATGGGCTTACCGGTATTGAAAAAGACGCCGGGGGGCACACCATCAACAGCGGAAGACGTGCTGGCAGAACTGGCGTTAGAGTATGAATTTCCAAAACTGATTACTGAGCATCGCGGTTTAAGCAAACTCAAATCGACTTATACCGACAAATTGCCAAAAGTGATCAACCCGGCAACCGGTCGGGTCCACACCTCTTATCACCAGGCGATTGCCGCTACTGGCCGGTTAAGCTCAACCGAGCCAAACCTGCAGAACATTCCGATCCGCAGTGAAGAAGGCCGGCGCATCCGTCAGGCTTTTATTGCTCCGACAGGTAAAAAAATCCTGGCTATCGATTACTCACAAATTGAACTCAGGATTATGGCGCATTTATCTGATGATAAGGCGCTGCTGGATGCTTTTGCCAAAGGTCTGGATGTACACAAAGCCACAGCCGCAGAAGTATTTGGTGTCACGCTTGAGCAGGTTAGCAGCGAACAGCGACGGCAGGCCAAAGCCGTCAACTTTGGCTTAATTTACGGTATGTCAGCCTTTGGCCTGGCCAAGCAGCTGGGAATTAGCCGCAGTGACGCTCAAAGCTATGTCAATCGCTACTTTGAGCGGTTCCCCGGCGTATTACGCTATATGGAAGATACCCGCAAGCAAGCCCACGAGCTTGGTTATGTAGAGACCTTGTTTGGTCGCCGCTTATATTTGCCGGATATAAATGCCCGCAATATGGGCCGGCAAAAAGGGGCAGAACGGGCAGCCATTAACGCCCCTATGCAAGGTACCGCTGCCGATATTATAAAAATGGCGATGATAAAAGTAGATAACTGGCTCAGCAAACAGCAAGACGCTGATATTAAAATGATTATGCAGGTGCACGATGAACTGGTGTTTGAAGTGCCGGCGCAGCTGCTAACCTCAGCCCAGTCTGAACTGGTTAGTATTATGCAAAATGCGGTTCAGCTGAAGGTCCCGTTGCTGGCAGAGGCAGGCAACGGTGACAACTGGGATCAGGCCCACTAAATTTGGTAATTTAATTACATAAAACAGAAAATCACGACGTTTAATTTTTTTTTGTAGTTTTATTACATAAAAAACTTGCAATTTAAACGCAACTGGCTAAAATTTGACGCGTAGGGTACAAAGGTAAGATGTTCTATCTTTCAGGGTCTCGCCAGCTTGGCAGGCTAAAGAAAGTAGGCTTATTTAGCCGCCTCGCTGCTTGCAGCGGGGCGTTTTTTTATCTGGAATTCAGCATTCGGGCATATCCGGCAAAAACAAAACTGAAATAAAACAATATTTATTAGAGCAAATACTTTAAAAAGTTGAAGTTTATTGTATAATGACGCCGTCTTAGCAATAAGACACCCTGTTGATTTGAATTATTAGCTTCTCCCCGATTGCTATAACCGACACTTTTTAGTGTCGGTTTTTTTATGTCCGGATAACTTTATTCTGCAGGCCGGGCCGGATCGTCAGTACTGAACCACTGGTCCAGCGTCTGCTCAAATTCATCCATCCCTAATTTGGTCAGCGAACTAAACATGTGAACCGTAACATCGCCCATAAAGGCCAACGACGCTTCGCGAACTTCAAGTAAGGTTTTTTTACGCGCCCCGGAACCCAGTTTATCGGCTTTGGTTAGTAAGATAAGCACGGGTAAATCACTTTGCACAGCCCAGTGCACTAATTGCTGGTCTAAATCTTTTAATGGATGACGAATATCCATCAGCACTACCAGGCCTTGCAAACTCTGGCGTTTCTCCAGATATTGCGATAATGACTTCTGCCACTTTTCTTTGACCGCCAGCGGCACTTTGGCAAAACCGTAACCGGGCAAATCGATCAGTCTTTTATTTTCTGCAAAGACGAAAGTGTTGATAAGTTGAGTACGGCCAGGGGTTTTACTGGTTCTGGCTAAACTATTTTGCCGGGTCAGCGTATTTAATGCACTGGATTTTCCGGCATTTGAGCGACCGGCAAAAGCGACCTCAATACCGTTATCTGCCGGTAACGCCTTAATATCGGGCGCACTGGTTAAAAAACTGGCTTGCTGATAATTGAATTTTGCTTTGTACACTGCCTGCTCCGGCGGTTAAATTTAGGCTATTGTAACGGATCTGACGGATCGGAAGAAGCTTTTGCAGCACAGATGGGATTTTACTTTGGGCAGTTTCGTGTAAAATGGCCTGATAAATTATTATAAACTCACTTGGTTGCCAGTTTGCTGGCGGTTTAATGCGGACAGAGACGGATAAAAAATGAAAAAACTCGTACTTCCACTGACGCTGTTATTCGGTTTGATCGGTACAGCACACGCTATTGACGGTGATGCTGAAGCAGGCAAAGCAAAAGCAACCACTTGCGCAGCTTGCCATGGTGCAGATGGCAACAGCCCGGCTGATATTTATCCCAAAATTGCCGGCCAGCATGCAGAGTATCTGTATAAACAGCTGACAGAATATAAACTGGGTATGACCAGTGGCGGCAAAGAAGGGCGTAATAACGCGATTATGTTTGGCATGGTGGCCACATTGTCTGATCAGGATATGCAAGATCTTGCGGCATACTTTTCGTCATTGCCAATGAGCAGTGGTACTACCCCGGAAGATGTTATTTCACGTGGTCAGCAGTTATACCGCGGCGGGGATAGTGACCGCGGCATTGCAGCCTGTATAGCCTGTCATGGACCACGTGGTGCCGGAACTAACCTGGCTGGTTTTCCGAAAATTTCCGGTCAGCATGCGACATACCTGAAAACGACCTTACAGGAATTTCGCAGCGGTGCCCGCGCTAACGATATGAACGGGATGATGCAGGACATTGCTAAAAAACTGACTGATGAAGATATTGAAGTGTTGTCGCAATATTTAGGTGGCTTGCACTGATTTGACCCTGTGGCAGGGCACATAACGTCCCTGCCACATACCTTTTTGTGAGATATCTCCTACAAGCCCTGTAAGAAAACCCCCTTTTAAATAAAAATATTGAACTTTTTCTAAACTTTAGAAATAATCTAACATTATGATTTTTATTTAAATAATAAAAACATCAACGCTATAATCGCTTTTTTTTTCGACAAAGCCTTGTCATTATCGCAGATCAGAGTAAATTAAACCCAGTTACGTTTAGTAACATATAACAACAGGGAATTGCGTAAGCGGCAGGGAAGTAAGTGCCGAAATCGGTACACTCTATTTGGCATCAGGAAGGTGCATAGCGTTGTGAAACGCCCACGGATGAGTAATAAAGTACCAGGAAGGTCGTGAAGAATAAAATTTTATACATGGAAGATAAGCAATAATATAGGGAACTTGTACTAACAGGGTCGTTGTAAACGCATCAGGATGATTTAGCGAAATTGAGAGAAGTGTCCACCTAGACACAAGTATAAACGGGGCGATAAGGCTATCTTATCGCCCTTTTGTTTTGTTGAAATTGCATTTTTTGAGAAATAGCCCAACCAATGCCTGCCAATACCCATTGCCCGCTGTGTCAGACAACTCAGACCCGCTTTTATAATCAGGATAAACTACGCCAGTATTTTCGTTGCGACATCTGTGCATTAGTGTACGCGGATCGAACTAGCCTGCTAAGTGCGCAGGCCGAACATGCTCAGTACCTGTTGCACAATAATGATTTAGAAGACGCCGGCTACCGGCGTTTTCTGAGCAGGCTAAGTGAGCCGCTCCAGCGTAAATTGAACCGCAGTGGCTGCCAGGGCCTCGATTTTGGTTGCGGTCCGGGTCCGTTGCTGGCGAAGATGCTTAGCGAGACTGGCCATAGCATGCAGTTGTGGGACCCTTACTTTGCAGCGAACCCGGCGGCGTTGCAGCAACAATACGATTTTATCAGTTGCACCGAAGCCATAGAACACTTTGTTCATCCCGCAACTGAATGGGCAACCTGGCAACAATTGCTAAAACCCGCCGGAGTGCTGGCGATAATGACCAAACGCTATACCGATCTGGCTGCATTTGAGCGCTGGCATTATAAAAATGATCCCACCCATGTCAGCTTCTTTCATCAGGATACGTTTTGCTGGTTGGCGGCGCAGGCAAAAATGACTGTAGACTTTGTCACGAATGATGTGGTGATCCTGCAGAAATCTGGTTAAAATATGCGCCCTTTTTTACAGGTATCCTGTTATGACGCGTCAAAAGAAAAGCCGTAGTGCCGGCGACAATGGTCAGCGCCATTTGCCAGCTTCAGAAGCCCGCAAAATGCGCCAGCCTAAAGAAGAAACCAAGAAGAAAGGCGCGGGCAAAAAATCCGGTAGCCGCAATTCGGTTATCGAACAACAAAACGGACAACAACCAGCAAAAGGCGGTCCGAAAGATCCCCGTACCGGTAGCAAAAAACCGGTAGCATTGGTGGCAGAGCCATCAGTGGCAAAGCAAATAGTGTCAGATATACAGCCAAAAGCCCGCTTAGCCAAAGCCGTCGAGCCCGGCATAACCGCTGCTGAAGAATTAGCACTGATTGAAAATGATAGCCTGCTGCAGCAGTTATTGGAGCGGGTAGAAAATAACGAAACCCTTACGGGTAAAGACGCTAAGTATTTTAATGCCAAAACCGCCCGGCTGGAACAGCTAATGGAGCAGCTTGGCCTGGCTGAAGAACCGGCAGCATCTGAAGATAACGATCCACTGGCGCAGTTTGAGCGTACTGACTGGCGTAAATCTATTTTAGGTGATGAGGATTAATGCATAACGTCTGGATTATTGCACTTGTTGTGCTGGCCGTGCTGATCGTTGCCGGCCTGGCATTTTATGCCGGAAAATTACTGTGGTTACTGCGACAGCAGACACAGCAACAGGCGCTATTGCGCCAGAAGCAACAACAGCAACAGTTGCAGAATCAGCAGTACGTAGAGCAAAGTATTTATACCATTTGCAAGGCATTAGACGCAGGCCAGTGCGAGCTGTCTGAAGGGGCTTTACGGGTATGGGTGTTATTAAACCGGTTGCCTGAGCAACAACAGGGGCCACTGGTAACAGATTACCCCGGCATGTTTCAGATGTACCAAATCGTAAAAGATATGCCAACGCATCAGGCCCGCAAACAACAAGATAAACAAGCCACTATGACTCAGGATAAACAGCGGTTGCAGGCAGAACACGATCTGGCCGCGCATATTATGGACGATACAACCAGGCTGTTGCAGCGCTTTAAACCAGCTTAAGCCCCATGGTTAAGCTGGCAAAGCGACTTTTTGACAGATAAAGTTACCATTACTGTTTATAAATTGTACCGGCTTTCATAACAAAACTTACCTGCCCCATTTGCGTTATGTCTTGTAGCGGATTGCCGCGGACCGCGATGATATCGGCAAATTTACCTGCAGAAATACTGCCCAGTTCCGCTTCAACTCCCAACAGCCTTGCACCTTCTATCGTTGCCGACTGAATTGCTGCCATTGCTGGCATACCCGCTTCTGTCATATAGATAAATTCACGCCAATTATCGCCATGAGGAAACACGCCAGCATCAGTGCCAAACGCAATTTTTACTCCGGCTTTATAGGCCTCACCAAAGGTTTGCTGAATTAATTTGCCAATACTGGCGGCCTTAGGACGCACTAGCTCTGGAAAGAAGCCATTTACCGCGGCTTTTTCTGCCGCCCATTTGCCCGCGCTTATTGTTGCCACATAATAAGTTCCATGCTTGCGCATCAGGGCAAAAGTCTCTTTATCCATAAAGGTGCCATGTTCAATAGAGTGTACCCCGGCTTTAATCGCCCGTTCCATACCCTCTTTACCATGTGCATGCACCGCAACCTTCATCTCATAATCTTTGGCGGTTTCAACCACGGCGGCAAACTCCGCGTCAGTAAACTGGGGGTTTGTGCCACTTTTGGCAACACTCAGTACGCCACCGGTACCCGTCAGCTTGATCAGGTCAGAGCCTTCCTTATAGCGCTGACGCACCGCTTTTCTGGCTTCATCGGCTCCATTAATGACCCCGTCTTTCGGGCCTGGGTCACCCATTTGAGCGAAAGCGACCCCATTGGTCGGATCGGCATGACCACCGGTCGTCGCGATAGATTTTCCGGCTGCATAGATCCGGGGCCCATTGACATAGCCCTGAGCAATCGCTTTGCGCAGCGCCACACTAATCTGGTAGTTATCACCCAGCTCCCGCACCGTGGTGAAGCCGGCCAGCAGGGTTTTCTCTGCAAAAACCGCTCCCCGCAAGGCAAAGTCAGCTTCATTCAGGCGATGGCCTTCACTGTATACCGTTGGGCTGAACTGAGTGTAAAAGTGGGTGTGCATATCCATTAAACCCGGCATAACGGTGTGCTCTGTCAGATCTACCACGCTGTCATTATCACCCGGCTGCCGATAACCAGCTTCAACTGCAGAAATGGTCTCGCCATCAATGATGATGGTTTGTTTGGTTAATACTTTTCCTGCCTGCACATCGATTAATTTACCGGCATGCACCAGTGTCGCAGCGTGCACTGCGTTACTGGTTAAACTAAGTGCAATACCAACCGCTAACAATGTAATACGCATAATGGCTTTCCTTATAGTGATACCTCAATGTGCACCCGTCAGCTGTTTGTTAGCAATCTGGCTGCGGTACAGCACAACTTATATCCGACGAATGGCAGCATCAGGGTAAAATTCCCAGGGTAAATGGATAACCGGCACTCTTCAGCTGAAAATGGTGTTCACCGTTGCAGTAAACCTCATGCGCCCGTTCAATTAGTTCGTAATAAGTATTGCGGTTAATGCGTGCGGACAACCCCCGCCACAATTGTAAGTACGGCAGTTGCTGCTGGCCAAAGGCCTTTAAACGAAGTGGAAAACGGGGCGTTACACTCACCGTATCACCAATATTGGTGGTAAGTGCCAGCAATGGTCCGTGTACGGAAGGCTGCCACTGACTGGCCACCACCAGAAAGGGCGCATCTTCTACTTCAATACGGACTTTTTCAACCGGTGTTTTCAGGTAATACTGTTGCTGCTGGCAGATTAATACTGAGGCAAATAACCGCACCATTGGCTGACGTCTTATCTCACTGCCCTGATATAACCAGCGACCATCAGCAGTGATTAGCAGCGGCAAATCGCCACAAAATTCGGGTTGCCAGCTTTCTACCGGCGCCAGGTCAGGACACTGTAACTGCTGTTGAAGCGAGGCTAAATCCATTTCAATACTGGCTGTTAAACATTATGCCCCTAACCATAGAAGGCAGATGTTGCAGGGTCAAGCAAAGCCGGGCAGAACGCGGTAGGGATAAGATGTATAACAGACTTAGCAAAAGCAGAGTGGGGTGACTGATGGGGCTCGAACCCACGACAACCGGAATCACAATCCGGGGCTCTACCAACTGAGCTACAATCACCGTTACTAACGGTGCTTATTTTAGCTAAGATTAGCGCCGCTACCAAGTTTTTTTGGTATTTCTGCAAGAGCGGCGTACCATCCGACCCGCAAGATTGCTAAACTTGCAGCAACCAGATAACAATTTAATCTGTTTTGTTTAACTAAGGGGTAAGCAATGGAAGAAATAACGGTTTTGTATCAGGAGAATCACGAACTACTGCTGGGCTATTTACTACAGTTGGTCGCCGCTATTGTTATTTTCTATATAGGGCGCCTGGTTGCCAGAGGTTTATCACGATTGTTGGAACGGGGCCTGGTTGCGCGTTCAGTTGATAAAGCTGTGGTTGCCTTTCTGGTCAGCATTGTTTATGCCATTATTCTGATTGCCACAGTGCTGATGGCACTATCGCAAGTGGGGGTGCAAACAACCTCTTTCATTGCCATTCTGGGTGCCGCTGGTCTGGCTATTGGTCTGGCGCTGCAAGGTTCACTGGCTAATTTTGCCTCGGGCATTCTGATTATTCTGTTCCGGCCGTTTAAAGCGGGCGACTTTATCGACGGTGGTGGTGTTTCAGGTACTGTCGAGAAAATAGAGATTTTTCAGACTCAAATGAAAACCCCCGATAACAAACGGGTTATTGTACCCAATGCCCAAATTACCAGTAATCCCATCACCAATTACTCAGCAGAACCCATTCGTCGGGTAGATCTGGTTATTGGCATCAGCTATGACTCTGATCTGCTGTTGGCCAAACAATTACTGGAAGACATTTTAAAAAATGATGAACGAGTTCTGCCAGAACCCGCCTTCAGCATTAAAGTGGGCGCGTTAGCCGACTCATCAGTCAACCTCAATGTTCGCCCCTGGGTAAATTCTGCCGACTACTGGGGTGTGTACTGGGATACGCTGGAAAAAGTAAAACTAACCTTTGATGAGAAAGGCATTGGTATTCCCTTCCCGCAAATGGACGTTCATCTGTTTAAAGATCAGAAAGATAGCAAGGAGTAAGTATGAAGTTAATCACGGTGCTGGCGCTTTGCAGCATGGCAGTCAGCAGCGCGCTCAGCGCACAGGATGCCACAACAGACGACAACAAGGTGTGGCAAACCTCAGCTGAACTGGGTGCCATAACCACGTCTGGTAACACAGTAGGCACCTCAGTAACCGGCAAAATAGATGCACGCCAGGAACTGGAATCCTGGAGCAACCAGTATATCTTCAGTGCCTTTTTTAAAGAAGACGAAAGAACAGATGACGAGGGTAACACGGTAAAGGAGCGCTCAGCAGAGCGCTACCTGATCTCGGCTAAAGGTGCCTACAAGCTTGATACTGAGCACGATAATCTGTTTATTATTGGTTCACATACCAGTGATAAGTTTGGTGCTTTTGAAAAATATAACACTGTCGCAGTGGGTTATGGTACCCGGTTATTTCAGGCCGAACACCAGCATCTGGATGTCGAAATTGGTCCGGGTTATTTTTCCGGTACCCGGGCAACCGGCGAATCGGAGAGTGGCCTGATTATTCGTGGCGCAGCGGCATATAATTGGCAAATCAGCGAATCAGCCACTTTTACTCAGACACTCAGTGTTGAGTATGGCGACGACAACACCCGTACGATTGCCGAGAGTGCTATTACCGCCAAAATTAACGGTGCAATGCAAATGAAAGCCGCTTTTTTAGTGCAAAATGACTCTGATGTGCAGCCAGATAAAGAAAACACCGACACCCAAACCTCATTAACGCTCGTTTACTCTTTTTAGCAACACGTCGCCTTAGCCGGATTTATCGGCTAAGGCGTTATTATCTAATAAGAATATTGGGTAATTTGTTTTTATAATCGAAAATCTAAACTATGCTTAGTCGCCTAACAGTCTATTAACGGTACTTATTTTTTTGTGCCGGAGATGTAAAAGATGAAACAAAGCCGCTCAGCCAGAATGCTACGTTTGTACCCAATTATGGGTGTACTAATGTATCTTTTGCTTGGCGTTCTCTGGATTTTATTTAGCGATCACTTACTGCTTGTGCTGACAGACAATCCTGAGCAGCTTATTCGGTATCAAACCTACAAAGGGTTGTTTTACATTGGCTTAACAGGTTTGTTAGCCTGGCTGCTGTTACGCCAGCATCAGCGTCTTACCGCCTCATTACAGGCTAGCGAACGGGCGTTCAGTCAAACCTTTGATCATGCCGCTGCCGGTATTGCCCACGCCGGTCCGGACGGCCAGTTTTTACGGGTAAATCAGCATTTTGCGGCCATGCTGGGTTACAGCTCTGCTGAAATGCTGAGTATGTCATTCCAACAGATAACACACCCTGAAGATTTAGCTCAGGACCAGCATCAGTTTAATCAGTTAGTGCAAAACATTACCAGCAGCTATACCTTAGAAAAACGCTACTTCAGTAAAGCAGGCCATAGCATCTGGGTAAAACTGGCGGTTGCCAAAGCACCCAACACCCTGGACAAATCGCCCTACTTTATTGCCGTAGTGCAGGATATTTCTGCGCAAAAACTGGCTGAGCAGCAATTGCTGGAAAGTGAGTTACGCTTTCGAACCTTACTGGATAACGCCCCGCAAATTTCAGTGCAGGGATACGACCAATTGGGCAATACCATTTACTGGAACCGGGCCAGTGAGCTGATCTATGGTTACACTAAAGAAGAAGCTCTGGGTCGCAGCTTACTGGAATTGATTATTCCAGAGGAGGCGCATTCTGAAGTTCGCCAGGCAATAACCTATATGGCGGAAAATGCCGAGCCCATACCAGCAGCAGAACTGACATTAAAACGTAAAGATGGCTCGCTAATTTCCGTATTTTCTAACCATGCTGTCGTTAAACTTCCTGACAAACCACCACAGATTTTCTGTATTGACATTGATCTGACCGAAAGGAAGCGTCAGGCCGCCGAACTGGCTTTTTTAGCCGAGTTTGACCCGTTAACCCAACTGCCCAACCGCCAGCATTTCAGCAACCGGCTCAGTACTGCAGTAAAACTGGCTAAGCGTAATCAGCAGTTTCTGGCGGTGATGATCCTGGATTTAGACCATTTTAAAGATATTAATGATAGTTTTGGCCATCAAACCGGCGACAGTTTATTGCTGCAGGTCACTGAACGACTGAATTTGTGTTGCCGGGAAACCGATACCCTGGCCAGGCTGGGCGGTGATGAATTTGTGTTTCTGGTAGAACAGCTGGCGCAGCCGGAAGACGCGGCCCGGGTTGCCGATAAAATCCTGCAACAGCTGCATGCCCCCTTTACCCTGGGCCAGCAGAACGATGTTACTGTAGCGGCGTCTGTTGGCATTTGTATTTACCCTACGCATGCTGACAGTGCCGAAGCACTGCTGCAGGGCGCCGACGCCGCATTGTACC
>TARA_R110002126_G_scaffold127296_1_pt1 | contig 22253 bp, 29 predicted proteins | sample TARA_R110002126 | Tara Oceans TARA_R110002126 (sample SAMEA4397536) | marine metagenome | biome: Polar Biome; feature: [DCM] deep chlorophyll maximum layer (ENVO:01000326); material: water (ENVO:00002006), including particulate matter (ENVO:01000060) such as... | depth 30 m
TATCAACAAACCATCCTTTAATCCATTTCTTTATTGCAGAGCCTATGTTTCCCTCTGAATTATTGTTTGGAACTATATTTCTTGTAGACATGTTATAATACTTTAGGGGTTATATTTCCATCTACTAAATCAAAAAAAGTATCTTCTATTCCAGAAGAACTTGGAGTTAATTCTCCTGTATTAGTATTTAATGTAAATAAATTATTCTCTTTTATTTCATTAATATAAGGCTCTGGAGTTAATTCAGCATTTAAATCTAATGTAAAATAAGAGCTTATTTCTGCAATAGCATTTTCTTCTACTTGATTTTCAATAATATCTAAACTATTAGCAAAATCAGATTCTGCTTGTATAAGCCCTCTCTCAAGTTCTAATATTGACTCATCAATAATACGTAACCTGCCTGTAGACGTTCCTACATAGGTTTTTCCACTAAGTGATGCATATTTTCTTTGAAATTCTGCACTCGCTTGTTGGTGTATTACTTTTATTTCGCTGTCACTATAAGGCATTACATATAAAAATCTCCGTCAAATTCTTCATCTTTTATTAAGCCAGCTAATTTTCTTTTATTAGTCCTAGAAGGTATAAAGCAATATGCTGACTTATTAACACAATTAGAACGGTAGTTACTAAAATACCACTTATACTGATAACCATCAGAATGTTCATTAGTGTGGTAAACCAATTTTTTTTCTGATTTAGCTTTTTCATTATTTATCCACAATTCTTTAGTAGCTTTCCAATTAGGACTTAAGTTCCCTATAATTTTTCCAGTTTCTTCGTCTACTTTATAATGTGCTTTATATTTTTTTATTCTAATTATACCTAATCTAAAAGGTAAGATATATTCAAAAGCATTTTCAAGCATTTCTTTAGATATCCCTTTATTAAAATCATTTAATACTTTAGAGTATTCACTAGAAGATACCGGATTATCTACAGATTTTTTATAAAGCTTATACATCTCAGGCCTTCCATAATCTACAGTAACTTTTCTAGGACCTCTTTTTTCCATCATTAATGTGTTATTGCATCAGATTTAGCATTATTACTTACATCTGCTTGTTGTATTTCTGCTTGTGATTCTATCATTAAATTACTTTTTAATATAGATTCTTTCATAGTAGGTATCATCCAAGATTTTATAGGAAATTCTGAATCATCACTATAACAAGGCTGATCAGTATTACAATCTTTAAAATTTGCTATTTCTTCAGGGTCTTCAAACACTGCTCTAAGAGTAAGAGCTTTTATACTATTATATGCAGAATTTTTAGAATAAACATATAAATATCCATCATGTAAAAAAGCATATATCATTTTAGTATTAAAACGCCCACTAGCTAACCAGGGTACTTGAAGGTAGTCTACATAAGAAAAAGGTTTTTTCTTTTTATTAACTGGTCCTACTCTTAATATAGCTTCTTTATGATGTAGTTCAATAGTCTTAGGAATTTTTTTTGTAGTTCTTAAAATAGGACAGTCTAGGTCTATATCACAACAATCAGAAGCATCTACTTCTTCAAGGTCTGCGCATACAGTTTGTATTAAGTCACTATCAATAGTTCTATTTTTATTAAACTCATTACGTAGCCATAAAGACCTTTGATTTTTAATCCAAAACTTAATCTGTTCTATTTCTATATCAGAATCATCTGAAATTTGAGGTCTTACTATAGTTAGTAAGTCATAGGCTATTTCATTGAGTGTGGCCATAATATACAAGTATAAACAATTACCGTTTTAATTTAAAGGATAACTTCTTTGAAAATGTAATGTTGTGTGTTTTATCTAATAACCCATAACGGTAAGAATACATATTTCCTTTAGTTGTACCTACCCCTATTACAGGACTTAAGTTAAAGGCATCTATATTACCGCCTACTTCTCCGCCAACAAATAAAAAAAGTTTCTTTTCATCTACTATTGTGTTATTTTCTATAACAACAGTATCAATTCTCCATATATATTTAGGAAATAAAGGAGTATAGGCGAAGTCTTGTGATATTAAGACTCCTTCTACTTTAGAGTTAATAACTCCTGTTATTAATGAATCTTTAACCTCAGTATTATATTCTGCGTAAGTTTTTACAATAGCAGAATCACCTTTCCATAAAGTATCATGTATATATACAGGAGTGGGAATTGCTACTGTTACAGTAACTGGAGTACTAGGTAAGAAGATTGTATCAATACTTGTAATTCTAAAGGTATCAGTTGTATAGGATAAAGTGTCAGTGGTATTAAATATAGTATCATTATTACTTTTTTTAGGACCATCACACTCCTGCAGGAATAGTACATACAACAATAGGCAAGCTATCACTATGTACGTTAGTTTTATAGATTTTAAATAGTCTAACATCTCTTTTAGATTTTATACTATACATCAAAAAAGTAGATCTTTGGATTTTGCGGATTAGAATATACATCCAAATGTAACCACGAAATAGGAACACCATTTTTCTTATGCTCCAAGCGGATTTTATACGGAAATAATTCTTCATTCTCTTTAATCCAATCTCTAGCTTCTTCTGCTTCCATACCTGTTACAGTAATATCAACAGCTTTACCAGTAACATGTGCAGAAAGATATAATTGTCCTGCAGCAGTTTTTTTACTTACTATATCACATATGTTGGTACGTAAGCCTCTTTGTTGCTGACTACCTCCCCATTTCCATGAGTTAATTGACATACCTTTGTTTATTCCTTTTCTCAAGATTAATACTGTTTCTAGTAATCTTGGGCAAAGAAATTGCCAGCATCTATCCCCATATTTTGCAAAGGTAGCTTTATCTACAAATTCTTCAACACAAAAAAATTCTTTTATTTCTTTTATAACCTCTTCGTCTGTCATTATTTTATGTATTTATTATCTATCATCTAATTCCCACTCTTCATCAAGTAAAGTAACTAGCATTTGAGCTTTAGTTTTAACAGTGTAAGGGTTTTCTAAATTTTGAATAGATGTAGGAAGATCACCTTCATATTCTACAATAAATTTTGTTTTCCCAAAATTGTATCTAACAGTTTCTTTATTACCAATCATTTGGCTGTAGTCTATATTATCTAAATCAATAATATTACAAATAACATAATTAGAGTCCATATACGCTTTTTTGATTATTAAAATTTAGTAATACTTCAGCATCAGATAACATACATCCTGATGTTTTAAATTGACCCATTTGTCCATCCATAGTGGCACTATCATCCCCTCCAATTTTATGTGGAGCTAGGGCAGTACTTCTAATTCCAGTTGAAATTGTCTGGAATGTAATAGGAGAGCCATTTACCCACATTTTTACAGTATTATTACCATCTATTCCTACTACAAAATTATACCAAGTACCTGCAACAGCACTAAAGTCACTTATAAAGCTACCTGTACTTGCCACAATACCGCTTCTATATCTTATTTCAAAGACATTTCCTACAGTGTGCCTAATAATTAAATAATTATTTCCATCAAAGCGGTAAGACATCATTCTATTATCTATACTAATAGTATTAAAATTTACCCAACTACTAAAAGTAAAAGTAGTTGCCTCTGTTTTAGTACCATCATCTAAATAATCATTTACACCGTCAAATTCATAAAACCCACTTCCATTTACAAAAGCTCCATTGGTAGGAGTAATGGTAGTTACACCATCACAATCATTTAAATAAGGGCTTGCATTAAAGCCTTTATACTCATTTATACAAGGGCACTCTGGAATGCTTTTCTGTAATTTATAATAATAGTTATTTAAACTCATATTATCCTTCTTGTGTTACCCAATATTCAACTCTATCTTCTGCTGTCCACTCAAAGTAAATGATATTTAATACATTTATTGTATAAACTCCAGTACCTATTATTTGAACATCTGAAACTCCTGTAATTGTAGGAGAACTGCCGTCATTATGATATAATTTTTGAACTATACCTAATATAGCTTTTACAGGCTGTATTAAAATATTTCCTGTACCAGGTACTGCTGCAGTATTATAAATTTTATCGGAAATAAAATCTACAGTTGTGCCTGTTGTTTGAGCTCTTCTAATGTTTATAGCTTTTACTAAACCATTATATTCTTCACTCCTAACATTAAAATCATTTTTTACTCTATTAACAGCACCAGTGTTAGCTCCGTTAACTATATATTTACTTAAATCTTCCATTATTTTTTTGTATTAGTAGTGAACATATTAGTCATAAACTTACCTACTACCCCAATAAATAAAGATAAATAAGATAGCCAATCCATATCAGCTCCAATAGCTGATGCAGTTACCATTGTGCTTACTCCTAATAAGGAATCTCCAAGCTTTTTAGCTAATGCAGGTGTTGGTGACATATATGCTTGTAAAGGATTTAATTTTTCTTTAAGTGTTTTATTTTCCATAATAGTTAGTTTTATTTTTAAGTTTAATCTGCGGTATATTCAAATGTTATAAACCCCCTGTTATATGAAGTAGTAGAATATGCTGCATTAGCAAATTCTCTTAAATCTGTTCTAGATATTTGTATAGTACTAGAGTCTATAAAAGTAACACCTCCGTCTATTAACCCTGAATAGTCACTTACAGATGCTAATGGTACATATTTAGAATCAGCATCATTTCTTATAATAACGTTAAGAGTTTTTATTGTCTTCCATTCTGTAGCACTTAATCCGTGAAGAACATTCGCAAAGCGGTTTCCTAACATATCCCAATCACCAATATTTAATGTTAATGTAGTTAAAAGACTAGCAGCTGGTATAGCAGAAATTGCAGTAGCAACTGCTGAAGCAGTATCTCCTTTAGTTACATAACCAGAAGATGTGGGTATAAATGTAGCTCCTATTCCTAAATCATCAGGAATAATAAAAGTTAAAGCCCCATTAATAGAAGCTCCCCCAGACGCTGTTATTGTTGTAGTATTTCCAGAAGTACCGTTAAGATTAGTTATTTCATAAATAGATTTAGAAAAAGCTATTCCTGTAGCTACTGCAGCAGGGTCTGGCAAAGTAATTGTTCTTGCTCCTGCATAAGTAACATATTTAATGCCCCCATCACTTCCTGTAAATACTGTGGCAGCAGAATTAATTTCTTGTGAGCTATATATTGTAGTATTTAAAATATCTTGCACTCTTGCTGGAGTGATAGCTACAGAAGTATCAGTCATAGCTTGTGCTTCTGCCGTAGTAGCTTTGCGTATAAGTCCTTCTTTAGTTTCTGTAGCTGAAGATACTTTATCTGTAATAAACCAAGAAGTTCCTCCTGACGTAGCTAAAATTGTGCTTTCTCCATCTGTTCCTAAAATAAGAGATGTAATTCCATTAATAGTATCTCCTGCAAAAGGAATAATATCTATTGCATTAGTTCCTGCATTAAGTCCTGCATCAAATATAACATACTCTATTCTCTCTGGGTCATTAAAAGAAGATATCTGAGGTAAATTAAGAGTTGTAGGTGCTGTAACAGTATGATCTACTTTAATTCTACCTACCATAAGCTCAGTTATGTTAAATGGTGTAGAAGCTACTGAAGTTTTTTTCAATATGTCTTGTTTAATTTTAGACCCTACATACGCAGTAGTAGCTACTAAAGTACTTTCATCTGTTGCTATTGCAGTAGTGGCAGTAGCTGCTGAATCTAATACAGGAGCAACAGCATCTAATTTAGATGAAGCAGCAACATCTACGTAGTCTTTAGTAGAATAATGCAATGCATTAGTAGGATTAGCATTAGCAGTAAGATATCCAGTCATAGTATCTCCGGCTCTTAAAACTCTGTTTCCTTGTAAAGCAGTTACTGCACTATCATTAAGAAGAATATATGCGGCTAATGCCTCACTTACTACTTGAGTAATATCAATTCCTGTTGTTTTATATTCTGCGCCTCCTATACGTAAAATGTATTCTTCATTACCTGAAAGAGGAGTAGTTGCTGATGGAAAGTTACTTATTAATGTCATGAGTTCTAATTTAATTTTTTAAGATCCAATAGGGGTTATTACTACTGCAGTTGCTCCTGTATTAGTATCTCCTAAATCTGGAATTGTTATACCAATTACTCCGTTTCCAGAAGTAGTTGAAATAGGGTCTCCTGCAGTATCAGTTATTTCCCCTGCTTCTATAGATTGATTTATTTGATTTACGTAAGTAATTCCTTTAGGTTGCCAACATAATCCAGTAATATTTGATACATTGTTAAAAAGTTTATCTAATTGAGATTCTTTTAAACAATTAATTACTCCATCTTCTAATTCAGAAGATACAGGGTCATAGCAGCTCATAGCATCCATAGCACCTGAAAGATATTCTAAATTCATAATATATTTTTGACTTAGTAATTCTCCGTAATTATAATGATTTGAAATTTTTTTAGTTTGCGAACACATCCATAGAGCTATATCAGCTCTGCGTTTAAGTAAGTCATTACTAGTATAATATTCCATTATGTTATCGTTAAATGTGATACATTAACATATCTAGTTAAAGTAGTTTTTTTACCAGAAGTTCCGTCCCCTCCAGAAGAAGGTTCTACTAACCTAACAACAACTGCTAATATTTCTTCTGTAGTAGGAACATTTGCAGGGACAATTACTAAATCTGATATTTTCCAAGAAGAATCTCCTCCATTACCATTAAGGTAATGTGTGGCAATTGTTTGTGCAACAACTATATCATCAGAAAGAATATTACTTTGGTTTATATTTACTAAACTTATTCTAACTTTTAAATTACTATTTTCAGTATTAGATTGAGTTAGTATTTTAACTGAAGTCATAGGTCCTGCTAAAGAAGTTCCTGGAAATATTACATGTCCTACAGTAAAATCTTTCTCAACTTGAGATATAGTAAATCCCCTAGTATCAGCATTTCTTCCAAAAGATATATCTGTTCTAATAATACCATCAGGACCTTTAGGTCCAAATTTTGGAAGAGGTTGTTTTATCCAATCAATACCATCCCATTCAAACCATACTCCTGTAATAGAGTTTAGCCATGTATCAAATTTTGATGGGAATATAGCTCCTGTATTACTAGGAAGAGAGTTTCCTTGTTCATCTGTAGCAAATAATTCAAATCCTTTACTAGGGTCATAAGGTAAGTATACCCAATTATTACCAGTAATTCCACGGTCACCTCTAGGCCCTAATGGACCTAGTTTACCATCACTAGTAGAACAACTAACCGCATTATTAGTATTTGTGTATACTGATCCCATTAAGCTCTAAGTTCAGTAGCGTAAAATTTTACAGTATTTCCCTTTTTTAAAGAACTTCCACTAGCTTCTACATAACAATTAGTAGCTCCTGCGGGAAAACTTCCTAAATCAGATATTTCTTCTACAGAATAAGTATCAGAATTATTTCCATCACTGGCAGTAGTTTGAATAGCTCTAAAACCTACAATAATTCTAGTTCCAGAGCTTGTAATGTATCCTAATCTAATAGTAATTATATTATTTCCTGTAGAACTAAAATAACTTAAAGCTATTCTCCATGTTTGTGGAGTAAAATCATTAGTTCCAGGAAATATAAAATGTACTAAAGTTTTAAAAGAATCTTGTTCTGTTAATGATACGTAAGGATCAGCTCTTTCTTGAATATTAACATCTATTTTACTAGCTCCTGAAGGTCCTTGTAATCCTTGTTGAGTATTTCCAGGGTATCCTTGAGGGCCTATAACTCCTTGAGGACCTGCAGGACCTGGAGGTCCTTGAGGTAAAGTAAAGTTATCTGCACAATTTGTTTTTTCAGTAGCCATTTTAACAACATTTATTACAATAATTACTAATAATTTTTAAGGTTTCAGTAAATTTAACAGCATCACCACATCCTCCGCAAGCTTTTGCTACTTGTAAATAAGCAGAAGCTTCTAAAGCTTGCGCTAATTGAGTGCCGTCACAGTCACATAAATCTACATCACAAAGCATATTGTTTACACAACACCTTGCTCTCCCAGAAATAAAAATTTTTTGAATATCTACAACCATACTGGCTTCTCCAGGAGTAGTTACTTCATAAGTAACATCCCAAACACCGTCAGGTAAATTAACATCTGTACCTATACCTAAATCTTGTCCTTTAATAATATACTCTACATTCTTATCAAAAGTAGGAAACCCTGAAACAGGAATAAGCATATCTATAGCTACTTGTGTTCCATTAGGAGGAGTTATTTTTAAAGTAACAATAGTAGCAGATGAAGGAAAATCATTAAGAACTCCATATCCACCAGGATTGCTTACAGCATTATAAAGACCTGTAGTTTCTATAAAGCGTAATTCTTTAGTATTATCACTCTCTCTTATGTTAAAATCTAATTGTAATCCCATAATAAAGTGTTAAAGTTTATAAAAATATAAAAAACCCAGAGAGAGTTTGGCTCTCTCCGGGTATATTTTATAACACCGAGTATTACAATGCTAAACTTCCACCTGAATCAGATGCAGCACCAGTATCTCTGTGAGACATTTTTCCAGTGTTGTTAGCCATAGCAGCTTCAGTATTTGGCCACACTCCGTTAGATGCAGCAACATCAGTCATATAGTCTGCTGCGTTTGGAGAATAGATAGTAATTTGCTTAGGTGACTCAGGATTAGCTCCTAGGCCAGTTAAGTTACTATCTTCTACCCAACGTATAGTTGTTACATCATAAGTAATCCCAACAGCAGCATTTCCAGAGAAATCATAGATAGTTGGTTCTCCCATACGGAAGTACTCACCTTCAAATCCTCTAGCAAACCATTCAGCTTCTGACGCTTGCTCATAAGTACCAATACCTTTGTAAGCATTAGCCTCTCTTTGAGAAACAGTTACATCAAAACCATTAAGGATTAACTCCCAACGTGCTTTTTTGTATTGTTTTTTACCTACTAAGAAAGATAAAGGTTTAGCAGTCATTACTACTCCAGTAGTAGCTACATCTGCTAAAACAGCTGTAACAACAGTACTAGTTGTAGAAGCATTAGTTGCTTCTTGAAAAGGATAATCTAAAGTTAAAGAAACTCCGTTTATTCCTACAACTTTATATACAGAATCTGTTAATGTAGCAGATACACGTACATAATCTCCAACAGCAACATTACTAGCTGCAATATTGCCTACTACTGTTTTACTTCCTTTAGTAAAAGTTAAAGTAGTAGCTCCAGTAACAGCACTTCCAGCATCATTCATTAAATGTTGAAAATCAATGTAATCTTCTGCTTCTCTTGAGAAGTTTTCAATAGCTGATTTAGTTAAGTAATGAGTAACATCATCAGAGTTAGGTGTAGAACTTCCTGATTGATATTGAAAATGCTTGATATAACGTCCATCAGTACTTGATGTAAGATACTCTTGTATCATTACATCTACCATGTAAAGGTTATTAGCAGCAAGATCTGTAGGGTCAATAGAACCAGCAGTCCCATTAAATCCAATAGAATCTTTTTGCTCTACAGCAGTTTCTAATCCTCTTGCTTTGGCTACGGTCACTTTTGCAGGTGAAATAGCTTCTGAGACAAATTTTGCTTTTCCATTAGGGCCTCCAATAGCTATAATAAAACCAGCATCAGCAGGAACTGCTCCGCTAGTATTGTATACATTGAAGACTCCTATTTGACCATCTGCAAGGTCGCTAACACTGTTAGCAGGAGGTGTTGTACCTGCAGGAAAATTTTTTCCTACTAATACGTAATCTACGTTTCTTGTTGTTGTAATTGACATTTTAATTTATATTTAGTGAAACAATTATATTTAATTTAATTTAATTTTTTATGTTAGAGATACCCAATTATTACTACCTAAAGAAAGAAAACTTCCTGCGCTTCCTGCAGTAATATTTTCCAACGCATTAAGTACTCCATCTAATGTTCCCCCTACTGGAGAATATATTGCAAGTGTTACTGCCCCGCTATTTTTAATAACTCTTATTTTACCTGCATCATTGTTTAAAGGTAATATAGCACCTGATGCTCCTAATGTTACAGTACTAAAGTTACTATATTCTGCTTGTATTTTAGCAGCAGTACCTTGAGTAGCTCCAGCACCTGATTTACTAATATCTGTATCATAAGTATTATCACCTGTAAAAATAGCTGCACCATCTTTAAGAATTACTCCATCTACATTAACTCCTGCACCTGGAGTATTTTCATTTACAGTATCTACAAATATATTTGTAGGAAAACTTGGAGTATATTCAAAAAAAGCTTCTACCAAAGCATTGAATTGCTTAGAATATACTTTAAATCTACCGTCACCTATACTTGGTAAGTGATTTCCATCATTTATTTTTAATGAGCTTGACATTTTGTTTAATTTTAATTAATATTTATAATTACTATTCTGTTGCTTTTTGTTCATTTACTTTAAGCTGATATGATTGAGGATCTGTAATCCCTGTTGCAATTCTTACAGCTATATCAACAACTTCATCATGCACATATGGATTAAGCTCACAATCCCAATTATCTGGTATGTTTATAGGACTAGGAGCTTTTAAATATCTTACATAATATTTATCTACTGTATAATTTGTTCCAACAATAATTTCATGTCTTAAATTATTAGTATTAGCACCTTGTGTCAAATCCCTACTAAAGTCTAATCTCCAAGCTACGTTTTTACTAGGTTTTTTAAAAGGATTTCTTACATTAATATTATACTCATCATGAGTTACAGGCTTTATTCTAATCCTTGTATTGTTAATACAAATATCACTAGATTTTGCTAATATATCTTCCCTAAGAGTATATAAAAAGCCTTTTGGTAAAGTAAAGAACTCGCCATTAGGAGAAACTCCATCTTGGTTAGATAGATTATCAGCCCCACCAGAAATTGTTACATCTCTAGTAAGTTCTGATAAATCTTTTCTTCTTTTTTCAGTTTCTTCAATACCTTCCCCATATTGGTTTCCCTTATAGTTATAACGGTTTTTCACAAACTGAAGTTGTGCTTTATTTAGAAAAGCTGTAATTTCAAGATCTGTATACCCAGGCGCAGCAAGATTAGTAACCTTATCATATAAGATTAAAAATATTTCCTTCATCTCAGCAGCAGTCATAGTTACTTAGCGTTTTCTATTCTAGTTTTTATTCTAATAACTTCTTCACTATTAACTGGATTATCCATATAAGCAATTACTGCTTCAAGATTATTACCAATTTCTACATCCTCAGGAGTAGTGAAAAGCATTCCATTTCTTTTAATTGCCCTTGCTTTAAGAGCACTATGAACAAGAACTTTTTTATCATAATTAGGATCTTTAGATAGCTTTAAAAAAGTACTAAGATCTGCGTCAACAATTTTTTCTATTTCAGAAATAAGAAATTTTTGTTTAGCATTAGGAGCAACTTGTTTTCCTCCTGGTTTCATAGTATAATAAACACTTAAAAAATCTTTCATTTTTTCTACAGAATGATCAATTTTACCAAAGAATTTGTAAGCATCTTTTTTATTAGAAGCCGCTGTAACTCTTTCTTCATCATTATGCCCTTCCTCAACAATAGCAAATTTATAAGTTCCTTTTTTAAATTTTTCTGCTGCTGAAGGAGCTATAGTTTCTGTATTAGTTAAAAGTACTTTATACGTTATATAGTCTTTAGCATTAGTTAGATCTAAAGGTTTAACTTCATCTCTTAATTTAACACGAACATCATTCCAATAATTATCTTCTTTTTTATGAACATTTAAATCTCCTTTTTTAAAGGCTAGACCTGATGCATCACTTTCAAAGAACTCTCTTTCCTCTTTTGTAAGAGGGTCTACAAAAGAACCCGTTCCTGGGTTTTCTTTTACAGTAAAATCCCAATAAGCTTGGTTATGTAGAAATGACGCTGCATGTCCATCTGGTAACCATCCTCCTTTTCTTCTAATTGGAACTACCATAATTTGTTTTTGTGGTAGTTGAAAAGTTGTTTTTATTTCTTTTTCCATTTTCCTATTTTTAATTTATTTTTTATTCTTCTCCAAAAATATTAAAAAAAGTACCGGAGTTTTGGCTCCGGCACTTATTATTTTATGCTAAAATACTAGGTATTAGTGTAGCAGTTCTTGATGGGTCCTTAACCATAGTACCACAAATAGTTGCTCTGTGAACAGTATAACCGTCAGTAGCATTACTCATGATATTTCTTTCTCCACTTCTAGAGAATGGGTGTCTAAGACCTGGCTCATATCCCCAGATATCTTCTTGACCTTTAACGTATACTTTACGGATATTTGGTTCTCCATCAGTAGTACCTACATCAAGAATATCATATCTGTAAGATTCAGCAACACCACCATCTGGGTGATATACTTTATTACGCTCTCTATCATCATATAAACTGTCAATAGACAAGTTTACTTGAATACCTTGAGGTCCCATATATTCAATGAATTGTCCTCCGTATCCTAAAGGAATTTTAATGTCTTTACCACTTCCTGAAGCAGTAGCACCATTAATTCCACCTTTAGCTCTATACATTCTATCTTCATTATATAGTGGTGTAAATAATTGAGCATTATCTTGAACAGCTTTGTGGAACTGTACAGCCCCTCTTTCACCTGTTCTTAATACAAACTCTCTTTTATCTCCAGGAAGTTTACCTTCTGATAAATCTAAAAGAGTATCAATTAAGTAGTCAATAGAAAAATTAGAGTAAAAAGAAGTATTACTAGCTTCCATTTGTTGACGGATACCAGCACCTTGTTTCTTAATATGCCCTGATTTACCAAAGTTTTTATATGTACCATCAGCAGCTTTGTTAGCTTTGGCATACATTAACAAACGGTTTTTTTCTTGACGGAATTGATAATCAAATTGGTAATCTTCATACTGGGTCCAAGTAGAATGAGTCATTCCTTTTTCATCTTTCCACATAGTGGCAAAAGGTCTGTCAATCATATTACCTGGAGCAGAATGTTGCATTCTAATCATTGTAAATGCATTACGCATTTTGAATGGAGAAACAAAGTTTACCAATCCACCTTTCTTAGAAAGAGTTTGTTCTACTAAAGACCAATCTTTAGAGAATCTCTTACCTTGAGTTAACTCATCAAAAGGTACAAATAAATCAGGGTCACCTGTAATAAGTTTACATCTATATACCCAAGAACTCCCTTCAGGAGTAGGATCAGCAATTACTTGCATAGAATAAACTTCATTTTTTTCACCAACAATTACATTCTCATCTGAGAACCATTGTTCTGGAAATACTAACTCAAATTCTGAAAAGTTTTTACCTGCTTCAGAAGTTCCATCTACAGCAACTCCAGCAATTCTAGCTTCAGTTAAAGGGACATTTTTTTTAGCACTCCCAATCAGATCCCATGTGTAATCATCATCAGAGTCTAATATTAATGGAGAAAACTGTCCTAAATAAGTGTCAAGATCTAAACCAAAATTTGTTTGGTGTATTCTTGTCATCAACTTAGATGCAGCTTGTGGATTTGATTGATAGATAGCACCCATATGGTTCTTAGTCGTAAGACCAGTCCATGCTTGTGCTTCTGTCATTTGAAACGGACTAATTTGTGGCATTTTATTATTATTTAATTGGGTTTATAATTTTTTTTTATTAAGTAAACATACTAGTAATACTAGACATTAAATCTTCTTCAGCGCCATTTATACTAGGCATTTGTTTAGCACTACCTGCATTTCTAGTAGGTGATGCTCTAAGAGTTTTTGCTAATTCTTTACTTGCAGAAGATTTAGCAACTTTATTTAACTTACCCCAGTCTGTGAATCCTTTGGTAGTTTGTGCTAAATATGTTACTGCTATATCAAACTTTAGAGGATCTTTTTCTCTTAAAGCCATTACATAAGGAATAGGCTGACCTTGACTGTCTTTTCCTACTACTTGTGTCATATTTGCAAATAAATCATTCTTAGCTTTTTGAGTTAAATTCATTCCAGGAATTACCTCTTCTGTATTATTAATAGTATTTCCTATGTATTTAATTCTTTCTGAATGGTCTTGTTCAAACTGTTTTTGTTGTACGGCATATTGTTGCTTAGTATATTCTTGTTGTTGTTTAAATAATACTTGTAGCTCTCCTAATGCGTCTTTAGATTCTTCTTGTAATTTACCTGAATCTTCATAAGTTTCTATAAGACCTTTAATTTTTTCAGGTTTAAATCCTTTACTATAAAGAGATTCTCCAACAAGTTTCTTCTGTAGTTCTGTATTTTCCTGTAATTGAGTTTCAGTAATTTTACCATAATTCAATTCTTGAATTTTAGAATTTTTTAAAGCATCTAAAGGAACTCCTTGCGCAACAGCTTTAGCCATATCAATAAGTTCTTCTGGAAAACTATTAATAATTTGTTCTTGCACTAATAGTTTTTCTTTTCCCCAAGCTTCTACTAAAGCTTCATAAGGATCTTCTGCGCTTTTTAATTCATCAATATCTAGATTAGGAAGAAAGCCCTTTTCCTGAAGAAGAGAGGCAAATGGAGTAACAGGAGAAGATTCTTCTCCAAGGTCCGGGCCTTTATCTACAGTTTCTTCTTGTGTATTTATTACTTCTGCAGGTTCTTCTGCAGGCTCTTCTACATTAGATTCTGTATCAGTTATTGGTACATCATCTATTAGAGTTACCGGTTCTCCAGCCGGTACTTCTGCAGGTTCAACCATAGCTTCAGAAAGGTCTATCATATCATTCCCTCCTGATAGTTGGTTAAAATCTACATTAAATAAGTCATCATTTGCCATCTTTGTTATTTATTAGTTACAATATTACTTTAATTACTTCTTTTCCCAAAATTTTGTTACGTTTTCTAATATATAAAATTAGTTTACTATAGCTAAAACTTATTTTGCTTTAGATCTTAACTTTAATTTTTCAGTACGTTCTTTAGATTTAAGCTCTTTATCTTTGCTTCTAAGTTCTTTATCTTTTAAATTTCTAGTCTCTTGTCTATCTCTTTCTTGACTATTATTTGTAATCCCTAATTTCTGTCTTTCTATATTAAGTTTTTCCCTTTCTATCTCTGCTTTAAGAGCTAGTTCTTGACTTTTCATTCTTTCTATAGATTCAATTTTTTCTACTTCTACAACATCAGGCATACCATCATTATCTAAATCTTTAGATTGTTTTTCTATATCAAAAATACCTTTCAGTTTTTCAATCTCCATTTTATATTGGTACTCTTTATCCATCTTAGTAAGTTCAAATTCTTGAGCTTCTTTAGCCATTTGCATTTGCTGTTGTTGCATTTGCTGCTGCTGTTGTTGCTGTTGTTCTTGAGCTTGTTGATCTCTTTGCATTTTTTCTTGCTCATACCCTTCTAAGTTTCTTCTCATAGAAGCTATAGATGGATTCATATATAAATCCATTAATTGAGAGAAATTAAGTTTATCAGACTGTAATCCAGCTTGTCCTAAAGATTTAAGAGTAGCCAACATTTCTTGATCAGATGAAGCATCAGAAATTACAATGCCATAATCACTTTCATTAAATTGAGCACCATCAAGAGTAAGTAGATTAGTAGACATATCATCCAACATATATTGAATTCTTTTATCTGAGTTATTTTTATACGCATATTTAGCAGTTTCTAATAGTACTGCCATAGCTTGTTTTTTTACAGTATCATGAATACCAAACCATTTTTCTGTAATATGAGAAGATTGAGATACTGCTCTTTCTACATTACCTACTAACTCACGGTTTTCTATTTGACCTTGCCTTTGCTCAGTTACTCCTGCTATTTTTCCTAATTGTGTTTCAATGTATTGAAGCATCATAATATGCTGTTGGATATAATTACCAAGATCCATATCAAATACAGGGGAGTTATTTTGCATTTGCCCTGCTAATTTACCTTGAGCAGCTCCTTTTTTAGCTTCTTTAAAAGAATCTTTAACTGCCCATCCATGAACTTCTGCGTAATACATCCATTGATCTACATTCCATTTATCTGGTACTTGAGCAAGATCTAAACTACCTATTTTACCTTTAGCTTTAGCAAAAGCTAACTCTGTTCTATACATAAAAACATTATATAGATACTGATAAGGCTTCATTCTATCCATCAAAGATTTAGCTTTAGAAGAATTAATATTATAAGCTAATCCTACATACCCGCTACTACATTTTGATAAATTATTCATAGACCTAAATTGTATAGGTCTTGGCTGTATTTTTACATAAATATCTTCTCCTATGCGAGTTCCTTCCCACCATTCATTAATCCATACCCATTTAACTTCTTCACCTAAATCTGTCTTTGCTCTGTAATCTTCTGGTACTATACTTTCTAATTTTTCTCCTGTTTCTTGATCATAATAAGTAAGTTCCCCAATTTTTTTTTGAGATTTCCATAATACTCTTGTTACTCTTATATTACCTTCAGTATCCCAAAACTGTCCGTAAGAACTATTATGATTAGGACTATTAGTATCTATAAGTCCGTCTATAACCCAAGAATGTTCTTTTTCTCCAATATTTATAAAATCATCTCCACCACCAGTAACTATGCCTTCATCAATTTCTTTTACATTAGCTTCTGTTAATACATCATAAAAATCATCTATTACCATACCAGGTGCAAAGTACCCGTCTTCTACAATAATATCTGAGTCATTAATATAAGGGGATTCACCAGAACGTACTGTATGTAAATTAAGTGGATTAACTCTTCTTAAAATAGGTTCACCTGCTATAATATCTGCACAATATATTTCTTCTCCTGCTATAAGAGCATCTTCAAACCCACGAGAAAACATTTCTTTTAAATCTAATGTTTTATATAAGTAGTTTAAAGTATGAGTAGCCATTCGCTCTCTTATATCTTGGAATTCATACTGTAAGTATTTTCCAAGCTCTTGCATCTCTACTTGTACTTTTTGTTGAGACTGTTGTTCAGCAGCTTGCTTTTGTTGAGGATCTTGTATTTGTTCTATTTTAGAGAACTCTTCTTGTTGTAGTTGTTGTATTTTATTTTCTACAAATAGTTTAATTTCTTCTTTTTTAGCATCTTCTTTTTCTCCAATAGCGTCATCATTCACTACTCGTGCATGCCAATCAAATCTTCTTTTCCTTTCTTCTCCTACTAATAAATCAATTTTAGGATTAGCAATAGGATAGTTCTGCATTGTGGCAGGAAAAGTAGCTTGTTTAATACCCATTGGATTACATACTTTTTCTAAGTCTGTAGTATCTAGAATATCATTAGCTAAATTATAATTTGTTAATTTATTTTTATAGGATTCCCTAACTCCATTATAACGAAATATAGCCAGGTCTTCTCCTGCTTCTATACATTGTTTTCCCCATTTTTCTGTTTTCTTTCCTACAGGTAATTTTTGAGGTGGAAAGTATAGTGTAGATTTATTTGGCATAACTTTTAGCTATTAGTCAATTTACAATAATAATTAATATAAAGGACAATATCTCTCATCAGTTTTAGTATTATTTATTTGTATAGCTATTATTGAGTTATAATAGAGTCTTGCATAAATCCGCCTAAATTAGCATTAATACTAAATCCCCTATCCCAAAAATCATCATTTTCTAATCCACTAGAAGTGGCTTCAAATTCTGGCAATCTTTGTTCTCTATCTGCTCTTAATATCATTAACATGCCCATAGCAGACACTCTATCTGCATTAATATCAGGGTTCCATGCTATAGCTTCTTTTATATATCCTATACTACGTATTTTATGTAAGTTTAATAATACATCTTCTTTTTTATCTTCTTCATCTTCTAAATGGTTCTGCTGATAAGCAGTTTGTACCATCCAAGTAGCTTGTAGTCTACGTCCCCAAGAATTTAATTTTTTAGACGAATTACATCCTTTACTTTTATTTCCTATTTTAGAAATAGTACCCATATCCATATCTTTAATTATTTCAGGGGTATCACATAACAAATGTAAACAATTCTTGTTTTTAAAGTAGGCATATAAACCTTTCTTATCATTTTCATAATTAGCTTGTGCATTAAAAAACATAAGAACTCTACGAGAAGTTTCATAACAATCTTCTGCAGAAAAGGTTCTTCCTGTGTATTCAGCTACTATTCTATCAGTAAGAGTATTCATTATAAATATAGAAAATAAAGAATTAGTACCAGATTCATCATCATCTATAGGATCAATTCCTGCTATGTATAATCCTGATGGAGTTCCTCCTTCTGCACCTCTATAAGGCATTTCAAATATTTCAATAGCTCCTTCTTTATCTTTATTATCTTTAAATGGAAAATCTCTTACTGGTAAAAGACTATCATCATTTTTCCATTCTACTCCTCCTTCCCCATTAAGGGATATTCTTCCTACCCAATGAGGAGAAATAAATTTAGCTAAACTAGGCATTATATCAGATAAATAATCTTTAAGATCTGCTGTAGGAAATACTGACCCTTCTTTCCGCATAATAGCTTCTTGAGGAGTAATTGGTCTTTCAGCTTTTTCTTGTATTAAAGTATTAGGGTCTGAAGCTTCTCTTTTAATTCTTATTCTGTTATTAAGAAGTTCCATCATAGCTTTTACTACGTCAGAGTTTCCATCTTTATCATAACATCCTGCTCTATTTAAATATTCAGGGAAAAAGAATCCACATGTATTTTTACCATCTTGATTTTTATCAAATATGTTAGGTATAGCGTGTATGTTATATCCTCCAGGATAATAAAATAATTCTTCAGCTCCTGCAAAATTAGCCCCGGAAGTACCTCCAGTACCATAAGCAACCATAGTTCCAAAAGCAAAATTACCATCTTCTACAGAAGGACGTGCTATACCCCAAGCTTTTAAAATACAAGGGAACTTACCCATCTCCTCCCAGATAATGTAAGCTCCCCTTTTACCCCTTGCTTTATCCGCATCATTCTTAAGTGTTACTCCCATAACCTCACACTTGGTACCAAGTTCTGCATTAGAATCAGGGTCTTTATACCCCATTTTCCAATGCATCTCATTCCAAGAATCTTTTAAGTCTCTTATACGCGGCCAAGGTGTATTTTTTCCACAATGATCTACCATATCAATGTACTTATTAAGTACACCATCTTTAGTAAGATATTCTCTTTCATCTGCTATAGCAAATGCTTTAATACCTTTGTTAGCTTTTTCTGTAGCTCCTAATATAAAATGTTTTGCAAGTCCTGCTCCTCCTTTAAAAGAAAATCCTTTTCCCCTAGATTTAAGTACAGAACCATGTTTTCCATCTTCCCTACAATTTTCTAAATAATGGAAATACAAATAGTCTCCGTCATATAAATTAGGAAAATCTTCTACTCTTTCAGCTCTTTTGCTGCCTACTTTTATTTTGGTAAGGTATATTCTTCCATAGTTGAGGTAGTAATAAAAGTCCCCTGTAATCCATTCTCCATCACTGTCACGTACCATTCCTTCTCTACACCTTTTTGCTTCTTCCCTCCAATGTTTAACATACGCAGATTGTGGGTGGGAGTTTGGGTATAAGTCTGTATAGGTCCCGTGTTTTTTGAAGTGTATAGAGGGCTGTCTAAAATAGTCCATGTCTTTAAGAATGTGGGGATTGGTAATGTCCACAATGATTTTTCCATCATTATTTCTAGGTCTATCTTTTGCATAAAATCTATCTTTTTTAGTTAATGTTTTAATAAATTCTATAGTATCATGAAATTCTACAAATTCATTTCTAATCTCTCTATCTAACCCTTCCCAGTCTTTAACAGATAATTGGGTTTGTATTTCATTGAATGTATACATTATAGCCCGTCTTCAAACATTGCTTTACCTTTTCCTCCCCTAACAGTATCATCTTTTTTCTGAATTTGTTTTTTTACTTGTTCTTGTAATTCAAACATAGCTTCAGTTACTTTATGTAAAGATCCTAAAGAATCTATAATTTTTTTTACATCATGTATAGGTTTACCCCTATCATCCATAGTTTGTAAATCTACTGTACGTAAAAACTTTCTTACAGATTGTATAGCATATTGAGCATCTTCTAATAATAAAGTAGCTTCTGTTTCTTGCATACTGTCATAGAAACTACAGGCCTCTTTAAAAATATCATCAGGCTCCCATTTATCTGGCATACCTAATATAACTGACTTAATAAGTTTTAGTTTTTCATCAGAATCTAACATAGTAGAGAAGTCTGATTTATAGTCTACATAAAAGTAAAGTGCAGCCATTTCTGATATAGCTATTTTTTTTCCTTTAGTTTTATCTCTTTTCCATAATGCGGCAAAGGGCTTTAAAGTTAAAGCTATAGGAGAAAAAGTTGCTTGATCATTTTTTATTTCAAATAGCTCCATCTTCTTTTTCTTCTTTTTCTTCTTTTTTTATTTGATAAGTAATATAAGTGCCATTAACATTCCATTTATTTAACATAAGTTCATCTATATGTCGTATACCTCCGTAAGTTCCGTGACTACGTAATTTATTTTCTAATTTTGTAAAATTTTCTTGATCAAGTTCTACAGTAAGGGGATGATTTTCTGTAAAAAAAGTATTAGGATAGTTAGTAGTGACATCTTTAATGTCACTAGCTAACTCTTCTAATGTAGTAAATTTATCTACTTCAAGTATCATTGAGCAGGATATTTGTGCTTAGCTCCAAATTTATTAAACTCTTTTTGAGTTATTTCTGTACGTATAGCCCCGTGAGAATCTCCATCATCTTTACCTATCTTAGGCATAGTTAAGAATGTAGCATCTACCATATGCTCTTTAATAATACCATAAGCAGTATCATTAAGAGTTATAAGTCTACCAGCTCCTCCCATTAAAACATAATTTCCTGGTTCAATACTTGTTACATCATCTCCTACAGCTAATACTTTACAACATTGATTTATTTTTGCTTCTGCATTAGCTAAAGACGCAGCATCTAATTGAATATTAGTTCTACCAACATATTCAGTCCATTCAATTAGTATATTAGACTTTTTCATATTAATGCCTAATTTTTCTTCTATTGTATTTTTATTACCCATTACTTTTTATTTTTTTTAGTAGTTTTAGTAGTTTTAGATTTTTTAGAACTTACTTCTTTTTTTGCTTTAGGAGCTGCCTTAGTAATTTCTTTAGCTTTAGGAGCTTTTACTTTAACAATATTTTCTATTTTAAAAATAGCCATTCTATCTAAAAAAGCTTCTCCTTTACTATTTACAAAATCATAAGCTTTTCCTGATTCAGTTTTAGTTACTGTTTCTTTTCCTACTGTAAATTTTGTACCAGGTTTAGACCTAGTTGCATCTTTATAATTCATGTTATTTGGATTTAATTGTTTTTAAATATTGAGTTTTTACATTTTTATCTAAAGCAAGCCAAGGAGTAGGAGTTTTTCCATCTTTAATTTCTGTCTGCACTCTTAAAGCATTAGTAGGATTCATAGGTCCCCAAGAAGATTTCCATACTAATGAAGATTCTTTTTTGGCTTTATCTATAGTATTCATATATTTTCTACGTACTTGATATTCATCATGAGTTTCAAATGGTAATCTTTTTGAAGAAGTACTTTCAAATAACTTAAGTATAATATCTTTAGATCCTTCTAAAGTAGCGTTAAGCTTTACTTCATAATATTGTATACCACTTTCTTCATGGATATGTGTTTTTTTTAGATCAGTTTCTTCGTTATTTTTCATTTGCTTTTCTTTTGTATTCTTCTAATTTATATTTACGGATTGCAAATTTTCCCAAATGAGTTAATTGTAAGCTTTTAAAAGTTTCTGGTTTATTTTTTACTCCTTCTACCATTGTTTTTTTAATTAGCATAAATTGTGATATGGCTATTTCTTCTACTTGCTTTACAGTTAAATTATTTTTTCCAGCTATTACTTTATAAATATCTTTAAGCATCTATTTTAAAACTAAAGGCTAATACAAATTCTTTTTTAGGCTCTACTATATATGCTTTTGTAATTTTATTATTTTGAATAATATTTTTTTTACGTAACGCAGAAAGATTATTATTCATACTAGCTTCAGAAAGACTAAGTTTATTACGTATCTTAAGTTTAGTATCATAATCAAAAATTATTTTCCATCTATGTTCTTCTGGAATATTTTTAAAATCATGATTGTAATAAAGTAATTCAGCTAATACATCTAACTCTTTCCCTCTTAAATGTATTATTGGATTTAGTAATTCTAAGTATTGCCTAAAAAACTTTGACTTTGTTGTAGGCGGTAATGGTATAATTTTTTTCTCCATTTATAATTCCATTTGTTAGCAAATGTAATAATTAATTTACTAACACCTAACATTAGGACATAAAATTATTTTACTATTTTATTACACTTCTATTTCAGGACTCCAAGCAGGAGTACTCATTAGCTCTAACATTGCGTG
>TARA_R110002126_G_scaffold28775_6_pt1 | contig 22230 bp, 23 predicted proteins | sample TARA_R110002126 | Tara Oceans TARA_R110002126 (sample SAMEA4397536) | marine metagenome | biome: Polar Biome; feature: [DCM] deep chlorophyll maximum layer (ENVO:01000326); material: water (ENVO:00002006), including particulate matter (ENVO:01000060) such as... | depth 30 m
AACCAATGGAGTCATAATTAATGGAATGTATGGTGCGTAAACCGCTCCAGTTTCCAAGAATTGAGCACCACGGAAACCTAATAAAAGAGTGTTTCCAGTCATGTAAGGGTTTTTATAAACAGTAAATCTACTATTTAATGCACCAGTTTTTTGTACACCCATTGCAAAAGAATTAGAGTTTCCATCAGTATCAGCAGCGTATCCAGGAATAGATTCTAGGATTGTTGCGATTTCTGGAGAAGTAACGATAAAGTTAGCTCCACCTCTTAAAGTTTTTGCGTGAATTTGGTTAGAAACTTTTTGTATTTTCGTACCTAAAGTTTGGAACCATGAGAATTGAGTGTAAGCTTCTGCAGCCGTTGGGCTTAAGAATGCGCTTGTTCCATCATATACTTCACCAAGTGCAGCTGACCAGTAGTCAGTTGTATTAGCGTTAGTAATTAACATATCTAAAATCTCTAAGTCAATCTCCATTGAGATATATTCAGATAACATAGAAGTTAATTCAGCTTCAGCATCGATAGAATGATAAGCGTTTAAGTCTTGAGCGAACTCAGGAGACCATGCAGCTTTCAGTTTTCTAGTCTTAGCAACAATTGCTTCAGACTTCATCTGTACGTCGATTTGAGGTATATCTAAGTCTTGAGCAGCTAAAGTACCATCAACATCACCAACCATTTCATAGTCAGCTCTATCGTCAGCAGTTGTAGCAACTGGGAATATTAAGTCTGTACCAGCAATATAATCATCAGCAGCTATTGCAACTACAGATGCAGAAACAAATAATGTTATGTTCGAACCATCAGATGAAGCATATTCACCAAATGTTTGTTGATTAAAGTCTGTACCACCAGCAGTTGATCCAGTAGCTTGGATTGCTCCTAAAGCAGTTTGATCAGCAGCTAAACCAGTAGTAGCACCGACAAACTGTCCTACAGCTATTGTTAATTTTTTAATGCTTCCATTAGCAACAGATGCAGATAAGTCTTGGTTAAATCCTACTTCAGCCCATGAAGCTGAGGCCTGTGCAATTGTTGGGTTAGCAACAGAATCCATTTTTAATGAGTAACCAAATTTTCCAGCACCGTAAAGACCGCCAGAAGGATCAGCGTTTGAAGCTGAAGTGTTACCCATAAGATCAGCACCAGCGTTGAATCTATGGTTGTTGGTAGCAGTTTCCAAAGCGATATCGCCAGGTCCGTTGTCACCGTATTTAAAGTCTAAAAAGAATACTAGTCCTGAAGGTAAGTTCATTGGTTGTACTGATACAAAATCTTTTGCAGCAATTTCACCAAATACTCTACGTACCAAAGGAAGAGCAACTCCTGACCATTGTTCTCTGTTCGTGTTTCCGTTAGAAGTTGAAGAAGCCTCATCGATTAATTGACGAGCTTGGTTTTCCAAAAGAACAGCCATACCACTTTTGTCGTATTCAGCGCCTATTCCTTCAAGAAGACCAGTCTTTTCCCACTTACCAACTAGACCACGAGTTTGCTGTAATTGTGATGCGTGAGCTTCACCAGCATTGTCTAATAAGTTTGAAATGTTGTTTGACATTTATTTTCTCCTAATTTTTTTAATTATAGCAATCCTGCTAATTTTTTCATTCTACTAGAAAATTGATTAGTTTCAACAATAACTTCCTTTGCAGGTGCAGTTGATTTTGTTGGTCTTGATGCAATTCCCTCTTTAATTGTTGCTTTTTTAGATGCTCCTGAACTTAAAGATTCAGCTAAAGTAGAATATACTAATTTAACCTCTCTAGTGTTTAGTGCTCTATCAAGCGTTTCGATGATTTTCATCTTTTGTCCTTCAGTCAAGTTATGAGATTTGAACAATTTGTTCGAGAACAATAATTTTGCATTCAATAAATTAACTTCATTGATTGTAGCTTTTAATGAACGGATAGTTGAATAAGCTTCTTCAAGCTCTTCTTCTTTTTCTGCCATCTTTTCATCGTCACCCTCTGCAACTGTTTCGTCCTCATCTTCATCCTCTTCTGTTAGAGATTTAATGATTTCATCTAAATCTAACTCTTCCTCTTCTTCTGTAGTTTCGTAAGCTTCTTCAACGTCTTCAGTTTCTTCAACTTCTTCGTCTTCTTCTTCAGCGTAAACTTCATCAGTAGATTCTTCGTCTTCTGTTTCTTCAAGCTCTCTAATGATTTCTTCAAGATCTAAATCTTCTTCTTCTTCCATGTCCATCATCTCTTCTGGGTCTTCATCATCCTCACCTTCAGTAAGTTTGTCAACAACATCTAAATTGTCGTCTTCGGTCCCAGGAGCATCTGAACTAGTTTCAGTTTCAGTTTTTTCTTCGTCATCACCATCAGCTTGGTTTACCTTGTTGTCTCCTGCACCAATGTTTGACGAGTCAGATTGTTCTTCTAATTCATCATCCATATCATCAGCTTCTTCTTCTATCTTTCTAGATAGCATAGATTGTAGCTTAGGTGTGAAGGCTTCTTCAAGGGCTAGCTTTGCATTAGCGATTGCTGTTTCTCTAACAGCTTTTGCGTCAGCGATAGCTTCCTTAAGCAATTTGCTTTCAGCCATAGTTTTTCTCCTTAATATTTTAATTTGGAAATAAGGTTATTTAGAACCTTAATAGAAATTTTAATTAACCCGTTACAGCCATATTGAGATGGTGTATTTTTGAGTCATAGTCAGATATAAATATATACAAATATATAAAAAGTAAAAAAGGGAACAAAAAATGTTCCCTAATTTAATAAAAAATGTTAAATAATGGTGTTATGAGGCCTTTCCATCAACAATAGCTGTCCAGCAATGGCCCTTATTGGCTCTTTCAGCTTTACGGTCTTCTGTCCATTGGAATCGCTTGGCTTCGTCAAGCTCTCTCCTTCTTCTCATTGATGGCTTTTCGTAATAACGGTTGTTTCTAAGCGTCATCATTGTGTCATCATCTTTTAGTTGTCTCTTTAGGTATTTCATTGCTTTTTCTAAAGTTCCTGGAGCTTCATCCGGTACTTTTACTGCTAAGCCATGTCCGGGAACGTAAAAGTCCTCTCTCCTATGACGTTTGCCCTTGAAGGGTCTTTTTTTGAAACCGTCTCTATTTTGATTACGGTTGTTGTTAAAGTTTTTTTGCATAAATTTATTTTTAGTTAAACGTTTAATTACTTTAATATAAACAAAAAAAATGACATATAAAAATATATGCCACTTAATTTCACTTTTGTTATTTTTTATCTAAGATCGATATAGTCTTTGCTTGCGTCTACTTTTTTAAGATCTACTTTTAATGTTTTGAAATATTTTTGTATACTTCTTGCATATTTAAGCATTTCTTTTTGATAGTATTTTTCTTCACTCCAAGTTTCTTTATCACCAGACTTTAACTTATTGGCTTTATCTCTGTCTGCACCTTTAACTGCGCTATTTTCTGCACGTAAATAGTACTCGAAATCTTGTAGTATATCTCTGTATGCCCTTTGTATTTTAGTAGCTGAATCATTCCAACCAGAAGAAACTTTTTTCTTCTTTAACATATCTAATTGTTTATCAACAGACGCCTTATACATCTTTGTCACAGCATCTACCATTTTAATTATTTGGTCGCCTGGACTAGAATTTGCTAATCTATCTCTTAGTGCTGTTTCATATCTACTTCTGTTTTGTTGGCCAACTGTTTTTGCGTCAATAAGCGCAGTTGCTCCTACTTTTGCAGCTGCTCTGCTTGCCTTTAAGTCTTTAGAATCTCCTATTTTAGTAAGGTCAATAGTAATTACTTCATCAGCAACCTCTGCAAACCTTTTATAGTTATGTAATTGGTCTACATTACCTCCCATTGGAGAGGGAGCATTACGTCCTTTAGATTTTTCACCTCTAGCAGAATATGTTGTCTTACCAGTACTTCTGTCGTATCTGTCTCTACCAACGTGAATCTTTTCTTTTCCTCTAGTTACACCAATAAGTCCTGGTCTAATTGTCATATCATACATATAGCCACTTTTTGCAAATGGATTCTTTTTATCTTTATTTACAAAAAAGAAGTTTACTTTTTTAGGATCTGGACCTTTACCGAAAGCTTCTTCTGGTGCGTTTGCCCAATCTACACTATATGTTTTAGCAAATGCTTGAAAGAATTTTGCGTCTGTGCCTTTTAATTTACTGTATAGTTTACTGGCAGTTTTAGATTGAAACTTTTCAGTTATTATTCCTGATTTTTCAGCCAATACCTTTATGATAGCTTCTTTTACTAATTTTCTGAATGTCGATGTTTTCATTATTTTATTCCCTGTGATTTTTTCCAATCTGATATATTAAAATTTTCGCCTTTTATAGCTTTACCAACAGCTTTTCTTCTATTTGCTAAATACTCGTCAGATTTATCTTCATCTCCATCATTATCAATGTCGCCATCTTCTTTGCCAACTGGATCTAAAGCTTCTGTTAACTCATAGTATCTACCAAGTTTACCGCCAAGATCTTCATAAAGAGATTCTAGTCTTTGTTGTAAACCTGCCATTTCTAATGCAGTTTTTTCAAAAAGATTGGTAGTATTTTTTAATTCTTTGACGTCTCTTTTTACGGTTACGCCGTCAAACCAATTTTCTGTTTCAGATACAATATAATTTCCAGCACCTTCTGATATTTTTTTAATTGATGATACCACTTCACTTAAGTCGTTTTCTCTATATATGCTTTTTCCAAACTCATTAAATTTAGATACTGCTTCTATAAACGTTGATTTTTGCTCTGGGCTTAAGCTATTTTCAGATATTATTTTTTTTAGTTTCATAGTTGTCCTCTATCTTTTAAGTACGTATACGGCTTTTGCATTAACCGTAATTGATGAAATTCCTATTTCATATAATACACCAACAGTTAAATGTGCAAGGTTAATCACGCCTCCTTTTGCAAGAGTAACGGTACCAACAGCTGTTTCTCCTATTATAAATGCTGCTGCTCCTAAAGCATCTCCAGCACTAAAGGTTTTGGTTTCATTATTTACTACAATCACCTGGTTGTATTTTCCAAACGGTCCAAAATTAGTTAGGCCTTCTGTTACAAATTCATTCATTATTTATCTCCACATCCGCAAGGATTTTTTTTATGACTAGGTATTTCACATTTTCCAGTCATTTCACAAAGAATATCGGATATTAGTCCGTTAACCCTGGCATATTTATTTTCCTTTATTGTTGATTTATCTATACTTTCGTTCATTGTTGACGGTTTCATAAATGCTCCGTGAGTAGATGGGTTCGATACAAAGTCCCAACATATAAGCTCAAAGTCATCTTTTACTTGAACGGTTCCTGGATTTTCGTTTATTTCTTCAACGCTTCCTAATCCTCTACTACTAATACCTAATTTTATTCCACTCTTAAGTAATTCTTTTAGTATGTTTCCAGCTGGAGTTCCGAGTATTTCTACCTTTCCCATTACATCGTCGCCTTTCCACCATACTTCAGTTACGTTATGAGAAACATTTTGTAGGTTTACAACTGAACTTTCTGGGTGGTCTAATTCTCCAAGTGCTCTTCTTTCTTTAATTTGAACATTTGAATAGTTCTTTACTTCGCGCATTAAAATATTTTTAGGATATGTTCTTCCATTTTGATTTTTTGCGTCTGCTCTTTGTAGACAACCTGTAACGATAACTCTACCGTTATTTTTCTTTTCAGACTCATTTATCATCTGTGGGCTGACCTCAAATGGAGTGTAATCTATCAATAATGTTTTAGACATTTTTTATCCCGCTATTTATATATGCTGAGGTTGTAGCTATTTTGTTCATTAAATCCGAGTACATTCTGGTTTGCTTATTCATAGGCAAATCCCATCCTTTAACGTTTTTTCCCTCATGCATAAAAGTTTTATTTTTAATATCATTTCTAAACTGCTGCCAAGTTAATTGTTTTTCCATATTTACCCTGCTATTTCTCTTAATTTTCTAGAAACAGTTAATAATCTTTCAGCTATCTTATTTATTCTTGGTCCTGTAGATTTCCAATAATTACCGCTTGCTACTCCAGCTTCTTTTTTTAGCTTGTTTGTCCTGTTTATTATTCTTTCTATTTGAAATAAACGCTTATTTATTTCCTTTATGGCGCCATTTACTTTTTGTTTAGAATTTTTTGTTTCATCTTTCTTAAACGATGTGTAATTTTGATCGTATATTTCGCCAACAACTTTATATCCAGTACTATTTGTTGCGTTTTTATTTCGCCTAGATTTTGATTTTTCATCGTCATCTGAAAATGCGTATGGAGTTTGGTAACCCGGTACGCCAGACGTTGTAGAAACTTCTTCTATTTCCTCATCTACTCCTTCACAATCTTCACAAAGTATTTCGTCAATTATTTCTTTTAATTTTTTACTTATTGACATTTTTAAATTCCTCTAAAAGTTCATAAACATTCATCATAGTTATTAAATATGACTCTGATATTATACTTGCCTTTTCAACCCTTTTTAGTTGATTTGACACTTCTTTTAATTTAATTGAAGTTATCTTATTGTTTATTTTATTTGCAAAATCATTAATTTTAACAGAAGATTTTTTTGCCTCTAAATTTATATGTTCTGTTAGTTTTTCGCTTTCGCCGCTTATATATTTTTTAAGTAATGTTTTTTGAGGAGTATTTAAAGTTTTTCCATATGTTTCGTTAAATTTTTCCAAAAGAACCCTATAACTTAATAGTCGCATGGACTTATCCTGTTTAGAATATTCTTTAATTACTCTTTCTTGTGTAGATTTTGGAGCAGTAGATCCTATGTGTTCAACAATAGTTTCTCTACACGCTATAATATTTTTAGGGTCGTTTACCTTAGAGGATCCAATAGATTCAAATAATTGGTAAATAGAAGCATTAATTTTATAGTTGTTTATTTTTGTTTTAAAAAACGACTCTAATTTATACTCTTTTCCTATTTCCTTTATTAAATTATATTTTTGTCTTTTTAATACTGATTGAGATAGTTTTGCTCTTTCGGTGATGACAACGTCCAAAAACTTTTCAGCCTTTTTACCAGCAATAAATTTTTCTCGTATTAAAGAGTTGTATAAATCTAATTCTTTTTTTAGAGTAGACTTTTTTCCAAAATACTCTTTTACTATTTTTAATGCTGGAGATGTTTCAGCCCCGTTTAAGGTATCTGTTGTTATTTGTCTAACTAGTAGTTCAAATAACACGCCAGTGTTTTTTACCTTAGAATGTTTTATTTTTTTTGACACAAAAAGTCTCCCTTTTCAGTACATACTTATATTCATATATAAATATATTAAAATTTCTGTTATGTTAAGTCTTTATCTATTAAATTAGACTCATCTAACATATCAGCCTTTTCTTTTAGTATAGATCGTTTATTTTTAAATAAATCTATAGAATTTGCAATTTCTTTTGCTAAAGGGTTTCCACCTTTATACTTTTGCTTAATTCCTCTATCTCTATTTTTAACGTCTCTTTTCATTGTTTCGTTACCAAGTGGATCTCTCCCACGTACACCATTATCCGTACCGTAATAATCTCCTTCAACAGGTCTTCCTACATCTGTGTCAGTTTTTCCGCCTCTGGTTTTTCTAGTATCTCCAGATGATCTGAGCTTATCTCTTTTATTTTTTTCCTTAATTTCTTCTGCAACTGTTGGTTCTTTTGCTGGATCAATTCCTTCAGATTCTATTTTATCCCTTCTGAATTTTTGTATGCTATCTTCAACAACTTTTTCTCTTTCAAGATTAACTTCTTCTTTAGACATACCAAATATTTTATCATATACCCAATCTTCAGATAACATTTGACCAGTTTTCATATCATCTGCTAATCTATTTTTAGATGACCATAACTCAATTTTTTCTTGTTCATATATTGTTGATGGGTTTGTGAGTTCCAGTTTAAAATCAACCAAGTCTTCATCAGTATATCCTTGAGTATATAGATGCACAAGAGCTATTTTTGTTAGTTCTGATGTTGCAATTCTTTGTATTCTTTCGATTGTTCTTGCGAATCTAACGTCTAGTGCTGCAAGGGTTGCTTTTCCATCCACAGCTTCTTCATAACCTAAGAAAGACTTTGGTACTCTTAAAGCTGCCATCATTCTATTTTTAAGATATTCTATATCATCGGTACCTGTCCATTCTAATCCGCCAAGATCTTCTATTCCTGTTCCGCTATTACCACCTCTTGTAGGAAGATAAAAATCTTCTAACATGTTTTGTAGATTAAATTTAAGGTTATAGTCTCCAGTATTTTGATCTACGTATGGCGTTTTTTTCATTCTATTTATTACTTGTTGCATGTAATTGTCAACTTCTGACGGAGGAATATTACCTATATCAATATTAAAAACCCTTTTTGATGGGGCTCTCATAATACGATGAATCATCATTGCATCTTCCATAAGAGTTAGTTGTTTCCAAGTTTTTCTAGCACCTTCTAAAACAGATTTTCCATATGGCAAGAAGTTTGTATCACTAAGCATTCTAAAATGGGCTATTTCGTAATTTTCAAAATATGTTTTTGAGCCGGCAGCTTTATGGTAATTTGTTGATCCACCAAACGAAGGGTCATGCATAAACCTAACGTATTCAGGTTTTGATGGATCTGTTCCTTCTTCTCTAACAACTTCATACACAGATATTGGTTGTACGCCAGTTACACCAACCTTTTCTAAAATATCCATTTTTAGGTAAAAGTCTCCATATTTAACCATATTTCTTATCCATGGCCAAAGGTTAAACTCAATATTTAGTACGTCATAAAATAAATTATTTAATATTTCTTTTATTTCTTCTTTGCCGGTTGATATTTTTAAAACGTCTCCAAATTCATTTTTTATTGTTGATTCATCTGAATATATGTCTAATGCTGATGATATGATTGAGTCACTGTCCATAGATTCATATTCTGAAAATAACTCTAGCCTCATTTGAGCAAAGGCATTGTTTGGATTATATACACTATCAGTTGTACCACTTGTATGTATCCTATTAAATCTATCAACTAAAGAGTTAGATGCTAAATTACCGGAAGATTGAAGCCTTGACGGATCAACTACCTTTAATTTATTATCTCCAACCTTTCTAACTACTGTTGATGTTGAAAACGCGTTTTTTAATTTTCCAAAAAATGTTTTGTCTGCCATAATTTTTACTCCATAACCTATTTAATTAGCCAGGTTAAATCTTCGTCCTTACCGCCAACTTTATGTTGCCATGGGTTACTATTTAAACCTGTATTTGTGTATATTCCGCCAGATCCTTTTGCAATTTTACTTATTGCTAATTTATCTAGCTCTATACCTTGTTGTTTTAATTTTAGTGCCGTATCTCTTACCCACATTCCTATGCTAAATGCCATTACCAAGTCATCGTTATAGCCTCTTTGAGCTTCTGCTTTACTTCCGTTCCAAATAAAAACTCTAAGCTCTTCTAATAATCTATTGGACTTGATTATGCACCCTTTTTCTCTTAAATAAATATCAAGCTTGGAAATTAAAAGTGGTCTGGTCTTTGCAGAAGTTGTAAAACCTGGTGTCATTTGGCTTTTATCTTTTAAGTCATAGCCTTTAGTTAGTTGAGTTGTGGCGTCTGTAACCCCTTCATTTCTAAATGTGTAATATAGATTTTTATAACCTCTATCAATTGCGCTTTGTATTGATCCAAAACCTACACTAGCATTTTCAATAACTAATAAGGCATCATTGTATTCTGTTGCTACGCCAACTAACATGTTTCCAAAATCTTTTGGTGTTAACTGGCCTCTATATTCTGCAACTTGAGTAATTGATTCTACGTCTATCACGTGAAAAGTAGAGTAATCACTTCCATCACCCCTAGCAACATCAGCAACAACGATATAATTTTTACTATAGTCACAAGATTCCCATATCCAATAATTTCCATCAAAACCTCTTCGTTCTTTAGGATCTTCTATGTAGGAAGTCTTATACCATTCAAGTATACTTCCATCAACTACAGCATTACCAGAACTAATAAAATCACAATCACATTCCTGTGCAGCCAACTTTGGTCCTAATAGCTCATCTTGCTCGTCTCTCCAAGTTTGATTTCTTTCAGGGTGTACTGACCAGTGGAGTCTAATAGTATTAAATGTATTTGTTCCATCTTCTGCTTTTGTCCAAGTTTTGTGGAAAAAATTACCTATTCCGTTGGGTGTTGAAAGAACAATAGCTTTACCACCAGTTGCCAGTGTTTGTTGGGCAGAGGCCCATATTTCGTCAACACCTTTAATAAACGCAGCTTCATCTATTATCAATAGTGATAGCGCTTCAGATCTACCTGCATCTCCTGAGCTGGAAACTGCTTTTATTTGAGATCCGTTTTTAAATCTTAATGAAAGTTTATTGTCTTCAACAGTAACCCCTTTTAACCAGCTAGGTAAATAATTGTGCATTTCTCTAACTTTGGTAACAAGGTTTTTTGCAACCTCTTGTTTTGTTGCAATTACAAGTACATTCTTATCCTGTTGAAAAAGCATTAGCCAAAGAGAGTATCCAGCAGATATTGTTGATATACCTAGCTGTCTAGACTTTAGTATTATATTATAATCGTTGTGTTGAAATTGTTCTAGTGATCTTTCTTGAAACTGATATAGGTTAAATGGTATTCTTCCCCGGGTTGGGTGTTGAATTTGACAATACTTTTTCATAAAATACACGGGATCTTTTGCGCATTTTAAGTATTCTTCCTTTATTACCGCTTTAAGAGACTTAGTCTTCTTCATATATATAAATATATTTCTAAGACAATTTTAGTACTTATTTTTTTCTTTTTTCAAAAGATCTACCACCAAAATATGCACCAATAGTTGTCATTAAAACTAATTGTAGCAAATCTGTCCATTTTTCTTCTACAACAAAGTTTAGTGCGCCTGCGTCAATAAATATCATTAATACTGTGGATATTACCAAAAATACTAATACAAGTGGTCTAACGTTTTTAGACAACCATGAATCAGAATTCATATCGGCTTTCCATCTATCAGTTATGTTTGCTTCCATATCTGTTTCGTATTTTGCAATAAGTTCTTTTACTTTTTGTTCAGCCGCTAGCTTTTCTTCTTTAGACGTATGTAGGTTATCTACAACCCCGCCTATACCTTTTACTAGGTCAGCTGCTCCGCCTGAAAATAGATTTGTTAATATACTCATAACTTTTCTCCTTTATTTAGTATTCAAATGGCGGTGTACCATAGTCTTTTTGTTGAATACCATACCAAGCGTTTCCAACTTGATAGTACCACCAGCCATGCTTGTTATCTTCTATAATTTTAAATTTACCTTTTGGTAAAGGTGAATTTGTTTTAGAAGCTCTTGCAATGTATTTAAGAACAGGAACTCCGTCGTCCCACGTCTTATTTGTTTTTCTAGCCAGCACAGATTTTCTGTTATCTGTATTTGTTGCCATATGGAGCTTAAACGATGGGTCATCTCCTAAAAAGCTTTTCCATACATCTTCATTTAATTTGCCTTCTGCAAATACGGATTTAACTGTTTTTCCTTTTAATACTTCTTTACATTTTTTATTGAATTGCTTCAACATTTTAGTAGCATCTCCTGGATAGCCGTCCTGCATTAGTTCGATAGCCATATCCAAATGACTTGCAATATCACCAGCATATTCATCGTCTATTCTGTCAAATTTATCTGATAGTTTAACTAGTGTATCTTCACCAACTTTTTTAGTAATGGTTGAACCTATTTTTAGTAAAGGTTTAAGGCCTCTTGCCAACGCTTCATTAACTTTGCCTTCTTTATTTATAGACTTAGCAGCTTTAACGGCATCTTTGTGGGCTTTAGAGTTCTTATGTGCTGGTTTTTCGCCTCTTTTTCTTTTGGCATGTATATTTGCCCAAAGGCCTTTACTTTTTTCTACAAGTTCTTCGGTTCCTTCATAGACATCGTCATCAATTGGCTCACTTGTGACAGCTTTATTAAAATCTTTTTCTGCTTGTTCTACTTTTTTATGAAGACTTATTAAGGATTGCTTAAGTTTTTCTTTCTTTTTTGGATCTTTTTCCGACACAAACTTTTTTCTAAGTTCTTGCTGTTTTAATTGTATAGTCTGAAGAGCTTCAACCGCTTTTTGAAATCTTTTTGTTATTGAAGCTTCAGTTAAAGCTAGCGCTACTTCTTCCTTTAATATTTTTTTAAACATTTGTGCATTCATGTGTTAATCCCCAAAATAATTATTCTTAGTGTACTACAATAAATATAGAGTTAGTCTTTATTATTCATCTTTTTAAGCTTTGAAGTTATTTTTTCTTTTACCTTATTAAGATTTTCAGTTATTATTTTTGATATTTCGTCTTTGTTTTGGCTAGACCAATCTTCAATTTTTCCAGTTTCAGTTATATAACCTTTTCTATTTGTTTGGTCTATAAATTCTTGAGCAAGTATTCCAAGGTCATCTATCATGTCAATAGCGTTATTTGAAACAGCAGCAGTTTCAAAGTCTTTCCATTTACCTGTTGCCTTTAACTTTGTTTCAACACTTAGCCTGCAGCTCGAACATTCGCCATATAGTTTCCAAAATAAAGTATCTAATTGACCTTTCAAATGTTTGTGATTGCATTTTGGGCAAAATAAAGGCATTACTGCTGAATTTCTAGCCTTATCTAATTTAGTAAGGGTCTGGGTAATTCCATTCTTTATTGTCCACCTTTTACCGTTTTCTTGCCAAACGTCTCCTTCAACATGATCGCCTAAACTTTTACCATAACCTACCTGTATTTTTGTTTTCTTTCCAAACTTTTTTGTAACTAAATTTCTCATTCTTTGAACTTTGTGTTCTGGAATATATTTTTTCATAACCTTTTTCTCCTTTAGAAAGTCATCATACCAGCAATTTGGTTTACCGGTGCAAATGCTCCTGTTAATTTATACGTGTTTCCCTTATATATAAAAACTAATCCTTCACTTGGAATTATAGTTTTAAATCCTCCGATAGCAGCAATTTTTTGCAATTGTTGTGTCATTCTATTTAGCTTTTTAAGATCTCCGCCTTTTCTAACGTCGCCAATAGCTTTTGCAACCTGTTTTCTTACATTTTGAATTGCTTTATCTGGATTTGCTGCTAAGAATCCTTCTACATTTTTAAGTACTTCTGCTCCTAATTCAAAAAATAAAGTTTCAAATGGTTGCATGTTTTTCTTTACTTGATCTGCGTGTTTTAGTTTATCAAATTCCTTTGCTTTTTTAAGCATATCCTCGTTTGGCAATGTTTTTTTGTCGAGTCTAAACGATTTGTCAAAGAATGCCCAACGTTTAACCAATCCCATTTTAATTGTATTATCAACACCTTTAATATTTTTATTAACAAAATTTTCCCACCATGCTTGATGATATTCTGCAAATGTTGAGGTGTCTTTCATATTAAACTTGCCCATTAGCTTATTTAGCTTACTAGTAAAATATGGTTTTTTTGCTGAATAGTCTTGGTGAGGGTTCATTTTCAATACTTTTGGACCAATTATAGAAAAATTCTTCTGTACCGATTGGTTTGTTTGGGCAATCATACCTGCAAGTATTCTAGCGCCATCTATTACTGAACCTATGGCTTTACCATCTTTATACTGTAATACATTATGGAATTGTAAATATGGAGCATCATAGGTAATTACGTTTGCAGACGCTGGAAACATTATTTCCATATTTACCCAATTATTACCATTATTAAATATTTTATCTTGCTGCTTAGTATTAAGACTCCCAATGGCTTTTCCTAGATCTTTCATTGCAAATGTAAAAGCTTTTTCTATATTACCCCTGCCTTTAAATTTTGCGGCAACTGCTTTATAGTCCATTCCGCCTCGTTTAAGGTCTCCAGTATTTCTAGCTGCTAGCATTTTGCCATTCCAACTAATAAATAAATTTTGGCCATCTGTTTTTTCGGTTGCTGCTTTTTCTAAGTCAAGGTTTCCTTGTAGAGATAGATTTATAATTTGTTTAAAGTCTCCAAAAGTTAAACCTCTGTCATCAAATGGGTGAGACATATGGCCATAAGCTCCGCCTTCAACCAATAAAATTTGATTAGCTAGCCATTGTCCTATGGACTCCGTTGTAGATACGTTTGGAGGGGTATTAATAACTAGGTTTGGTTTAGTATGTCCTTTCATATTTTTTTGTTTCGCAAGTATTTTTTGAAGTTTTTTAACTTTTTTATCTAATTTTTTTGGTTCTTTTTTGGTTGATTTAATTGTAGTTTCTGCACCTAAAAAATCCATGAATTCATACCCTGCAGCTTGAGCAAGATATTTTGACCAACGACTCCACCTATCGTATGCATCACGTCCAATTCTATCCTTTAAGTAATCTGTTCCTCCCATACCTCCAGGTACACCAACAGGAAAATATGAAACTGCGCCCGTTGGTCCATTTGGAAATTTTGTTCCATGTTGGAATAGTTCTTCGGTTCCAGAAATATAATCTATTACTTCCATACCCATTTTTTCTGCTAAGTCTTTATTATCTTTTTTGTATGCTTTTTGGGTACCGTAAAAATATCTTGGGCCGTCGTCAACGTCTGCTTGGTTAGTTCCAGTTCTACTTGCTTCTGATATTATATCAAGTATTTTACTGTTAGCACAAAAGTCTTCAATTGTTTCATTTAATTTTTCTAGCTTATTTACTATAAGGTCATAATTTTTTGTGTGGCCAAATATTCCTCTAAAAACTTTTAACTTTTCAGTCTTGGTTAATTCTTTATCACCTAAAGCCTTTCTAATTGCAGTACCACTCATTTCACCATATCCTGGTACATTCATTGAAACATGAGGAGCAATTATAAGATATGCTCCATCTTTATATCCTACATCAGCTTTACCTTTCCAATCTTGAAAAAACTTTCCTTTAAGTCTGCCCGCATCTTTTGAACCAACCATAAATACTGCAGCCGTTGTTTTTGGGTCATATTTTTTTAATATTTCTTCTGCCTTATACGGGTTTTTTACTTTTACAACGTTTTTTATTCCGTGAGAATTTATTATTTTCTTTTTTTCAGCAAATGAAAATGGTGATTTTGGTAAATCTACTTTATCGCTTGTTCCAACATATGCATCTTTAAACTTTGACTGAAGCCACTTAAATGTCTTTGCGTGATGAGCTCCCATTGGTTGAAACCTGCCTGGATATATGGCAACTATAGTTTTAATTTTAGTCTCTTCGAGTAAAATGCTATTTGCTAAATAATTTCCTAAACTCATTTTGATTTCCTAAGCTCTATTTCTTTTTTAATCCACTGTTTGGCTATGTGATTTTGTATAGGTCTTGATACAAATTCTCTTGCTTTTGATTTTATAATATCTTCAAAATCTTTTTTTTCTGAATTATCTACAACTAGCATATTACTTGAACCAAATAAACTTTGGAATTTACCTAGGTTATTTTGTACTGCCTGCCAAGAAGATTTTACTAATTCTGTTGGAAGTTTTCTTTCTCTTTCTTGGTTTCTTTCAAGAGCAACGTCTAAGTCAGTGTTAACGAATATCATAAAGCAGTCATAACCTACGCCTTGTAATCTTTTTTTCTGTTTAGCTATATTAGGATAATTTTTACCTGTTCCATCTATGAGTAAACCTAACCGTCCATTTATATAATTTTTAAGGGCTGTGTCTCTGACTTTTTTACTTTTTTGCCTTAGTTCCATTGCCTGAGAATATTCTGAAGGTTTTAATTTAGCTATGTCTTGGCTTAACCCTTTCATTTGTAAAAAAGTTTCAAAATACTTATCACTGTTTACAGATTTTAATCCTTGAGCAGAAACAAAAGGCATTTTTTCTGGCATACCAAATAGTGAGGATGCCGCATATGATTTTCCTGAACCAGGGCCTCCTGCCGTAAACACCGCCTTAAATATACCTGGATCGTATACTCCTTCGTTTAATATGTCTATTAATTTTATCATAATATATTATGTTAGTTGTAATTTTGTTGATTTAGTTTCAACCTTTCCTTTTGCCGTTATATCAACTCGAATTTGAAGGCAAGGGCCTAAAGTTTTATCTACAATATAAAGCATGTCTTTAATAGTTGCTGTTGAACCTACTACCGAGCTAGTTACTAGAGCTCTACTAACCTTAGCTGTGTTAGCCGTTATTGCCGATGCTTGATCATCTGAAATAGTTGTAGTATTACCTGCTTTAGCTTGTGTTGATCTTGTCCCTATTACTAATGGTGTTTTAGCATCATTTGCTGTTACTCTAGTTGAAAACGAACTTGAGGCTGATGTTAGGTTTTTTGTTACGGCTGCAAACGAACCAGAGCCTGCGTCATTAGCATTTACAACGTCGGTTATGGTTTCTAGTTGACTTCTTAATAAATCAATGACTGCCCATTCTGGATCAACCCTGCCTGATTCTGCAAAAAATAATTGTTCGTCGTCTCCGTGTTTACTGCCGCCGCTTTTAAACTTATCTGAGAGTTTTTCGGTTTGTCTTGCCATTTTATTTCCTCGTTGCCGTATTATCTAACTTAGTAATCATATATAAATATCATTATAAAATTGTTATTTTACCACTATTTAAAGTTATTGTTCCAGAAGCTAATGTAATTCCAACTCGTGGGGGTCCATAGTTGATAATAAGTTGTGGACTTAAGCTTGTTAGTAAAGGATTGAACTGTTGAGGTGAATAATATATATTTGTTAAATTAAAGTCTCCAGAAACAGGTTGGTCTTGGGAAAAATTGTATTCAGAATCTATTAGCATAACAAGAAGATTATCTATTGAAGGGTCGTTTAATACCCCTAAAGCAGTTGAGTTTAGGTCAAAGGTTACCGTAGCGGTTGTGGAGAGGGTGAAATTTGGAGTTGATACGAGCTGCTCATCAGCAAGTTTGCTAGATTGGTGGTTTACAAACGCATTCATCCGATTAGCTGATGGTGCTAGAGTAGGGTCAAAAGTTCCCAGCATTGGAATTATTTTAGGTGCACCCTGACTATCCCTAACAAATACTTTTATTTGTGCAGATGTAACGGTATCTGAGATAGTTGATTTGTTAAATGTTAAAAAGCTTTGTCTTATATGGTGAGTGGTGTTGCCAACATTAGCACCTGCAACTATTGACGAGTTTGTAGATCCTAGAGTTAAATCGGATCCAAAATTAGAAGTTGACGTAAAATTTTTTCCTCCACCACTCATTAAACCGGCCCAACCGCCTGTTCCTGCTCCTGCATGGCCATCCTGTAATCCATTTGATAAAATTATTAAGTCTGCCATTATATTCCTATTTTTATATTACCAACATCTATTAATATGTTTCCAGAAGTTACGCTTATCATTGCAGCCTGTTTATTATATGTTGGTTGTGGTCCTTCGGGGAACTCAGAGTAATAACATTTAAGTGATATTCCCCGTATTACACCATACGTTGGGGTACCAACAATAGTAGTCACCTTAATACCAAAACCAAAAGAAGCTTGATCTCCTACGGTCCAAGATAATCCTCCTAATTCAGTTGCACTTCCGGCCATAACACGACCATCTCCATATGTTCCAAAAGGAGAGGATGCAGGATGTCGTTTATTTGGTGCTTTCATATTAACCAATGTATCTGAAGCTGAATATACTATATTTCCATCGGATTGCTTATTTACCATTGTTATTGCAGAGCTTAAAGTACTTCCGTTCCATAGGTGTACAGAATATAGCGCTTCTTCTCCTGCGCCTGACGAACCAAAAGTTCCAAAATCGCCTTTACTACTATTAATAGTTTCTGATGTTATTTCAAACCCATTTATTACTGCTCCGGTTGGAATTTCACTACTAAAACAACCTGTAAATATGCTGCCTTGATTTCCTCCAGAAAACCCTGCAGCACCTGTTCCTGTTGATGTTCTATGTAATCGTTGTGCTTGGCTGAATCCTGATAATCCAGCAATTGCTGCATTTGCTGATGGTCCTATTGCCGAAGTACTAGCCATTGTAATTGCTCCAATCTAATCCTATTGGCCATAACCAACCGGTTGCCATGTCATACATTCCATCCGGTATATATTTATTATTTTCGTCATCCCATACGCCTAACGAATCGTTTACTCCAGATTCTGACGTCCAGTGTTTTTCATAGTTTGTTGCTAGTTGACTTGAGTCAGAAGTTTTTGTTACGGTTTCTGAATTGTAGTTTGATCTAATAAAAGCCATTATGCCAGCCTTTCTATCATTAATGTTGAGCCTGCCTTCATGTTAATATTACCGGTTGATGTTGGAGTACCTAGTGTAACATCAAAATAACTTCCAGACTCTGCAGTAGTAACGCCTAAAAATGATCTTTCTACTGGATCCACAGATGAATGGACTTCCATCCTTGTTGCAAATACATCAGAGCCATCTTTTCTAATTGATATTTCTACCTCAGCAATTACTGCACTTGATTCACATATTAAAGCCCCATGTATTTTATATATCCCACCTAGTTGTATATAGGCCCTGACTCCTTCAGATCCATCAACAAATGTGTGAATCATATTATGGGTAGTACTAGTAACGCTACCTCCACCTTTACCAAATGGATTTTCATTTGAATCATCAGTACCGTTTCCATCCATGGAGAAAAATCCAAATGATGGCGTTAGGCCTGAATTACTAAATCTTAAGTCTGAATCAGTTGCATTATTTGATCCTGATCTTTTTGCAAATAACGTACTTGCACTTACTGCTGGTTCAGCTACATTTTCATTGAAGGTTAAACTACCACCTAGAGTTAAACTACCTGACTGGTCTCCTGAAGTATTTCCTCTTAGTGTGTGGGTAATAATGTGGCCACTTGCGCTTATATTGGCAGATGCTGTTATGTTTCCAAATACACTAGTACTACCAGTAATACTAATATAGTTTTCTACAAGTTCTCCACTACCAGTAGAGATATGGTTTGTGTAAACTACACCTGAAGCAGACAAGTCAGTAGTTGTTGTGTTTCCATGAACTGTAAGAGATTGAGGTCCAGCTGCAGATCCTATTGCTACTTCATTATTTAATAATGCTGTGGTTGTATTACCAATTTGAATTTTTTGTTGACCAAGTACTTGAATATCTAATGCATTTGAATTTTTGTAGATATATGTATTAGGTGTAGATACATCATCTCCATCTAAATATATTTTTTTACCTTGATCGACATATATATCTTGAACAGTTAAATCACCACTTGCACTTATATTACCCGAGGCTGTTATGTTTCCAAATACACTAGTACTTCCAGTAATACTAATATAGTTTTCTACAAGTTCTCCACTACCTGTTGAAATATGGTTTATATATAATACTCCTGACGAAGATATATCGCCAGCTGCTGTTATATCACCATCTACTGTTAATAAAGAATCACTAACGGTATTAGTTCCTATAGCTACTTTATCTTCTCCTGCGTCTACAAAAAATGCATGAGTATCATTGTCACTTTCTACTCTAAAATCTATTTCAGCATATCCACCATCATTAATAGTAACTCCTGTAGATGATACTCCAGAAAACATTGATTTGTTACCTGCATATATTATTGCTTGGACACCATTAAGTTGGAGGAATTCTGCTCCATCAGGACCCCTTACTTTACCTCCAACTGGTAGATATAAATCTCCACCTATATTTATATTACCTGAGGCGGTTATGTTTCCAAATACACTAGTACTACCAGTAATACTAATATAGTTTTCTGCAAGTTCACCACTACCGGTAGAGATATGGTTTACATACAATACTCCTGATGAAGATATGTCTCCACTAGCACTTATGTGGCCAGACGTGAATATATTACCACTTGCGCTTATATCACCTGCTGTTGTTATGTGGCCTTCGCTTGTATCTATTGTTAACTTTATATCATTTGTTGCTATTCCTACTTCTATTACATCATTTGCAATAAGTTTTACTTTTGCATCACCATCTACCGTAATGTTATTTTCATTACCTATAATATATTGGTCATCACTACCTATTACATCATCAAATCGTAAATATCCTCCTGCAGGAACTTGAAGATTAGCAAATTGTCCATATCCACTTGAACTTATATTACCTGAGGATGTTATGTTATTATTTATTATTGAATTAATTGTAATTGTATCAGTTGATGGCTGACCCAGAGAAAGACTTGTTCCTATAGCAGTATTACCACCTACGTTTAAACTTTGTACTTCTGTAGTATCAGCTTTAACATAGAATGTTGCAAAACCGGTACCATCAGCAGCGCTTAATTGCAAAGTACCTGCTGGTCCAGGTTGATATAATTTATATCCTGTGGCTGCAGAACCATTAAGAACATTGATCGAATCTCCTATAATAGCCTTACTTGCACTTATATTGCCTGAGGCTGTTACATTTGCAAAAATATGAACTGGTTCTCCTGTAGCTGCTACTCTAAATGTATCACTTGGTCCATGATAATCAGCAAATTCTTTATTACCTAAATATAAATCTGTACCATATAATTTACCACTTGAACTTATATCGCCTGATGCTGTAATACTACCAAGAACGTTTAAGGATACCTCGTCTCCTCCTCCTTTCAGTGTATTTGTTTGTATAAAACCACTTGCACTAATATTACCACCTAATCCAGTAAAGTCATTTTTAGACGCCGTTATATTGGTTATATTTGCAGAATTTCCTATAAACTCTCCTCCATTACTTAACCAAAGGTTTACGTTTGAAGATCCTGTTAGGTGACCTCCTATTCCATAAGTCCATCGAGTAGTGTTACCTTCCCTAATGGCTAATTTAGTATCACCAGTTCCCGTTGAATTGTGTTGTATTGTATAATCACTATCGACGCCAAATTTTATCCCTTTACCATCTTGAGTTCTAATGTTAGACGCAGCCAGTATTTGTCCATTAGTTGGCTGAAATGTAAATTGAGTAGCGCCGTTGGATGTTATTTCGCTAGTGAGGCCTGTAAAGTGCAGGTTGTTTGCAATATGGAAGTCATCTGAAGCAGAGTCTGCAGTTTGGGAATATGAAGTTGAAAGTTCGTGAGTTATTTCATGTGAAGCAGATATTGCAAATAAGGCGTGAGAAGCTGTAATTGAAACAGCACTTGTTAGACTAAACGCAGAACCTGTTCCGTCAAAAATATTTACGCCGTCAGTTTGTAATACTCGCTGATACGTATCTTGAATATTTTGGCCTGTGAAATCTTTTGGTCCAGCCATTTATATAACCCCTATTTTCTTTTTGAAAGTACGCTTACAACTTTATTTATAACTTTTCCTGTCTCAGCTATAGGATTACTTCCAATATATTCTGCAACTATTTTATTTAGTTTGTTTTTCTTAAATGAAAGATTATTTAGATTTATATCTTCCTTTATAAGTAATTTAAGTATATTTAATACGTGTTGTTTTTCTGATAGTGTGACAACATTTTCCTTTATTCCGCTTACTTGTATTGTTGGGTTTGTAGATTCCACTAAAGAAGAATTTTCTCTATTTTGGCTTATTACTTCTACAGTTACCTTTTTTGATTGTTCTACGGAAAACTCACTTTCCCATGGAATAAAATAGGTATCTTCTGCTATTACCTCTAGTTTAATACTACCTTGAGAAGATTCATCAATTAAACCTCTAAGTTTTTTAATAGGAACAACGCATTTACCTTTAGAATCTACTTCGCCTTTAAATAGCAAATTTAATTCTGGGGTTTCAACAACTAGTCTAGCTGATGTTTTTGATAGACTTGCTCCTGAAATATTAATGTCGCATTCAAATAATTCTGTTTTGTCTGTAAATAATTTATACATCTATATTCTCCGCCAATATTTGGGCTTTTACTTCACGTATCAACAATTCAACGTCTTCTATTTTTATATCAACGTTTTTAACTTCTTTTTTCTCATCATATACTTTTATGCCTTTTCGTTTAAGTATAAGTCTAATGAGCTTTTTCTTTTTTTCTTCAGGAAGATCATGGTGAACTTTTTGTACTAATGATTTTCCCGGGGCATCAAGTATTTCTTGTATAAGTTGAACCTCATCCCAAGTAAATGGATTATCATTCCATTTGATTTTAAAGGTGTCATTCCACTTAAATATTGTTATACTTTGAGCCATATATAAATATCAGTTTTTATTTTATTATTATTGATTACTAAACATGTTAATTAACTTACTGTAATAGTACAGATATATTATCCTTCAAGTTCTTTTATCCTTGCCTCTAAATCTTGTACTTTTGCAACTAGTCCAGCCAAAATTGCTCTATCTTGAATATCTACAGGTACTATACGGTCATCTTTAAGTATTTTTTCA
>TARA_R110002126_G_scaffold9985_7_pt1 | contig 22174 bp, 18 predicted proteins | sample TARA_R110002126 | Tara Oceans TARA_R110002126 (sample SAMEA4397536) | marine metagenome | biome: Polar Biome; feature: [DCM] deep chlorophyll maximum layer (ENVO:01000326); material: water (ENVO:00002006), including particulate matter (ENVO:01000060) such as... | depth 30 m
GGAGGGTCGCAGCTCGCAGGAGGTGACCGGCTGGGTCGCCGAGGCGGCCCGTGCCGATGTGGACGGCGCCGTCGCCTGGCTTGAGGCTGCCGCGGAAACCGGCGATGCCGACGTTCTCAACCAGTTGGCGGAGTTCTACGAAGCCGGAGAGGTCCTGCCGCAGAACTCGGAGCGGGCGCTTGAGAATTTCCGCCGCGCCGCCGAGGCGGGCTCGCCCGAGGCTCAGCTCGCCATGGCACGGCGCTATGCGACCGGGAATGGTGTGACCCAGGACTATGTCGCCGCGCATGTCTGGGCCAATTTGGCCGCCGCCGCCGGGGTGCCCGGTGCCGCCGAACAGCGGACGGTGTTCGCCCAATTCCTCAGTCCCGAAGATCTGGCCCGGGCGCAGGCTCAGGCCACCGAGTGGAGGGCCGCCCATCGTGACGACTAGGTCTGGTGTTTTCTGCGCAGTGCTTCTCAGCCTGACACTTGCCGCCGGCACCGCGCAGGCACAACCGGCTGCGGACGCGGATGAAGCGGTTGCCCGCGCCGCCAGCACGATCGAACAGGGCTATTATGGCGATGCCCTCCAACAACTGGCATCGCCCGGCCTGCGTGACGTCGCCGAAGCGCAGGCCCTGTTGGGTGACCTCTATTTGCGCGGACTGGGCGTGCCGCAGAATTTCGGCACCGCGATGGACTATTATCGCCGGGCCGCCGGCCTCGGTAGCGCGGCCGCACAAAATGCATTGGGACGCGCCTATGCTGAAGGCCAGGCCATCCCGCGTGATGCCCAACGGGCGTTCGAATACCTGACTGAAGCGGCGATGAGCGGGGTGCCGGGCTATCAATCGGACCTGGCGCGCGCGCTGGAAACCGGCGTGGGTGGCGAGCCCCGGCCGGACGAGGCGGCGAGCTGGTATCAACGTGCCGCGGAACAAGGCGATCTCGATGCGATGACGAGCCTTGGCGTCCTCTATCTCGAGGGGCGTGGTGTGGAGCGCGACGCGGACCGGGCGATCGAGCTCTTCGCGCAAGCCAGCGAAGCCGGTGATGCGCGCGCGCAGAATAATCTCGGGCTGATCTATGTTCGCGGCGAGGATGTCGAGCGCGATTATGACCTGGCTTTCGAGCTGTTCTCCGTCGCTGCCGAACAGGGACAACGCGAGGCACTGACCAATCTGTCCGTCATGTATGCCAGCGGTTTCGGCGTTGATGTTGATGAGGCGCAATCCGTCCGCCTGCTGGAACAGGCGCGCCGCGCCCGCGGGCTGACGCTCTCGACCCTGCTCGAACAAGTCGGATTTCCCTATGACGCGCGGTTGGCGGAACAGGATTGGAGCCTGCCGCTCAGTCCGGCCAATGAGCAGGCTGCCCGTGGCGGCGACCCGGTCGCGCTGTATCTGACGGCATTGCGTTATCTCAATGGTGCCGGTGTCAGGCAGGATATTCCGGTCGGGGTTGAGCGCATGCAGCGCGCGGCCGATCTCGGCATGGGGACAGCCCAATTCATGCTGGGGCTGATGTATGCCCATGGGCGCAATCTGCCCCAGGATTACGGACATGCCTATGTCTGGACAAGCCGGGCGGCGCTGGCGGCTGTGCCGGGTGCGGCGGAAGTTCGCGATGCACTCGCCGCCGAAATGGGTGCGGCGCAATTGCGGCAGGCGCAACAGCGCGTTGCCGCCTCGCTCGACAGGGCGCAATGACGTGTCTGGACGGAAGTCGATACAAACATGGCGCAAAGCGCCATAATAATTGCGTCATCGGGGGTGTTGCTGATGCCGGTTTGGTGTATAAAACCTGCGATGCAGCGTGAAGGCTGCGTAGGTGACCAAGCAGGGGCGGGCTCAATGAATACCTTAAAGCTATTGGCGGCATCGGTCCTTGCGGCGGGGTTGATCACGGTGTCGGCCGTCGCGCAGCAGCCGCGACTCTCGACGCAGGGCGGGTTCACCGAGCAATTCATCGGTTCGCGCCTGAGCTTCACCACCGATCCCGGTTTGAGCAATTATACGCTCACTGTGACCGGACCGGATGGTTATCATGGGCAGATTGAATCCGCGCGGGTGGCTCCAACCTTCCGCCTGGCTGATTTCGGCTCGGTGCCCGACGGGCTCTATTCTTACGAAATGACGGCGGCGACGACCGAGCAACAAGTCTTGGCCACGCCACCTGTCTCCGGGGCTGATGGCCGTTCCGGACGGACGCGGCCGGCATTGGTCGGCACTTCGATGTCTGGCTCGTTTCGCGTAGTGAATGGCCAAATTCTGCAAATGGATCCGGCAGCGTCTGAGCGCTGATCGCACTTAAATTATCTGGGGATGAAGCTGATGAAATTCATGAACACGACGAGCGCTGCCGTGATTGCCGCCGCCGCCCTTATGGGGATGGCGAGCCAGGCAAACGCAGACATCCAGCATCTCGATGACGTCATCATCACTTTCAGTCTCTGCGTCGGCAATGACTGCGTGAATGGCGAAAACTTCGGGTTCGATACGATGCGGCTGAAGGAAAACAACCTCCGGATCCATTTCCAGGACACGAGTAATTCAGCGAGCTTTCCGTCCCGTGACTGGCGCATTGTGGTGAATGATACCAGTAATGGTGGCGCGAACTATTTCGCGATCGAGGACTCTGACGCCGGACGTATACCGTTCCGGATCATGGCTGATGCGCCAGCTAACTCCCTCTATGTTGCCGCCAGCGGCAATGTCGGCATGGGCACTGCGTCTCCACTGGTCCAGCTGCATGTAAATGACGGCAATACGCCAACCCTGCGCCTCCAGCAGGATGGTTCCAGCGGCTTTACCTCGCAAACCTGGGACGTCGCCGGTAACGAGGCCAACTTCTTCGTTCGTGACGCAACGAATGGTAGCCGGCTTCCCTTCCGCATCGAGCCCAATACGCCCCAGAACGCCTTGTACCTGGACAGTACCGGCAATGTCGGGCTGGGAACGGCTGCTCCAGCCTCCCCGCTGCATGTGACCTCGTCCAGCGCATCAATCGCGCGGTTTGCCGGTGCGGGAAACAAGTTCATCCATCTGACCAGCACCGATAATGATGGCGTTCAGCTCCGGCTTGAATCCGATAGTCAGAACCGCCGGATTGTCGGTTTGAGCGGCGATGGCAGCACCAAGATGACGCAGCTCATCCTGGCAAATTCCGAGATCCGCCTGACCGGAGAGAGTGATGTCTGGGCCACGATCGATGCCAGCGGTATCACAACGGTCGGGCCAACCTGTAATCCTGGTCCCTGTGACCTGACCTTCGATCCTGAGTATTTCCAGGTGCCATCGATCGAGGATCATGCAGCTGCGATGTGGGAAAACCGCTATCTCGACGCTGTCGGGCCAACCAGCCCCAACGAGCCTTTCAATGTGACCCAGAAGGCGGGTGGCATGTTGCACGAGCTCGAGGTCGCACACATTTATATCGAGCAATTGAACACCCGCCTGGCGGCGCTTGAACAACAAGTCGCGGAAGTTCAGCCATAATCTGCTGAACGGTCAGTCGACGCTCAATCGAGACCCTGCGGCCGCCCTCCCTGATCGGGGAGGGCGGCCGTATTCTTTGGCGGCTCCGACGCATCTCGATCCGTGGGCCGGGATCCGTTGGCGCTCAGCCGCTGGCCGGTCGACGCAGGCCCGGAGCCGGCGGTGTTTCGGGTGGTCCGGCGAAGCATTGCGCCTTGGCCATCCAGATCGCGGCAGTCTCGCCGGTTGTGTCCAGGCCGACATCGGCAATATTGCGCACCTGGGTCACGACCTGGCAGAAAGCCTCGGCCGTGCCGCCAATCATATTGTCCGGATCCCGCTCACCCCATGTCCAGACTTCGCCGGATGGTGCGGTCAGTGAGAGGAAGGGCCGTGCTTCGGGCAGGGGCAGACCATTGACGCGGAAGGTCCAGGCGAAGGTGTTGGCGCCCAATTGCACAATATTGCGGATCCGGTCGGTATTGACCCGGGCAACCCCGAGCGCGTCGAAAATCGCCTGGCCATGCGCCCAGGTTTCCATCTGGCGCGCGGCCAGGCTGGAGCGGGCGCTCATCGACGGCCCGGCCCATTTCAGGCGCGTCCTGGGATCGATCCCGGCAAAGCTCGCTGCGAGTTGTTCGGCAAAACCGGACCATTCATCGAGCAGGGCATGGCCGTTCAACCCGCCGAACATTTCGCGCTCCAGCGTGCGCATCCCGCCGGGGTCGCTCAGGCTGAAGACCCGCCCGAGCAGGCGTTCCAGCTCCGCCTCGTCATGGACCTGCAGATAGGCGGCGCGGTTCCAGAAATGCAGATGGCGCAGAATGTCGTTGCTCGTCCAGGCCTTGAACAGGGTGGGCTGGTCGAACCCGGCGTCCGTGAGCGGATCCAGCAGGGTCTTGAGGGCCAGATTTTCGGCGCGGAAATCATCGGCGATGGCGTGCATGTTCAGTCCTCCATTTCGAGGAAGTTCGACAGGCGCTCATAGGCGGCGACAAAGTCCTCCTTGAAACACTGGACCACGGCACCGGTCGACATGGCCTGGTTCATCAACCCTACGCCTTGCCCGACCCAATACGTGTCGAGCGCCATCGCGCCTTCATGCCCGCCGCCGGAGAGGTCGCGGATCCTCTGCAGGGCGGGTTCGCTGACCAGAGCCTGCAGTGGCATGGGCAGGGGCACGGGGCCTTCCTGATCCCAGGCCTCCGTCCAGGGAGAGCGCAATTGGCGCGAGGGCTTGCCGGTGCGCGATTTGGAACGGACCGTATCGCGCGAGGCGGCGGCGAGCATTTTTTCCTTCACCACCGGGCTGGTCTCGGCCTCTGCCGTCGTCAACCAGACCGAGCCGCACCAGGCGCCCGATGCGCCCATCGCCATCGCGGCGGCCATCTGGCGCCCGGTGGTAATGCCGCCTGCGGCCAGTATCGGCACATTGCCATAGGGCTGGATGGCCTCATGGACTTCCGGCACCAGCACCATGGTCGAGACATCGCCGCAATGCCCGCCGGCCTCGCCGCCGGCGACGACCAGGATGTCGACCCCGGCCTCGACCTGTTTGATCGCGTGTTCCTTGGTGCCGACCAGGGCGGCGACGGCGACGCCATATTCCTTCGCCATGCTGAGCATGTAGTCGGGCGGAATGCCCAGCGCATTGGCGATCAGTTTGATCGGGTGTTTGAAGGCGACCTTCAGCGAGGCCATGGCGCCTTCTTCGGTCAGGTTCTCGGCGAATTGCAGGACTTCACTGCGCCCGGACTCAATGGAGGCGGCATCAATGCCATAGCGGCCAAGGACTTCGGAGGCGAAGTCCTTGTGCGTGTCCGGCACCGCACCCAGCAGGCGTTCCGGATCGATGGCCGTGCCCTTGCCTTCGAAGCGATTGGGCACAATCAGATCGACACCGTAAGGCTTGCCATCAACATGCGCATCGATCCAGGCGAGCTCTTCCTCGAGCCGGTCCGGCGGCAGGTTGACCGCACCGAAAATCCCCATCCCGCCAGCATTGGTGACGGCCGCGACCACATCGCGGCAATGGCTGAAACCGAGCAGCGGAAACTCGATGCCGAGCATGGTGCAGATCGGAGATTTCATGGTGCGTCGTCCTGTTTTGTCGTGTCGGGTTCGATGATGAAGAGGCGTTGGCCGGATTTGACCTGGCTGCCGCCCGCCTGTCCGATCTCGACGATTATGCCATCGAGATCGGCGCGGATTTCGTGCTGCATTTTCATGGCTTCGAGAATGGCGATGCGGTCGCCCTTCGTGACCCTGTCGCCCGGCGCGATGCAGACTTCGACCAGCAGGCCGTGCATCGGTGCCGTTACCCGTCCCGATGCCACGGCCTCGTCGCGCGCCTGCGGGGCGCCAATCTGATTGCCCAGTGTGACCGCGTGATCGCCAATCATCAGGAAGATCCGCGCCCGGTCGAGATGTTCGAAACGGGCCAGCTGGCGTTTGCCGTCAATGATCAAGCGCGCATGTCCGGGGCGTTCGCTGATAATCTCGACAAGGTGGAAATCGCCGGCGAGCTGGACCCTGTAGGCGTCCGTCCCGAGCGAGACGGCTGAGGCCGTTACCGGCTTGTTCATGCCCTCGATCTGATAGGCATAGCTGGAGGATAAACGGCCGGCGCTATGCCAGCCCAGCAGCGCGGCGGGCAGGGTGACCGCCGTCTGGAGTGCGTCCCGGGATGCCTGGCGAAGCTGCAAGACGCAGGCTGCCGCCAGCACGCCGCCCGGCAGGGCCAAAGGTTTGAAATCGCCGCCGGGCAGCATATCGCCGACGAAGGCCGTCGTCGCTTGGCCAGCCTGGAAGGCCGGCTCGCGCACCGCGGCGATCAGGAAATCGCGATTGGTCTGAAGGCCGGCAATGCCCGTCGCCTGCAGGGCGGCTTCAAGGCGCTGGCAGGCAATGGCGCGGCTGGGGCCCCGGGCGATGATCTTGGCGATCAACGGATCATAATGGGGCGAGACCTCGCTGCCCGATTCAATGCCGGCATCGACGCGAATCCCGTCGCCGGACGGTGCAATCCAGCGTTCGATCGCGCCGGAACAGGGCAGAAAGCCTCGCGCCGGATCCTCCGTATAGAGCCGCGCCTCGATGGCATGGCCAGTCAGGGTGATATCATTCTGGGTGAGACCCAGCGGCTCGCCGCGGGCGACGCGCAATTGCAGTTCGACCAGATCCAGGCCAGTGACCATTTCCGTTACCGGATGCTCGACCTGAAGCCGGGTATTCATCTCGAGAAAATAGAAACGCCCGTCGGCGTCCAGCATATATTCCACCGTGCCGGCGCCGACATAATCAACCGATTGAGCAGCGAGAATGGCCGCAGCGCCCATCTCGGCGCGCAAGTCATCCGTCATCACGGGGCAGGGCGATTCCTCGAGCACTTTCTGGTGCCGCCTCTGCACCGAACAATCGCGCTCGCCGAGATGAATGGCATGACCCTGGCTGTCACAGAAAATCTGGATCTCGACATGGCGGGGCCGGTCCAGCGCCCGCTCAAGGATCAAGTCGCCGGCTCCGAAGGCTTGTTCTGACTCCGAGCGCGCCAGCGGCAGGGCCGCGATCAGCTCCGGCTCACTCTCGACGCGGCGCATCCCGCGTCCGCCGCCGCCAGCCGCTGCCTTGATCATGATCGGATAACCGATCGCTCTCGACGCCGTCAGGAAGGCCTCGTCGGACTGGTTGCTATCCTGATAGCCGGGCAGGCAGGGCACGCCCGCCGCGACCATGCGCCGTTTCGCGGCCGCCTTGTCGCCCATCACCGCGATCGCGTCCGGCGAGGGGCCGATGAAGATCAGGCCGGCATCGCGGCAGGCCCGGGCGAAATCGGCATTCTCGGAGAGGAAGCCATAGCCGGGATGGATGGCCTCGGCGCCGCTCGATCGGGCGGCCTCGATCAGGCGTTCGATCGAGAGATAGGATTGCGCCGCCACATCCGGTCCGAGCAGGACGGCATCATCGGCGAGGCGGACGTGTGGCGAACAGCTGTCCACCGGCGAGTGAACGGCAATGGTGCGGTAACCCAGCCGGCGGGCTGTGGCTATGATACGGCAGGCGATTTCACCACGATTGGCGATCAGGATGGAGCGGAAGGCAGAGGCGGTCATCATCTACTCCCCGGCCCAGACAGGCTTGCGTTTTTCGATGAAGGCCGCAATTCCCTCGCGCGCTTCATCACCCAGCATGCAGTCAGCGAACCCTTCGGCGGCCAGCTGGGTCATCTCGTCCGGCGGTGTATTTGGTGTCGCGAGAACCAGCGCCTTGGTGACGGCATTCGCCTGCGGTGCGCAGCGCAAAACCTGCTCGCGGATGGCGGCCTCCAGTGGCGCGATATCGCTAGCCTCCGGTGCCAGAAAGTCAGCCAAACCAAGTGTTTGGGCTTCTGATCCCTTGAAGCGCGCCGCCGTCAGCATCAGCCGCCGCGCCGTCGAAAGTCCCAGCCGCTGCACCACGAAACGGGCGATCTGTGCCGGCGGAATACCCAGCGTCGTCTCAGTCAACGCAAAGCGCGCATCGGCTGTCACGATCACCAGATCGGCGCAGCAGACCAGACCGAGACCGCCCGCCATGGCAGCCCCCTCGACGATCACGATGACGGTTTGCGGCAGCGTATTGACCGCATCGAACAAGGCCCCGGCCTGCCGGCTGGCCTCGACCACCGCCTCGCGGCTCCCCTGGCCCTGCAGGTCGGTTCTGAAGCTTTTGAGATCTCCGCCGGAACAGAAAATTCCATTGCGTCCACGCAGGGTTACGCCGCGAATATCGCGCCGCGGACGCACCGCTTCGAGTACCGACGTCAGCTCTGCCGACAGCGCCGCAGAGAGGGCGTTGCGGTTCTCCGGCGTGTTGAACCAGAGTGTCAGCCAGCCGCCATCCAGCTCCTGATCTATCGTGGTGGTTTCGGGTAATTCGTTGATTGTGCTCATCCACTTCACAGCCTCGCCACGCCAAAACTGTTGGGGCGCAAGCTCCGGCGGGCCGCTTCCCACACCGTGCTCAACAGGAAACCCAGCGCCTTGCGCGTGTCGCGCGGGTCGATCATGCCGTCATCGAGCATATGGCCCGACGTGTAGAAGGCGTCCGACTGGCGATTGAAATGGTCGGCCAGCTGTTTCGACTGCTCGGCCATCATCGCCGGGTCGAGTTCGAAACCGCGTGTCTGGGCAGCCTCCCCGGCGACAATACCCATCACCGTCGCCGCCTGTTCACCGCCCATCACGCCCATCGAGGCATTGGGCCAGGAGAACAGGAAATCCGGATCGAAACCGCGCCCGCACATGCCGTAATTTCCGGCGCCATAACTCGCCCCGATCATCAGGGTGAGGCGAGGTACGGAGGCATTGGTCACTGCCTGAATCATCTTGGAGCCATGCTTGATCATGCCGGCCTGCTCGTACTCCCGTCCGACCAGATAGCCCGTCGTATTCTGCAGGAAGATCAAAGGTGTGCCGGCCTGGTCGCAAAGCTGGATGAATTGCGCGGCCTTATTGGCGCCCTGCGGATCGATCGGGCCATTATTGCCGATAATCCCGCACGGATAGCCATAGATGGAGGCCTGAAGGCAGACCGTCGAGACGCCGAAACCCGGTTTGAAATCAGAAAAATCCGAGCCATCCACGACACGCGCGACGACTTCGCGGACATCATAGGGCTTGCGGTAGTCGACCGGGACGATGCCGGCCAGTTCGCCGATATCCAGCCGGGGCTCGTCGAATTCCACCGGCCGCCGCTCCGGGCAATTGGCATTCCAGTCAAAGCGCCCGACCAGCTCGCGCACCATGGCGACAGCTTCATCATCACTGGCGGCCAGATATTCGACCAGACCCGAGGTCTGGCTGTGCATCTCCGCCCCGCCCAATTCCTCATCGGTCGCGATTTCGCCGGTCGCCGCCTTGAGCAGGGGCGGGCCGGCGAGGAAGGCCTTGCCGCGATCCTTCACCGCGACAACATAGTCCGACAGGCCGGGCATATAGGCACCGCCAGCCGTCGAGGAGCCGTGCAGGATAGCGATGGTCGGGATGCCGGCCTTGGACAGGCGTGCCAGATTGGCGAACAGGGCACCGCTGAGCGCGAAACTGCCGACATCATAATTCAGCAGATCGCCGCCGGCGCTCTCCACGAGATGGATGAAGGGGAGTTTCTGTTGCAGGGCTATCTCTTCGGCCCGGCGCAGCTTGTAGCCGCTGCCCGCCATGATCGCCCCGGCGCGGATGCCGCTATCATCAACCGTGACCACGCAGCGAACGCCGGAAACATAGCCAATCCCCGCGATCAGCGTCGAACCGGGGATGGATTTCGCTTCGTCCGGGGTATCGACCATATAGCCGGCGAGATTGCCGATCGCCAGAAAGGGCATGCCCGGATCGAGCAGACGGGCCAAACGGTCACGCGGGGTGAGCTGGCCGCGCTTTTCGAACCGCTCACGCCGCCTTTCCGAAGCGGTGGCGGCACGGCCATTGAGGGTTTCCAGCCGGTCGATCAGGGCGAGCATGTCAGCGCGATTCTGCGCGAAATCGGGCCGGCCCGGTTCGACCTGGGAGTGGAAAATCGTCATGCCAGGGCCTCTGTGAGGTTAAAGCGCTGAGCCAGCAAGGTCGGGATTTCGATCGGGGTCGCCAGCAGAATCTGGGAATAGCCCTTGCCCTGCGGATCATTGCGCAGGCTGGCAATGCCGCCGCCACCGAGCACATCGTGCAGCAGGAAATTGATGGCATGGCTGCCGGGCAGATAGAATCGCTCGACCGGGCCTTCGAGGAAATGCGCGAAGCGCTCCGTCACGATATCGATCGACAGGCCGTGCCACAGGGCCGGCAGAAATTCCGGATCGCGCGCGATGATGCCGATATTGGCGTGGTTACCCTTGTCACCGGAGCGTCCCCAGGCGAGCGCGATCAGGGGCACGCGAACGCTGCCCGACGAGGTATCGGGTTTGGCTGGCGGCTCGGGTCTGACGGAGTTGGGCGCCCGGGCATTGGCGAGTGGGGGCTCGGCATAATCGATCGACTTGCCGTCCAGCTCAATGCGGACATCGACCATTGGCCGCGGGCAAAGGCAGGAGAAAAGTCGGATGACGGGTGAGGGTTTGGGGCGCCCGCCCTGAAAACCCGAGAGCCCGGGCGGCGATGCCAGCCCCAGCCCGGCGGCTTCTCTGAGCAGCAAACCGGCACCGGCCGCATCGGCATGTTTGGCGGCGAGCTTGAGCACAACCTCTCTCGCATCTCGGCTCTGGCCGAAGGTCCCGAACTGGCACTCATTGCCCAGAATTTCCGCACTGGTTTCGCTGAAGGGCGGTGCGTTCAGCTTGCCCAGGATCGCGCCGGCGCGGGCGATGGCCGCATCGGCGAAGCTCTGCGCCTTGCGGGCGGCGTCCAGCCCGTAAAAGCTCAGATAGAGGCCGGCGCGCCAACCATCCTGCCAGGTCAGGCTGGCCTTGTATTTCTCCGGCGGCGGCGCTCCATGGGCACCGCTCACGAAGACCTGGTCCGGACCTGCCGGCATGATCGTCACCTGCGAGAAATCGCAGCTTACATCCGGCAGGGCATAATCCTGCGGGTCGCCAATCTCGTAGAGCATCTGCTCCGACACCGTGCCGACGCTGACGCAGCCGCCTGTTCCGGCGGGCTTGCTGACAGTGAAGTCGCCATCTGGCGTGATCTCGGCGATCGGATAGCCGATTTCGGCAATCCCGGCAGCGACACACTCCCAATCGGTGAAATTGCCTCCTGTCGCCTGCGGTCCGCATTCGAGTACATGGCCGGCGAGGCTGCCGCTCGCGAGCCGGTCATAATCCTCGCGTGACCAGCCAAAGGCATGGATGCAGGCGCCCAGCGTGACAGCACTGTCGACGCAGCGGCCGGTGATAACGATATCGGCGCCGGCATCGAGTGCGGCCGCGATGGGGAAGGCCCCGAGATAGGCGTTCAGACTGGCAATCCTGTCGACCGGCGGGAAGGCCCCGTCTGAAAACATTTCCGTCAGTCCGCCCTGGGCCAGCTCTGCCGCGCCGGGCAATAGGTCGTCACCCGTGATGACGGCGACTTTCAGCGTCAGCCCGGCCTTTTCGACCAAGGCGCGGACGGCGGCGCCGCAGGCCACGGGATTGACCCCGCCGGCATTGGAGATGACGCGCACGCCCTGGGCCGCGATGGCGCCCAGATTCGGGGCAAGGGCCGCCGTAACAAAATCCGTCGCATAACCGGCCTCGGGATCGCGCACACGGGCACGGGCCAAAATCGACATCGTGATTTCAGCGAGATAATCGAAGACGAGATAGTCCAGCGAGCCGCCGGCCAGCAATTGCGGGACGGCCATGGCGCTGTCGCCCCAATACCCGCTGGCACCGCCAATACGGATCGCATTCTTTGTCATCGAATCTCCGTTGCGGACCTGCCTCGCAGGAAACTTTCGGTCAGCTGCCAGGCTGGCTTGTCACTATGTGAGCTAAACTCAGTTTTGGAAATCAATCAATATGCTTGATCGGTCTGTGTTCATTCCGCTCAATAATATTGGCGGCATAAGAGTTGGGTGAGGCGGGTTCAGTCCGCCGGGCCTTGGATGGCCTGCGCCGCCAAAGATACGCTCCGTCCCGGATTGCCTGGCGAGGTCCGTCTCCCCTGGCGGCCGGTCTGCTGTCGGGTGTTTCACATCCGGCGCCCCCGCCTGCTATGCTCTGCCGGAACGGCATGGCCTTTTCCACGGCCCAGTTGAGGGGATCGAATGACCGACGCTTTTTCAATCGTACAGGATGGCGCGATTGCCCGCCTGACCCTCACGCGCCCCGAGCGGGCCAACGCGCTGGGATCGGCGTTTTGGCGTGACTTCCCGATTGCGATAGATGCACTCAATCAGGCTGGCCGGACGCGTGTTCTGCTGATCGAATCCGAAGGGCGACATTTCTGCTCGGGCATGGATACCGATGCGTTCACATCGCTGGGCAAAAGCGATTCCGCACATGACCGTTTCCAGTTTCGCTCCAACCTTCTGGTGCTGCAGGAGACGTTGACCAAGCTGGAGCAGGCCAATTTTGCCGTTGTTGTGGCCATTCAGGGGGCGTGTCTTGGCGGCGGACTGGACCTGGTCCTGGCCTGCGATATCCGGGTGTGTTCGGAAAATGCCAGTTTTGGCATTGAGGAAACCAATATCGCCATCGTCGCCGATCTCGGCAGTCTGCAACGCGGCGTTCACGCGCTGCCCTATGGCGTGATGTGCGATATGGCGCTGACCGGTCGGCGCATGCCGGCGGCGGAAGCCGCGCGCTATGGTCTGGTTTCGTCGATCGAGGCTGATGACGCGGCTTGCCGGGCGCGTGCAGCGGAAATCGCCCAGACCATTGCCAGCAAATCCCCCCTGATGACCGTGGGGATCAAGCGCAGCCTGCAAAATGCCCGCGATGCCGCCCTGGCTGATGGGCTGCGCTTCATTGCCGACTGGAATTCCGGCATGTTCTCGCCGGCCGAGGTGGGCGAAGCCTTGACCGCGCGAATGGAAAAGCGCGAGGCGGTGTTTCAGTCGATGGCTGGACCAGACGCCTCACAGGGCGAATAGCGCAGCGGGCGCTCAGGCGCCGTCTTCACCGGGGCCGGCCAGGGCCTCGAGCCGGGCAATGGCCGTTTCCAGCCGCTCCGACAAACTGGTAACCTGATCGGCGGCGGGCATGATTTCGGTGGCGGCATAGCTGCGTTTGAATGTGTGCATCAATTGCTCGATCGCCAGATCCATATCGGGCTTGCGGGCACCGTGCAGCATGATGGTGCGGGCGGCATATTCAAGCGTGCCGTAGAATTGATCGCGCATGAAAGGGATCTCGGTTCCTGGCTCAATATGGCCAACGGCAAGGCCATTTTCGATCAACTCGTCGAACACGGCGGTATAGGCGCGCTTGAAATCGAGATCATCGCCGACCTTGATCCCCGGCTGGTAGCGGATCGAGAAGCCGAGTTCGATCAGCTTCCATTTCTCGATCATGCTGGTGAGGTGATAGCGCGCCAGCGCTTCGACGCGCTCGAAATACCCGCGCTGGTGACGCAGGCTGGCCTGGGCGCCGCGGGTCAGCTCTGACCAGTGTTCGGCAACCACACCCAGCATCAGCGCATGCTTGTTGCGGAAATAGAGATAGAGCGTGCCCTCGGCGATCCCGGCGCGCTTCGCGATCTCCGACATTTTGGCACCCGCATAGCCGCTTTCCAGATAGATTGCGGTCGCCGCAGCAATGATCGCGCTTTCGCGTGCTTCGCCGCTCGGTCGTCTGGCATTGGCCATGGTGGCTTTCCCGTATTCAGCTTTGCGTCTGTCTTTATTGGTGTGAGCGCCCCTCATCCTGGCGCTCCATCCTCTCATATTTCAAGCGCATCGTCGGTCAGTCTGGTCCCGGGGCGCGGCTGACGGTGCGAAAGCCGATATGCGAAGCGGAGAAGTCCCACTCCTGCGCCTGCCGTGCAGCTGGCCGGAAGCGGGCGCAGAAATTGGGCGCACACAGATAGGACCCGCCGCGAATTGTGCCGGTCGCGGGATCGGCGCTGAACGGGCTGGACGTCCACTCCCAGACATTGCCGGTCATGTCGACCAGGCCGAGTTCATTGGGTTCATAGCAGCCGATGGGCGCGAGTCCGGCAAAACCGTCATCGCCGGTGTCAATCGCAGGGAAGGGGCCTTGCCAGCTATTGGCGCGCCACTGCCCGTCCGGCCGGAATTCATCGCCCCATTCGAACTCGGCGCCAGCCTGGCCGGCCCGGGCCGCGACCTCCCATTCGGCTTCCGTTGGCAATTCGCCGCCCGCCCAGGCGGCATAGGCCGCAGCGTCGGCATAGGCGATATGGACGACGGGATAGTCATCCTGGCCCTCGATTGAACTACCCGGACCATGGGGTGTTTGCCAGCTGGCACCCGGGGTGAAGCTCCACCAATAGCCCTGACCGGCCCTGACGCCGAACACCGCGGAGCCGGCGACCAGAGCCGAAGGGTCAATGTCGGGATAGGCGGCGGGGTCGGGCGCCCGTTCGGCGATCGTGCGGTAACCGGTCGCCGCGACGAAGCGCGCGAATTGCGCATTCGTCACTTCATGCCGGTCAATCCAGAAACCGCTGGTGTCCACCTGTTGTGGACCGGTCTCCTCGCGATAGCGCGGTGTGGCGCCGATTTGATAGCGCCCGGCAGCAATCCAAATCCGGTCGTCGGCCGGCGCAGCGGTGCAATGCCGCAGCGCTGCCGGTTCAGCGGCCGGGTCCCGGTCGAGCAACCAGGAGACGGCTGCGACACCGCTCAGAGCCAATAAAACCGCAACGGAACCAAGGATCCATTTCTGCATGATGGCTCTATTCCCCTCAGCGCCAGGACTGAAAGCTGACGCCATCATCGCCCGCGGGCAGGCTCACAACCAGGCCGTCCTCGGCAATCCGGATCGGTCCGGAGTAGGCCGCAGCGGCATCTCCGAGAAAGGCGGCGTTGAGGCTCCGACTGGGCAGCGCCGGGACGATGTGATTGAGCACCAGGGCCCGTGCCCGCGCAGCGCGCGCAGCAGAAGCGGCCTGTTCCGGCGTGGTGTGATAGTCGCGGATATCGATCATGATCGTATCCAGGCGGTCATTGCCGCGGGCCCGCGCGCCCTCATTGATGATGTCGAGCAGGTCGGGCTGGAGCGCTTCGACAACCAGCAGGTCTGTTCCCGCGGCGAGGGCCTGGAAGCCCGGCGAGGCATCCGCAACAAGATCGCCGCTCATCACCAGCGAACGTCCCTGATAGTCGAAACGATAGGCCACAGCCGGGCTGGCCGGAGCATGGTCAACTGCCACGGCCCAGATCGTCAGCCCGCCATTTTCGAGCAATTTGACCGGCGCGGTCTGATCGAAGCCCGCAATCGCGAAGGGCCGGGCTTCCATTCCGAAGCCCGCAGGCGGCGCAATGGTCTCGCCATGATGCCCGGTGCGATAGGTCGCGTCGATCGCATAGGCCTGGTTGAAGCCGGCCACGATCGTCTCCACGCCTGCAGCGCCATGGACGGGCAGGGGTTCGTTATGCCCTTCGCCGATCCAGCGTTGCAGCGCGAGGTCGCCGAGCCCGCCAATATGGTCGGAGTGGAAATGCGTCAGCAGGACCGCCTCGATCTCACCGGCCGGTATCCCCATCAGCAATAGATTGCTGACTGACCCTGCACCGGAGTCGACGACAAACAACCGGTCTCCCGCGATCACGACAGCGCAGCTCGGCGCGCGCGATGGGTCGGGCAGGGGCGAGCCGGTGCCGCAGAACGCCAGGTGCAAACCGTCGGGAAGCTCAGCCAACCGGTCGAGCGACATCTGGCGCTCGACGCGGCGCTCATAGAGGGCGCGGGCCAGTTGAGCCTGGAAGGCAAAGGCCAGGCCGGTGACGAGCAGGGCGAGGCCGAGAGCCCCGAGCAGGACGCGTTTCACCATGTTCGTTGTCCTTGGCTGGTCATGACGGGCGGGCTTCGGCCCGGGCTGAAAGGGCCTGTTCAATGCGCCAGAGGCGATCCTGACCCCAGACCGACAGATCGCCCGTGTGGAAGGCGGGCACGCCCCACAAGCCCAGCTTCAGCAAGCGCTCACGATTGCTCTCCGCGACGGCGCGCCAGCTGTCATCACCGAGGGCTGCCTTGGCGGCCACCCAGTCCAGACCGGCGCGTTCGACGAGCTGGCGCAAGCCGCGATCCGATCCGGCGTCAACGCCCTCAGCCCAGACGCCCCGCAGGAAGCTGGTCAGGAACTCGCGACCCTTGCCTTGGCCCATCGCATAATGGAGCACGGCGAGGCCGCGCTCGGTCGGAGGCCCGAGCGGGTCGCAAATATTGCCGAAGGGCAGGCCGAGGCGTTCCGCCTCACGCTGCGCGTCGAGCAGGAAATATTGACCCTTGCGGCGCGGTACCGGCAGGCTGCGCATCACCATGGGCAGAACAAAACGGATCTCGACCCGGGTTTGCCAGCGGTCGGCGAGCGCGAAGGCGCGCTCCATGGCCAGATAGGTGTAGGGGCTGCGCAAGGAGGGATAGATGTCCAGGACGCCACCGCTGTCGCCGCTCGCCTGGCTTTCGAGCAAGGGCGGCGTGAGCGGAGACCTCGCTTTACCGGCGCGCGTGGCGCCGAGGTCGGTCAGGCGCGCTTCCAGATAGTGTAGCCGGTCGGCGGTCCAATACCACTCGCCGCCATAATAGAGCGTGGCGCTCTGGAAATGTCCGAGTTCGTCGCGCAGGGCCGAGCCGAGTTCTGCCGCCTTCGCGGCAGCCTCCGGACTGGCCTCGCCGAAACCGGCGGCTGCGGCGGACATGGCAGCGTCGTCGCGGTGCCACAGGGCTTCATCCGTCGCGATGGCGGCCTGCAGCGCCTCATGGCTGTTCAGGGCCGCGGTGATGATCGTGGCAGCGCGCGCTTCCAGTGCTGCATCAGGCGCGTGTCCGGGATCGGTGAAAGGCAGGCCGAAATGCCGCGCCAATGCGGCGGTGTCGCGCCGGGCATAGTCGGGCAAGCGTTCCGGGTCGGGATTGACATCGGCGGCAGGAAGTCCTGTGAGATGGACGGTCAACTCGATATCGAACCGTTCGCACAGGGCAGCGGCCAGCGGCGCCATCAAGGCGCAGGCAGGGTCGCCCGGGCGATGAAAATAATGGACCCGATGGGGTTCCTCGCGCCGCACACGCTTGGCCTCGACGCGCTTGCGCCTGGCCTCGCGCCGGGCGGGGCTCGTCAGGGCGCGATAAACCTGCCGTCTCAGCCAGACCCGCATCCGCATCCCTCAATTCGCCCAGTGGACATATTCGTCATCCACGGATCGCGGTTCGAGAATATGCCGGTCGATATACACGGGTGGGGCCACCAGGCTCGGCCAGATCGGGTCGGCCTGAACGGCGTCGATGGCATTGAGCGCCGCGGTCATGGCGGCCAGGCGCTCCGGCGCGGCGCTCGCCAGATTGACCTGTTCGGTCGGGTCATCATTGAGGTTGAACAACCAGGTTCTTGGCGGCAGTTCGGAGATTTGCAGCTTCCAGCCATCGCGCATCAGGACGCGGTAGCGGTCCGACCGCCAGAACAGGTCGCGCTCCTGCGGTGCGGCGCCGGCTGCATCGATCACGGCCAGCATATCAATCCCGTCCATCACGCGGTCCTGCGGGACCGGCGCGCCCGCTGCGGCGGCTGCCGTAGCGAAAATATCGACATGGGCGGCTGGCGCTTCGACCACGCTTCCTGCTGCGATACGGGCCGGCCAGCTGACGAACATCGGGACCCGGATCCCGCCTTCAAAGAAGGTCGCCTTCCAACCGCGATACGGGGCATTGATCTCAGGGAAGCCGACATAGCTGGCGCCGCCATTATCGCTGGAGAAGACGATCAGCGTATTGTCGGCAATGCCCTGCTCTTCAAGCGAGGCGACGATCTCGCCGACAGCACGGTCGGCCGCACGGATCATGGCGGCGTAAACTCGCAGGCGTTCATCCTCGATCTGCGCGAGTGCGTCATAGTCCGAGCGCAGGGCCTGTAGCGGCGTATGCGGCGCGTTGAGCGCAAAATACATGAAGAAGGGCCGGTTCGCATTCGCCTCGATGGAGGCCACCGCCTGCTCGGCCAGATAATCGGTCATATAGCGGTCTGGGTGGAAGCGCTGGCCGCCATTATGGCGCACCGCGAAATTCAGGTTGGGCCACAGGAAGCGGTCAATCGGATCAAAATCGGCGACTGCATTGACCACATCGGGGTTGTTGACTTCCATGAAGAGCGCTGCGCCCGGCATGAAGCCCAGCCATTCGTCGAAGCCCTGGTTTTGCGGCCGGAATTCTTCGGCTCCGCCCAGATGCCATTTTCCGAAGAACAGCGTGTGATAGCCTTGGTCACGCAGCAATTCGGCCATGGTGATTTCACTCGTCGGCAGACCCTGTTGATTCAGCGGGATGGCCTCGCTCTCCCGCTCGGCATGGTAAACTGCCGGGTGAGGCCCAAAGTCGAACGAGCCGAGCAAGCGGTGAAACGGTACCGGCGCGGGCGTGAATTCAAAGCCGAACCGGGTCGCAAACCGGCCCGTCATAATGGCGGCACGTGACGGGGCGCAGGTGGCATTGCCGGCATAGCCATTGGTAAAAATCGCGCCGCGAGCGGCCAGGGCGTCGATATGGGGCGTTTGCAACAAGCCGCCGGCAACGCCGCCCCCGAATGTCGAAATGTCGTTGATTCCAAGGTCGTCGACCAGGATGACGATGATATTGGGCTGTCGCTCTGCGGGGGCCATCGAGGCCGTCGCCGGGCCCTGCTCCCAGACAACCGGCTGGGTCGCCAGGATCGGATCCCGCAGGCGGTCGACTATCCCTGGAAGTCCGATTCCGTATTTCGCAAAAGCGCCATAGCCGATCGCCAGGACGGCGGCGATGGCAGCGATGATGATCCAGAGCCGCGTATTCATCTTCTAATTCCCGTTCTCACCTGTATTGACGATGCTTCGGGCGCCCTTGGCGAAACGCTCCGCGGCGCTGCCGGCGTCGTCGCCTTTAGTCTTCGCGAGCATTTCGGCGAGATCATAGGGGACCTTGATACCCGCCTGGGCAGCCGGGCGTTCGGCAATCTGGGCGATCCAGCGCTTCAAATGAATGTAGGGTTCAAGGTCCACGCCGGACCAGGATGCGGTGCGGGCCCAGCACCAGTTGGCGATATCGGCGATCGAGTATTCACCGGCCAAGTATTCATGCCCCGCCAGGCGCCCGTCGAGCACTGAGAGCAGGCGGGCGGATTCGCCCTGATAGCGCTTGATTGCCACGTCGATCTTTTCGGGCATGTAGCGATAAAAGACATTGGCCTGCCCCATCATGGGTCCGAGACCGCCCATCTGGAACATCAGCCACTGGATCACGCGTGAGCGGCCCTTGGCGTCTGAGGGCATAAGCCGTCCGGCCTTTTCGGCGAGGTAGATCATGATCGCGCCGCTTTCGAACACGACAAAATCATCGGCGTCACGGTCGCGGATGACCGGAATACGGCCATTCGGATTCATTGCCAGGAATTCGGGTGTTTTCTGGGCGCCCTGCATCAGATCGATGGCGTGCACCTCATAGGGCAGGCCCAGCTCTTCGAGCGTTACCGAGGCTTTCCAGCCATTGGGTGTGGCGGATGTGTAGAGTTCGATCATGCGGTCTCTCCGATCCGGCATTTGACAAGGCCGGTGATTTCGAGTGACGGTAGGATATGTCATACGGTGCGTCAATTGTTTGGCGAGGGACGCCGTCAGGTTTTGGGGAAATGCCATGCAAATGATTCTGCGAGCCGCAACCGCGCTGTCCGCCCTCGTGCTGTGTGTGCTCGGTGCAGCATTTCTGATAACGCCGGACCTCATCATGGCCCCGCTGGGTCTGCAGGCTGACGGAGCGATCGGTCTGAATTTCATGCGTGGTGATGTTGGCGCCTCGCTGATTCTCATCGGCGCACTGGCCGGCAGGGCTGCCCTGGCAGGTGATGGGAGCAAGCTGGACATACCTGTCGCCTGGGCCATGCTTTTGCTGGCCGGTCGAATTGTCGGCATGGTTGTCGACCCTGACGGGCTTGCCGCCCTGCCCCTGTTCGCAGCCGATGCTGGCCTTCTATTGGTCCTGATGCTCGGACGCTGGAAGATGAAGAGGGCCGTGTGACCACGACAGCCGGATCCAGCACAGCGCAATCGGGCGACGGGCGCACGCGTCGTCGATCGGAAAACCGCGACCGGATCGTGACGGCTTTTCTCGAGCTGATCCGGTCGGGCATCGTCTCGCCGAGCGCCCAGGCGGTGGCCGAGCGTGCCAAGGTCAGTCCGCGCACGGTGTTTCGCTGTTTTCAGGATATGGAATCGCTCAATCGCGAGGTCGTCATTGCGCTGCGGGACGAGTTCCTGCCGCGCGCCAAGCTGGATCTGTCGACCCCGGACCGCCGCGAACGGCTGATCAGGCTGGTGCGGAACCGCGCCTCCATGTTCGAGGACATGACCCCTTTCCGCCTCGCCGCCGAGGCCTACCGCCACCGTTCCGGCGTGCTCGCAGGGGATCATGCCTTCCTGGTGGCGATGGAGCGCGAGCGGCTGGATTCGGCCGTCAATCCAGACGGATTGCTGGATTCTGTTACGGCCGAGAGCCTGTCTGCGGTGACTTGTTTCGACTTCTGGCGCCGCTTGCGGTCGGATCAGAATTTGCCGCCAGAGGAGGCTGCGCGTGTGATGCTAGCCGCAGCCCTGGCAAGTTTCGACGCGGGGCCGGATGCCGGGCCGGTCAGTGGCGACGCCAGAAGCTGACTGCCTTGTAGAGGCCAAATCCGCCCAGTCCGAGGATCAGCAGGATCACAAATACCAGCTGCCAGCCATAGAATTCCAGCTGTCGCAGGGTGGCATTGATGGAGATCTGGTTGTGCACATCATAGCCATCGGGCAGGTCCAGTACGCCATTGGCTTCGGCGTAGGCGGTGTAGTCTGCAAGCATGGTGGCGGCCAGTTCCGGCTGTCCGGGTGCGAGGTCGAAGGTTTCGCCAGGGTCTATGGCCAGGTTGAATAATTGCCAGTTTCCATTGCCCCAGGGCGGCATGGTGCGGACCAGTTTATAGTCGCCGCGGAACAGGGCCGAATTGCCTGAAACCTCGAAACCCACTGCATCATCAGGAGCATAAGCGTTATCAGCCTCACCGCTTATGACAGCGCGCAGACTGCGTCCGGTGACGTCCCCGGTCAGCTCTGACAGGCCGGCAAGGTCCAGAATTGTTGGTGTTACGTCAGTGACATAGCCCGCTGCCTGGCTGTGCTGGCCGCGGGCAATTCCCGGCCCGGTGATCAGGAAGGGGACGCGCAATCCGCCTTCCGAGGCATAGAATTTGAACAGGTTGAACGGGGCGGCTGCGGCCATCGCCCATTCCGGGCCGATGAAGGCGTAACTGCCTGTTTCTCCCAAATTTTCTATCTCGCGACTATAGCCGTGCAAAGTCATCCAGGTGCCGAAACCGGGTTCGCCGACCGGATGGCTGGGCTCGGGACCGTTATCGGAGGTGACAATGAAAACCGTGTTGTCGAATTGCCCTGTTGTTTCAAGATGTTCGACCAGGCGTCCGAGATGGTGATCCATCGCTTCGAGCATGCCGGCATTGACCGCCATCGAGCGCGCATACAGGGCCTGGTCGGCCTCGGACAGGTCGGACCAGGCGCGCATGCGCTCCGGTAGCGGCATGATTGAGCTTGTGGCGGAAACCAGCCCCAGCTCTACCGCTCGCCTGCCGCGAGCCTGCCGTAAGGCTTCCCATCCCTGGCTGTAAGTCTCGTGGTAGTTCGCGGTGAACGCGGCGGGCGCCTGGATCGGGATGTGAATCGCCTGAAAGGCGAGATAGGCGAAGAAGGGATCGGCGCTGCCGGCATCGGCATCGATATAATCGATCATCCGGTCGACCAGGAATTCCGAGGAATAGAATTCGTCGGGCAAATGCGCGCGCGCGCCATCCTCGAACCAGTCCGCGGTCCGATAATAGGGCATGTAGGGTTTTTCTTCCCAGTTATCGGCGCCGGAGGCGTCGAGCACGAAGGAGTGGTCGAAACCGTGCGCGTCCGGCAGATCGCCCTCGCCATGCCCGAGATGCCATTTGCCGGTCATATAGGTGCGATAGCCGGCCGCCTGAAGATGGTCGGCAACGGTGACGACGCCGGGTTCCAGGCTCATGCCATAACCGGGCTGGCCACGATGTTCCGGTGGCAGGACTTCGGGAATGGTCGCCAGGCCGGTG
>TARA_R110002126_G_scaffold11274_3_pt1 | contig 22102 bp, 20 predicted proteins | sample TARA_R110002126 | Tara Oceans TARA_R110002126 (sample SAMEA4397536) | marine metagenome | biome: Polar Biome; feature: [DCM] deep chlorophyll maximum layer (ENVO:01000326); material: water (ENVO:00002006), including particulate matter (ENVO:01000060) such as... | depth 30 m
CGGCAGAGCTCAACATCCTCGACGGCGTTACTTCTACTACAGAAGAGCTCAACATCCTCGACGGCGTTACCGCCACCACAGCAGAGTTAAACCTGCTAGACGGTGTGACTTCTACTACAGCCGAGCTCAACATCCTTGATGGTGTTACCGCCACCACAGCGGAGTTGAACTACGTTGACGGTGTGACCAGCGCTATTCAAACGCAACTGGACGGAAAAGAAGCCGTAGACGCTGAAATCCTGAAAGCCGACACCGACGACAACTTGACGGCGGGCTACACTGCTACGCCGACTAGCGACGGTACACAAGCGTCAGGCACGTACACCCCGACCCCAGCGGGCGGCAACTTCAAGACGGCAGTCAATGGCGGCGCGTTTACCTTGGCCGCGCCCACCGCAACTGGCAGTTACACGTTGATTATTCAAATAACTAACGACGCCTCCGCTGGCGCTGTTACATTTTCGGGCTTTAATAAAACCGTGGGCACGTCCCTACTTACAACAACCAACGGAGACGACTTCTTTATCTACATCACCAAGGTTGGTGGTTTTACTTCGGCCTCCGTAGAGGCGCTCCAGTAATGTCTCTGATGCCATTCATTAAACCTTCGGCTGCGCCTGTTTCTTACGCAATAATCGGCGCGGGCGGCGCGGGTGGTTTTGGGGTATCAGACAAGGGCGAAGGAAACAGAGGCACGTACGGAGCCTCTGGCGGATTGAGCAGCGTCGACTTCCCCACGGGGACCGTTACATCTGCGGGTGCTACGGGCGGCGAGAACTGTGAAGGCGAGCGGGGCGAGACAGGCTTTGCGGGCGCGGCGTCTGTGTACGGCGCAGGTGGTGGCGTGACCCCAAAGAACACTGCCGGATATGACGCCCCCGCCACAAGCTATGGCGCAGGTGGCGCAGGTGGCGGTGGTGATGCCGGAGGCGTTTACGACTCCGGCGGCTGCTCCGGCGGCGGTGGCAATGCCGCAACACAGCAGGCAGGCACGGCGATCATTCCTTATGGAACAACCCTAACAATAATTGTCGGCGCGAAGGCTTTGGGCGCGGGGCCGGTTAGCGGTGGCGACGGGGCGGGTGGCTACGTGTCGCTGGTTATTGACGGCACCACACACACATACGCTACGGCGGGCACTTTTACTTTAGAGGTAACGTAGACCATGTCTGTAGGCACATACTTTTCTTCAGCAACGCCTAGCTTGTCGCAACTAAGCGCTGCTGTGTTGGCCGACATCAGCGAAATTGTGTTCTGCTGCAGAGGCGGCATAGAGACGACATGTATTGTCACATATAACCTGAGCACCCTAACGACCCTTATGGGCACCGTTCCCGATGTGTTGCAGTCTGCCGTGACAGGTCGATACTTCTTGGACATTGATAGCCTAAACACATCTCTTGTCAGAACTTATGTGGACTCGCCTAACCCGAATGAGGTGATCCTCAACTACAACTTTGATGCGTCTAATAACTTAGTGCAGAAAAAGATTTACAAGCGGGTCTTCCTCGCCGACGGTACGTTGGACCCGTACAATCTCTTGATTGATCGTTACGATGGGGCGGGGAATCTTGTGTCTGCTAATGAGCCTGAGGCGCAAACCGACAGAGATTCTTGGACGGGAAGCAGCTCGCTTGCGGATGCCGCAGAGACCAGCCCATACAGGGTGCGCTGGATGTCTAAAGGAAACACACCGCAATCTTATATATACGTGTTACCTTGATATGTACCCAGCAACTTTTACTTCGGAGGTAACGTAGATCATGCCACTGCAAAAACTTCAGTTTCGCCCAGGATTTGTTACGGACGCCACCGACTACGCCAACGAGGGCGGATGGTTTAGAGGCGATGGCGTCCGCTTTCGCTTGGGGTTTCCTGAGAAAATCGGCGGGTGGCAAAAACTTTCGTCCAAGTCCTTCCTTGGTGTATGCCGACGCTTGATTTCTTGGACAGACCTGTCGAGTGAAAGAAACATTGGCGTGGGCACTAACCTAAAATACTACGTCAACCGAGGCGGCCAGTACTACGACATCACCCCTGTTCGCGCCACAACTTCCGCCGGTGACGTGACGTTTGGCGCCACAACCGGATCGGCCACGCTCACCGTGACCGACACCGCGCATGGCGCCGTCACCGAAGACTTCGTCACTTTTTCAGGGGCCACCAGTCTTGGCGGGAACGTCACTGCAGGCGTACTGAACCAAGAGTACCAAGTGGTTGTCCTCACCCCTAACACTTATACAATCGAGGCCCGAGCAGCAGGAACGGCTATCTCTAGCATCACTGTAGACGGGCAGCTCAGCCCCGTTCCCGTGGCCGCCACGTCATCGGACACTGGAAACGGGGGCTCATCAGTCGTTGGAACCTACCTCCTTAACCGAACCTTGGACACCACTGTTCTAGGGCGTGGCTGGAGCGCCGGGCCTTGGTCCCGCAACACTTGGGGTTCTGCTGCGAACACCCCTGTAGTGAGCTCGCAAATTGCTTTGTGGTCTCATGGCTCGTTCGGCGAGGATTTGCTAATCAACCAGCGCGGCGGACCGATCTATTACTGGGACACCAGCGCCGGAACCTCTAATCGAGCTGTCAATATATCGACTCTGTCTGGCGCTTCAGACACCCCTTCTAAAGTAAATCAGGTCATGGTGTCGGACAGAGACAGGCACGTCATTGCCTTTGGTTCCACTCCGCAAGGCTCCTCGGATCTAGACCCGATGCTTATCCGGTTTTCAGACCAAAGCAACCCAGCAGACTGGACGTCGACCGCAACGAATACTGCCGGCGACTTGGTGCTTGGTTCGGGTTCCGAGATCGTAGTGGCTGTGGAAACACGTCAGCAGACTTTAGTTCTCACAGACACCGCCGCGTATACTATGCAGTTTCTTGGGCCACCGTTTACGTTTGGTGCCACACGAATTTCAGGGAACATCAGCATCATCTCCCCTACTGCTGCCACAGCTGTGGATGATATTGTTGTATGGATGGGAAAAGAAGAGTTCTTTATTTACGACGGCACCATCAAGCCTCTCCCCTGCCCTGTTCTGGACTTTGTGTTTCAGGGCTTGGATGACAGTCAGCCGTTTAAGGTAGTGTCCGGAAGCAACACCGCATTCGGTGAGGTCTGGTGGTTCTACCCTGATGCAAGTAACACTAACGACTCTCTCTATGTCGTGTATAATTACCAGCAGAACATTTGGTATACTGGGACAATGCTTCGTAACGCGTGGCTGGACAGGGGCCTGCAAAACAAACCTGTGGCCGCTGCCGGAGACGGGTATCTTTACTTCCAAGAGGTTGGCACTGACGACGGATCGACCAACCCTCCGTCGCCTCTGAACTCGTTTATCGAATCAAGCCCCGTGGACATCGGTGACGGCGAGGTCTTCTCGTTTGTCAGCAAGCTTGTTCCTGACATAGACTTCCGAAACTCAACGTCCCCCACCCCCGAAGTATCGATAACGCTTCAGTCTTATAACTATCCGGGCCAAGGACCGCGGACCACGGACAGTGGAGACGTCCTGCAGTCGGCCAGTAGTCCTGTGGACCTCTACACTGACAAGCTTGACCTCCGCCTTCGGGGCCGCGCTGTTAGCCTGCGTATCGATTCGGATATTGTAGGAACGGCTTGGCGCACGGGTGCCAACCGCATTGATCTAAAGCCTGACGGGAGACGCTAATGTCGAGAAACATCCCACTACCTTATATCGCGGTTCCCCCGCAGGATTACGATCAAAGGTACTTCGCGGAGCTGGCGATGTCTGTTGCTTTGTTTATGCAGCAGCAAGTCAACCCCGGCGAGGGCCGATTCACGAACCTTGTTCTAACGGAATTGCCCACGTCAGCCACGGGCCTCGAACCTGGGACCTTGTATAACGACAGCGGCACAATAAAGGTAGTGGTATGATTGACTGGAAACCGTTAAAAAGTTCTGATACAGTGCACTGTGACAGCTGCAGTAATGCTGTTGATACGCCAGAAGAGGTCTTGAGCTACCCTCATGGATCCTGCCCCGATTGTGGTCAGCCATGGACAGGAGCCGAGCGGCGCAGTACAACAATTCTAGCGACAGCACCTGTAGCAGTGCGTGGAGAAGCTTAATGATACCATTGTTGGCACCCTTACTTGGCAGTCTTGCAGGCTCTTTGCTTCCCGCAACTATGGGGACAGGCATCGCAGCCGCGTTAGGCCTTGGGGGCACAGCGGCCGGAGGCCTCATTGCGGCGGCGGCTCCAAAGGCTATTGGCGCAGGGATCGGCACACTACTTGGTGGCGGAGACCTTGGTGACGCGGCCCTGAATGCCATTGGTTTTGGCGCAGCGGGCGCCGCTCTGGGTGGCGGTGGAGCGGCTCTAGGTGGCGGTGCAGCTACTCCTGCGGCGGCGACAGCTGCTCCTGCGGCGGCGATAGCCGCGCCGGCAAATCCTACGCAGTTCAATGTGCAGGGTCTCATGCAAGGAATGGAAAAGGCTACACAAGCTATGGATACTATGCAGGGAAGGGAGCAGCCTGCTCCGATGCTTAAAACTCCAAACATACAAACAGCCTCGGCAACGACGATGCAAAGCAATCCGATGCTTTCTGCTCCCCCGCCCATGACTCGCCCACAAGGTGTGTCCCCAGTGGTGCCGTCAGTGGGGGGGCCTTCGGCGATGCCCGCCTCGCTCGGAATCGGGGCTCTCCCCGCTTTTGGCCAGACTATGTCAGACACAGACATGTCGGCAGGGCTTTCTCCGGGACAACGAAACTTGGCTAGCCAGTTCTTGGCGAGCCGCGGCATGACAGGATTTGCATAATGTGCTTTGGTGGCGGGGCTGATCAGACGGTCACACAGAAAACAGAACTTGACCCAGCAATGCGGCGCCAGCTTTACGGCGGCACAGCGGCAAACCCTCGAGGTGGTTTTGGCGGGATAATCGACATGCCTAGTGCCGGCAATACCGGTGCAACACCCAGCATGCCCAGCAGCGGCGGCGGCGGCGGCGGCAGTGGCGGCGGTGGTGGTTCTTATAGCCCACCAACCTCCAGCGGCGGCGGCATGTTTAACAGCCGTCAAGGCCCCAACTTAAATGGACAAGCTGGCTACGGTGTTGGCGGGTACACTGGCCCATTCGATGCGATTGACGGAGGCGGGCCCGGTGTTTCAGGAGGGCCTTACCAAGGTGCCGGTCGAGTCAGCGATGTAGCGAACGCACTTCTGGGGAAGACACCTGCCGGATATGCGATGGGTGGTCAAGTGGCCCCGCAGCAAGGCGTTGCGTCCTTGAACCAAGGTCAGATGCCTCTGATTAACGGACAGATGCCAAACCTGTCGGATCCAATGACTGCCGCGACTCTTGCTATGGCGGTTCGTCGCCCTGAAATGCAGTACGGCTCCATCATGGCTGCTCCGCAGATGCCGCAGCAGCGTTTTCAAGATGGCGGCGAAGTCCAGAGTTCAGAGATGTTTATGGCAGGGCCAGCGTCGCAGGAGCGGATGCTTATGCGCGATGAGATCTTTCTAGAGCAAGAGCCGCGGCAAGAAGAGCAAGAGCTGCAGCAAGAGCTGCAGCAACTATCACCCCCAGAGAGAGAGGGCTTTTTCGCAGAAGCTCGGCGGCTTGGCATGTTTAGACCAATAGAGCTGTTGATGCTTGCAATTGATCGGCGCCGGATGAGGCGAGATGACTATGCGGACGGCGGCTACATTGAGGGGCCAGGCACTGGGCGCAGCGATGACATCGACGCACAGATCTATCAAAACGGTGTCCCTGTACAAGAAGCTCGGCTCTCGGACGGTGAGTTTGTGTTTACTGAACGTGCCGTCCGCGGTGCGGGCAACGGGGACCCTGACGAAGGGGCCGCAAAGATGTATCGCATGATGCAACAGTATGAGCGCGGGGGACGGGTCTAATGTGTGGCGGCGGCGGAGGGGACTCCTCAAGTTCAATGGACATTCCTGGTGTAGCTAGTCAACCGACAGGTATGATTGGCGGGCAAGAAGTAAATATCGCAGGTTCTGGCGAGAATATCGCAGGTATTGTAGAACTGGCTCGTGGTCTTGCTGAAAGAGGCGTTGAGCTACCTGAGCAGATTCTTGCCCAGTTTACGCCAGACCAGCTATCTGCGTTTAACCTTGCTCAAGAGGGTATTGGTTCGTACCAGCCTTTCTTACAGGGCGCCCAAGACCTGACGGCACAGGGTGTTACGTCTCTTGACCAAGCCCAAACGGCCACTCGTGACTTGGCTGGTCAACTCCCCGGCGCTGTTCAGCCAGGGTTGTCCGCTTCTGAGAGAGCTCAACGGACGCTGCAAAATGCAGGCTCGTTTGGCCTTGAGTCCGCACGTGCCGGTATGTCTGGGCTGGCTCCAAGCGCCGCAATGGATTACATGAACCCGTACGAGGACGCTGCAGTGCAGCGTGCCATGGCGGACATTGGTCGTCAGGGCGACATACAAAAGCAGTCCTTGGCGGCGAATGCAGTGCAGGCTGGAGCCTTTGGTGGCTCACGTGCCGCAGTCGCAGAGCAAGAGCTTAACCGCAACGTCTTGCAGCAGCAGGGCCAGACGGCGGCGCAGATGCGTAATGCGGGCTACCAGAACGCCTCGAATCTTGCAATGCAAGCGGCGCAGTCGAGGGCCCAGATAGGTCAGATGGGGGCGGCTTCCGCAGGAAACTATGCGCAGGCGGCAGGAAACCTAGGGCTTCAGTCCTCGCAACTTGGTTTGTCTGGGATTCAGGCTGGTCTCGGTGCACAACAGCAAGCTGCCGGTTTGGGTCAAGGGGTCGCGGGCCTCGGACAGCAAATGGCGGGCCTTGGTCAGTTGGGGCAGCAGCTTAACCTGCAGGATATCAACACAATGTCTACCGTTGGCGCACAGCAGCAGGCACAGCAGCAAGCTGGCTACGACACGTCGTACCAGAACCAGTATCAAAATATGATGCAGCCGTATCAGCAGCTTGCCTTCTTGTCAGATATTACAACGGGTGCTCCGTCTGGGCAGATGACCACTAACACGCAGCCTGGCCCCAGCATTGGGTCTCAGCTCCTAGGTGGTGGCATAGCCGCCTACGGTGCATACAACGCCTTCAATCCGTAATAGATAGGACGCCCTATGGACACCTTGTCACGCAAGTTATTTAAGACTCGAGATGCGCGGAAAACGCTCCGTGATATGGGCGGAATCATGTCTTCTTCGCCTGAGCTTGCTCAGGAAGTTCAAAGGTTTCAGGACGGCGCGCTGGTCACCGCTCCCGGTCCCGACTACGGGTCGATGTCCATTGCTCAGTTGGGTACTTTGGCTAATCAGGGGGACAACCAAGCAAGAGCGGTTTTGATGCAGAAGGTGGATGAATACGTTGCAGCGTTCGGTGGGCGTGACCCAGAAGGTGCTCGTCAGGAAGTCCTTGATCGCTCAGGTTTTAATATTAGGCGCCCTCCCATGCGCCCTGGTGACCTGATGTCTCCAGCGGTTGAAGACGATAGGACACTTGTTGACCAGTACGTCGATGCTGGTCTGATCGAGACCCTCGGAATACCTAGAACTATGGAGGAGTTCCTCGGCGGATTTACGAATCAAAATCCTACTATCGAAATACCGGGGGACGCAGACCCCAATCTTCTAGACCCTCGCCAAGAATCTCAGCTGCTTGGGCAGCGCTCCTTGAACGAAGCGTCTGATCTTCCTTCGGACCTTGCATACTTCTTGGATGGTAGAATAGCTGGCGAACAGGCACGTGCTGAAGCTGCCGCAGCCGAAACTCCTGTCGTAGAAGCTGCCGCAGCCGAAACTCCTGTCGTAGAACCTGACGCAACCGACGACACTCCTGCCGCAACCGTGTCCCCCGACGACACTCCTGTTGTAGAACCTGACGCTACCCCAGCCGCTGCCGAAGCAGCAACTGCAGAGATCGACTTCGACGCTTCCTTTGCACAGGCTCAAGAGCGCATCGGCGCTGTGATGGGCGAGGATTCTGACGAGGATTCTCGGAAAAAAGCCATGGCCAACTTGGCAATGATCGGCCTAGCTATCGCAGCAGGGCAAAGCCCTAACGCCTTGACGAACATCGCTCAGGGTGCGCTTGCAGGGATGCAGGGTATTCAGAGATCCGAAGCGGCGGAAAAAGCTGCTCAGCGTGAGGCGAACCTTTCTGCACTGGAGATGGCGAATGCCGACGTGCGCCTTAGCCGACAGCTTGCAAGTGCAGAACGTGTAGCGGGGATGCGAGCACGATCGACAGGGAGTACGTTCTCACCACAGGATCGCCTGTACAACGCAACGTTCCAATCTACATACGATTATGTTTTGCAAGACACTAACGACCCTGCCGCGGCTCTCGAAGCAGCTCGGACCGCTGCCACAGCCTCCGCTCCGGGTTCTTCGCAGGCAGGCGCTGGCCCCTTGGGGCGAACACCCACTCAAATTGTTACGCAAAACGGTGTGCGTTTCCAGCTGTACTCTGATGGGTCCTCTGAAGCACTGGGGGATTAAAGCGTGGTGGAGTTTAATCCAAGTCAACCTTTCAGCGTCGAAGAAGATAGCGCCGTAGCCCCGCAAGGGTTTGACCCAAATCGGCCCTTCACCGTCGAAGAAGAAGAAGATAGCGATCGCACACAAGCCGGCGACATCGCTCGCGGCATAGGTGCGGGTGCCGTGGGTATTGTACAAGGTATCGGTGAGCTAGGTGCGATCGGCATCGATGCGTTACTTGACACCGACACGGCAGACGCCACTACAGAGTTCTTTGAAGGCGCAAAAACAAGTATGGGTCTCGATCCTGAAACCACGGCGGGTTTAGCTGCCGAGGGTATCACCAACTTTGGATTGGCCTTTATCCCTTTCGCAGGCTGGCTGGGACGTGCTGGGCAAGTTGCTAAGGGTGTACAGGCTGTAGGGCGGTCAGGTCGTTTGGGCCGTGCTGCTGACGCATTTGGACGCAGCGCCGCAGGCAAGGCCGCGGTTGGCACTCGCATGCGTTTGGCAGGCACCACGACTCTAGCGGCAGGCGTGTCTGACATGTTCGTGTCGCCAGAGGGCATGGGGACTTTGGCAGATTCCTTTGATGCGCTTCCTGACATCCTAAGAACAGAAGAAGACACCGGACTCACTGGGCGGGACGAAGCTTTCCGCCGTCTTCGCAACAAGATTCGGGTAGGCACTGAAGGCAGCGCGTTTGGCGCGGCTTTTGAGACACTGTTCCCCGTAGCACGGCTCACGGCCCAAGGCATCTCTCGTATTCCTGGTGTGCCCGCCACGGCACGGACAATTGTTTCCGGAATGGAAGCCATCGGCAATAAGCTAGACGGGACTACGGTAGCAAAGTACTTTAGTTCTCGCGGTCTGACTCCACAGGAACTGCGCCTCGGACTAGAGAGTGCCGAAGGCATGACTGACACTGCTCGCACCATAGCCGAGAAGACCCTCATGGACTTTGAGAGAGCCGCCAAAAGCTTAAAGCCTGGTGTGATGGGTGCTCTCCGAGGCACCGGCCGAGAGGGGTACGACAAGCTATACGACGATCTCTTCCTGTACTTGCAGGGGACGGATGACGCGTTAAAAAGCTACGGTCCTGACATTGTAGGCCCAGCAACACAGATGCGGAAACAAATCTCCAGCATGTCTCGCACAATTGCGGACGATGTTGCTGCAAGCGATCTCGATGCCGCGACCAAGAAAGGAATCTTGGACACCTTTCAAAGCAATGTGGGCGGTTATGTTCGCCGGCTGTACCAGAAGTTTGAGAACCCCGACTCTTGGACCTTGGACTCTAATGTTCTTTCGTCCCCGACCTTTAAACGCGCTGGCGACGAGGTCCAGCGCGTGTTTGAAAGCATGGACCGAGCGGCTGTCCAAGCCGGTGACCTTGTACAAGTTCGCCCCGCTGATCAAGTGCGAGTTGATGCGGAGCAGACAGTTAAGCGTCTTCTTGGGCTGGACGCCAGTGCAACAGGCCTGACGGACGAGGCTATTCTCAGCCTGCGTACGACAGGTGCGGCGAAGGGCCGAGCACAGACTGCTGGGAAGCCCCTGTATTCGATCGCTGAAGGACTCCTCGTAAAGCGCAGCCAGCTTATGAACAAAGCTCCTTCGCTGCGAGAGCTTCTCGGTGAGATCAAAGACCCCAAGCAGGCATTCCTTAGAACGGTGGACGACATGGCTCGGTTCTCCGCTGGTAACAAATTGTACAACCAGACGCTGACTCAATTTGGAAAGACGGGGGACGAAGCACTGGCAATGATCAACCAGAGTGCCGGCAAAGCATTGCCTCTGGTTATCTCCGGCTCCAACGCCGACACTGTGGGGAAAGAGCTGATGTCGACAAGGGGATACGTCAAGCTGGGAGAGCCTAACAAGAAAACAGTGTTCGGCGGAAACTACGGAGCTATGACGGGATCCTACGTGGCCCCCGAGATTTACGCTGCTATGACCAGCCCTCAACAAATGACTCAAGGCTTCCTGAACGAAGCATTAGCGTTGGCCCTCCAAGCAAAGGGTGCGGCTCAAGCAGCCAAAACTATATACAGCCCACTGACCCAAGTTAGAAACTTCCTGTCGGGCTCGTTCTTGACAATGGCAAACGGGAACATGATGCGCGGCATGCCCTTCGGCGACTCGCTCAGGCTGACAGCAGGAAAGGCCGCTAACCTAACTGACGACGAGTTTAGTAATCTGTTTCAGATCACAGGAAACTTAGGGCTTCGCGACCAAAACCTTACCGTCCAAGAATTTCGCAACCTTCTGAAGGAAGGTTCTGACCTGACCGTGGCGGGGAAAGCTCAGTCCGGCGTCAACTGGGCGAAGGAGCGGATCCCTTTTGCAAAGAGCTTAGAGCGCTTGTACTCGGACTCGGACACCTACTGGAAGCTGGTCAACTGGAGCGCGGAGCGCGCTAAGTATGCCAATGCTTTCCGCCGCGCGGGCCTACGTCCGGACGCCTTGGACAGCATCTCAGACCAGCTTGTACGATCGGGCATCGGAACTCGGACCGGGGAACTGTCTGGTACAGCAAGCTATCTGGACACGCTGGCAGGCGACATCGTTAAGAACACGCAGCCTACCTATAGCCGTGTTCCTGAGGCCGTAAAAATGGTGCGCAGAATCCCTGTCGTGGGTAACTTTGTTGCGTTCCCTGCGGAAGTAATCCGAAACACGGGGAACATTTTGGATCAAGGCTTGCGAGATATGAGCTTCTCCGCGAAGTCTCTTGTTGATGCGGGAACTATTACGGCGAAAGAGGGCGCGCTACTCGAGCGTCAGATTCGTGCGATTGGTGCTCAGCGTCTCTCTGGGTACATGGCCTCAGCGGTTGCTGTGCCCGCCGGTGTCCAATTCGCAGCGGCACGTACGCTTGGCTGGGATGGTGAAGATGGTCGCCCCTCTATCGAGGACTTGGATAAGCTTGCACCCTCTTACATGAGAGGTCATCAGTTGGTTCCCATCTCTGCCGCCGGAGACCCAGACGTCGAGTACATAGACCTCAGCTATATGATGCCTTATGACTTCGTTATGACTCCTGTCCGCGCTGCTTTGCAGGTGTACAGCGAGACAGGTGCCGTCAGCGAAAGCCAAGCGGAAGCAATACGTGCAGGGGCCTTCTCGGGTCTCGGAAAACTCTTCGAACCTTTTGCGAGCGAAAGCCTTGTCGGTGAGCGCCTTGCAAACGTGACCGTGAGAGGAGGGCAAACGGGGACAGGCGCGCCCATCTTTACTGCCGACACACCTCTTGGTGAGCGTCTTCAAAAAGGCTTTAATCACGTTGCGGCGGCTTTCGTGCCCGGTGCCGCGGAGTTGTTTGTTCAAGAGCGCCGTGGTGAGTTTGGTCAAGGCCGTGTTACTCGCGCAGTCACAGGAACACCCAGTGCTACAGGGCAGGCCTTCGATGTCTTTGAGGAAGGTGCTGCACTTGTGACGGGTCTCCGCCCTATGCAAGGGCGCCTTAACGACACTTTCAGCTACAAGGGCTTTGAGTATAACCGAGCACGTCGCAATGCGACATCGGTATTTAGCCAAGTGGCCAACGCCAACGACGCGACCGCGGAAGACGTGATTCGAGCGTACGAGCAGGCCAACAGCCAGCTTATGCGCGGTCAGGCCCAGCTTTATGACTTGGTTGAATCAGCCCGACGACTTGGTGTGTCCGAGCGGGATATCCGCCGTCAGCTGGTCGATGTGGCTAATCTCGGACGGGACGAAGTTAGAATGATTATGCGCGGAAAGTTTGACCCTCTTGGTGTGTCCGATGATCGCATCCAAAACGTGAGACGCGAAGCTCGCACTCAAAACCGTGTGCTCGATCGACTTCCTGTTAGAGAGTTGCGAGCAATCGAGCGCAGCCTTCGTCGTCAAGACCTTGTTCCTCAGGACTACACAGAGCCAGAAGATGCTGCACCCGCGTTTGATCCTTCTCAGTCTTTTGACGTAGTGCAACCTCAGGCACCTGTTGGAGCAGCTCCTGCTGCCCCTGCTACTGGGCCAGTGCCAGCGCCCGCGGCCATACAGACTCCGCCAGCACCAGCAAGAAACGCACCTCCTGCGACCGCCCTACTAGGCGGCAATGTAGTGGACCAAGCGAGAAACGCTGAGATCGCACAGAGACTTTCAGGTCAGTAGTCCACCTTCATGTCTACCTTTATGCCGAGGCCACCGAAAATAATGACTGTGTCCTCGGCGATCTGATGCATCTCTTCGAACACCTCGTCATCAATTGAGGACGCGAGGTTCAATGCTGCATCAATAAGATCTATGAGACCAGACACTTGATCGGGGTGCATCTGATTAAACCCCAGTGTTTTGATGTTTGTGTTAAAACTCATTCGACTTCTCCCCAATTATTAGGTAGCCCACGAAGGGCCGGAATGTCATCGTCGACCTTAGAGGGAATCTTGAGCGGCAACCCGTTCTCCATGATCTCTTTTATCTTAGCAGACTGCTCCTCATTTTCCACCGAAAAACAAAGTTCATCATGCACGGTCAGCATTGGGACTAGCCCTTCAGCGTAGCAGTCAGCCATAGCCTTCTTTGTCTGGTCCGCCGCGGATCCTTGGATCAGCTTGTTTAAGGCCTTGTAAGTAAAGGCTCTTTTCAGAGATCCACCGTATTCTTCCTTAGCCTTCTCCAAAACCATGGGTTTGTTGTAGCCAAATGTAGTTGGTTCCCACAGGTGAAACCGACATTTGCGGCCAAGGATTGTGCGGATCTGCCCGTGCTTCTCGCCTTGCTTACTGGCCACTGAGGCAAGCTGCTTGACGAACGGAACCTTGTCGCGGTGCTCGTCGATTATGTCCTTCGCTTCTTGGTCGCTGACGCCAAGCTGTGCGGCAAGCTTGCCCACACCCATGCCATACATGATGCCAAGGTTCACCACCTTGGCTTGCTTACGCGTGATGCCCGCAATGTCTGCAACCATCTGGTGTAGGTCGACGTCACCTTTGTGGTATTCCTCAACGATGGTGTCCACCACAGGGCTGCGCATATGATTAGGCATGGACGCCGCAAAGTGAACCAGCAACCGTGGCTCTTGGCTCGAGTAGTCAAACGATCCCCACATCTTCCCTTCTTCTGGAATGAACAAACCACGGATCAGCTTCTTGATGTCAGGGTCCCGCGCTGGGATCTGCTGAAGGTTGGGGTTGGATGAAGAGAAACGACCAGTCACAGTGCCACCATCGTCTGATCGCAGCTGGTGAAATTCTGTGTGGATCCGGCCATTGTCCGCATGCCGTAGAATACTGTCGATGAACGTGCTGTCCGCCTTGTCGAACTCACGCAGCCGCACGATCGCTTGGCACATCTCGTGGGGGTGAGAGTTTAGGTACTGCTTTGTGAAAGAAGGGGCGCCTGTTGTGGTCTTGGGGTAGCTCAGGTTCAATTCGTCGAACACCTGACGCACTGAGTCCGCGGCCCACGGTTCTATGTCCACACCTGTCTTGTGTTTAATCTCGGCCTTGAGCTCCCGCACCTTCTCCTGCAAACCGCGCTTGGCGATATCCGCTTTGTCTAGGTCCACACGAACGCCGCGCATCCGCATCTGCACCATTAGTGGAATCAAAGATGTCTCAAGATCAAAGATGTGTGTAAGTTCTTCCGATGTGATCTCGATCTTCAATCTGTCCCACAACTTCATCGTCATGAACGCATCCTGCTCGGCGTACGCTCCAACGTACGAAGGGGGCAGCCGCCACATGTCAGCCTTGGGATCAATGCCCCAGTCCTTCGCGGCAGCGCGAAGCATCTTCTCGTCCTTGCGCATGTCAATGTAGTCACGGCCGAGATTGTTAAGGCTATAGGAGAAACGGTTCTCGTCCACGATAGCGCCGGTAATCATCGTATCGATAACCCGTCCTTGGACCTCGACCCCTTCTGCAAGGAGCCAGCCCAGATCGTAGGTTGCGTTGTGCATCAGCTTGTCAATGTGAGGCGTTGCCATCTGTCTCTTGAGCCACTTCATGGTCATCTTTGGATCCATGTTGTGTCCGTTCTCATGGCGGATCGGGAAGTACCAAGCGTTGTCTCCTGCAGCCACAGCGATGCCTACGATAAAGCCGTCCTTCCGCGCCCAGCCCGGACCCTTTGTCATGAGGTTAGGGTCACAGGTCTCAAGGTCGATCGCGATCTGAGGGTACATTGTCAGGTCAGGGAACTCCGGTGGGATGTTCCAGTCCGGCACAAGCTTCTCCCCCAGGTCCATGCGCTCCAAGAAGGAAATGCTGCTCTTGTCTTTACGATCTCTTGCCATAGTCCTCAGCCTTCTGTTGCTAGGATTGTTTTTAAGTCCTGCTCTCGGCGAGTGAACTCCGCACCTAGTGCGCTGTATCCGCACTTGTCTACCCACGAGTCATCGTGGCTTAGGTCGTTGAGCAGCCGCGCAGTCTTAACCCAGTCCATCATCAGAGCAACGTGCTGGGGAGTCACATACCCCTTAGTACTCAAGGCACTGCTGATAATCAGGTTCCAGCCGTCAGCAATGCGCTGAAAGTTCTCATACGCATCCCCGTAGTCCTTGGCTCGTGCTCCGTTAATCAGTTCTTTTGCGGTGTCTAAAACTTCGTCGCGTTTCATAGCGGATACCTATACCTCTTTTGGCTCTCGATAATATGCAGGTTCTGTCGTGCTCTAGTAATGCCGACGTAGAACGCACGGTGCTCGTCGTCGGGGTACGCAGTCTCGTCACAGGCTCTGGTGCTCCCGAGATAGACTGCGCAGTTGTCGTCCTCTCCACCCTTCATAGCATGAAACGTAGACAGCTTGATACGAGGTGGTTTGGACAGGTCCTCACCCGACCGCTCGATGCGGCGCAGGTAAGTCTGTCGAGCCTTACCAAAACCCAACACGTCGAAGGCGTCTCGATACTCTCCCATCAGGTTTGGCTGTTCCAGAAGTCCGAACTCGTTGCCGAGATCCTGCATCGTTAAACATGCCTCTGGGTCCGCGGCCTCAAGCAGCTTCTTCGAGCCCCGCTTTACAACAGCCTTGTCACCCTGCTTAGGCACAGCCTCATACATTGTGCGGATGCGATACAAAGGCACCTCCCGCCCAGCGGCCAAGTCACGCCACGTATAGATCGTCTCAGCTTGGTCCTTGGTGATCGGCGCGTTCCCCTTGAGCGAGTAGTAGTACCCCATGTCCTCAATCTCTTTTGCCATGGCTTGGACGTAAGAGTTGATCCGGCACATTATCGTCCAAGACCCTGTATGCAAAGGTAAACTGTTTATGCTGTAGTGCCAAGCAACAGATCCCTCAACGTCCGTCGGGTAGTAGGTCTTCGGTACTCGGTCCCTGATCCTCCGCACCACGCGCTGCGCTAGCGCATGCACCTTCTTCGGCAGTCGGTAAGATTGTTCCAAAACCACACGGTTTGGCGACATGTTAATAAACTGCTTCACGTCCACACCTGTCCATCGGTGGATGGCTTGATCATCATCGCCCGCAATCCACACCTCCTCGGCGTTGGTCGCCATGTGCTGAACCATCGTCCACTGCAATGGTGTTAGGTCCTGTGCCTCATCTACAATTAGCACCTCAAGGTGAGGGGGCTCCACCGTCTGTACATACACCGCAATCATATCGACGAAGTCCAGCTTGCCGAACGCTGACTTGTACTCGATCAGAGTATCTTGAACCTGCCTACACTTAGAGAACGAGAGGTCGGAGGTATCGTGCTCCCCCCACTCTTCGTTTATGTCGATGATCCGATATCGTGCTCGATCAATTATCTTCATATACTTGCTGCCTCGGCGCGTGTCCGAGGGAATAAGCATGCCGTCCTCTGGTTGCGTGTTAATCACGAAGTCCTCACCCAGCATTTTGCCCAGTTGTCGGTAATCCGGCGGGCTCATGACATCGTCTTTGCTGATCTGCAGTCCAGAGAACCCCGTAGAGTGCAGAGTGCGAAAGTTGATCAGCTGCTTGTCATCGAGGTTGAAGCGGTTCTTGGCCCGCTCCTTTGCCTCTTGGATAGACTTGCGAGAGAACGAAACAAACGCAATGCGCTGTGGGTTCATCCCTGCCTCAAGGTGCTTCTCGATGATCTTCATCAGGCGCTCTGTCTTACCGCAGCCTGGAGGCCCGAAGATCTGTGTGCTGTTCTCAATCATGAAACCTCTCCCGTATCCATGCGTTGATCGTGTCGGGTGACCATCGAAGCGTGGACCTCGAACCTTGGCCCAAGCGCAGCGGCGCCGGCATCTTCTCGTCCTTGACCCATTTGTACACCGCAGCAGGTGTGACCTGCAGGTAGGCTGAAATGTCTTTTACAGACAGCATGCGATTAGAAGGGAATATCATTGTTAATCTCCTCTACTGGAAGTTCGATCTCTTCCTCTTTCATTTCCGGAACCCACCACACACGAACACTGCTCCAGCTACCGTCTGATATCTTGTAACGCTGAACCCCGTTGAACTGCTGAGGTCCGTTCAAGCGCTTGATCTCTTCTTGCAACTTGGCTCTGTTTTCTGCCCAAGGGTGGTTGCGATTCTTCAAGAAGTTGATCAAGCCATCGACCTTAAACTTGACCAAGCCACCATCATGGTAGGGCTTGCCCGTGTGCAGTTCCTCCGGATCATACGCTTGCGCACTACCGTTGCAGTATAGCTGCAACAGATCCTCAAAGCGGCCCGTCAGCGTCAGTTCTCGATCGACCTCGATGTATGTCGCTTGCTTCAACATCCCATTTAATAGGATCGTCCAGTCCTGCTCCTTCATCCTCGAGGGCATGAAGTTTATCTGCGTAAGACAGGCCTTCTGCCACATCGATTGATTGTGCAGCTCGTCCACTGTGAGCTCCACGCGCTTACCGTTGACGTCCATGAAGTAGTACGGCGGCTGAGATAGGATGACGGTCAGTCCCCCCACCTGTGCCTTGCTTTCGCTGTCCCCGCCCACACCATACTTCTTGGTGCGGCAGACCTCCTTGTCGCAGTGCGAACAGAAGGGTTCGATGTTGCAGGTATAGAAGTAGTCTTTCTTCTTCAGCTGCCTTACAATGCCGAGCACCTCCTGAGCATCGAGCATAGGCACCATGAAGACACGGTTGTACTCCTCAACCATCTTCTCCCATGTGTCACTGTACTTCAGCTTCGCATACACTCCCATTTGCAGTAGCGTGTTGTTTCGCATGTCGCCCACCGTCCCGGTTGCCACCAAGAGACGCAGACAAGGCGGCCCGTCGGTGAAATGTTCCTGTGATCCTACCAAGTCTAAAGAGTCGATAGTACTCATGGCTGCTCGGTTCTTCTCCACACTGTCCAAGAACTCTTCGAGCTCCATGGCTTCGGCCTTTTTGTTAAAGGCGTAGCGTGTGGTTTGCTCCGCGTTGAAGTACGGCATGTTGATGAAGTTTCCGAGGTCCCCTCGCTCCACCAAGATCTCGTCCTGTTTTGGGAACACCTCGCAGCCCGAGAACCCCAGAGCAATCGACATCTCTGTTAGGTGCTCACGGATTAAAGACGCTGGCTGCCAGTCCTGCAAGAACAGGTACAGGTGGGCGCCGCCCGACTTGGTCCGACAGTGAAACAATGGTAGCTTCAAGTCTATGATCTTCCGCTGTAGCCCAGCGTGATCAAGATCATATACGTCAATGTCCAAGGCGCCGAATCGGCACTGGTTTGCAGGTGTGGTGGTGATCGGAATAGACCCAATACCCTGCCTTCCGTCGATGTGCGCTTGGGCCTGTGCTTCGGTCAACTGCCCCCGGCGCACAAAGCTTTTCGCTTCAGCCTTACCCTTGCGCCCGATACGACCGACCGTCGTCTCTCCGTATGCCGCATCCGATCCTTCGAACGCAGCGAGTAGTCTCTTCGCCAATGACATGCCTGTTCCTCTTTGATGTTTGTTGGGGGCGGAACAGTTACCGCTCCGCCCCGAAAGTCAGCTAAACTCCGCCATCAAAATGGAATGTCAGTGTCATCCATATCTGCCGCAGGTGCCGCTTGGTCTTGCCCATCGTTGGCCGACGCCTTCACCTCGCCAGCCACGACGGACTCACGGAAAGCCTTAGCCTCGAGCAGGAGATTGCGATCCTCAACCAGACCAACCTTTTCTACAGCCCAGTTGGACCACGAACCTTGGTCATTGCTTTCCTCAACAGAGGTCAGCTTCCACGTCGTAGCGAACACAGGAGGTGTGATCATCTGGCCCGTCTTCGGGTGCTTGACCTTGCTCATTGCAATCTGTGTCTTCCAACGACGCGACACCTTCAGCTGCGTAGACTTCATGTCGATCACAACAGGTTGTGTCATGCCGTCTTCACCGACAACCAGACAGAAGTGCTGATCCGACTTCACCAGTTCGTTACCTGTGGGAAGAATCTCCTTGGACCCCGCCCTCGTGGTGCGCTGAAGAACAGGATCGTTGGCTGGGATCTCACCACGGAAACCACCGCCTTGATCACGAGGTACAAACTCCAGATACTTGGTGGTCTGGAAACAAGGTACGACAACAATGCCGCCCTCTCCTTCCCAGAACTCTCCCGTCACGTTGTTAAACGCATCGCCGGCGCCGGCGCCTTTAATGAAGTCAGACTTGTTCTTGTTCAGCTGAGGCGACAAAGGCTGAAGCAGCCGGACAAACGGGATCTGCATCTCGCTACTGTCAAAGGATGCCCCCTCGCCAGCGCTATCAAAGATGTCGTCCATTACGTCGGTAGAGATAGAAGTCTCTTTTGCTTTTGTTACTGCGGTCATATTATTTTCTCCGTATTTCTGCTGCGTTTGCAACGAATGCCCCGAACATATCGAGGTCGATTTTCTTTCCTGACTCCATGCGTTCTTTAATGAATGCCTTCAGTGTCATAGGGTGAACATAGGTTTTGGCAGTAGGGTTGTAGCCCCGCTCCTCCAACATGCCGAGCACGTCGCCCGCAATGTTGTCTTCGCCCTTGCCAAAGGAACACGTCACATCGTTCTTGATGATGTCGTCGAGGCCCTCGGACCTGAGCCAGCCCAACGCTTCGTCCTTACGAGCGGCAGGAATCGATGCATGCACCATCATCTTGCGAGTGACAGTCACACCGTCTACGTCGATACGCTCCACGCCCATCTCATCCATAAGGGTAGGGATTTTGTCTACGGAGAGATTCTGCTTCTCAGCTTTGAGATTCTTGAGATGCAGTTCAGCGTCTTTGATCTGATCTTCGACAGAGCGAAGCGTCTTTACCAGGTCACTGAGAGTTCTACTGGTGCCTACATCTACATCGCCGAGCGCACCAGCCTCGTCAAAGATGTCGTCAAATATGTCAGTCATAAGTTTTGTCCTCTTCAGGGTTGATTGTAGGCAGCTTGTTTGCTACCCATGACCGGAACATAGAGACAGGAGAAATTGATGTCAATGGAGTTATTCAAAACAAAACCATACCAACACCAGTTGGATGCGTTGCAAGCGGGGAAGTACGCTAACGCGTACGGTTACCTAATGGAGATGGGTACGGGGAAGTCTAAAGTTTTGATCGATAACCTTGCTATCCTCTCCGCAGAAGGGAAGCTGGACTTTGCTTTGATCATCGCGCCCAAAGGGGTGTACCGCAACTGGGTAGCGAAGGAAATACCACAGCATCTTTCCGACGACATCAACCACCGCGTGATTCGATGGGTGTCCTCCGCCAACAAGACGCAGCAGAAAGAGATGGCTTCGGTCAAGGACAAGTTTGACGGACTCACCATCTTTGTCATGAATGTTGAAGCCTTCTCCGCATTAAAGGGGAAGCAAGCAGGGGAATGGATGGCCAAGAACCTTGGGCCGCGAGGACTGATCGCCATCGATGAGTCAACCACCATCAAGAACCACAAGGCCAAACGCTCCAAAGCGCTTATGAAGATCGCCGCTGGGTTCAAGTACCGACGCATCCTGACAGGATCACCCATCACTAAGTCACCAATGGATGCCTATGCACAGTTCGAGTTCCTCGGACCTCGGCTCTTGGGGTACGATTCCTACTACGCTTTCCAAGGTCGTTATGCTGTGACGCAGCAACGTAGAATGGGGGCCCACTCTTTCCAACAGGTCGTAGGCTACCGCAACTTAGACGAACTTACTGGAAGCATATCCAGACACAGCTTCAGGGTACTCAAGAAAGACTGCTTGGATCTACCGCCCAAAACATTCACCGCTCGGTATGTGCAGATGAGCGAGGAACAGTTCAAGATGTACGAGCAGTTGCGCACCATGGCGCTGACAATGCTGGACAGTGGGGAGTTGGTCACGGCGCCCGCCGTAATCACTCAGCTGCTAAGGATGCAGCAGGTGTTGTCCGGTCACCTCAAGACAGATGAGGGGGAGATGGTGTACTTCCCATCGAAGCGTATGGATGCGCTGAAAGACATCATGGAAGAGCACTCCGGTAAAGCCATCATCTGGAGCCGCTTCCGATACGACATCGAACAGATCACGAAACTGTTGAACAAAGAGTTCGGCGAAGGGTGCGCCGCATCCTATTACGGGGACACTCCGGACGAGGCGCGTAACGACGTGGTGCGTAACTTCCAGAACCCTGACCATCCGTTGCGTTTCTTTGTAGGCAATCCATCTACAGCGGGGTACGGGCTGACGCTGACAGAGGCAGACCTGTGCGTGTACTACGCAAACTCTTACGATCTGGAGCTGCGCATGCAGTCAGAGGACCGTGCTCATCGGATCGGGCAAGTAAACCCTGTCACATACATCGACCTGATCTGCCCTGGTTCGATCGACGAAATGATCGTGGCTGCATTGCGCGCCAAGATTGACATTGGTGCTACCGTCTTGGGCGAAGAAGCTCGGGACTGGCTCAACCTGAAACCGCAAAAGGATTTGATATGACCGACAAACTTGAAGAGCACGATGATATCATCGAAGTGTTTATCGACTACAAGAAAGGGTTGCGCACACTGAAAACAGCAACCGCAGAAATGGTTCGGCTGGGGTTCTCAGCAGACGTGGCCTACGCCATGCTCAAGAGCATGAAGAAGCACAACGTAATCGACATCCGCAACAAATCCTACCAGCCTACCCAGCTAACGGAGGGCAAGGCAAGAGCGAAGGCAGAGCGGGAGCGCAAGACTTGCGCCTCGGATGTTGATGGTGTAGACACAGACAACAAATGACGAGGACGCCATGACCAATAAGAATAGTTCCCCCGAGCAGAAGTTTCGTAACGTCGGACTTTTGCTCGAAGACCACGAGATGCTTCGCCACCTCGCCGACCGAGAGCAACGCTCTATGGCGCGACAGCTTTCCGTCCTTATTCGGAAAGCACTGGAGGAAGCTGAGAAAGTGTGATATGCCTCCCACCGAACACACTTTCTCCCAACTGGGCGGCCCCTGCCTGTAGGGGCCGCCCTTTTTTATGAGGCGCCAACAGATGAGAAACATCGACACTATTATCATTCACTGCACGGCGACCCGCCCGGACTGGTGGTCGAGTAAAACCTCGCAGCAAAAGGTAGACGAGGTACGTCGATGGCACGTCCAAGATCGTGGTTGGTCAGACATCGGCTATCACTACCTCATCGATCGAGACGGAACCCTGGTTGAGGGCCGTCCTCTAGATCGTACTGGTGCACACGCCAAGGGCCACAACACAGGCTCTGTTGGTATCTCTTTGTTTGGTGGACACGGCGGTAACGTAGCTGACCAGTTCGAGGACAACTTCAC